>Ga0307372_10003304_pt1 | contig 25838 bp, 24 predicted proteins | sample OX1MG_FD_202533 | JGI IMG/M metagenome (GOLD analysis project Ga0307372, IMG submission 202533) | Soil microbial communities from Risofladan, Vaasa, Finland - OX-1 | ecosystem: Environmental > Terrestrial > Soil > Coastal area > Acid sulfate soil | place: Finland: Risofladan, Vaasa | collected...
GGTAGCCGAGCTCCGCGGCGCCGTTGCGTACCACGATGGCCGGCCATACCCACACCGCCATGGCGGCCAGCCCGGCCAGGGTCCGTGGAAGGAAATGACGGGCAACCCCGTAGACGAGAAGCGCGGCTGTGACCGACAGCACGACGGGAGTGAGATTGAGCGCGGTGTCGCTGTGGCCGAACAGCGCGAACAGCACGCTCGTCACATAGGGCTCGACGCCGCCGTATTTCTGGCCCCAGGTGATGGCCCCGAAGTGGCCGTGGACGATGCCCAGGCTCATGAGCCCGTTCACCGCCTGATCGGAGTTGATGGGAAGGTGATTCACCATCCACACCCGCTCGACGAGGCCGAAGAGAAACAGCGCCCCGCCGAGTACCGCCAGGGCGACGGTCCCGTAGCCCGACGCGCCGGTGGGCGGTCCCGAGGCGTCTCGCTCGACGGGCCTTGCCGGGGATGTTCTCAGCACGGCAGATCGTTGGGCTGCGCCCACACGGTGCGACGCAGGCGAGTCACCAGGCCCAGGTTTTCACACTTCTCTCGCCCCGAAGCGGACGCTCGTCAAGAGCGAGCCGGTGGTGCGAGCAACTCGTCGATCTGATCCATCTCGTCGTCGTCGAGCTCCCAGTCCGCGGCCGCCACGTTGCCCCGGACCTGCTCGGCCGAGGTGGCTCCCGAGATCACCGACGCCACGGGCTTGTGTGCCGCGATCCAGGCGATGGCGAGCTCGACCATGTTCCGGTTCCGGCTCTGGGCGAACTCGGTGAGCCGTTCCACCACGGCGAGGATGTCGTCGGCCAGCGGTCCCTCGCTCTGCTTCACTCCCGACAATCGCGTCCCGGCCGGAGGTGCGTGGCCCAGCCGGTACTTCCCGGTGAGGACTCCTGACGCCAGGGGGAAGTACGGGAGGAACGACACCCCGGCTCGCTCGCATTCGGGGAGGACGTCGCGCTCGGCCCTCCGGCGCAACATGCTGAACTCGTTCTGGACGCTCACGAAGCGTGCCGAGCCGCTCGTCACCGCGGCCTCGGCTTCTTGGAGCTGTTCGACGGTGAAGTTCGAGCATCCGATCTGGCGCACCTTGCCGGCACGGACGCACTCGTCGAGGGCCCCGAGCGTCTCGGCGATGGGCGTCTCAGGGTCAGGCGCGTGCAATTGGTAGAGATCGACGTGGTCGGTCTGCAGGCGCCCGAGACTCGCTTCGAGGGCGCTGTGCACGTAGTCAGGCTTGGCCCCTTTGTGCTCGGCATCGACCTGCATGCCGAATTTGGTGGCGAGGACGATCTCGCCTCGACGCGAGCCCAGGGCGCGACCCAGGAACTCTTCGCTGTGGGTGCCCCCGTAGATGTCCGCGGTGTCGAAGAAGGTGATGCCGGCATCGAGCGCGCTGGTGACGACGGCGGCGGACGCGTCGTAATCGATGCGTCCGCCGAAGTTGTTGCAGCCGAGACCGATGATTGAGACCTCGAGTGAGCCGATCGTTCGTGTCCGCATCGTTGTCCTTACGGGTTGGGAGCCGATTTCGAGAGTGCCGCGCCCGACGCGACCTCAATGTCTCCGGGCCACCGGCGCACGCTGATGGACTGGCTGGCCGTTGCGAGCAGGGTACCGTCCTGCGCCCACAGGTGGGCAAGCCCCTGTGCGAAGCCGTGCGCCAGCGCGTGCATCTGGATGTCGCACAACACCCATTCGGTCGGGACGAGTTGGGCCATGCGCAGGGTGTTGTCGAGGCTCCGGCCCATGGTCCGCACGCCGAGGGGTTGGGACACACCCCCGGAGACGAAGTCGCCGATGACAGCCAGGGTTGCCGCGGAGGGCTCGAGATGTCCCGGGACGCGGGCCCAGAACGCCGAATGGGCGTCACCGTGGCTCCCGTCGAGCGCCATCATGAGCCGGCCCCGCGCCAGACGCTGCTCGACGCGTACGAGCACCGAGTCGGCGAACATCGGTGGGATCTGCTGGACGGGGCAGTCCTCGGGGCCCGGCACGTCGGGGAACTGCACCCACGTCCCCGACAGGTCGAGGTCGTGGCGGCCGAGGGCGGCGTTGACGGTGAGCACCTCTTCGCGACCGAGTCGGCCGATGGCCCGGCCCTGGGTGGTGTGGCGTCCGACGGCGGGCAGGACCACCTCCCAGTCGAGGACGGTGCCCGTGGGCGCGTAGGTGAGGTACTGGGCCGTGGCCCACACCATGGGGCGCCCTGATGCTTCTTCGAGGGCCACGATCCCTGCGGCCAGGCCGCATCCTCCGTAGAGGAACTTCCCCGGGGTGCAGACCGCCGGGGTGACCGGGAGCCGCCAGCGCAGGGGGTCGTCGGTCGGCTCGAGCCCCAGGAAATGGCGTGCGTCCATCAGCCGAAACCTAATGGGCGCCACTCGGGCTCCGTCCAACGGCGCCGGGCCGATCCAGCTGTGTAACTGCTCGGTTACGGTAACTGGTACGTTACCGATATACCCGGGCCGGTCATGGAAGGAGGTTGCTGATGGCCGCTGCGCACGCCACAGGAGACCCCTTCGAAGCGTTGGGTCATCCGAACCGGCGCGAGATCCTCCGTCTTCTGAGCCACGGAGACAAACCGGTGCGGGAGATCGCCGCCGCCATGCCCATCAGTCGTCCCGCCGTGTCGCGCCACCTCCGGCTGTTGAAAGACGCCGGCATGGTGGCGGAGCAGGCGGAGGGAACCCGGCGGATCTATCGCCTCCGGGACCAAGGACTCCACGCCGTCGAGTCCTACCTCGAAGGCATCTGGGGCGATGCCGCGACTCGGTTCCGGCCGCTGGCGGAGAACACCGACGACGCGGCGCGGGGATGAGCAAAGGAGATCCGGTACAAGACGACGCCCGAGCAAGCCGCCGAGAACGAGCGCCTCCGGCTCCTCCCGTCGTGACGGGTTCATCTCCGAGCACTATGTGACGAGCATCAATTGACCTTGCGGTCATGTCCTTCCCAGAAGGGCTGGCGCAACTTGTACTTCTGGAGCTTTCCCGTGGCCGTCCGGGTCAGCCCGTCGCGCAGCTCCACCGACGTGGGTGCTTTGAAGTGTGCCAACCGGGCCCGGCAGAACTCGATGAGCTCCTCCTCGGTGGCGAGAGCCCCGGGGCGTAGCACCACGAGCGCTTTCACCGTCTCACCCCATTTGTCGTCGGGGACACCGATCACCGCGGCCTCGGCCACCGCAGCGTGTTGGTAGAGACAGTCCTCGACCTCGATCGACGAGACGTTCTCGCCGCCGGTGATGATCACGTCCTTCTTGCGATCGGCGATGACGGTGTAGGGGCCGTCGAGATACCCACCGTCGCCGGTATGGAACCAGCCGCCCTCGAGGGCCTTGGCCGTCTCGGCCGGTTGCTCCCAGTAGCCGTCGAAGACATGGTTGGTCCGGGCCAGGATCTCGCCGTCCACGTCGACGCGCATGCGCACCCCCACCGCAGGAACTCCGGCACGCGACAGCATCGAGGCCCGCACCGAGGTGTCGAGGTCGTCCCATTCCGACGGCGCCCGGTTGATGGTGAGCAGGGGGGTGGTCTCGGTGAGGCCGTAGATCTGGATGAACTCCCAACCGAGCTCTGTCTCGACCGCCTCGATGGTCTTGCTGGGGGGAGGGGCCCCGGCCACCACCATCCTGACGGTCCCTCGCCCGGGGACCTCTTCCCCCTGCTGGCGACGGGCCGCGGCGGCACCGAGGATGGCGGCCACCACCGCAGGCGCCCCGCACAGCATCGTCACCCCTTCACGTTCGATCCGACCCAGGATCTCCTCGCCGTCGATCTTGCGGACCACGACATGGCGCCCGCCCATCGCCGTCATCGCGTAAGGCATGCCCCACCCGTTGCAGTGGAACATGGGCAGGGTGTGCAGCAGCGTGTCTCGCTCGCTCACCGATGTGTGCCATCCGAAGACCGCGGCGTTGAGCCAGCAGTTCCGATGGGTGAGCTGGACCCCTTTCGGACGCGCCGTGGTTCCCGAGGTGTAGTTGATCGAGCACGTGGCGGCCTCGTCGCCCTCCCAACGGGCGGGTCGCGCGTCGGCGGGAGCCGGCGCGAACAGCTCGGCGTCCTCTTCGCCGTCGAGGAGCAACCGCACCTTGGCCGAGACGCCGGCCAGTGACGGCTCGATCTCGGGGTCCACGAGCAGGACCGACGCTCCGGAGTGTTCGACGATGTAGGCGACTTCATCGGCGTTGAGCCGGAAGTTGACGGGAACGAGGATGCGCCCGAACCCGCTCACGCCGAAGTAGGAGATGAGAAACCGGGCCGAGTTCGGGCTCACGATGGCGACCCGCTCGCCGTGCGCCACCCCCATGGCGTCGAGGGCCAACGCCATACCCCGAGCCCGGTCGTGCATCTCGGCGTAGGTGATGGAGCCGAGCGAGCCCGCCACACCCGGTTCGTCGACGATCGCCACCCGGTCCGCGCCGTGGACGAGCGCGGCTCGCTCCAAGAAGTCACCGATCGTGAGCGGAACGTGCATGGGTGGCTCCTCCGGTACCTGGCGCCGTCGACCCGGTCCCGCGATCGATCATCTCAGATGGGCATGCCCATCGCCCGAGGAGCGCCTCACCGGGTCGCGCTGGTAGTTTCCCGACGTCGGTGTGGTCCGCGGGCCACGCCAGCGGCGAACCGAGGTGCATATGGCTGAGATCGTGGTCACCGGGGGGGGAGTCGGGGGACTGGCCGCCGCGATGCTGCTCGCCGAGGACGGCCACGACGTCACCCTGCTCGAGCGTGACCCGGCCGAGCCTCCGGCGCCGTCCGAGGCATGGGAGAGCTGGGAACGCCGCGGCGTCAACCAGTTCCGACTGCTGCATTTCTTCATGCCCCGGTTCCGCCTTGCGCTCGAAGAGGAATTGCCCCACGTGGCCAAGGCGCTCGAGGCGGCCGGCGCCCTGCGCCTCAGCCTGATCGGCGAGGTGCCGGTGTCGCTCTCCGGCGGCGAGCGCCCTGGGGACGGTGCGTTCGAGAGCCTGACGGCGCGCCGGCCCGTGGTCGAGGCGGTCATGGCGGTCGCGGCGGCTACGACTCCCGGAGTCACCGTGCGTCGCGGCGTCGCCGTGGCCGGTCTCGTCGCCGGCGCCCAGGCGATCCGGGGCGTACCCCATATCACCGGCGTGCGCACCGCGGCGGGGGAGGAGATCTCCGCCGACCTCGTCGTCGACGCCACCGGCCGACGCTCCGCGTTGCCCGACTGGCTCGAAGCGGCGGGCGCGCGCCGTCCCGTCGAAGAGCTCGAGGACTCCGGGTTCGTGTACTACGGACGGCACTTCCGGTCCCCCGATGGCACCACACCCGCGGCTCTGGGACCGGCCCTGCAGGCTTACGGCAGTGTCTCGACCTTGACGCTGCGGGCCGACAACGGCACCTGGGGAATCGGGGTCATCGCCAGTGCGGCCGACAAGACCCTCCGGGGCTTGCGCGACGTCGACACGTGGACGGCGGTGGTGCGCAACTTGCCGTTGGCCGCGCATTGGCTCGACGGCGAGCCCATCGAGGACCGGGTCGTGACCATGTCCAAGATCGAGGACCGCCACCGCGACTTCACGGTGGACGGCGCTCCGGTGGCCACGGGAGTGGTGGCGGTGGCGGACTCGTGGGCGTGCACGAACCCGTCGCTCGGACGCGGCGCATCGATCGGCATGATGCACTGTCTGGCGCTGCGTGACCTCTTGCGCACCAACGGAGTCGACGATCCCGCCGCCTTCAGCGCGGCATGGGCGCAAGCCACCGAGTCGGTCGTGGAGCCCTGGTATCGGGCCACGCTGAGTTTCGACCGTCACCGCCTCGGCGAGATCGACGCCGAGATACGGGGCGGGGAGTACCGACCTGACGGAGGGGACTGGGACATCGTCAAGTCCGTCTTCTTCGCGGCCGGCCAGGACCCCGACTGCCTCCGGGCCGCGCTGACCATGCAGACGTTGCTGGGAACGCCCGAGGAGGTCTTCGCCGACGCCGCGCTGTTCGAGAAGGCCCTCACTCTGGGCGCAGGGTGGCGCGACGCTCCGCCGCTCGGGCCCAGTCGGAGCGAGCTCCTGTCCATCGTGGCAGCCTGACGCTGCCTGAGCCCCCACGGGCCAGGCGGGGAAGAGAGACGTGATGCGTGTCGACGTAGGTGGGGTCGGTATCGAGTACGAGGTCACCGGGGAAGGGCCGCCCGTGGTGTTGCTGCACGGGTTTCCCGACAGCGGACGTCTGTGGCGCAACCAGGTTCCCGCCCTCGTGGAAGCCGGGTTCTGCACCATCGTTCCCGACCTGCGCGGCTACGGCGCCTCGGACCAGCCGGCCGAGGTCGAGGCGTACTCCATCCCCTACCTGGCGGGTGACATCGTGGCCATCCTCGATGCCCAGGGCATCGACCGGGCCCACGTGGTGGGACATGACTGGGGTGCCGCCCTGGCGTGGGCCTTCGGGTCGTTGCTGCCGGACCGCGTCGACCACCTGGCGGCACTGTCGGTCGGCCACCCCGGGTCGTTCGTCTCCGCGGGCTACGAGCAACGCGAGAAGTCGTGGTACATGTTGCTCTTCCAGTTCGAGGGCGTGGCCGAGCGGTGGTTGTCCAACGACGACTGGGCCAACCTGCGGGGGTGGGGAGACCACCCCGACATCGACGGCGTCATCGCCGATCTCGAGGCGACCAAGTCACTCACACCGGCACTCAACTACTACCGCGCCAACGTTCCCCCGGAGTCCTTCGTCCAACCGCCGCTGGAGCTCCCGCTCGTCCAGGCCAACACCATGGGAGTGTGGAGCAGCGGCGACTTCGCCCTGACCGAGACCCAGATGACCGGATCGGCGGCGCACGTCTCGGGGACGTGGCGCTACGAGAAGATCGACGGGCCCGGTCACTGGATGCAGCTCGAGGCGCCCGATGTGGTGAACGAGCTCCTGATCGACTTCCTGCCCCTGTAGACGCCGCTGGTGCGGCCCGGGAGTCAATCGGTCAACGACACCGTCGTGGACCACGCCCGGCGAGCGACGCGCCACGCCGTCAACGAGACGACCGCGGCGGCGGTGAGCGGCACCCCCGCCAGTCTCCATCCCGGCAACTCCACCGGGTATTGCCCGCTCGCGTAGCGGCCCGTGTAGAGGAAATTGTCCAGGGACGGGACCGGGTACCCGTGGTACGCGGCCGCCACCGCTCCGACCACGGCCGAGACGGCCATCAGTGTCAGAGCGATGGCGGTGAAGGTGGCCATGCGCTTGCCCGACCGCAGGTACAGCATGGGCATCTCGGCGTGCTTGGTCACAAGGGCGAGGGACCACACACTGGCCAGCACCCCGGCCACGAGCGCGAACCACAGCACGACGAGCAATGCGTGGGCTGCGGCCGGATTGCCGTCGAGGGGGATGAGCGGCCCGCCGTGGCTTTGGAACTCGTTGGGCAACTGGGTCATTCGGGCGATGAACAGGCCGAGCACGGCCAAGAACGATGCCAGCGGCACGCAGGAGAGCAGCATCAGGTGCCGACGGTGGGGGCGTGCCGCTCGTCGGACCCCGCCGACGAGGGCACCCCAGCCCGCCGCCATGGCGCAGAAGCTCACGATCAGGGCGAGCTGCATCACCTCGAAGGCGTAGCTCGAGATCCGGGTGGCCGGGGCCGCGAGCGTCGCCGCCGAGAGGGTCCGGAGGCTGTGGCCGCCCATGGCCGCCAGCACGAAGGGGACGACCACGATCCAAGGCAGCGTCGCCACCGCCACCGAGACCCGGGTGCGCCTGGCCCACAACTCCGGTCGTGGCGCCATGCCCGTGCCCCGCAGGCGCGTCGTGAGGGCTCCGCGCAGCAGATCGCCGGCCAGGCGCATCTCGTTGCCGCCGTCGGCGGCCAGGTCCTGGGTGATCCGGCGGATCTCTTCGCCATAGACGTCTCGCCACCAGGCCGGATAACAGGCCAGCGACGCGTCGATCAGGCGCGGTGCTCTCATGTGAAGGCCCCCAGACGACGTAGCCCGATGCGTGCCACCTTGGCGGTGACCTCGAGGCGCTCTTTGAGCACGGCGGCCCCGTGGGCAGTGATGCGGTAGGGACGCCGTCGATCCTCGGCCGCCAACGCCTCGATCAACCCCTCCTCCTCGAGGCGGGCCAGGACGCCGTACAGGGTGCCGGGCCCGAGGGTGATGCCGGTCATGTCGTCGATGTCCCGGATGAGCCCGTAGCCATGCTTGGGCCCCCCGGTCAGGCTGGTGAGGACCATGAGGGTGGGATCTTGTGTTCGCCCCAGCCGGTTGCTCACCCTGCCTCCGTCGTCGACGCCTCCCGGACTATATCGTAAATCGTACTAAGGAGCGAGAGTCGGGGCTGGGCGTCAGTCGCGGAAGTCCGGGGCCCGCTTCTGGCGCCGGGCCCGGACGGCCTCCTCGAAGTTCTCGGTGGTGAGCCGGACATAGAGCTGCGTGGTGCCTTCGTGGTCCATGTGGCCGTGCAGGCTCCCGGCGTCGAGGCTCGCCCACAGCATCCGCTTGGTCAGCTCGATGCCGAGGCGCGAGAAGCCGATGATGCGCTCCGCCATGTCGTAGGTGGTGTCGAGGAGCTGGTCGGCGGGGACGACGCTCGAGACGAGGCCGATGCGCCCGGCCTCCTCGGCGTCCACGTCGCGGCCGGTGAGCATGATGTCGAAGGCGCGCGACGACCCGATGGCACGGGGCAGGAGATAGCTCAGGCCGAGCTCGCTGGAGGTCAGCCCGTTGTTGATCCCCGCCGCTCGGAAATAGGCTGCCTCGGAGGCGACGCGGATGTCGGTGGCGACGCTGAGGCAGAACCCGCCCCCGATGGCGGGCCCGCTGATAGCTCCGATGACAGGTTGGTGCATCTTGCGGATGGCCCGGATGACGTCGTCGAGGAGCTCCATCGAGCGCTGGGCGATCGTGCTCCGGGTCAGGCCCGCGATGTTGGGGATGATCCCGGCGTCTTCCAGATCCGCCCCCGAGCAGAACGCCCCACCCGCGCCGGTGAGGACCACGACACGCGTGTCGTTGTCGGCGCTGGCCGCTTCGAGCGCCTCGCGCAACGGGATCATCACGTCGAAGGCCATGGCGTTCATCCGCTCGGGTCGATTCAAGGTGATGAGGGTCACGTGCGGACGTGGCTTGTCCACCAGGACGTAGGACATCGACGATCAGGCTCCCGCGCCCGCAGTCCGCAGCCGCAGGGACGAGGCTCCGAGGAGGCGGAACGTGTTGCAGTAGATGACCTGTCCGCCTGCCGCCTTCCAGTCGGCCCACACCTCGAAGGCCTTGGTCTTCGATCCCTCGAAGTACTTGGCCATGTGCCGGGCCATGCTCATGTAGGCGGCCTCGGGGTCCTCGGCGTCGAGCTCGTAGAAGTGCATGTAGCGCGGGTCACCGTCGGCGGTGTTCTCGTACGGGGTGACATGGGTGAAGCCGGGGATGGCGGCCGACGCGATGTGTCGGATGTGGACGAAGTCGCCCCAGTCCCGCAGGGCCTGGGTCTGGGCGGGGGACTGGGGGCTGATCCACACGATGAGCAGCCCCGTGGTGGGTGCCCCGGTCAAGATGCCCTGGCTGGGTCGCGCCACATGGCGGAAATGTCGGGCCGTGGTGCCCGGCAGCGGGTCCGGGGCGGTGAAGGACTCGTCGACCTCGGCCACCCCGAGCAATGTGCCGTCGACGACGGCCATGGGGAGCTCGGTGCGCCCCGGGACGTTGTTCTCCCACCACGTCACGCGCTCCACGCCGCGTCGGTCCGCCAGCTCCGACGCCCGGTGCGCGCCGTAGTGCCCGGGGTCGAGGTCGCCGAGCTCGAGATACAGCCCGGTGGTGATGCGGTCTTCCATTCAGGCCTCGAGGGCGCGCTCCCTGGCCCACCGGTAGTCGGCCTTGCCCGCAGGCGATCGCACGATGTGGGGGAGAAAGGCGATGGCCTTGGGAAGCTTGAAGCGGGCGATGTGCGTGGCCGCCTCCGCGAGCAGCTCCTCGGTCGTCACCGTGCGGCCCTGGGCCACCTCCACCAGGGCGACCACCTCCTGGCCCCAACGCTCGCTGGGGCGCGGCGCCACCACGACGTCGGCGACGGCAGGGTGCCCGATGATGGCCTGTTCGACCTCCTCGGCGAAGATCTTCTCGCCCCCGGAGTTGATCGTCACCGAGTCCCGACCGAGCAGCTCGATCTCGCCGTTGGCGAGGAGCCGGGCCCGGTCGCCGGGTACCGAATAGTGCTGGCCGTCGATGACCGGGAACGTCCGCGCTGTCTTCTCTGCGTCGCCGAGGTAGCCGAGAGGCACGGAGCCGGTTTGGGCCAACCAGCCCGCCTCCTCGTCGCCGGGCTCGAGGACGCGGCTCATGTCCGAGCTCACCACGACCGTCCCGGGCCCCGCGACGAAGGTCCCGGTCGAGACCGACCCCGGGGTCGACGCCGACCCCATCTGGACGCCGGTCTCCGAAGCCCCCGCCACGTCGGAGATCATGACGTTGGGGAGCACCGCCAACAGGCGCTCTTTGATCCCGACGCTCAAGGTGGCGCCCCCGCTGCCGAAGGCCATCAGCGTGCTGGCGTCGTGGCCACCGCGTTCGAGCTCCTCGACGACGGGACGGGCCATGGCGTCACCGACCACCGAGATGCCGATGACCCGTTCGCGAGCCACGGTGTCCCACACGTCGACGGGGTCGACCGATCGCGTGTTGGTGGGGAAGACCATGGTCGCACCCATGGCCATGTAGTAGAAGCACCCCCACTGCGCCGCGCCGTGCATGAGCGGCGGGATCGACATGACGCGGATGTCCGCGGTGGGCAGTATCCGGGCCGCCAGGTGGTCGTAGCTCTCCACCAGCTCCCAGGTGCCGTAGGTGCGCCCGCCCATGGCGGCCCGGAAGATGTCGTGCTGGCGCCACAGCACCCCTTTGGGCATGCCGGTGGTGCCGCCGGTGTAGAGGATGTAGAGGTCGTCGGGGCTGAGATCGACCGGAGGGAGCTCGGGCGATGACGACGCCAGGGCGGCTTCGTAGTCGACGGCCCCGGGCAGGAGACCGTTGCCCGACTCGTCGGCCACCTGCAAGAGGAGCTCGAGCTTGGGGAGCGACGACAGCACCCGGGCGAGCACCGGCGCGAAGGTGGCGTGGTAGATCACGGCCCGGGCCCCGGAGTCGGTGAGGAGGTACTGCAGCTCCTCCTCGACGTAGCGGTAGTTGACGTTGAACGGCGCCACCCGGGCCAGGTAGGACCCGATCATCCCCTCGACGTACTCATTGGAATTGTGGAGATAGAGCCCCAGGTGGTCCTGCGCCGATTCGTGCCCGGCGAGACCCTGGCGGCCGCGCTGGGCGCCCAACCCGTGCTTGTGCAGGAACATGGCCAGGCGCCGGGAGCGATCTCGTAACTCGGCGTAGTTGTAGCGCCGATCGCCCCACACGATGGCCTCGCGCTCGGGGATCGTGGCCGCCACCGTCTCGAACACCAAGCCCAGGTTGAACTGCTCGTCGCTCACAGACCCCCCTCCCGGTCGACGACCCTGGTCGGCCGGTCGACGATGACGACGGCACCCCCGTCGCAGGACGGGCGCATGTTATCGGGGGCAAGATGACGCCATGGACCTTGACGAGCCCGTGCCCGAAGCCGACGGGCTCGAGCAGTCGATGGCCGAGCCCTTCGACGACGAGGACCGCTGACCCCGCCAGGCGCGGCCTTCTATTGCTGGTAATTCTCGACTACCGGAGGGGGCCGGGTGGCGGCCTCGTCGGGGTCCTGGCCGGCATCGCGTCGAGCCCGGCGCTGGCGCAACAGGTCCCAGCACTGGTCGAGCGAGACCTCGATGGTGCGGAGCTTCTCGGATTCCTCGGGGGTCAGCCCTTCTCCCACGTGCGCCTCCTCGAGGCGGTGCTCCTCCTCGGAGAGCCGGTTGATCTCGTTGACGATCTCCTTGTCGTTCACAGACACTCCTTTGCTGGGTGGGACCCACAGTGTTACCCCAAGAGTTACCGCAAGAGCTTTGACAGGCGCCGGTCGGCGAGGGGCTTGCCCCCGGTCTGACACGTGGCGCAGTACTGCAGGGACCTGGTGGCGAACGACACCTCCCGTACGACGTCGCCGCATTCCGGACACGCTTCGCCGGTCCGACCGTGGACGCGCATGGCCCGCTTCTTGTCGCCCTTGAGCTCCGACGCCTCCTGACCGACGGCCCTGGCCACAGCGTCTGCGAGGACACCCACCACCGCTGCGTGCAGCCGCTCGATCTCCGGCGCGTCGAGGTGGCGCGCCACTTTGTATGGCGACAGTCGAGCCACGTGGAGGATCTCGTCGGAGTAGGCGTTGCCGATGCCGGCGATGATCGACTGCGCGGCCAGTACGGTCTTGATGTTCCCCGACGCGCCACCGAGCAGTGCAGCGAGCGTGTCGGTGTCGAAGGACGGGTCCAGGGGGTCGATGCCGAGGGAGGCAACCTGCTCGATGTCGTCGGGGTCGCCCACGACCCACAACGCCAGGCGCTTCTCGGTCCCCATCTCGGTGACGTCGAATCCCGACCCGCCCTCGAATCCCAAGCGCAGGGCGAGAGGGCTGCGGCTGGGCCTGGCCTTGTCCGAGGGAAGCTTGTCCTTCCATCTGACCCAGCCCCCCCGGGCCAGATGCAGCACCAGCCATTGCCCGTCGAGGTCCATGCACAGGTACTTCCCCCGCCGGGTCACCGACACCACGGCACGCCCCACGAGCGCGGCGATCGGAGGGTCGAAGGTCTTGAGCGCGGCGATGGCGCCGAGCTCGCACCGTTCCACGCGCTGGCCGGCGCTGCGCTCGGTGAGGAAACGAGTGAGAGCCTCGACTTCGGGCAACTCGGGCACGCCTCGATCCTCCCACGCCTCGGGGCGGTCCCCGGTACGGGCATCGGTCGTGTCACAGTGAAGAGGTGGACCGGGTCGGTGGGGGAGGAGGCCGCCGCCCCCGCCGAGCGACGCCGGTGATCCTGGCGCTCGCCATGGTGAGCGGCGCGTGCGCCCCCACCGCAGGTCGGGTCGGATCGCCGCGTGTCTCGGCTCCCGGTACCACGACCTCGAGCAGCACCACCACCTCGAGTACCACCACCACGACGGCCGTGGTCGAACCGCCGGTCACCCCCATGGTGTGGACGCCCTGCGGCACGCTTCAGTGCGGGACCGTGGCCGTGCCCCTCGACTACGCCCAACCGCAGTTGGGCACGATCCAGATCGCGCTGGCGATGCACCGCGCCACCGACCCCGCGGCGCGCATCGGGTCACTGGTGATCGACCCCGGCGGCCCCGGCGGGTCGGGAGTGAACGACCTCCCCGCCGAGCTGGGTGTCCTCACCTCGGCGCTCCTGGCCCGTTTCGACATCGTCGAGTTCGATCCCCGCGGGGTCCAGCGCAGCAGCCCCGTGGTGTGCAGCGCCGGGACCTCGGCCACGACCAGCTCGACACCGGGACCGTTCCCCGACCCCGTGCCGAGCACGACCAGTGCCCAGCTGGCGCTGCTCGCCAACGACGAGGAGTACGCCAACCAGTGCGAGTCGCTGAGCGGCAAGCTGCTTCCCTTCGTCGGGACCGTCGACGCGGCGCGCGACCTGGACCGGATCCGCCAGGCCCTCGGCGACGCGCAGCTCACCTACTTCGGCCACTCCTACGGCACCTTGCTCGGGGCCACCTACGCCCAGATGTTCCCCACCAAGGTCCGGGCCATGGTCCTCGACGGCGCCATCGATCCCGCCATGACGACACAGCAGATGGTCGACGAACAGAGCCAGGGCTTCGAGTCCGTGCTCGACGACTTCTTGGCCTGGTGCACCTCGTCGGGGTGCCCGTGGCGACCGGCGGGAGGCGCATCGACCACCGCTTTGCTGGCGCTCATCGCCCAGAGCCGGAGCCAGGCCCTTGCGGCCGGGGCGGGCCCGAGCGCGGGGCCCGGTGCTATTTACTACGCGGTGCTCTCGGCGCTCTACGCCCGGAACTACTGGCCCAACTTGGCTCGTGCCCTGGCCCAGGCGGCAGCCGGGAACGGCGCCGGGGTGCTGTCGATGGCCGACAGCTACGTCACCGGCGGCTCGACCAACGCGGTGGATGCCGAGACGTCCATCGACTGCCTCGATCATCCCGTGGCCCGGGGCTCGGGGGGCATCCCCGCCCTGGCCGCGCAGGCCGCGGTCAACGCCCCGTTCTTCGGCCCCCTCCTGGCCTGGGGCGAGGCCGCCTGCGCGGTGTGGCCGGTCCCGGCCACCCGGACCCCAGAGGCGACCACGGCGGTGGGCTCGCCGCCCATCTTGGTGGTGGGGGCGACCAAGGACCCGGCCACGCCCTATGTCTGGGCGCAACGCCTGGCCGCCGAGCTCCAGCACGGTGAGCTCGTGACCTGGCAGGGGGAGAACCACGTGGCCTACTACTACAGCGGTTGTGTCCGGGCCCTCGATCAGGCCTATTTCGTGGCGGGCACCCTCCCGGCGCCGGGGACCGTCTGTAGCGACTGAGAGGGACGAGACCCGACGGTTGGGGCGCCTGCGCATGCGCGGCTCGCCACCCTCGACACGCGATCATGGTCGCTGTGGCCGAGGTGACGTCGTCCCCGGACATCTTCTCGAGCGCCCTGGTGGCAGCGCCTTCAAACCCGATCGGCGCCGACCCCGCGGCCCCCGGGGTGACACCGCCGCCCGCCCGACACCGTCGCGTGCGGGCCAGCCCGTGGCGACGCGCCGCCCTGCCGATCGGCGTCGTGGGCCTCGTCGTGGGATGTCTCATCCCGTGGCGCGACGCCGTGCACCGGGGTGTCTTCGACGACACCTTCTGGCACCGCGCCGCGGGGGTGTGGATGCTCGACCATCACCGCGTCATGCGGACCGACGTGTTCTCCTACACCGTCCTCGGCAAGAAGTGGATCACGCCCGAGTGGGGATACGACGTGGTGCTCGCCCAGTCGGTTCGGACGGTGGGACCCGTGGCGTTCTGGCTCCTGTCGGCGGGCTTGGCGACCCTGACGGTCCTCGCCGTGGCCATCCGGAGCCGGATGGTCGGAGCCGGATGGACCTGGACGGGGCTGCTGTGCATCGAGACCGGTGCCGCGGTGACCCTGTTCCTCGACGACCGGCCCCAGATGGTCAGTTACCTCTTCCTGGCCCTGCTCTTGTTGCTTTTGAGCATGGCCCGGCGTCGCCGGGCGTGGTTGTTCGCCGTCCCGGTCCTGTTCGTGCTGTGGGCCAACCTGCATGGGAGCTTTCTCCTCGGCCTCGGCATCGTGTTGTTGGAGGTGGTCGCGGCGCTCCTCCGACGAGGTGTCGGCCGGGTGACCATCTCCGCCGTGGCCCTGGGGCCGATCATCGCCACCTTCGTGGCGTCGGGGGCCGCCACCTTGGTGAACCCCTTCGGGCCCGGCGTCTACTCGAGCGCGTGGGGCATCACCTTCAACCAGGACGTCCGCAGGCTGATCGCGGAATGGCAGTCTCCGGACTTCCACGACCCGGCCACCCTGGCGGTCTTCGTCCTCCCCGTGGCCATCACCGTGGCCTACCTGGCGTTCTCCAAGCGAGACGTTCCCGCCTTGGAATTGGCGTTGGCGTCCTTCCTCTTGGTCTCCAGCCTCGACGCGGTGCGGTTCATCCCCTACTTCGCCATCGCCTGGTGCGCCCTGGCGGCGAGCTGCCCACCCATCGAGCACGAGGGTCTGCGCCCGAGTCTCATCGTCTGGCCGCTCGCAGCGGTGCTCGGGGTGTCGTTGCTGCACGGACCCTTCTATCCCGCCGCCCAGCCCGCCACGAGCGTTCCGGTCAAGGCCGTGGCCTATCTCGAGCACCATCAGGGCCGGATCTTTTCGACCTATCTCTGGAACGACTACCTCGACTGGGTGGGCCGGCCTGTCTTCGTCGACGGCCGCACCGAGCTCTACACCGACAACGGGATCCTGTCGCAATACCTGAAGGTCGCGGATCTCACCACCGACCCCGACCCTGTGCTGCGCGCCCATGACGTGGAGTACGTGCTGTGGCAACCGGGCACACCCTTGGCGCTCTATCTCCAGCACGACGCCCATTGGCGCGTGGTGTGGCGCTCGAGCCAGGCCGTCGTCTTCCGCTTTACCAGCGCGCAAACGGCTCAGCTCGGGATTCCGAGCTGAGCCGTTGCAAGCACCAACGCTGTTCGCCGAGGCGCTCAGGTACCGGTGGGGTTGTTGACGGAGCTGCCGACGCTGTTGAGCGTGTTGGCGACGGACCCGCCCAGGAAGTGCAGAGCCACGAGCGCAACAACAGCGATGAGGGCGAGGAGCAGCGCGTACTCGACCAGGCTGGCTCCCAACTCATCCCTGCGGTTCCACGTGGCGCGGATCGGGTTGATCACGTGCATCACGAGAGAGACGATGTTCACGGTTTCCCTCCTTTCGTGGTGTCTAGAGCGAATAGTGGATGGTCCACCCGTTCGGTTAGGTACCGGTGGGGTTGTTGACGGAGCTGCCGACGCTGTTGAGCGTGTTGGCGACGGACCCGCCCAGGAAGTGCAGAGCCACGAGGGCCACAACAGCGATGAGGGCGAGGAGCAACGCGTACTCGACCAGGCTGGCGCCCAGCTCGTCCCGACGGTTCCAGGTGGCGCGGATCGGCTCGATGACGCGCACCACCAGAGTGAAGATGTTCACGGTTCCCCCTCTTTTTCGATTCCAACCTTGATCCCACTATCGGGGAATTACCCCTGGATCGCCATAGGTCGAGAGGCCCAAAAGTCACTCTGTGCAGCCAAAACGTGGGTCGGAGGTCCTACCGCAACCACGGGCTGTCGCTGTCAGTACGACAGGCAGTACGACACGCAGTACGACAGGCAGTACGACAGGCAGTACGACAGGCAGTACGACAGTCGGTCGAGAGTCAGTCGACCACGCTCAGTCCATGCGGATGAGTCCCATGCGCATGGCCTTCAAGACAGCCTGGGCCCGGTCATGGGAGTCGAGCTTCTGATAGATCGACGACAGGTGGTTCTTGACGGTCTTGACGCTGATGAAGAGCCGCCTCGCCGCCTCGGGGATCGACACCCCCGTGGCCATCAGGCGCAGCACCTCCTCCTCGCGCTTGGAGATGAGCGGGCGGGTGGAGCTGAGGGCGGGCCTCGACGGCTGGGGCTCGCGCTGAGCGGCGGCGGCCGCGGCGTCGGCCACCGAGGGGGCGATGACCCGCTCTCCCCGGGCGACGCGGTTGACGGCGTCGACGATCTCCGAAGTGGTGCAGTCCTTCACCAGGTACCCACCCGCACCCGCCTCGAGTGCGGAGGACACCGCCGTGTTGTCCGACAGCATCGACAGCACGAGCACCGACGTGTTCGGCAGCATGGACCGGATCCGCTTGGTGGCGGCGGCCCCCGACAGCACGGGCAGCGACAGGTCCATGAGCACGACGTCGGGGCGATGCTGCTCGGCCATGTCGACGGCCTCCTCGCCGTCGGCGGCCTCGCCCACCACCTCGAGCCCGGCGTGCTCGAGGGCCCAACGCAGCCCCTCGCGCACCATGGTGTGATCGTCTGCAATCAGTACTCGTACCATTACGCCGCCTTCATTCGCATTCGGACCAACGTGCCCCTGCCCGGGCCCGAGGTGATCTCCAACTGGGCGCCGATCGAATCGGCCCGCTCGCGCATGCCCACCAAGCCGTAGCCCGACCCGCCCGAGGTCTTGCCGGCGGGGAGCCCCACGCCGTCGTCGGCCACCTCGAGCAGGGCCCCTTCGTCGTTGCACAGCCACAGGATCGATACGTGCGACGCCCGGGCGTGGCGCTCGGCGTTCATGACGGCCTCGCGCGCCACGCGCCAGACCTCGCGCTCGACGGGTAGGGGCATCCGACTGTCGGTGTCGGCGACGAGGGTGACCTCGACCCGGTTGCGCTTGTTGACCCGTTCGAGAAACGACCGCAGGACGCCTTCGACGTCTTGGGCGTCGGTGACGTCGCTGCGCAGGTCGACGAGCATGTCCCGCAGCTCCCCGACGAGGTCGCGCAGGTCGCCCCGCAGCTCCAGGAGATCGGCCTGGACGGCGCGCCCGTGGTTGAGCTCCACCAGGCGGTCGATCTCGAAGCCCAGGTAGACAACCGATTGGCCGATGTGATCGTGGAGCTCGCGCGCCAGTCGGGTCCGTTCCTGCTCCATGCCCAGGGTGTGGATTCGCTCGAGCCACCGGGCGTTGTCGATGGCCAGCGCCGCGGCCCGGGCCAGGTCGCTGATCCGACGTCGCTCGGTCGACCCCGGTGCCTTGGTGCCGCTGCCCTCGACCACGAGGACGCCCACGATCTCGTCCCGGGCGTGCATGGGGCAGTACAGGCCCCACCGCGACCGGTAGTGCAGACCCTGGTGCAGGTCCTCCAAGACGACCGGCTCGGTCCCATGCGCAGCGCCGTAGATGGCGCGCGGCAACTCGACCGGGCTCTCGGGGGTCCCGGTCCGCACACCGTTGCCCGCCGCGACGTGCCAGGAGCGGGTGGTGGGATCAAGGAGCACGACCGCGGCGACGTCGGGTGTGAACATCTCGTCGAGCCGTTCCAGGGCCCACCGGGCCGCGCCCTCGATGTGCATGGGCGTGACCTCGCGTTCGGTGGCCCGGTGCAGGTCGAGGAGGAGCTCATTGACCTCCGAGAGATGCTCGACCCGAGCGGTCAGGCCCTGGCGTGCCTGGTGCGACTCTTCGACGACATATCGGCTGAAGCCGCCCGCCACCCCGACGAGGACGAGCTCGATGGCGAACTGCACGCTCGTGTTGGCATCGCCGTGGTGCGACGTCAGGAGCAAGCTGGGAAGCGCCACCGCCAGGCCGGCGATGACGGCCAGCCCCGACACCACCCGAAGTCCGCCGGCGAACCCGGCGATGACCGTGGCCACACCCAGGGTGATGAGGAACGGCGAGCGGGCGAACCCCGTGGCCTCGACCACGGCCACCCCCAACGACACCTCGAGGAGCAGTGCCATGCTCGTCTGCCACCGGCCCTGCTCGGCTCCGATGGGCCAAACCGTCCGCCACAACGTGTAGGCGACGAGCACGCCCCCGGCGATCGCGGCGCGCGGTCCGAGATGTTCGATCAGGCCCAGGCCCAACGCCAGTGACAACGCCACCCACCGCAGGGCGCTGAGCAGTGCCCCGAACTGCGCCAGGTGCTCGGTCGAGGCGGGCTCCAAATTCCGCCACCCGAAGGCACGCCAAGGTCGCGCCGAAGCGGGCGTCCTCTTGTGGGTGAGCGGCTGGAGCACGGTGGGGGTTCTCCTCCTGATCCGGACGGCGGTGTCTGGGCGATTCGGAGTTCAACTCACCTATCGTGATTTCCGCCTCTGATCCTGAGGGCAGGCCGACAAATTCCCCACAAATTTCGCCGCCGGGGAGCCCGACTCCCCCGGACCGGGGGACCGGGAGTCGAAGAAGTGGCTCTTGAGCTGGGGTTTCAGCCTGGACGAGGAGAGCGGACGGCCACGACCCAGTGACGGTCGGTCATCTGCACCTTCCAGCCCGGGTCCTCGGAGATGAGCGAGGCCAGGGCCTCGGTCCGGGGCCACAGCACGACGTCGAACCGGTAGCGGGCGAGCACCTCCTGCCAACCCTCCGAGCCGCTCAGCAAGACGCCGTAGTCCTTCTCGACCCCGGGGGGGAACACGTCGGCCCGGTCGTCGATGAAGGCGTCGGCGCGGGTGCCGAAGCGGAACTCGAGGTAGTTCCCGACGTAATCGGTCGTCGCCACCCGGCCCGGCACGAGGTGGTGTTGCTCGAGCCACGACACCTCTCGCACCGGGTACAGCGACAAGTTGTAGGCGGGGCGCCCCATGGCCCCCGCCGTGAGCGCCACACCGAGCCCGATCAGGGCCACCAGGCCGACGGTGGGGACGAACCCGCGGCGCGCCCCGTCGATGGTCCCCATGCCCGCCAGGCCTCGCGCCAAGACGGGGGTGATGACCAACGCCCCCACCGGGACGTTGCGTGACGCCAAGAGGGCGGCGGCGCCGAAGAGCGCCACGACGAGGACGTCCTCGACGGTGCCCCGCCGGGCCACGAGCAAGACGACGGCGAGGAGCACCTCGACGAGGAAGGCCACGTTCACCGGGTCGGAGAAGCTCGGGGTCTGCCATTCGACGATGTGGGCGAAGGCCTGGTGATGGGTGATCACGGTCAAGGGATATGCGAACAGCCGCAACCCGATGGGGTTGGCCACGCCCAGGACGGCACCGATGGCACCCAACCCGAGCATCCGAGGCAGCCGGCCCTGCTCGGCCCCGTCGATCCGTCGCCCCACCATCCGAATCACGAGATAGGCGAGGCCCAGCGGCCAGCTGCCGTGGACGTTCAGCCATACCCACATGAGCCCAATGAGCACCCAGGGCGGCCCTTTGTCGGTCTCGACCATGACGACGAGCACCGCGAACAACACCAACGCGATGAGCAGCGGCCGCGAGGACCAGTACCCCGTTCCCACCGCCAACAGGGCGCAGATGGCCAGGATCCTGCCGCCCAGCTGGCGAGCGGGGCGGGTCAGCATCCACCCGAGCGCGGCCAACATCGCGCACAGCACGGCGTGCAACACCATGAGGCCGTGGCCCCCGGCCAGGTTCTCGAGCCCCCGATAGACCACCGAGGCCAACCAAGATTCGACCACCCACGGACGGCCCCGAGCGGTGAAGGTGTAGGGGTCGGTGGTGGGGACGCCATGCGTCAGGATCAACCGGCCCGTGGCGACATGGGTCAGGAACGAGTTGTCGTGGAGGCGTTCGAGCCCGACGACGGTTGCCCAGATGACGAAGGTGGCGCCGACGACGGTCGAGACCCGTGGCGTACGCACGGCCTGGAGTATGGCCGTTAGTGACCGCGGAAAGCTTGGAAGATCCCCAGGACCGCAGGCCCGGCAATAATGACGAACAGCGCCGGCATGATGCAGAAGACCATCGGGAAGAGCATCTTCACCGGTGCCTTCTGTGCCAGTTCTTGCGCCAACTGATGACGCTTCACCCGCATCTCGGCGGCCTGGCTGCGCAGGATCGATCCCACCGAGACCCCGAAGGTGTCGGCCTGGATGAGCGCCAGGATGAACGACCGCAGTTCGGGGAGCTCAACCCGGGCGTCGAGCGCGTAGAGGGCGTCGGACCGGCTCGACCCGGCCCGCATCTCACCGAGCATGCGGGAGAACTCCTCGGACAACGGGCCCGGGACCATGGACACGGTGCGGGCCAGCGCTTGTTCGAAGCCCAGTCCCGCTTCGACGCTGATGGTGAGCAGGTCGAGGATGTCGGGAAGCTTGCGCCGCATGGTCATTTGGCGCTCGGCCACCACCCGGTTCAGCCAGGCGTCGGGGCCGATGGCACCGGCGATGCCGATGAACACGATGACCGCCAACAAGGTCTTGCCCGTGAGGCTCGTACAGGTCCACACCACGAGCCACAGCACGGGGATGGCCACCACCGACATCATCCGGATGACGAGGAACTGGTCGATCTGCTCGGCCGTGCCCCGCCCCGCCATGACGAGCTTGTGGCGGAACTTGTCCAGGTATTCGGTGGGCAGGAGTCGCTTCAAGAGCCCGACGACCGCAGCGGCGGCCGGGGCCATGACCCGCTCGACAAAGGGGTCTTTGAGGTCCTCCTCGCGCTTGATCGCGGAGTCGTAGTCACCGAGGCGCACCCGCGCCGAGCGCACGCTCAGGCGCGCCTCGGCCTTTATGAAGATCGCGTAGGTGAGACCGGTGGCGGCGAAGAAGATGGCGATGACAGCCAAGGGCAACATGTCAGACCTCGATGTCTACGAGCTTGCGGGTCCAGTAGATGCCGATCACTCCGAGCCCGATGGACCCGTAGAAGAGGATCTCCCCGAAGGCCTGGTGGAACAGAGGGCTGATGTAGCTCGGGTTGACGGCATAGACGAAGAAGCCGATGGCGATGGGTAGGATCGAGATGACCGCGGCGCCGATCCGCCCCTCGGCGGTCAGCGTCTTGGCCTCGCCTCGGATCCTGGCCCGGGCGATCATGGTGTCGGCCACGATGTCGAGCAGCTCGGCCAGGTTTCCCCCGACCTCGCGCTGGATCCCGATAGCGGTGACCACCCATTCGAAGTCGTCGCTGCGGACCCGCTGGGCCACCTCGGAAAGTGCGTCGACGAGCGACCGTCCCAATCGCGCTTCGGCCACGACGTGGCGCATTTCCTTGCCGATGGGGTCCGACAGTTGCTGGGAGACCGTGGTGAGCCCTTGGAGGATCGAGAACCCCGACCGCAGCGTGGTGCCGAGTAGTTGCAGCATGTCGGGGAGCTGAGCTGTGAACAGGGCGGTGCGACGCTTCGCCGCCGCCATGAGCGCCATCCACGGGACCACGGCCACCAGTCCGAGGGCGATGAGACCCCAGATGGCGTTGCCGAGAAGCAACCCGAGCGCACCACCCACGACCACGCCGACGAGGTAGACGAACAGCGCCTCGGCGGGCCGCAGCGGAAGGTCGGCCTGGTCGAGGAGTCGCTTCAGGTATTGGAGAATGCCCCGCCGCGTCGCCAGCTCGGCGACCGTGGCCACGGCGCGCTGGAGGAACGGCGTCTTCATGAGCTCGGGCGTGCCCCCGGTGGTGGCGGTGGCGACACCTGCCTCGCGCAGCGTCCCCACCGAATACGGCGCCAGGGTCTCGTGCAGGTGCCGTTGGCGCTCGCGCATGACCAGGCTGATCAGTCCCCAGGTCAGCAGGCCGGCGGCGGGGAGGACCAGCAAGGCGATCAGGTATTTCATCGCCGGGCCACCCGGATCCGGGAGAACTCCTCGACCTGGAACAGATCGGCGTCGAGCTTCACCCCGGCGTCCTCGAGCTTGTCGGCGAAGTGGGGACGGATCCCCATCGACTTGAGCGTGCCCCGATACTTCCCGTCCTCGTCGACGCCCATGGAGTAGTCGAACATGAAAAGGTCCTGGGTGATGACGACCTCGCCCTCCATGTGCTGGACCTCGGCCACGTGCGTGACCCGACGAGTTCCGTCCCGCATGCGGGTGAGGTGCACGATGAGGTCGATGGCCGAAGCCATCTGCTCCCGGATGACCCGGATGGGCAGGTCGAAGCCGGCCATCAACGTCATGGTCTCGACACGTGACAGCGTGTCTCTCGGGCTGTTGGAGTGGATCGTGGTGAGCGAGCCGTCGTGGCCGGTGTTCATGGCCTGGAGCATGTCGAGGGCCTCGCCACCACGACACTCACCGACGATGATCCGGTCCGGCCGCATACGCAGAGAGTTCCGCATGAGGTCCCGGATGGTGATCTCGCCCCGTCCCTCGATGTTGGGGGGACGGGATTCCAGCGACGCCACGTGCTCCTGGCGGAGCTGGAGCTCCTTGGAGTCCTCGATGGTCACGATCCGCTCGTCGTCGGGCACGAACCCCGACAGCACGTTGAGCAGCGTCGTCTTTCCGGTGTCGGTCCCTCCCGACACGATGATGTTGAGCTTGCCCACCACGCACGCCTCGACGAACCGCGCCAGGGCCGAAGTGATCGTCATGTTCTGGATGAGGTCCTCGACCTGCAAGGGGTCCTTGGAGAACTTCCGGACCGTCAGGAACGGCCCCCCGTAGGCGAGCGGGTGGATGACGGCGTTGACACGGGAACCGTCAGGGAGACGGGCGTCGACCATGGGCGACGCCTCGTCGACGCGCCGAGAGACCTCACCGACGATCTTGTCGATGACCCGACGCAGGTGGGTCTCGTCGATGAAGCTCGTGGGCGTCCGCTCGATCTTGCCCTTGCGCTCGATGTAGACCTTGTCGGGCCCGTTGACCATGACCTCGGTCACCTCGGGGTCCTCCAAGTATCCCTGGATGGGCCCGTAGCCGAGGATGTCGTTGGCGATGTCCTCGCCCAGCCGGGCCTTGTCGGCCAGGCTCAAGGGCGTCGTCTCGTCGGACAGGGCAGCCTGGAGATGCGCGTTCACGCGCGGCCGCAGGTCCTTGGCCGTGAGCCGGCCCTGGGACAGCTCGGGTCCGAGCTCCTCGATGAGGCGCTGGTGCACGCGGAGGTGGACTTCCTCGAGAAGCCGGGCCCGGGCCTCCTCGGACGAGAGGAAGCCGCCGGCTTGGCGCAAGTGGTCAGAAAGGGTCATGACTATCCCCTCACACGGATTGTCGGGACTGCGCCGGAGCCGACGCAGAGTTCATGAGCGTGTCGGCCAAGCCGTCGATGCTCTTGGCAAACTTCGACCGGGGCGCGCTGGTCACGACGGGAACACCCCGGTTGACCGACTCCGCCACCAAGATGTCACTGGGCAGCGCGGCGTCGACCTTCAGTTGCAAGGCCCGCTCGGCGTCGGCTTCGGTCAGGCCCACCCGAGTGTTGGCCCGGTTGAGCACGAACTTGACCCGCGAGAAGGGGATACCGAGGACCCGCATCGTCTGGAGCCCGATCCGCGCACTCTTGAGGCTCATGACGTCGAGCCCCGCCATCACCAAGATGTCGTCGGACGACTCGATGGCAGCCAGGGTGACCTCGGCGAAGTTGGCGGAGGTGTCGACCACGACATAGGCGCACCGCTCGCGCAGGATGTCGAGGATCCGGGCGATATCGGCCCGTCCGATCTGATCGGCCGAGCTGGGCTCGGTCGGTGCCGCCAGCACGAGCAACCCGCTAGGCGGGTGCCGCAGGAGCAGGTTCTCGAGCATGGCCCCGTCCAGGCGGTCCCCGGCCTGGACGGCTTCGGCGATGGTGTGGGTGGGCTGGAGCTGGAGCATGAGCGCCACGTCACCGAACTGGAGATCGGCGTCGACGAGCACCACGGGCTGGATGGTCCGCTTGGCCAGTGCAACGGCCAGGTTGATGGCGACGACCGACTTCCCGGTCCCCCCCTTGGTGCAGAACACCGACACGACCCGACCCGGGGTCTGGGCTCCGGTGGCAGGGGTCGACGAGCTCGAGCCCGGACCGCGCGCCAGTACGCGCGCCGAGGCCCGGGAGATGGCGTCGAGCAGCTCGGCGTCATCGGCCGACACCGCCACCACGTCGTCGACGCCGGCCCGGATGGCCTGCTGGAGGACGCCGGCGGTCAATTCGTAGACGACCATGATGGCGCTGCATGCGGGTCGGAAGGCCATGAGCCCGGCGACCTGGGTGATGATGGTGTCCGGAGCCTCCGAAGGCCCGAAGACGACGACACCGGGACGCGACGCGTCGATGGTCTCGGTGAAGGAGGCCAGGTTCTCGTACCCGACCACGCTGCCATCGAGCTCGCGGACGTGGTCGGTCAGGACGCCCCGGACGACCTCGTCGGGATCGACGACGCCGACAATGGCGTCGCTGTCAGTGCGTGTGTCAGCCATCGCTCAGCCCCCCGAGGTCGTGCTGGCGGGGATGAGGTTGGCGCCCGTGATCGTGGTGGGCGCGGCGGCCGGGTTCCCGGCCGCTTCGAGGGCCAGGTAGATGCCCCCGGTCACACCACCGCCGTTGGACTGGGCCAGGGCGATCCGTGCCGCCGCGGCGGGCGTGACGGCGAAGGTGATCACGTTGCTGGTCGTGGTGGAGGTGGTCTGGGCCGACGAGGCCGTCGCCGGGGTCTTCACCAAGGTGGTGCCGACGGCGAGGACCGGCACCTGCTGGTACAGGGTCGTCTCCTGATTGCCGTTGATGTCGATGAGGATGTCGACCTTGTCACCGGGCTGGATCAAGCCGGCCACGGCGTGGACCTGGTCGACCGACACCGAGATGGCGACGTCGCCCTGGGGCACGGTCTCTGCCGCCACACTGGCGATGGTCTCGGGCGACACGAACATCCCGTCGACGACGATCTCGCCCACGGGCAGGTTGGTGTTGGCCGCCTCGTCACGAATCGACGCCAGACGCGTCACCGCCGAGGCGGGCAGGAACTCCGCCGGCACCTTCTTGCTCTGGAGGTATCCACCGCTGGCCGCGTCGGCACCCGACAACGTCCGGGGTATGGGCTTGGCGATCA
>Ga0307372_10003308_pt1 | contig 25809 bp, 23 predicted proteins | sample OX1MG_FD_202533 | JGI IMG/M metagenome (GOLD analysis project Ga0307372, IMG submission 202533) | Soil microbial communities from Risofladan, Vaasa, Finland - OX-1 | ecosystem: Environmental > Terrestrial > Soil > Coastal area > Acid sulfate soil | place: Finland: Risofladan, Vaasa | collected...
GAAGGTGCGCGAGCCGGAGATCTACGTCTACGACGACGTGGTCGCGGAGATCGTGCGGTTCTTGGACGTGCGCTCTCGGGCTGCGCTCGAGGCCGGCGTGCGCGCCGAGTCGCTCGTCGTGGATCCGGGCCTGGAGTTCGGCAAGGAGCCTGCCGACGATCTCGCCATCGTCGAGCGGCTCGACGAGCTGCTGGTGCTGGGCTATCCCGTGCTCGTCGCTGCGTCGCGCAAGAGCTTCATGGGGCGCATCTTCGACCTGCCGGCTGCCGAGCTGCTCGCCCCCAGCGCCGCCGTCGCCGCCTGCAGCGTCCTCTCCGGCGCGCGCATCGTGCGCGCCCACGACGTCCAGTTCACGGCGCGCCTGGTCGCCATGCTCCAAGCCGTGGCCTCGGAGCGCAAGCGGGAGCTGGTGCGCGCCGAGGCGATGCCACCCTCGCGTCCGCCCGCGGGTTTGAGCTCGGGAGACTGAATCGTTCCATGGACACCGTCTATCTCGGCCTGGGCTCGAACCTAGGCGACCGCCAAGCCAACATCATGCAGGCGCTGCAGAAGCTGCGCGCGTACGCGCGCATTCTGCGCGTGAGCGGCTACTACCAGACGCAGCCGTACGGTGCCGTTGCTGGGCCGGATTTCCTCAACGCCGCCGTCGCCGTGGAGACCGATCTCGATCCGCTCGCCTTCGAACGCGCTCTCCGGCGCGTGGAAGAAGCGGTGGGGCGTCAGCGCGGCGATCTGGGCGTAGGCGTGAAGGCGCCCACGTCGGCCCGCTGCATCGACGTCGACGTCCTGCTCTGGGGCGACCGCGTCGCCGATTTCGGACGCTTCGCGGTGCCGCACCCGTACTTGGCGGAGCGGCCGTACAATCTGATTCCGCTCGCCGAGATCGCCGGCGAGGTACGCGAGCCGCGCAGCGGCCTCACGGTGGGGGAGCTGGCCGCCACCGTCGACCGCGCGGGGATCGTGCGCCAGGCGCGTGCCCTGCACTTCAAGACCGACCGCCAGAACCAGGAGCCCGAGGTGCGCCTCTCGCTCGACCGCGTCGGCGTCTCCTCCGTGCGGCGCGTGCTGCGCCTGCGCGTGGGCGAGCGCGAGCAGGTCTTCAACGGCGAGTTCGCGATGGTGGCGGATCTGCGCCCCGAGCAGTCGGGCGTGCACATGTCGCGCTTCTCGGAGCTGCTTGAGGAGGCGCTGCTCGACGTGCTGGCACGCAGCGAGGGCGCGCCGCGCGTCGAGGACCTCACGGCTCAGGTAGCACGCGAGATCGTGACCTCTCAGCGAGCGCTGCGCGCCGAGGTGCGGCTGCGCGCCGATTTCGGTCTCGAGCGCTGGACGCCGGTCTCGGGCAAGCGCGGCGAGGAGACGTATGCGCTGATCGCCTTGGCCGTGGCCGACGCGCGCGAGGGGCTCGGAGGGGAGCCGATGGTCCGCCGCGCCGTGGGCGTGGAGGCCGAGGGCATGACGGCTTGCCCGTGCGCCCAGCTCATGGTGCGGGAGCATTCGCTCAACGCGTTGATGGATGCGGGCTTCGACGAGCAGGCGGCCAATCGCGCGCTCGACGCGCTGCCGGTCGCCACGCACAACCAGCGCGGGCGCGGCACCGTGCTCATCGGGTTCGCCGACGCCGTGCGCGAGAGCGTCGCGCTCGAGTCGCTGGTCGAGATCGTCGAGAACTCGATGTCGAGCGAGACCTACGGCCTCCTCAAGCGCCCCGACGAGTTTTTCGTGGTCAACAAGGCGCACCAGAATCCCAAGTTCGTGGAGGACGTGGTGCGGGGCATCCTGGCGCGTGCCCTCGACATGTATGCCGACTTTCCCGACGAGACGTTCATAGCGGCGACGCAAGTCAACTACGAATCGATCCACAAGCACGACGCCTTCGCGGAAGCGTGCGGCACGTTCGGAGAGCTCCGGCGGGAGCTCCACGGCGGCGAGCGTCTCGCGCGCAAGACCGATCTGGCCGCGTGGCTGCGAGCCGACCGGGCGGGGCGCACGGCGGCCCGGGAGTCCTAGCGCGCGTGGGGGCGCTGGAGATCTGGGCGTCGCCGGAGCCGACGGCCGCGCGAATCGCCGCGCGCGTGCGGCGCGACCAGCTCGTCGAGACGGGGCACGGGGCGCGCCTGGGCGACGTGGAGCTGCTGGCGGACTTGGGCGTCTCCCATGTGCGCTACCCCGTGCTCTGGGAGAAGACGGCGCCCGGCGATCCGGGCGACGCCGACTTCACCTGGGCGGCCGCCCGGTTGGAGCGCCTGCGCGCGCGCGGCGTCTCGCCGATCGTCACGCTCCTCCACCACGGCAGCGGGCCCGATGACACCAGCCTCGTCGCTGCGGACTTTCCCGCGCGCTTCGCCGCGTACGCCCGCGCCGCGGCCGAGCGCTTTCCGTGGGTCGAGCGCTGGACGCCGATCAACGAGCCGCTCACCACGGCGCGCTTCTCCACGCTCTACGGCCACTGGTATCCCAATACCGTCCGGAATCATGCCGCCTTCGGGCTTGCCATCGTCAACCAGGCGCGCGCGATCGCGCTGGCCATGGGCGCGATCCGCGGCGTCAATCCCGCGGCGCGGCTCCTGCTCACGGAAGACCTGCAAGGCTTCCACGCCGATCCCGCGCACGCCGCGTACGGCGACCATCAGCGCGAGCGGTCGTTCCTCTCGGTGGAGCTGCTGATGGGGCGCATCCTCGCCGGCCACCCGATGCATGCCTACCTCACGCGCGCGTGCGCCGTGCCCGCCGCTGATCTCGCGTGGTTCGCGGAGCACCGCACGCCTCCCGACCTGATGGGATGGAATTACTATCCGCACTCGGAGCGGTCGCTGCTCGACCGCGGCGGGCCGCTCTGCGCCGACGTGGCCGCCGTCTACGCGCGCCGCCAGGGCATCTCGCCCCGTCCGCTGTTGCGCGCCGCCTACCGGCGTTTGGGGCTCCCGATGGCGATCTCCGAGGTGCATCTGGACGGCGACGCGGGCGAGCGCTGCCGCTGGCTGGCGGAGCGGTGGCGCGACGCGCGGGTGCTGGCGGACGAAGGGATTCCCGTGATGGCGGTCGGCGCTTGGGCGGCGTTCGGCATGGTCGATTGGCGCTCGCTGCTGCGCCTGCGCGAAGGGTGGCGGGAGGACGGCGTCTTCACGTTCTCCGCGGCGCACGAGACGCCGCGCCGCACCGCCGTGGCCGATCTCGTCGAGGGGCTCGCCCGCGGCGAGGAGCCGCCGGCGTACGAGCCGGGCTGGTGGGAGACCGAGGAGCGCCTTGCGCGCGGGGAGAGCGTGGCATGATCGACGGGATCGTCGTCGGCTTGCACCTGCGCTGGCGCGGCGTCCACCAACGGCCGCATCATCTGCTCTCGCGCCTGGCGCGCCGCTTTCCCGTGGTGGTGCTGGAGGAGCCGCTCTTCGCCTCGGCGGCCAGCCGCTTCGACGTGGAGGAGGCCGCGCCGGGCGTTACCGTGATCCGCCCCGTCGTCGACGCCGAGGGCCCCTACCTCGCCTCGCGGATCGCGCCGGGAGCGCTCGATCTGCTCGCGGAGTCGCTGGAGCGTCTCGGCGTCGATCGCCCCGCGGTCTGGCTCTACACGCCGATGATGACGGAGCTGGCCGATGCCTTCCCGGCGGCGCCGCTGATCTACGACTGCATGGACGATCTCGCGTCGTTCGCCTTCGCGCCGCCGGAGATGCGGGCGCGGGAGCGCGAGCTGCTCGAGCGCGCCGACGTGGTCTTCTGCGGGGGACGCTCGCTCTATAGGGCGCGCATCGCATACGGCCCCAAGGTGCATTGCGTGCCGAGCGGCGTCGAGTTCACGCGGTTCGCCGCTGCGCGCACCGTCGAGCCCGTGGTGGCGCTCTCGCTGCTCGCGCGGCCCGTCCTGGGCTACGTCGGCGTGATCGACGAGCGCATCGACTACGAGATCGTGGCCCGCATCGCGCGCGGCGAGAACGCCAGCGTCGTGCTGGTGGGCCCGATCGCGAAGATCGATCCGCGCACGTTGCCCAGCGCGGCCAACCTCCACTACGCCGGTCAGGTGGACTATCCGGAGCTGCCGCGGTGGATCGCCGGCTTCGACGTGGCGCTCATGCCGTTTGCCCTCAACGAGTCGACGAGGAGCATCTCGCCGACCAAATTGCTCGAGTACTTCGCGGCGGGCAGGCCCGTGGTGACCACGCCGGTTCCCGACGTCGTCGAGCGCTTCGGCGATCTGGTGAGCGTGGCGGAGGGGCCCGAGGCGTTCGCCGCCGCCTGCCTGCGCGCGCGCCCGGAACCGCATCGCGACGGCGCCGCACGCGCCGCCGCGCGGGCGCAGAGCTGGGACGCCGTCGCCGCGAGCATGGAGCGCGCGCTGGCCGCGGGCGCTACGCTTTGGCGGGACGCTCCAGGGCCTCGACGCGAGCCCGCAACGAGGGGTGCGTAGCGAAGAGCAGCTCCGCCCAACGCGGCTGCTCGTCCTCGGCCAGGTTGCGGTCGCGCAGCCGCCGCAGCGCGCTCGCGCCGGCGGCGTCGCCATCGGGGAGCGCCGCGCGTGCGAAGCGGTCGGCGGCCCACTCGATCTCGCGCGAGATCGCCGCGACCGCAGGCCCGATCAACGTGGATGCCAGCGTCGCCTCGAGGAGCAGCAAGGGCAAGGCAGCGGGTTCGTCGAGCGCGCTGACACCGAGGTCCCCGTCGGCGTCGCGCGCGATCGCCCGCTCGGCCAACGCCTTGGCGGCGAAGACGACCAGCGTCCCCGCGGCTTGCGAGATGGCCACCATCTTCCACGTGTCTCGCCTGACGTAGTGGCCAAGCTCGTGCGCGACCACCCAGACGATCTCGTCGTCGGAGAAGTGCGCCAGCAAGGTGTCCCCGAGGACGACGCGGTGGACGCCGAAGAGCCCGGTGACGAAGGCGTTGGCCTTCTCGGTCTGGCGGCTCATGTCGACGCGGAAGATGGCGGCGCTCGGGACGCCTACCCGCTCGGCCAACGCGCGCAAGCGCTCCGTCAAGGGGCCCTCGAGCGGCTCGTAGCGGTTGAACAGGGGCGCGAGATAGAGCGGGCCCACCACGTTGGCGAGCATGGCGAGCGGGAAGATCGCGCCGCTGACGAGCCACGGCCACGCGCGCGGCGCCTTGCGCGCCGCGAGGGTGAAGAGCGAGGCGAGCGGCGGCGCGATGGCCAGCATCACGCCGAGCCCCTTCGCGTGGTCGGCCAGCCAGGCGCCGTCGCTCTGAGCGCTCAAGCCGTATCGCCGCTCCACGACGAGGCCGCCGGCGTGCTCGCCGGGGAGATCGACCACTGCCGAGAGGGCGAGCATGGCCGCGCTCGAGAGGGCGGCATCGACCAGCGGTCGTCCGGTGCGCGTGCGGCGCGCGAGCCGAGCGGCGCCGCCGCCGAAGACGAAGGCGTACTGCCTTCCCAGGCCCAGTACCAGCTCGCCGACCATCCTGCCGCGCCGGTACCTGCCGTAGGCGGCCGGGTCGCGTTCGAGCGGCGGCGGTGCTTCGCGCCGGCTGCGCAAGCTCTGGACCAGACGAACCGTCGTGTAGGCTCCCGCTGCTGCGGCGCAGCAGGCGATGAGAAAGCGGCGCATGACGCGAAGGTTGCGCCATGGAGTCGCCGCGCGCCTTCGTGAACGGCCGGATCTACGCCCTCGACCCCGCGACGGGCCGCTACCTTCGCCACGACGAGATGGTGGTGGCGGGAGGGCGCATCGCGGCCGTGGGACGGGGGCTGGCGGGCGCCGGCGTCGAGCGGATCGATCTCGGCGGCAAGACGGTGCTTCCGGCGTTTGCGGACAGCCATCTCCACCTGACCGATACCGGGTGGTTCCTGGGAGAGCGCAACCTTGGCCAGGTGCGCGGCTACGCCGAGTTCGAGCATCGCGTGCACGGGCTCCCGGCCGGGGAGACGGTCTTCGCCGGGCAGTACGACGACGCGCGCTGGGATGACGAGCGCGAGGCCGATGCGAGGCCGCTCGACGCCGCCTTCCCCGAGCGACTGGCGATGCTGGTGCGCGTGGACGCGCACTCGTGTCTGGTGAATCGCTCCACGCTGGCGTGGCTCGATCTCCCGCCGGGGCTCGAGGGCATCGAGCGCGACGCCGAGGGCCTCCCCACGGGGCGGCTCTTCCTGGACGCGAACTGGCGCGCGCAGACGATATTCATGGCGGCGCTCCCCGAACGCGATCGCCGCGCAGCCGAGCGCCGGGCGCTGGAGGAGGCCCTGCGCCAAGGGGCCCTTCACCTGCACGTGCAGCTCGTGGGGCGCGAAGGATACGAGGCGTTCGCGCACGAGATCGCGGGTATCTCCGCGCTCGCGCGCGACCTCGCGCCCGAGCTCGCGGGAAAGCTGCACTGGAAGCTTTGCACGCGGGAGGTCGAGATCGCCGCGCTGCTGGGGTTGCCGTACGTCGGAGGCGACGTCTTCCTCGACGGCTCGATCGGAAGCCGGACGGCGGCGGTGAGCGAGCCGTACGCGGATCGCGGAGGGAACGGCACGCTCTTCCACGGCGACGAGGAGGTGCGGGCCTACTTCTCGGCGGCACAGGAGCGTGGGATCTCCGCGGGCGTGCACGCCATCGGCGATCGCGCGCTCGAGCAGGCGATCTCGGCCATCGAGGCGGCCCTGGGCGGCGCGCCCTCGAAGCGCACGCGGCATTTCATCGAGCATGCCGAGCTGCTGACGCCGGACCAGATCGCGCGCTGCGCCCGCCTCGGCATCCATCTCTCGATGCAGCCGCAGTTCGACGCCGTCTGGGGTGCCGATGGCGGCATGTACGAGCGGCGTCTGGGCCGCGCCCGCAAGCGCACGATGAACCGATTGGCGACGCTGGTGCACGCGGGCGTGTTGGTCGCGGGGGGCGACGACAGCCCGGTCTGCCGCCTCTCGCCGCTCGAAGGCATGGAGGCGTGCGTCGAGCACCACGAGCCGGAGGAGCGCCTCTCGCCGGACGAGGCGCTCACCATGTACACGTACGCCGCGGCGCGTCTGGGGCACGCGGAGGAGAACACGGGGCGCATCGCCCCGGGCTTGGCCGCGGACCTGGTGGTTCTCGACCGGGATCCGCTGGCCGACGGCGGCTTCGCGGCGACCCGCGTGCTCGAGACGTGGGGCGACGGGCGCCTCCTCTTCAAGCGCGGCTAGCGGGCAGACTCCACGGCACGCGGCGGAGACCTGTGACTCAGGTCGCAGGGTTTCCCGGAATCTCCTCGGACGCTTCGCAACTTCCGCGGCGGGCTTCGTCATAATGCCGTCAGGCGCGTTCGTCGACCTGAACGGAGGCAACATGAGAGGGCGGCAGCTGTTCCTTGCCACCATGGCGTTCGCCATCTCCTTTGCGTTGTGGGGCGTGGTCTCGGCGCTGGCGCCTCGCTTCCGCGAGCTCTACGGGCTCACGGAGACGCAGACGGCGTTGGCGGTCGCCATCCCGGTGCTCCTTGGGGCGCTGTTCCGCATACCGATGGGGATCCTGACGGACCGCATTGGCGGCAGGTACGTCTTCGCGGCGCTCCTGCTCTTCGGGATCGTCCCCGCGGCGGCCATCGCGCTGGTGCATTCCTACGCCATGCTCTTGATCGGCGGGCTGCTCATCGGCTTGGCCGGGTCGAGCTTCGCCATCGGCATCGCCTTCACGACGCGCTGGTTTCCGCCGGAGCAGCAGGGGCTTGCCTTGGGAATCTTCGGCGCCGGGAACATTGGCCAATCGGTCGCCGTCTTTTTCGCGCCGCAGATCGCGCGCCTCTTCGGGTGGGAGAGCGTCTTCTGGATCTTCGGCATCGTCAGCGCGCTCTGGGGCGTGGCGTTTTGGATGTTCGCGCGCGACGCGGGCCCGGTGCGGAAGATCTCGATGGAGCGAATCGTGGAGGTCCTGGTGCGCCAACGGCTATCATGGCTGCTCGCGTTCTTCTATTTCATCACCTTCGGCGGCTTCGTGGCCATGAGCATCTATCTGCCGACGCTCCTGAAGGGACAGTTCGGATTGACGCTCGAGGACGCGGGCATGCGCACGGCCGGCTTCGTCGTGCTGGCCACGGCGATGCGTCCCGTCGGCGGATGGCTCTCCGACCGCATCGGCGGCTCGCAGGTGCTGACGATCGTCTATGCGGTCATCGCGGGATTCGCGCTCTGCCTCATATCGACCAACATGGTCCTGTTCACGGTGGGGGCGCTCGGCGCGGCGGCGATGCTCGGCCTCGGGAACGGAGCCGTCTTCAAGCTGGTGCCGCACTTCTTCGCCGCCGACGTCGGCACGGTCACCGGTCTCGTGGGCGCGCTCGGGGGCCTCGGCGGGTTCTTTCCGCCGCTGGTGCTGGGCGTGCTCAAGCAGATGACCGGCTCCTATGCGGCAGGGTTCGTGCTGCTGGGCGTCTTCGCGCTGGTAGCACTGAGCCTGAACCTGACCATCATCCGGCGCGGCGGCATGCCCCGCGCGGCCTCGGCCTCTTAGAAGTAGAGAGGAAGCATGTTCGGATTCGTCAGCCCACTGCTGCGCGAGCGGCGCTTCGTCGGCGAGGGTGAGGCCTCGCCGACCACGTGGAGCGAGCTCACCACCCAGTCGCGCGACTGGGAGTCGTTCTACCGCAAGCGCTGGAGCCACGACAAGATCGTGCGCTCGACCCACGGCGTCAACTGCACCGGCTCGTGCTCCTGGAAGATCTACGTCAAGGACGGGATCATCACGTGGGAGACGCAGCAGACGGATTACCCGTCGAACGGCCCGGAGATGCCCGAGTACGAGCCGAGGGGCTGCCCGCGGGGAGCCTCGTTCTCGTGGTACACGTACTCCCCGCTGCGCGTGAAGTATCCGTACGTGCGCGGAGCCTTGCTCGACCTCTTTCGGCAGGAGCTCTCGCGCACGGGGGATCCGGTGGAAGCGTGGGGCGCCATCGTCGAGGACCCCGAGAAGGCGCGCCGGTACAAGCGCGAGCGGGGCAAGGGCGGCTTCGTTCGCGCGGGTTGGGAGGAGGTTGCCGACCTCGTCGCCGCCGCTCACGTCTACACGATCGAGCGCTCCGGCCCCGACCGGGTGGCCGGCTTCTCACCGATCCCGGCCATGTCGATGGTCTCGTACGCCGCCGGCTCGCGCTTCTACTCGCTCATCGGCGGCGTGATCCTGAGCTTCTACGATTGGTATGCCGACCTGCCGCCGGCCTCGCCACAGGTGTGGGGGGATCAGACCGACGTGCCGGAGTCGGCCGATTGGTGGAACGCATCGTACGTGATGCTGTGGGGATCAAACGTCCCCGTCACGCGCACGCCCGACGCGCACTTCATGACGGAGGCGCGGTACCGCGGCCAGAAGGTCGTGGTCGTTTCCCCGGACTACTCGGCGCACACCAAATTCGCCGACCACTGGCTCCCCGCGCACGCGGGCTCCGATGCCGCCTTGGCGATGGCGATGGCCCACGTCATCCTCAAAGAGAACTACGTCGACCGCCAGGTGCCGTACTTCATGAGCTACGCGTGCCGGACGACGGACCTGCCGTTTCTGGTGACGCTGCGGGAGCGCGACGGGGCGTACGTGGCCGACCGCTTCCTGCGCGCGTCCGACCTCGGTGACCGCGGCGAGCAGGCGGAATGGAAGACCGTCCTCTTCGACCGGGCGAACGAGCGCGCCGTCGTGCCCAACGGCACCATCGGCCACCGCTGGGGCTCCGAGGGCGAAGGCTCGTGGAACCTCGACCTCGAGGGAGTCGATCCGGCGTTGACGCTGCTGGGCATCGAAGACGGCGCCGTCGAGATCGATCTGCCGCGCTTCGACGCCGGCGCAAGCGAAGGCGGCAGCGCGCTGCGCCGAGGCGTGCCCATCAAGCGCGTGGGGGAGCACCTCGTCACCACCGTGTTCGATCTGCTCGCCGCGCAACTCGGCGTGAGGCGCGAGGGACTGCCCGGATCGTGGCCCGAGGGCTACGACGACCCGGAGCCCTATACCCCCGCGTGGCAGGCGGAGCACACCGGCGTGGATCCGGCCCTGGTCATCCGCGTCGCGCGAGAGTTCGCTCGCAACGCGGAGCGCACGAATGGCCGGTCGATGATCATCATGGGAGCCGGCATCAACCACTGGTACCACTCGGACGAGATCTACCGCGCGGTGCTCCAGATGGTGGTGCTCTGCGGCTGCCAAGGCGTCAACGGCGGCGGCTGGGCGCACTACGTGGGCCAGGAGAAGGTTCGTCCGTTCACCGGCTGGTCGACGGTCGCGTTCGCCTCCGATTGGTCGCGGCCGGCGCGTCAGCAGGCGGCCACGCCGTTTTGGTACTTGGCCACCGATCAATGGCGCTACGAGCGCTTCGGCGCCGACGAGTTCGCCTCGCCGCTCGGGCGCGGCACGCTGGCCGGCATGCACTTCGCGGACTGTTACGCGAAGGCGGCACGGCTGGGGTGGCTCCCGGCATATCCCAGTTTCGACCGCAACCCGCTCGACCTAGCCGACGCGGCCGAGTCGGAGGGGATGAGCGCCTCCGACTACGTGGTACGCGAGCTGAAGGCTGGACGTCTGCGCTTCGCGGCGGAGGATCCCGACGCCCCGGAGAACGCGCCGCGCGTGCTCACCGTCTGGCGCGCCAACCTGCTGGGGTCCTCCAGCAAGGGGCACGAGTACTTCCTGCGCCACTTGCTCGGCGTGGAGAACGCGGCGGTGCGCAACGAGGAGTCGCCCGAAGAGCTACGGCCGCGCGAGGTGGTATGGCGCGAACAGGCCTCGCTCGGCAAGCTCGATCTGCTCACCACCATCGACTTTCGCCGCTCCGGCTCGTGCATCTACTCCGACGTGGTGCTCCCGGCCGCGACGTGGTACGAGAAGCACGACATCAGCTCCACCGACATGCATCCCTTCGTGCACGCGTTCAACCCGGCCATACCCGCGCCGTGGGAGGCACGCTCGGACTGGGATATCTTCAACGGCATCGCCGCGGCGTTTTCGCGGTTGGCGGAGCGGCGACTCGGCGTGCGCAAGGATCTGGTCGCCGCACCGCTGCTCCACGACACCCCCGACGAGTTGGCGCAGCCGTTCGGCGCCGTGCGCGATTGGAAGCGCGGCGAATGCGATCCCGTGCCCGGGCGCACCATGCCCAAGCTGATGGTGGTCGAGCGCGACTACGGTAAGATCGCCGAGAAGATGACGGCGCTGGGGCCGCTGGTGGAGCAGGTGGGCACCGGGGTCAAGGGCCTCTCGTGGAAGCCCGCGGAGGAAGTGGCGTGGCTGCGCGAGCGCAACGGCGTGGTGCGGGGCGGGGTCGCGGACGGGCGGCCCGCGCTCGCGCGCGCCGAGCACGTCTGCGAAGCCATCCTCGCGCTCTCGGCTACCACAAACGGCCGCATCGCCGTGGAGAGCTTGAAGGCGCTGGAGCGCCGCACCGGTACGCCGCTCGCCGACCTGGCGGAGGACCGCGCCGACGAGCGCATCACGTTCGGCGACGTCCAGGTCCAGCCGCGCAAGGCGATGACGTCGGGCGAGTGGTCGGGCATCGAGAAGCACGACCGGCGCTATTCGCCGTTCTCCATGAACGTCGAGCGGTCCGTGCCGTGGCGGACCCTCACGGGCCGCCAGCAGTTCTACGTCGATCACGAGTGGATGCTCGAGTACGGCGAGGGCCTCCCCACCTTTCGTCCTCCGCTCAACCTCGCGCGTCACCTGGGAGAGATGAGCTCCGGCGACGGCGCGGAGGTGACGGTGCGCTACCTGACCCCGCACTCGAAATGGTCGATCCACTCGGAGTATCAGGACAACCTGACCATGCTCACCCTGTTCCGCGGGGGGCCGGTCATCTGGATGAGCCGGGAGGACGCCGAACGCATTGGCGTCGCGGACAACGATTGGGTGGAGGCCTACAATCGCAACGGCGTGGTTGCGGCGCGAGCCGTGGTCTCGCACCGCGTCCCGCGCGGCACCTCGATCATGTATCACGCGCAGGACCGCCACATCAACGTGCCGCTCAGCGAGGTCTCCGGCACGCGCGGCGGTACCGACAACTCGCTCACGAAGATCTACGTGAAGGCCACCCACATGATCGGCGGGTACGCCCAGCTCTCCTACGGATTCAACTACTACGGACCCACGGGCTCTCAGCGCGACGAGCTGACGGTGATCCGCAAGCGTCGCAGCGAGGTGGCGTACTGATGCAGATCAAGGCCCAGGTGGCGATGGTGATGAACCTCGACAAGTGCATCGGCTGCCACACCTGCAGCGTGACCTGCAAGAACGTGTGGACGAACCGGGCAGGCGTCGAGTACGCGTGGTTCAACGACGTCGAGACCAAGCCGGGCATCGGCTACCCCAAGCGCTGGGAGGATCAGGAGCGGTGGCGCGGAGGCTGGGAGCTGGACGGACGGGGCAAGCTGCGGTTGAAGTCGGGCGGGCGCGTGAAGCGTCTGGTCAACCTGCTCTTCAATCCCGACCTGCCGACGATCGACGACTACTACGAGCCCTGGACCTACGACTACCACACGCTGGAGGACGCCGGACCCTCGGAGCACCAGCCCGTGGCGCGCCCGGAGTCGCGCATCACCGGGCGTCCGCTCGACCTCACGTGGGGACCCAACTGGGAGGACGATCTGGCGGGGGCGCCCGAGCGCGCTCATCTGGACCCGAACCTGCGCGACGGCGTCGAGGAGCGCGTCCGGCTGCAATACGAGCAGACGTTCCTGATGTATCTGCCGCGCATCTGCGAGCATTGTCTCAACCCGGCGTGCGTGGCCGCGTGCCCCTCGGGAGCGATGTACAAGCGTGACGAGGATGGTATCGTCCTGGTGGATCAGGAGAAGTGCCGCGGCTGGCGCATGTGCGTCTCGGCGTGTCCGTACAAGAAGGTCTACTTCAACTGGCGGAGCGGCAAGGCGGAGAAGTGCACCCTCTGCTATCCTCGCATCGAGGCCGGCCTGCCGACGATCTGCTCGGAGACGTGCGTCGGCCGAATCCGCTACATCGGCCTGGTGCTCTACGACGCCGACGCCGTGGAGGCGGCCGCCGCCACGCGCGACGAGCACGCGTTGCTCGACGCCCAGCTCGACGTCTTCAAGGACCCGTTCGATCCGGTGGTGGCGGCGCAGGCGCGGCGTGACGGCATCCCCGACGATTGGCTGGAGGCGGCGCGGCGCTCCCCCGTCTACGCGCTGGCCCTGCGCTACCGCGTGGCGCTGCCGCTGCATCCGGAGTACCGGACGCTGCCGATGGTGTGGTACGTGCCGCCGCTCTCTCCGGTCATGGGCCTGGTCGAGGGGTCGGATTCGCATGCCGATCCGGACGACGTCTTTCCGCTGATCGACGATCTGCGGATCCCCGTGCGTTACTTGGCGAACCTGCTGTCGGCGGGGGACGAGCGGACGATCCGCTTCGTGCTCAAGCGCCTGGCGGCGATGCGCAGCTACATGCGCGAGCGCAATCTGGGCGGCGAGCCGAAGGAAGGGCTGGCGGCCTCCGTGGGCATGACGGGCGAGCAGATCGAGGAGATGTTCCGCCTCCTGGCAGTCGCCAAGTACGAGGATCGCTTCGTCATTCCGCCGGCGCACATGGAGACGGCGCGCGCGGTGCTGGAGATGCAAGGCGGATGCGGGCTCGACTTTCCCGGGGGGCCGGGAGGCTGCGGGGTCTCGGCCGGCGCGAGGACGGAGTCGTGAGCACCCGCGCCGCGGAAGAGGTGCGCGCTCTGGGCTTCCGTCTCGCCTCGGCCCTGCTGCAGTATCCCGACGCCGAGCTCGCGGCGGCGAGCGGAGAGATCGAGGCGGCCGCGCGCGAGTTGCCCGATCCCTCGCGCACCACTGTGGGGCGCTTTCTGGCGCACGCGGCGCGGACGCCGATGACGGCTCTGCAGCAGGAGTACGTCCGGTCCTTCGACTTCCAGAAGCGCGCGAGCCTCTATCTGACGTTCCACCTGCACGGCGACCAGCGCAAGCGCGGCCCGGCGCTCTTGCGGCTCAAGCGCCTCTACGCCGCGGCCGGCTTTCCTCACGCCGGCGGCGAGCTCCCGGACTTTCTTCCCGGGATACTCGAGTTCGCCGCCGTGGCCGCGCCCGAGCACGGCGCGCTGGTGCTCGACGAGCTGCGCCCCGCATTCGAGCTCGTGCGGCGGGCCGCGCGCGATCTTGCGAGTCCGTACGCCGACGTGCTCGATGCCGTCGCCGGACTCATGCCGCCGGCGACGCGCGAACAGATCGAGGCGGCGCGGCGCATCGCGGCCGAGGGGCCGCCGATGGAAGAGGTGGGAGTCGAGCCCTTCGCCCCCTTGGACGTCATGCCGCCGCTCGAGACGGGAGCCGATCGATGAGTGCCGTGTCAGGCGTTCTCTGGATCGTGGTGCCCTACGTGGCCATGACCGTCTTCGTGGTCGGGCACGTGTGGCGTTACCGCGTGGACCAGCAGTCGTGGGGCAGCCGCTCGACGCAGATCTTCGAGCGGCGTCTCTTACGCTGGGGGACGCTGCTCTTCCATCTCGGCGCGTTTGCCGCCATCGGCGGCCACGTCTTGGGCCTTCTCGTGCCCGTGCGGGTCACGGAGGCGATGGGCATCTCGGAAGCCGCGTATCACGTGATCTCGGTGACCGCGGGGACGCTGGCCGGCGCCGCCGTGGTGGCGGGCTTGGCGATCCTGCTCTACCGGCGTACCAGGGTACCGCGCGTGCGCGTCACGACCACTCGCATCGACGTGGCGACGTACGCGCTGCTGACGCTCGTCATCGGGCTGGGCATGCTGGAGACGGTCGGCGTCAACCTGCTGGGAGGCGGCTACGACTATCGCTCGACGGTCGCCATCTGGTTCCGCGGCCTCTTCCTCCTCCACCCTCGACCCGAGCTGATGGCGTCGGTGCCGTTGGTCTACCAGGTCCACGCCTTGGCCGCTTGGCTGCTCTTCGCGTTTTGGCCGTTCAGCCGCTTGGTGCATGCCTGGAGCCTGCCCGCCGGCTATCTGGTGCGCCCGACGATCCTGTACCGCCGCCGCCTACCGCATCCGCGCCGCGGCTGACCTCCCCCGTCCCGCAGTTTGCTGAATCAGCAAAAATTTGTGAGTCGGTCTCTTGCCGCGCCGGCGCGGATTTGGTATGGTGGCACCGACCGGGACGGCGATGCGAAGGGAGCGGCAAGCGTGTTCGATTGGTACTCACCGGCGGCCAAGCGCCGGGCGGCGGAGCTGGAGCAACGTTACGGGCGCATGGCCCCGGGCGAGGTGGCCGCGTGCGTGGAGCGCGAGCTCGAGGCGCAGGCCGCCTGGGTGGACCGCGGGAGCATCAACTTGAACGCGGCCTCGAACCTGATGAACCCGCGCGCCGAGCGCGTCCTCTCGTCCACCGCGGCCGGGCGCCCGAGCCTGGGACACGCGGGGGAGAAATACGAGACCGGCCTCGCCCATGCCGAAGTGGTCGAGCACCTCGCGCAGTCGCTGGCCGCACGGCTCTTCGGCGCGCGATATGTGGAGTTTCGCGCCCTCAGCGGCGCGATGGCCAATCTCTTCGCATACATGGCGCTGGCCAAGCCGGGCGACGCGATCATCTCGCTCTCGCCGGGGGCGGGCGGCCATGCCACGCACCAGACCATCGGCACCGCGGGTCTCTACGGCCTGCGCGTCCACGCCGCGCCGTGGGATCCCGTCCGCTTCGACGTCGACGTCGAGGCGCTCTCGCGCTTGGCCGCGCGGGTCGCGCCGCGCATCATCCTCGTGGGTGGGAGCCTCGTGCTGCGTCCATACGATCTCGATGCCGTTGCCGCCGTGGCGCGCGGCTGCGGCGCGGCGCTCATGTTCGACGCCGCCCACGTGGGCGGCCTGATCGCCGGAGGGGTCTATCCAGCGCCGCTCGAGCACGGGGCCGACCTTATGACGATGTCGACCTACAAGACCTACGGCGGCCCTCCGGGCGGCTTGGTCCTAACCAACGACATGGCGATCGCCCAGCGCCTGGACGCCGTGGCCTTTCCCGGCATGACGGCTAACTTCGACGTTGCGCGCGTTGGAGCGCTGGCGGTCGCCACGGCGGATTTGTTGGAACACGGGGCGGCGTATGCGCGCGCGACCGTCGCCAACGCGCAGGCGCTCGCGGCGGCGCTGGAGCGCGAGGGCTTCACCGTGCTGGGCCCCAGACCCGAGCGCACGCAGACGCACCACGTCGCCGTCGATGCGCGCGCGCTGGGGGGCGGCGACGCGGCATCGCTGGCGCTCGAGCCGGCCAACGTGCTGGCCACCGGCATCGGCATGCCGCTCGACGAGCCGTGGCCGGGAGATCAGCCCGCCATGCGTCTGGGCACGCAAGAGGTCACGCGCGTCGGCATGGGGCCCGCGGAGATGGAGCGCATCGCCGGCTGGATGGCGCGGGCGCTGCTTCGCCGGGAGGATCCCGTGCCGATCGGCGACGAGGTGCGCGCGTTCCGCGCGGGCTTCCAGGAGGTGCGATACGTGCTCGACGGGGACGCGGTGGCCGCCGGCTGAGGGGCGGCCGCCCAGGTCAGTAGCTCGGGGGCGTGGAGACGGCCATGAACCGGACACGCCTGCGCGTCCGGTTCTCCCAGCGGTGGGGCAGCGTGGCCGGATAGTAGATCGTGTCGCCCTCGGCCAGCTCGTAGCGCGCGTCGTCGCCGACGAAGAAGACCAGCTCGCCGCGGAGCACCGTGACGAACTCCTCGCCCTCGTGCGTGATCGCCTTCCCGCTGTCGGCTCGCGGCGGCACGTCGATCAGCGTCGGCTCCATCTTCACGTTGCGGGCGTCGACGAGGAACTCTTGCGTCACCTCGCCGGCCCGCGAGACGTTGCGCACGGCTTGGCGCCGCTCGCCGGCGCGCGTGACCATGACGCGGTCGCGAGATTCGTCCAAAAAGAAGGTCACCACCGGCGTCTGGAGCGCGGTGGCCACGCGCATGAGGTCGACGGCGGTGACGCGGGCGAGCTTGCCCGTCTCCAGGCGGCTGAGAAAGCTCACCGAGAGCCCCGTCTGCCGCGCCAGATCCTCGAGCGTGAACCCCAGCTCCAGACGCCGCTGGCGGGCGATGACGCCCCCGCGGCGCAGCGCATGGAGCGCCGCGTCGCGCCAGGGAGCCTTCTCGTGCGATGGGCGTTTGCGTACCGGCACCACTCCCCCCTGTCAGATGAGCGAGATCGTCTCCTTGCTCGTGGGGAGGTGCTCCACGGCTTGGAGCAGATGCTCGGCCATGGCGTCGTAGAGCGGTCCCTCGACCTCCTCGATCCGTCCGTGATCGGCGTAGTCGACGATGGTCGGGTCGATCGGCAGGCGCGCGAGCACGGGCGCCCCGGCCAACTCCGCCACCTGGTCGGCGTAGGAGGGGCCGAAGATCTCGTAGCGCCGGTGGGTGTCGGGCGCCTCGAAGTACGACATGTTCTCGATCACGCCGAGGATCGGCTTCTTGAGCTGGTGGATGAGGTTGGCGGCTTTGCGCACGATCATCGTCGCCAGCCGCTGCGGCATCGTCACCAGCACGACGCCGTCGACGCGCAGGGACTGCAGCACGGTGAGCGGCGCGTCGCTGGTGCCGGGCGGAAGGTCGACCAGCAAGTAGTCCAGATCGTTCCAGAGCGCCTGCTCGTAGAACTGGCGGATGACGCCCGCCACGATGGGGCCGCGCCAGACCATCGCCGTGTCCTCCTTCGCGGTGAGCAGGTTGGAGCTCACGACCTGGATGGCGGTGGTGGTCATCGCCGGCACCATCAAGGCCTGCGGCGCCTGCCCCGGAGCCGGCGGCGGCGCGTTCGGATCCTCTTCGAGTCCCAGCGGGGTGGTCAAACCGAAGAAGCGCGGGATCGACGGCCCGGTGATGTCGGCATCCAGGATGCCGACGCGGTAGTTCTTGCGGCGCAGGGCCACGGCCAGCAACGAGGTGGTGAGCGATTTGCCGACGCCGCCCTTGCCCGACATGATGGGGACGAGGTGCTTGATCTGCGCCCGGCGGCTGAACTCCCCCGGCGCGCGGCGCAACGGGGTCGTGTCCTCGTGGGTGATCTGCGGGACGCGGCCCGTCAAGCGGGCCTGCGAGAGCGCCGTCAGCACCGGCTCGATGCGCAGGCCGTGGGCGCTCACGCCCTGCTCGATCGTCTCGTACTTGTTGACCCCGCAGCCCGCGCAGTGGAGCCCGAAGCGGCTCAGCACGTCGGCGGCGATCGGCATCGCCTCGACCAAGGCGTTGATCTTGGTCTGTGGGGTGATCTCGAAGGTGGAAGACATAATGGTGAGCCTTCGCCGTCGGGGGGTGGCGGGTCCCCGTTCGGCGTAGCCTGACACGTATGCCCTCGTGGATCCTTCCCAACGGCCTCCGCGTGGTTCACCACCCGCTCCCGGGGCGCCGCACCACGTGCGTCGGGGTGACGCTGCGCGTCGGCTCGCGCGACGAGCGCCCCGGTGAAGAGGGTGCCGCCCACATCGTGGAGCATCTCGCCTTCCGCGATACCGCGCGCTTTTCGGCGACCCAGATCACGGACTTGCGCGAGCGGATGGGCGGCGGTTTCGAGGCGGTGACGGAGAAGGAGTTCACCGCCTACACGGCCACCGTGCCGGCAGGCGCCGCGTGGCGCGCGCTGGATCTGCTGGCCTCGCAGGTGCGCGAACCGCTCTTTCGCGCGGAGGACGTCGCGCGCGAGCGGCGGATCGTCCTTCAGGAGCTGGCCGAGGCGGAGGAGGACTTCGAGGACCGTTGCTGCGTCCTGGCCGAGGAGCTGCTCTTCGGAGGAGCGTTGGGGCGCGAGATCGCGGGGAGCCGGCGCAGCGTCCGGGCGCTCGATGGCGCGTTGATCCGGCGCTTCCACCGGCGCGCGTATTCCCCGAAGCGGGCCGTCGTCGTGGCCGTGGGGGCCCTCGACCGGCGCCGCTTCGCCCGCGAGGTCGAGCGGCTCTTCGGCGATTGGCACGGAACGGGCCCCGCGCGGACGGTCCCGCCCGCGTTGCCGGAGTACCCGGTGGCCAAGGTGCTGCGGCGCTCCTCGCCGTCGGCGCAGGTGGTGCTGGCGTTCCCCGGCGTGAGCGGAGCCGCCGGCGACCGTGAGCTGCAAGCGCAGGCGCTGCTCAGCGCCATGCTCGGCGCCACCGACGGGAGCCGGCTCTTCCGCGCCATCCGCGATCATGCGGCGCTGGCCTACAACGTCGAGAGCTACACCAGCGTCTACAGCGACGCCGGAGCGTTCGCGATCGCCTTCGGCGTCGCGGGCGGGAGCGTGCGCCGCGCGCTCGAGATCTCGCTGCGCGAGGCCCGGGCGCTCGGCGAGGCGCCGACGGCCGAGGAGCACGAGCGCGCGATGGAGTCGCTCGAGGCGCGCATGCAGCTCGACGCCGAGTCCGCCTGGCTGATCGCCCGCGAGGAGGCGCGCGCGGCGCTGCTGGGGCGGCGCGTGGCCTCCGTCGAGGACCGTCTGGGCATGCTGCGCTCGATCACCCTGAACGACGTGCGCGCGTTGGCTCGCCGCATCTTCGGCTCGCCTCGGGCGACGCTCGCGATGGTGGGCGACCCGCGATTCCCGGCGCCGCAACGCTGGCTGCGCGAGCGGCTCGCTCGCCAGGCGTGGGGGGAGTGACGGTGCGCATCGTCTCGCTGCTGCCGTCGGCCACGGAGATCCTCTTCGCTCTCGGCGTCGGCGAGCACGTGGTGGGCGTCACCCACGAGTGCGACGTCCCCGAGGCCGCGAGGGCGCTCCCCAAGGTGACGGGCAACGCGTTGGAGCAGGGTCGTCCGTCGGGCGAGATCGACCGCCACGTGCGCGCCGCGGTTCACGGCGGCTCCTCGATCTACCGGCTCGACCGCGACGCATTGGAGCGCCTGCGACCCGATCTCGTCGTGACGCAGGAGCTGTGCGGGGTCTGCGCCGTCTCGTATGCCGAGGTGAGCACGGCGGTCAAGCGGATGACGCACGACGCGCGCGTGGTCTCGCTCGATCCGCACACGCTCGACGAGGTGCTGGACACGTTCTCGACGCTGGGAGAGCTCGTCGGCGCGCCCGAACGTGCGCTGGCGCTCTGCGAGAGGTTTCGCGGCGAGCTCGACGAGCTGCGCCGTCGCGGCGCGACGCTGCGCCGGCTGCGGTTGCTCTTTCTGGAGTGGCTCGATCCGCCGATGAACGCGGGACACTGGAACCCGGAGCTGCTGGAGGCGGCCGGCGTCGAGACGTTGCTCTCCGCGCCTGGGCGCGATGCCCATCGCGTCACCTGGGAGGCGATCGTCGAAGCCGATCCCGATGCCATCCTCGCGGCACCGTGCGGCATGGACGTGGCGGCGGTCGAGGACGAGTTGACGCGCTTGGCTGCCGTTCCGGAGTGGCAGGCGCTGCGGGCGGTGGCCAACGGAGCCGTCTGCGTGCTCGACGGCAGCCGCTACTTCGCGCGCCCCGGGCCGAGTCTGGTCGAGGGCGCGCGCCTCCTGCAGGATTGGGTCGAGGCCTACTTCGTGCCGTCGAGCGGCCAGAAGCCGTAGATCGCGCGCCCGGGCTCCAAGTCCCAGAAGCGCGTCGCGTTGTCGCCCACGCCGTAGACGATCGCGAACGCGACGTCGTGCTCCAGAATCGCGCGCACCAGGCGCGCGAGGTCGCGCTGCGACATCCACGTAGCGGCGTACCGCTTGAACTTCTGCTCATCGGTCAGAGCGAGCCATCCCGAGGAGTTGCGGACGCTGGGGTGCTTGGGATCGTCTTCCTTGGTGATCGATCCGATCCGCATGCAGGCGACTTGCACGCCGTGCGTCTCGCTGTAGTAGCGGCCCAGGTTCTCGCCGAAGGCTTTCCAGACGCCGTAGAGGCTATCCGGGCGAATCGGCGCGCCGGTGCCGACGACGATGCCCGCCGCCGGCTCGTAGATGCCGGGCTTGGCCTCGACCTCGAAGCGCCCGACCGCATGGTTGGAGCTCGCGAAGATCACGCGCTTGCAGCCCGCGCGCCGCGCCGCCTCGAAGGCGTTGTACGTGCCGCCGATGTTGATCGAGAAGACGTCCTCCCAGGACGCCGAGACGTCGACGACGCCCGCGAGGTGGACGACCGTCTCGCAGCCGGTGAACGCGCGCTCCAAAGCCGCGAGATCGCGCACGTCGGCGACGACGTCCGCGTCGGAAAGATCGACGCGCACGATCTCATGGCCGTGCGCGCGCAGATCTTGACAGAGTGGGACGCCGATCGTCCCGTTCGAGCCGGTTACCGCAATTCGTGCCATGGCACGAACGGTACGCGCCCGCTGAGACAGAATCCCCCGGAAGCTGGGATGACGTAGATCCCAGCTTCCGGCTAGGCGGAGTTGCGGGCCGTCGACTGCGCGAAGCGCTCGCGCGCCTCGTCGATCGAGGAGTGGATGCTGAAGACCTTGTCGAGCGCCGTCAGGTGGAGGATCTTGAGGATCTGCGGGTTGGTCGCCACGAGGCGCACCGTGCCCCCGACCTCGCGCACCGAACGAAGCGCCGCGATCAGCGCGCCCAATCCCGTGGAGTCGAGGAGCTCGACTTGCAGCAGGTCGACGATGTGCAAGAACCGCCCACCGTCAACGTGATTGCGGAACGTCTTCTTGAGCCGGGCGGCGGTGAGGCCGTCCACGACGCGTGGGAGCGCCGTAACGGTGATGCTCTCGGCGGCGGTATCCATCTCGGAGTCTCTCCTAGCGGCCCGTATCGTCCAACACCCGGAATGCCAGGACGTTGACGGCCGGTTACCGATGGGATTATCCTAAAGTACACTATCTAAACTGTCAATGGTCTCTATCTTAAGATCACTAAAGGTTGCGTGAAGCAATTTTCGTTAGTTGACTTTTCCCGACCACCCGACTAAAGTCGGAATTGGCCGTTCGCCGGATGCCGGTAGACGGCCGCAAGGTCGGCAAGGATGGGGACCCCGGGCGCGGGGCCGCCGGGGGATTGAAGACATGGCTCGAGGCTACGGTCAGGAGTGCCCGATCGCGCGGACGCTCGAGATGCTCGGTGAGAAGTGGACCCTCTTGGTGGTCCGGGAGCTCTTCCAAGGTACCAACCGCTTCAAGGACCTCGTCGAGCGCCTCCACGGCATACCTCGCAACCTGTTGGCACAGCGCCTCGCCCAGCTCGAGACCGAGGGCCTGGTCGTCCGGCGCTCCTTCCGCGAAGTCCCACCGCGCGTCGAGTACCATCTGACGGAGAAGGGCTGGAGCCTCCAGCCCGTGTTGCGCTCGCTGGCCGATTGGGGTAAGCGCTGGAACGTCTGCGGCGTCGACGGGGCTCATCACGAGCACGATCCGCTCGCGGAGCGCCTGCTCAGTCTTCCCTTCGAATACGATCTCGCCGCGGCGCAGGGAGCCCGCGAGGCCGTCGAGATCCGCGCCGGCAGCCGAGCCTGGTTCGTGACGTTCGAAAACGGCGGCTGTCTGGTGGGCCGCAGCGTCGACGAGCCTCCCTCCGCGATCCTCGCCGGCACGGAGTCCGCATGGCTCGACGTGCTGGGCGGGCGCTCGGAGCTCGCCGAGGCGGAGCGCACCGGAAAGATCGCGATCGACGGCGACCGAAGAACCGTCGACCGCTTCCATCGCGCCTGCCTCCGTCCGCTGGCGCTGCTCACCGCGTAAGGAGACCCCCGTGCTCGATCTGACCCGCGGCGCCGATCTCTGGCGGCGCGCTAGCTCCGTGCTGGCCGGAGGCGTCGATTCGCCGGTTCGCGCGGGGAAGCCGGTCGGGGGCCCCGTGATGGTGCGGGAGGCCTCCGGAGCCTACGTGATCGATGCGGACGGGCGGCGCCTGGTGGACTACCTCATGGCCTACGGGCCGCTGCTGTTGGGGCACGCCCACCCGGCGCTGACGCGCGATCTGGATCGCGCGGCCGCGCGCGGCACCCTCTACGGCTGCACCCACGAAGAAGAGGTGCGGCTGGCGGAGCGGCTACGCGGTCACATGCCCTCCCTCGAGCGCATCCGCTTCACCAACAGCGGGACCGAGTCCGTGATGAGCGCCATCCGGGTCGCGCGTGCCTTCACCGGGCGCGACGCGGTGCTGCGCTTCGCGGGCAACTACCATGGCCACTTCGATCAAGCGCTGCTCGACGCCGGCGCTTCGGCCAACGCGGCGGGGGCGGGCCCCTCGGGGATTCCCGCCGGCGTGGCGCGCGACACGATCGTCTGCCGGTACAACGACCTCGATCACGTCGACGAGGCCTTGCGCGCGCACGGCGCCCGGCTCGCGGCGATCATGGTGGAGCCGGTGGTCGGCAACATGGGTCTGGTGCATCCGCTTCCCGGCTTCCTCGAGGGGCTGCGGCGGCGCACCGAGCGGGTCGGCGCGCTCCTGATCTTCGACGAGGTGATCACCGGCTTCCGTTTGGGGCTCGGCGGCGCGCAGGCGCGCTGCGGCGTCATGCCCGACCTCACCACGCTGGGCAAGGTGTTGGGCGGGGGCTACCCGCTCGCGGCCTTCGGCGGCCGCGCCGAGGTCATGGCGGTGCTGGCTCCCGAGGGGAGCGTCTTCCAAGGCGGCACGCTCTCCGGGAACCCGTTTTGCGTGGAGATCGCGCACCGGCTCCTCGACGTGCTCGAGGGCGACTCCGGTCTCTTGCCGCGGATGCGGGCCCTTGGAGAGCGCCTCGCCGAGGGCTTGCGGAGCGCGCTCCGAGCGTGCGATCTGCGCTACCCCGTGGTCCACGACGAGTCGATCGTCGACTTCATGTTCCGTTGCTCCGACCGCCCGCATCGCAACTACGACGAGGCCAAGCAGGGCGACGCCGCCGCGTACGCGGCGTTCTACCAGGAGATGTTGGCGGAAGGCGTGCTGCTGGCGCCCTCGCAGAACGAGGTCATGTTCCTCTCGGCTGCGCACGCGGAGGAGGACGTCGACCGCACGGTGCTGGCGGCGCGCTCCGCGCTCGCGCGGATGCGCGAGCGCGGCGTCGTCTGAGGCGTCAGGAGTTCGAGGCTTCGTCCAGCTCGTCCGCGGGGGTCGACGCGGCGCGCATCGGGCGGCGACTCTCTTCGTGCAGCTCGATGTCGCGGGCGGCTTCGCGCAGCTCGATGAACTCGTCGGCCGCGTCGAGCAGATCGTCGGACGCGCGGCCGGGGAAGGGGCGCGGATGCTCCGCCGTGTGGTTGTACGCCCAGTTGGCCTGAGAGCCGGCGACGACCACGCGCACGCCCTTGAGGGCGAGGGCGTGCACCAGCGGCACGTATTCCGCATCGCCCATCACCAGCACGACGCGCTCGCAGTGGTCGGCCATCCAGAGCGCGTCGACGGCCAGGTCGATGGCGATCTCGGACTTGACCGTGCCGTCGACGTGAACCCGCATTCCGCGCCGGACCACCTGATAGCCGTTGCGGTTGAGCATGCGGATGAAGCCTTGCTGGTCTCGGCGGCGCCGTTCGGCCTCCGTGGGATCGGGGTGCTCGACGGTGAGGCCGCGGGCTCGGCGCGCCGCGGCGTAGAGTGCGTACGACTCCTCGCTCCACTCACCGACGTAATAGCGGGCACGCGCCAGTGTGGAGCCGGCGCAGAGCAGCGAGAGCAGGCGGCGGAAGTCGACGCGGATCCCCAGACCCTCGTACGTGACGCGGGCGAAGTTCCAGCCATCGATGAAGATCGCCGTGCGTCCGGCGTTTCCAAGACCCATCATAATAGTATCCTCGCTTCTCCCCGCCGCAGGGCAGGGCCTCGTATCCAGCGAACCGCGTGGCCGTGCTTCGATCACACTTCGCTGCCGCTCTCGTGCTTCCGGCGATGCTGGCGTTCGCTACCCCTGCCGTTGCACAGCAGAACCTGGAAGTTCCCCCCGTAGCGACTCCTGCGCCATCGCCGACGGCGTCAGGTGCGCCTACCGCTCCTCCACGGGGATATCCCGGCGGGGATGCCTCACCGGGCGTGCCCGACGACAACCGCACCAGCAATCTTCCGACGCGCGTGTGGGAGGGCTACGTCGTCCACGCGTCCGCCGAGAGCGTGCGCGTGCACAGCCCGACGCAGAAGCGCGATTTGACCTTCCTGGTCTTCTCCGCGCCGCACCACCTCACGGACCCCAACGGGATCGAGACCTACGCGATGGCTGAGCTGCCGCCGGGAACGCACGTTAAGGTGATCTATACCCAGATGCTGGGAATCCGGCACGCGTACGTCATCTACATCTACCGCGCGGACGGCACGATCAAGGAGATGCATGGCTGACGGGGCATCGCGCGCCTTCGTCTACCTCTTGCGCTGCCGGGACGGTTCGCTTTACGCGGGATGGACGACGGATCTCGCCCAGCGGTTGCGCGCGCATGCCGAGGGACGCGGGGCGCGTTACACGCGCTCGCGCCTTCCGGTGGCGCTGGCAGCCTCGTGGGAGGTCCCGGGGCGGCAGGAGGCGTTGCGCCTCGAAGCGCGCATCAAGCGCATGAAGCGGCGCGAGAAGCTCGCGCTCTGCCCGTCGGGCGACTGAAAGGAACGAGCACGTTGGCAACCTATCAGCCCCCGGCGCCCGAGGAGGCCGCGACGCTTGCGGCGGAGGCGGAGCATCTCCAGGCGCGGATCACGACGCCGCACGGCGACATCGTCTTCGCGTTCTATCCGCAGGACGCGCCCATGCACGTCGCGGCTTTCGTCCAGCTGGCGCGGGCCGGATTCTACAACGGCCTGACGTTCCACCGCGTGGAGCCGGGCTTCGTGATCCAGGGCGGCTGCCCGGAGGGCACGGGCATGGGCGGCCCGGGGTATCGTCTGAAAGCGGAGTTCAACACGCGCCCGCACATGCAAGGAACGGTGGCCATGGCGCGTTCCTCCAACCCCGACAGCGCCGGATCGCAGTTCTACGTCTGCCTCGAGGATGCGCGCTTCCTCGATCGTCAGTACACGGTCTTCGGCCAAGTCGTCGAAGGCCTTGGCGTGGTGCAAAAGGTCCGCGTCGGCGACCGCATGGAGCGCGTCACCATCGAACCGACGAGCGGCTAGACAGCATCGCTCGTCTCCGT
>Ga0307372_10003312_pt1 | contig 25785 bp, 29 predicted proteins | sample OX1MG_FD_202533 | JGI IMG/M metagenome (GOLD analysis project Ga0307372, IMG submission 202533) | Soil microbial communities from Risofladan, Vaasa, Finland - OX-1 | ecosystem: Environmental > Terrestrial > Soil > Coastal area > Acid sulfate soil | place: Finland: Risofladan, Vaasa | collected...
GACCATTGCTCGCGGTCCTCGGCCGCGTCGATTGACGCGACCGGCGTACCCAGCACCAGGGCGGGATCAATGGCGTGCGCCAATTTCAACGGCGTCTGACCGCCCAGGGAAACGATTACCCCGCGTATTCGAGCGCCATCGACGCAGGCATCCCTCTCGGCCTCGAGTACCGCGGCCACGTCCTCGGGCGTGAGCGGCTCAAAGTACAGCCGGTCGCTGGTGGCGTAGTCAGTCGAGACGGTCTCGGGGTTGCAGTTGATCATCACGCTTTCGAGACCAAAGTCTCGGATCGCCATCGCCGCGTGAACACAGCAGTAGTCGAACTCGATTCCCTGGCCAATTCGATTCGGCCCCGAGCCCAGGATCACGACTCGATCCTTGCCGGAAGCACGCACCTCAGTTTCAGATTCAAAGGTGCTGTAGTGATAGGGCGTCGTCGCCTCGAACTCCGCCGCGCACGTGTCGACCGTCTTGAAGGTCGTCACCACGCCGACGTCGCGGCGCTGAGCGGACACGCTCTCGCGCGTCGTGGCGCCCAAGCGCGCGATCTGCGTATCGCTAAAGCCCCACTGCTTGTAGCGGCGCCAACCTCGAGCGTCGAGCGACGCGAGGTCAAGACCCTCGTGCAGTTCGCGACCACGCTCAACAATGCCGAGTAGTTGGTCGATAAACCACCGGTCGATTCGCGTGCGTTCGACGACCTCGTCGACACTCGCGCCGCGCCACAGCACCTCGTGGAGCGCGTAGAGCCGATCGGGAGTCGCCACGACGCAGCGCCGCCAGAGTTCCTCGAGTGAAAGTTCGGCGAACTCGGACTCGGCCCCGACCGCGAAGCCGTCACGGCCCTGTTCGAGCGAGCGCACGGCCTTTTGGAGCGACTCGGCGAAGTTGCGGCCGATCGCCATGACTTCGCCCACCGACTGCATGCGCGTGCCCAACTCGGGTGTCGAACCAGGCAGCTTCTCGAAAGCCCAGCGAGGGATCTTCGTCACGACGTAGTCGACGACCGGCTCAAAGCTGGCCGGCGTGGCGCGTGTGATGTCATTGGGGATCTCGTCGAGGGTGTAGCCCACCGCCAGGCGCGCGGCGATCTTGGCGATCGGAAAGCCCGTCGCCTTCGACGCCAGCGCGCTCGAGCGCGACACGCGAGGATTCATCTCGATCACGACCCGTTCGCCACTGTCTGGATTGACGGCGAACTGGACGTTCGAGCCTCCCGTTTCGACCCCTACGCGGCGCAGCACCGCGAAGGCGTCGTCGCGCATCATCTGATACTCGACGTCGGACAACGTTTGAATGGGCGCCACGGTGATCGAGTCACCGGTGTGCACCCCCATCGGATCGAAATTCTCGATGCTGCAGACCACGACGCAGTTGTCGGCCTGGTCGCGCATGACCTCGAGTTCGAACTCCTTCCAACCCGCGATGGACTGCTCCACCAAAATCTCGTGAATCGGTGACGCCTCCAGGCCCTCGCCCGCCAGACGGCGAAAGTTCGCCTCGTCGTGGGCAATGCCCGTACCCGCGCCGCCCAGGATGTAGCTCGGGCGAATGATGATCGGCCAGCCGATTTGCGTGGCGATGCGAAGCGCTTCGTCGACGTCGTGGGCGAATCCCGACTCGGGCACCGCGAGGTTAATGTCGGCCATGGCAGCCTTGAAAAGTTCGCGGTTCTCCGCCGTCTCGATTGCTTCGGGACGCGCGCCGATTACTTCCACGCCTAGTCGCTCGGTAACGCCGCGGCGCACCAACTCCATCGTCAAGTTGAGCGCGGTCTGGCCGCCCAAGGTGGGCAGCAGCGCGTCGGGACGCTCACGCTCCAAGATGTCGGTGAGCACGTCAACGTCGAGCGGTTCAACGTACGTGACGTCGGCGGTCGACGGGTCGGTCATGATCGTCGCCGGGTTAGAGTTCACCAAGATGACCCGGTAGCCCTCTTCTCGCAGTACCTGACAGGCTTGCGTGCCCGAATAGTCAAACTCGCAGGCCTGGCCAATGACGATCGGCCCCGAGCCGATCACCATGATGGAGTGAAGGTCGTTGCGGCGTGGCATTACTTCGTCGCCTCCGTCGTGACGAGAAGGTCCACGAAGCGTTCGAAAAGGTAACGCGCGTCGTGAGGACCGGGTCCCGCCTCGGGGTGGTACTGCACACTAAAGCAGCGGTCGGCTGGCGAGGCGATGCCTTCGATGACGCCGTCATTCAGGTTCACGTGGCTCACCATCCCTCGTGTCAGCGAGTCCGGCGCGACCGCGTAGTTGTGGTTCTGGGCGGTAATTTCGACTCGGCCCGTCGCCAGGTCCTTCACAGGGTGATTGCTGCCGTGATGGCCAAAGGGGAGTTTCATCGTGCGAGCGCCGAGCGCCTGGGCCAGCAACTGATGCCCCAGGCAGATGCCAAAGATCGGCACGGTGCCAATCAGCGACGAAACCACGTTGGTGTGCGCCACGAGCGCCGCGGGGTCGCCGGGACCGTTCGAGAGAAAGACACCGTCGGGTTGAAGTGAACGTATCTCGTTCTCCGAGATCGAGGCGGGCACGACGCTCACGCGGAAGCGTTGGGAGAGCTGATTCACCATCGTGGTCTTGATGCCGTAATCAAGGGCCACGACGTGCAGTCCTTCGTCGCCGCGCTCGTAGAGCGTGGGCGTGGTCACCTGCGAGACGTAGTCCATTCCGTCGGTACCTTTGGCTCGCCGCGCGGCTTCAACGACGCTCGCGCGCTCGGCGTGTCCGAAGGCACCCGCCAAGGCCCCATGGCCGCGCAAGTGCCGCGTCAAGGCGCGCGTGTCAACTCCCGTAATAGCCGCGAGGCGGTGACGAATTAAGAACGCTTCCAGATCACCCTCCGAACGCCAATTCGACGCCACCAGGGAGAGGTCGCGCACCACGACGCCGCGACACCACGGGCGAAGCGCCTCGTCGTCGCGCGACGTGACGCCGTAGTTGCCAATGTGCGGATAGGTAAAGGTGATGATCTGTCCGGCGTAGCTCGGGTCAGTCAGGACCTCTTGATAGCCGCTAAGGGCGGTGTTAAAGACGAACTCCCCCTCGGTGAAGCCCACCTCGGGCAGAAAGCCCGCGGCCTCTCCTTCGAACAGGGTCCCATCGCTCAGGGCCAACGTGGCGTGGGGTCTCACGCCAGCTCACCTTCGAAGGCGACGAGGCGACCGCGGACGAACGTGGCGCGAGGGCGCCCGATCATTTGGCGACCGTGGTAGGGCGTGTTAGTCGAACGGCTCTGCAGGTTCTCGCGGTCGACGACCCAGGTCTCGTTCGGATCGAAAATGGTCAGGTTCGCCGGTTCACCTGCTTCCACGTCGCCCCCATGGGCGGAGTGGCGCGGCCGGTGGTCGTGGGCACGAAGTTGCGCGACGCGCGCGGGACCTCGACTCAACAGTTCGAAGAAGCGCTGCGCGCTCGCCTGTGGCCCCCCGAGCGCTTCGTAGGTCAGCGACGCCGCGTGCTCGAGGCCCAACATTCCCGCTGGTGCCTCGTCAAAGGCCAAATCCTTGGTCTCGGGCGAGTGCGGGGCGTGATCGGTCGCCACCGCGTCGACGCCACCACGTCGCAGCGCGCCGCGCAAAGCATCGACGTCGTCACGGGTGCGAAGCGGCGGATGAACCTTCATGATCGCGTCGTACTCCGAGCAGGCCGTCTCGTCGAGCGTGAAGTGGTGCGGCGCCACTTCAAAGGTCACGTCCACCCCTTCAGCGCGCGCCGCCGCGACCAGACTGAGCGACCGCGCCGTCGACAGGTGCAAGAGATGCAAGCGTCCATCGGTGGCTCGGGCGAGCTCTAGGTCACGCAAGACCATCAACTCCTCGGCCAGCGCCGGGCGACCCGTAAGCCCCAGGCGAGAGCTCACGATGCCCTCGTTCATCGACCCGCCCGCCGCGAGCCAGGCATCTTCACAGTGTTGGGCGAGACGTATCCCGAGCGGACGCGCGTATTCAAAAGCGCGTCGCATCAACGCCGCGTCCTGCACGCCCGTGCCGTCGTCGGTAAAGAGCCGCACGCCCAAGGCCGCGAGTTCGGCGAGGGGCGCGAGACGCTCGCCCGCGCGATTGATCGTGATCGCCCCGGCGACCGCGACGTCAACACGGCTGTTCGCGCCGCGATCAAGCACGTAGGCGACCACGGCCACGCTATCGAGGGCCGGTTCCGTGTTGGGCATCGCGACCACCGCCGCGTAGCCGCCAACCGCGGCGGCGTTCGCACCGGACTCGATCGTCTCGGCGTGCTCGAATCCGGGCTCGCGAAGATGCGTGTGCAGATCAACGAAAGCCGGCCCGACCCAGCAGCCACTGGCGTCCATCTCACGTGCCTTTGAAGGCGCGACGAGATTTGGACCAACTTCGCGCACCACTCCGTCGACGACGAGTACGTCGGCCAGCATCGTGGCGCTTGGTCGAATCACACTTCCGTTACGCAGTATGAAAGACGTCATCCTTCGCCTCCTAGATGTCCAGCCAGTGTCAAGAACAACACGGCCATGCGAATCGGTACGCCGTTGCTCACCTGGCGGGTGATGACCGCCGCCGGCAGGTCCGCGACGCGCGAGTCGATTTCGACACCGCGATTCATCGGTCCCGGGTGGGTCACGATCGTCTCGGGGCGAAGTCGCCGAGCACGCTCGATCGTGAGTCCGTGGGTGAACGTGAACTCAGAAAGGCTCGGCACGAAGGAGCCCGAGCCACGCTCGCGTTGCAAGCGAAGCAGGCCCACCACGTCAGCCCACTGGAGTGCCTCGTCGAAATCTCCGGCCACTTCTACCGGCCACTGTTCGACGTCGACGGGCAGCAACGTCGCCGGTGCGGCCAGACGTACCGTGGCGCCCAGCGCCACGTAAGCGTCAACGTCGCTGCGTGCGACGCGGCTGTGGCGAACGTCGCCGACGATCAAAACGCGCAGTCCGTCAAAGAGGGTCGCCCCGGACTTGGGTCCCGTCGTGGCGCGGCGCTCGGCCAAGATTTGGCGAATCGTGAAGACGTCCAGCAGCCCCTGGGTGGGATGTTGATGTTGACCGTCGCCCGCGTTGATCACCCGAACGTGAGGCACGTAACGGCTCACCTGGAGTGCGGCGCCACTGGACTGGTGCCGCATGACGACCGCGTCAATGCCTAGCGCGTCGATGGTGGCGATCGTGTCGCGCAGCGACTCACCTTTCTTCACGCTGCTCGAGGCGACCGCGAGCGATAAGACGTCGGCACTCAGGCGCTTCGCCGCCGTTTCAAAACTGAGGCGCGTACGAGTGGACTCTTCGAAGAACAAAGAGGCCACCACTCGGCCCTTGAGGGCCGGGACCTTCTTCACGCTGCGCTGATTGACCTCGACGAAGGACTCCGCCGTGTCGATAATTTCCACGATCGCCTCACGACTGAGGTCCTCGAGCGTCAGGAGATTCGTGCCGCGAATGGAGTTCACGAGCGCTCCTCGTCGCCGATCCAAACTCCTTCGAGCGTCGCCTGGATTGATTCGCGCCGCGAGGTCGGCAGATTCTTGCCCACGTAGTCGGGGCGAATCGGTAGTTCGCGATGACCCCGGTCCACCATCACCGCCAACTCAATGGCGCGAGGACGCCCCCAATCGGCCAGTGCGTTGAGTGCTGCGCGAATCGTTCTGCCGGTGAAAAGTACGTCATCGACCAGGAGAACGACCTGCGCGTCGAGGTCGACGGGCAGCGCGGTGGTGCCGGGGTCCATCAAGGGCCGCTGGTCCAGGTCATCGCGAAAGAAGGCCACGTCGAGCAGTCCGAGGGGATAGTCGCGTCCGCCTATCGAGGTCAGGCGCTCGCTGAGCGCTCGCGCAAACGGCACGCCACCCGTTTGCAGCCCGATAAGCACGACATCGCCGTCGCCGTGGCGCTCGAGAACTTCGTGGGCCATTCGCGTCAGGGCGCGCGCGACGTCGTCCGCGGAAAGAAGCTGGGACCGGGGAACGAAGGAGCCGCGCGTTGGCGCCTCAGGTTTCGATTCGTTGCTCACTAGCCCTCCGGTCGTACGAGCCTCACGGGACTCGCTTCACGACGTCGCCTTGCACTTTAGCAGTTCGTCCTTGCGCGAAAAATTTAACGACTATCGCGCGTCGTCAGCCCCGACGCCGCGGAACTCTTCGACGCTCATCTGTTGTCGTCCCGTCCAGTCGTCGACGACCTTTCCCTCTGGTTTGTTCAACTCAAGGTGCCTGCGAATGATTGTCGCCAGCGCCGGCAGCGCCCAGAAGTCGCCACAGACCCACAAAATGGCCGCACCAATTTGCTGATCGGCGAAGGGCGGCAAGGTGACGCCGGGAAGGTGGTTGTAGTTGGCGTACCACGACGTGGTCGTGAGAATGCTCATTGACATCGCGAGCAGGGTCATGACGGCGTTGGTGAAGAGAATCGCGCCGATCTGCCATCCGGTGCCGCGAGCAGGCTTCATGGGGTGCGAGGGAATTATCTGGAGCCAAAACAACGTGCCGGTAACGAGGAAGCTGCCGTGCATGAGCCAAACGTGAACGAGGTTATTGCTCTCGGAGAGTTCGAAGAGCCGGGGCACGTGCCAGCCCACCATCACGACGTTAAAGGAGATCAGCGCAAACATGGGGCTTCGAATGACTTGTCCCACCCAGCGCAGGAACCGCGCACGGCGACTCAAGTAAAAGAATCGTCCGACCTTGCGCCGAGCACCGACGGGTAGCGCGAAAAGTAGGGGCAGCCAAGGCGCTCCCGCGACGACCAACATGGGCACGAAAAACGCGGCGAACACGTGATCGATCATGTGGACGTAGAAATAACTCGAGCTCCAATAATCAAGTGGCGATACCACCGACACGAGAAGCAACGCCAGACCGGCGTAGAAGTACCACGATCGCCGACGTCGACGCTGGTGGCTGGCGGGACGTGAGTTCGCGCGCATGCGCGCCAGACCCAACTCGTGCGCCAGCACCGTGAAAGCGACGAAAGCGATGAACGGATCCAAGCTCCAGTGGTGCAACAGTGAAGTCACGGCGAGGGCTGCTCCGTATCCACGGAGGAGTCATTCGACGTGTCGTTTGCACGCGACTGTTCAAGTTCGCGCTGGCTCTGCTCCCACGCCTGCAACATCCCATCGAACTCCGGAGCGAGCGCGGCTTTCGTCGCCATACGCTTGGCCGCGACTTCGACGTCGGGATGAAGCATTTTCCACCACATGTACACGGCGAAAACCGCCAAAAGAGGCCATTCAAAGACGTACGCCCAACTGAGGGAGTTCCCGCCCTCGGCGCGACGAAGTTCGAACCAAAATGCCAAGGCGCAAAAGGCCAGACCAACGGCCAGCGTCGCGTGGGCGCGCGCTGCGGATGAACCGCGAAGACGTGAGGGCGAACTGGGTTCCAGGCTCGACGGCTCTTCAATCGGCATGGCATTACCCTACCCCTCGAACTCCAAGAAGGCGGGGGTTGGCCTCTCCAGCACGTGACGGAATCGGTAGAGTAGGCGAGACCCTTTGGGCACTCCTATGACGAACACTCCCGGCGACTCCGACACGCCCATAGACCAAAATTCGGAACCGAGCGGCGACCTTCTGGGAAGCGGACTCAGCGAAGCCGAGCGCACGGCGGCGTTTCATGCGGGACGGACGCCGGTACCTCCGCGTTTCATCTTGTTGGTGTCCGTAGCGACCGTCGTCGTCGTGGCCTTTGGCACTTTGATGGAGCATTACTTTGGCAACGCCGGCACGTCGAACCCCTCGACGAGTTACTCCGCGGCCACATCCCCTTCGGGCGTCGCGAGCGCTCAAACTTCTCCTGGCGGGGGTCAACTTAGTGCCTCCGTCCAGAACCTTCTCGGACTCCGTCAGATCGCCACGACGCCAGCACCGAACTTCACGCTGACCGACCAGTCGAAGCAGCCATGGAGCCTGGACGCGCAGCGCGGATCTGTAGTCGTCCTCACTTTCTTTGATGCCCGCTGTCAGGACATATGCCCCGTCCTCGGTCAGGAATTGGCGCAGGCTCGCACGCTACTCAACGCCAAGGGTGTTCACGTCACGTTCGCCGTCGTGAACACCAATCCCCACGACACGACGCCGACGAGTCATCCACCAGCGTTAAACCGCTTCGGACTCGCGACCATGCCCAACGTGCACTTCCTCAACGGGCCACTCTCTGCGCTCAATAAAGTTTGGGTGAACTACGGCGTGCAAATTCGCGTCGACACGAAGGGGCACGCTGCGCATAATGAAGTTATGTACTTCATCACCCCCGAAGGAAAATTGAGCGAAATCGCCGTGCCCTTCGGCAACGAAAGCTCGAGTGGAATCTTCTCGCTTCGCCCGGCCCAGATTCACGACTATGCCGCGGGCGTGGCCCAAACCGCCACCAGCTTGGAGCATTCATGAGCGACGAGTCACCCTTCAAAGACGCCTACAACCCCGCGACGATGCCGACCTCGTCGCTCGGCTCCGTGAGAGCCGTGTGGTACCGGCGCCCCTGGTTCCTCATCACCGCGACCATCGTCCTCGTCGTGGGCGTGTCCGTCATCTCGGATCTCCCACATCCGATGTCCAAGGCCGACGACGCGAAAGCTCAGATCGTGTCGGCGAAAGAAATCAACGTTGACCTCAAGCCCTGCGTGTACGCGATCAAGGAGTCATTCAACTTCTACCGGCAGTCCGTGGCCGGCACGTTGACGGGCGACAAGATGAGGATCGTTAAGTCATACCTGGTCAACGACGTTAATACGTGCTCCGGCGCAAGTGGTCAAACCGACCAGCTGGTGAGCAATGTTCAAATCGTGCATACGAATGCCGGCAAGCAAATGGAAAAGATGCTCTATAGCGTGGAAACCTGGGTCACCATTGATGCCTACCACGCCCTCCTTGACATCCAAACGCTGGTGGAGCATCCCAAGAACAAAGCGGCCCTAAAGGACTTGGCCAAGGAGCAAGGTCTGCTCACCCAAGTTCGACAGTCGGCCTTTGCTTACGTCGACGCCGCCAACGCCATCTTGGGCTCGCAGATTCCCTACCCGAATCTCCCTCTCTTGGCGCCGCTACCTAGCGCCTAAGAGGTTCGCGGCCACGTCGACTACGGACGACGAGAACCAAAAAATCCCTGTTTACGTTCTTGTCGAACGAGGAGGTAGAGCTCGTCGTCGGGATCGTCCTCAGTCTGAAGCCAGTGGATCAAATTCCAAAAAACAATCGGTACGAAGACCGAGGCCGAGATCAGCCAGATACTGCCCGCACTGAACTGTTGATCGGCGGCTTGGGAAATCCCTTTTCCCGCGACGTGGTGAAAAGCGCTGTACCAAGAGTGAGCCGACATTCCGTCGAGATAGGCCACAATCCACACGACCCACATCGCAATGGCCGACGCCCCAATTCGAAACGGCCGAGTCGTACCGGGGCGAAGTGGCGGCGACTCGACGAGATCGCTCATGAACGCCACGCCCACCGGGACGAGGGTCAATGACTCAACGACCAAGAGCCACGAATGCTGCACACTAAAGTCGACGACGCCAGCCATACGCCAGAAGATCTCCAGAAGCACAAAAACAAAGCCAACCGCGACCATTCGACGTTGGCTATCAATCCGAGACCTGGCGCGTACGAGACGGTCCAACACGCTGCCCCTTGATGACGCGGACATTTCCGATACGGACCTATTTGAATTCGCGGTGAGCGAAGGTCCAAGGATCCTCAAAGGCGCGCCCACCGTTATCAAGACAGGTATCCAAAAAGCGAAGACGCAGTACTGCATGGCCTGGACGAACTCGTAACGTCTCGCCCACGTCAGCAGTGGCGGCGCTAAAAAAGCCACCCAAAGCACTATCCCTACGACGGCAGAAGCGCTCCGGAGGTTTGAAACCCTACCGGAGCGCTCTACACGAACTTCTTCTGTCGTCACTCTGAGTGGTGACGCTGAAAGAAGCCCCAGATAATTACGCCAAACAAAACGCCTAGCAGGACCACCATGGTCTGCACTTCTGGCCCAATGAAATTGTCAATTCCTTGCATCATCACCACCTCACACTTTCTTCGATTTCTTCACGACTACAGAACGTAGAACATCAGGAGAAACATCGTCCCAACCAAACTAAGGAATCCCCAGAAGTACGTCATGGAAGCAATGTTCGCACGGAACGAGCGACCAGCTGCGGTGTTCGCGAGCACCGCACCATCACCCATGTCACGACGCATACGGTGAGCGCGTGCCACGGCCGTCTCAAGCCAGTACGTTCCGAGCGTAATTGAGATGATGTTGAACACCACGAAGCCCACAAAAGTCGACGCGTAGCCGCTCGAACCGGGATAGAAGTTCAAGACCACAAGCTCCCAAATCTGCAGGAACAGCGCTACTACGCCCAGGCCCACGCCGATCCAGCACGACACCAGCCAGTCGATGACCTCACCCTTGCGCAGGCGCGTCTGGCCAAAGTAGGCCAGAAGACCGGCGGCCAACATCATCCCGTAGATCGACCATCCATAGGCGGTCGGTGCGGTCACGTGGTTGGGACGCCACAAACTCGAGTTATTGCTGGAACGTAGATAGAAGTAGGAGAACGCTAACGAGGCGACAAGGAAGGTGTACATCCCAATGAAGAGACGTCCTCCGGTCCAAATCGCTCCGACGTGAGCGCGGAGCTCAAACTCCACCTCTTCGGGCGTGGTACTCATCACACCCTGCTTGTTGTAAGTATCAGTCATATCGGCTGCTCTTCCCTTCTAGGCCTGATAATCGGCGGATGAACTACCGCGACCAAGGTCGGCCAACGGGGTCGCCCCTGGTTCGCTGTAGTGGTACGGGTCGTTCGTGATGACCGGAATTCGGTCAAAGTTGTGCGCTGGTACCGGAGTAGCAGTCTGCCACTCCAGGCCAAGCGAGTCCCACGGATTCGCCGGCGCCTTCACGGGGTTGATGAACATTGAGTACATCAGGTTCCACGTGAAGATCAGGAACGAAAATCCAAGGATGAAGGCGCTGATCGACGAGAAGTCATTCAGACCCTGCAATGACTTGGCGTAGGTGAACACACGACGGGGCTGACCGAGCAGACCGATGATGAACATCGGGAAGAAGGTCAGGTTGAAGAAGATGAACATCGTCCAGAAATGCCAGAGTCCGATTCGCTTGTTCATCATCTTGCCCGTCATCTTGGGCAGCCAGAAGTAGAGACCCGCCATGAACGCGAACAACAGTCCACCCATAATCGTGTAGTGGAAGTGCGAGAGCACGAAGAAGCTTCCGTGCACTGTCACGTTCACCGGTACATCCGACAAGAACACGCCGGTCAAGCCACCGATGAGGAAGTTGAAGTAGAGGGCCATCGCGAAGAGCATCGGGACCTCGAAGCGAATCTTGGCCTTATACAAGGTGCCCAGGCCGACGAGGAAGATGAACCCCGTTGGAATTGAAATCAACTCCGTCGTGAGCATGAACAACGGACGCATGTCCGGGTTGATGCCACTCTGGAAGAGGTGGTGCTGCCAGACGAAGAATGACAGCAGCGCCACGCCAATCATGCCCGCCGCGCCCACCTTGTAAGCGAAGAGTGGCTTTCTCGCGAAGACCGGCAACATCTCACCGACCACACCGAATCCGGGCAGGGCCATGATATAGACCTCGGGGTGTCCGAAGAACCAAAAGAGGTTCTGCCAAAGATACGAACTGCCGCCGTGCTCGTTCACGTAGAACGCCGTGTGGTTTACGAGGTCTAGGAGACCGAACGTGCCAGCGGCGAACAACACCGGTGTCGCGAGCGTCATCAACGCTGCCGTGGCCAAAATCGACCAGACAAACACCGGAACTCGGCTCCAAGTCATGCCCGGCGCGCGGTAGTTCACGATCGTGACCGCAACGTTGAATCCTGCTGCCATCATGCCCAGACCAATGACCGCAAAGCCAAAGAGATAGGAGATCATCGCGGGGCCCGCTTGCGTCTGCAACGGCGCGTAACCGGTCCAACCAGTGGGAAAGCCACCATAGGGCAGTGCCGAGAAGATGACCATGTAGCCAGCAGTGAAGATCCAGAAACTAAAAGCTTCAATGCGCGGGAACGCCATACGACGCGCACCGATCATCAATGGAACAAAATAGTTTCCAAGCGGACCCACGATGATGGAGGTCGCCATCATCATCATGATGGTTCCGTGTTCAGACACGATATGGATGTACGTGCCCGGATTGAAAACGTGCGTCGTGGGGTTCAACAACTCCGTTCGGATAGCCATCGCGAGAAGTCCGCCAGTGAACATGAACAACAAAACACCGACGATGTACTGGATACCCACCGTCTTGTGGTTTGTGCTGTAGCGGAAATACTTGCTGAGGCCCTCGACTTCACCCTCTTTTTCACCACTTCGCCCCATCATCTTGGCTAAGGGGTAGTTGAGGGCGCCAATGCCGAGGAGCCAGCCCACCACTCCAAACAAGAGGGCAAGGAAATTCGCTTGGAAGTTCTGACCATCGAACGCCGTGGTCGGATAGTTCCAGGCAATGTGATTGCCTAGCCAGTGTCCAAACAGGTATCCCACGATCCCCGCGAGCAGCGCCGTTCCCAGGTGCTGGCTAAACCAGCCCCCTCGTCGCCTTTCCCCGTAGGGAGAGGCACTCGCCATCGCTTCCGTTGGTCGTTCAGCGCTAATGGTCATTGCGCGTTCTCCCCTTCTTTCATCAGTTCAATTTGTTGCATATTGGTCGTCACAGTGCTCATGTTCATCACGACACCGGCTGCTTCGCGCCGTAGATCTGCTCCGGACTGTACGGGGTTACTCCACCGCCAATGTAGAAACCACCGGAGGCGCCGTTGGCGCTTGGCGTGTAGGTGTAAGCGAACGGCGGCAGCAACTTCGTGTTCGCGGCGTTCGCCGCCTCCGTCTTCTGCGCCCAATTGTTGAAGGCACTTTGTGAAACGACTTTGCCGAAGTTGAACATCGAGCCGTGCCAGATACCACAAAGTTCGTTACAGCGAACGACGAAGTTTCCCGGCGCCTTGGTCTCGGTGTAGGCCACATTGTTCGTACTCGGGTTGGCGTCGGCCTTCACGCTGAGCTGGTAGGCCCAAAAACTGTGAATCACGTCGAGCGAGGTCACGTCAAAGACGATCGTCGTATTCGCCGGAAGCACCAAAAATGAGGTCTCCATACCGCCATAGGTCGGATAGCGGTACGTGAACTTCCACTGCTGACCGATGACTTGCACAGGAAGCACCGCGTTCGTGCCAGGTGCCCATTTGGCAGTTCCCGACAGCGCAGCTGCCTGCACTCCCGAGGCTCCGTCAGGCATCCACACGGGGTTAGGCCCCTCGCCGCCGCCCGAACCGTGGTCGACCACGAGGGCCCACGTGCCAAAGACGGCCGCGGCCAGTACCGTCACCGAGGTAATGGAGATCCAAAGTGTCTGCGCGCGACGGTTGTTCGCTGCGGCCGGGCCACCGACTGGCTCGGGGGCGCCACGCTTGTCGTTCCAGTTCACGATGGCGTAACCCATGAAAATCCAAACACCCAGCATGACCGGGAAGGCCACTATGAAGAGGATGTTGAAGTCCATCTGGTTGTTCTTGGCCATTTCAGTCATTCGGCCCGGAGCTATGTGAGGCCCGACCGCGAACCAATAGACCACGTCCAGCACAACCGAAGCGATGACCCACCACGTGGTCATGCGACGAATGTGATTTACTTCACCATTTTTCATGTTGTTCTCCGTCATGATTAGGCCACCACGTCCAAGAATCCGCCCATGTAGTTCTGGGTCGACATGCCGCCGCCGTTACCAAAGAGGTAACCGCCACCACAGGGGACAAAGCACTGCCAGTGGTATTCACCTGAGTGCTTCGGCGTCTTGAAACTGAACGTAATCGTGTTGTGCGGGTTGTTCAGGTGGCAGGGCCCCGCGCCGCAGATGTTGCCTGCGGCGCCCACCAAGGGTACGGCTATGCCCAGTGAGGGCACGACGAACGTGTGGCCGACGCCGTTACCGGAGTACGAGTCGTACACCGAGTAAGGCTTGCCATTGAGAAACGCGTTGCCACCGATAACTCCGGTCACTTGGCCGAACTGCTGGTTGCGAAGTGGGCTACCCGAGTCGTACTGAAGAACCGTCATGTGAATCACCGTGTTCGTCGGCAACTGCCACGTGTTGTCGTGGATCCACTTGCCCGTGGTCGGGTCCTTAGTGAGGTAGGAGACCCACAACGGGTGCGAGCCAAAGCCAATGGCACCAACGGTCTGTATCGTCATATTGACGGGCTGGCCCGCTGCTTGGGTATGCGTATAGTCGACTACCCCACCCTTCACTCCGGGGGCTCCCGGGGTACCGGGCGTGATCAACGTCGCGACAGCCCATACCACGAGAGCTACCGCAACTATGAAGAGCCCGAGGACTGTCACCAGTCTTCCTCTCATCGTCATACATCACTCCTTGCGATTCGGTGTTCCTCATGAAACTCCGTATCGAGAGTAACGGGTGAGGTCACTAACCTTCGGATTAGTGCACGCTCAAAGTAAGAAAATTCTTGGAATTCACGTGGGTCTCCTCCTGGCGGAAGTGATCTGCGTCAGTGCCTTTGTAGTCGAACTTCGTCGTGCGCTAGGTGGCAACCAACTGTCGTGGGCGTACGTTTTCGAATGGCCAGTCTTAGGCCTCTACGGGGTCTACGTGTGGCGAAAACTCCTGCAAGAAGAGCGCGGCATCACGTCGCTTCGTACTCCAATAATTCCTGATGAGGATGCGGTTAGGGACGCACGCACCACGTACAATGACTACCTGCGACGCGTGCACAGCGAAGACCCCGACGCTCGAGACCATGATTCGCCAACGTGAGTTACTCAACGGTAAGTGCCGCACAAAGTCCGCGACTGCACGGCCTTTAGAGACACCAACGCGCAATCTCGCGCGACCGCTTTGAGCGACTCAATACTGAGAACGCTCTTACGTGGAGCGCTCGCTCGTCAGCCGTCGTCGCGCAATAGAGGCACGCAGCCCGACAAGACGCCGTTGACGAAGCTCGGCGAGTCGTCGGTCGAGTACGTCTTAGCGAGCTCCACCGCCTCGTCGAGAACGACCGCGACCGGTGGTGCTTCGTCGAGTAACAGTTCACTAAGCGCGAGGGTCATAATGAGTCGATCCAGCAGCGCGATGCGCTCAAGGGCCCACTGATGGGACTGGCGCGAGATCAACGATTCTGCGCGTTCGCGGTGAGTTTCGACGGCGTTGAGCAGCGTGACGACGTAGTCGTCAGGGGCGAGGGGTTGCTCACCCAGCACCTCGTGGGGCGAGCGGCTCTTCATGCTCGATTCGTAGAGCAACTCTAGGGCTCGCTGGCGCGCCTGATGGCGCGCGTGGCCCAGTTCGCTCACGCTTAGGCCCTGGTCATGTACTCGCCGGTGCGGGTGTCAACTTTGATGAGCTCACCAGGACCAACGAAGAGCGGAACCTGAACGACGAAGCCAGTTTCCAGGGTGGCGGACTTGCGAGCGCCCGAGACACGGTCACCCTGGAGGCCGGGTTCGGTTTCGGTGATGGTGAGCTCCACCGAGGCAGGTAACTCCACTCCGATGATTTCATCATCGTGCGAGATCAACATGGCCTTGCCCGTTTCCTTTAGGAAGTTCACGGCCTCGCCCAGACTCTTGGACGAAACGGGTACCTGGTCGTAATTGACCTGGTCCATGAAGATGTAGTCGTCACCATCTCGGTACAGGTACTGAGTGTCTCGCTTATCGATAATCGCCTGTTCGAGGCGTTCGTCCGCGCGGTACGTGCGTTCAATAACGGCGCCGGTGCGGGCGTTACGCAGTTTGGTGCGTACGAAGGCGCCACCCTTGCCGGGCTTGACGTGCTGGAACTCGATGACGGAAAAGAGTCCGTCATCAATCTTCAAGGTGATGCCGTTTCTGATGTCCGAGGTGTTGATGGCGGCCATGAGCCTAAATGCCTTTCGCGTTTGGTGCGTGGAACAGTCTAGGCAACGACGGCGAGAGGTTACGCCGAAGCGTCTCTTCGCGCCACGACCGCCTCGAGCGCGAGGTCGTAACTCAGTTCGCCAAATCCCGCGATCGAGCCGTCGACGACCTCGGCCAAGGTGCTGACCCGGCGAAAGTCCTCTCGCGCTTGTGGATTCGAGAGATGCACCTCGATCTTGATGCCCGCATAGTTGGCCAGCGCGTCGCGAAGGGACCAGGAGTAGTGGGTCAGCGCCGCGGCGTTGACCACGATGGCGAGGGCACCCTCCTCGCGCGCGGCGTGCACCGCCTCGACCAAGTCGCCTTCGAAGTTCGACTGCAGGTGCCTGACGCTGAGTCCGCGTTCCTCGGCGCGCTGGGTGAAGCGCGCGGCGTGCTCTTCGAGAGAGGTGTGGCCGTAGATCGCGGGTTCACGTTGACCGAGTTCGTTGAGATTCGGACCCGACAACAAATAGATCACGTTGCTCACGGCTCTCCTCGGAATCGTTCCAAGGCGTCACGCACCAGTTCGGGCGCGACGCCTGCTACGACACTAAACCCCTCCGCACCGGCGAGGACGAACGTGAGATCGTGGTGGGCCTTCTTATCTTGTGTCATCGCGTCAAGCAGGGCTGACGAGTCAAACTCGTCGGGCACTCGCGAGGGGAGATCGAATGTCGCTAAGAGTTCGTCGTGCGCCGCGACGACCTCCTGGCCGACTCGACCAAGATCGCGTGCGAGTCTCGCGGCGAAGGCCAGCCCGATCGCTACCGCCTCACCGTGACGAAGCACATCCTCGTCGCGAGCCAGCGATTCACGCTCGAGTGCGTGACCCAGCGTGTGGCCGTAGTTCAAGAGCGCTCGTCGGCCGCCTTCAAATTCATCCGCCGACACGATTCGAGCCTTCAACGAGAGTGCCAGCTCGACCCGCTCTTCAAACGTGGAGCGTTCAACCCACGCCGGGCCTCGACCTTCGAGCAACGCGCACTTGGCGACTTCACCCATTCCCGCACGCCGCTCGCGCTCGGGCAGCGTTTCAAGCGTTTCGGCGTCACAAAACACCGCCAGGGGTTGGTGGAAGGCACCCAGAAGGTTCTTGCCGGCGCGCAAGTTGACCCCCGTCTTGCCGCCGATCGCCGCGTCAACTTGTGCGGCCACGGTCGTCGCGACGTTGATCAGAGCGATGCCGCGCAGATACGTCGCCGCCGCGAAGCCGGTGACGTCAGTGATCGCCCCGCCGCCGACCGCGACCACGAGATCATCACGGGAGAGGCGATGATGGGCGAACCTTTCGACCAGGGCCAGATAACTCTCGGTCGTCTTCGCCCGTTCCCCATCGGCCACTTCGTATATATCGTGGGCGATTCCGAGTTCGAAATCGAACCACGGTTGGTGCCGCAGAGTGGGCGACGTGACGATCGCGGCGTGGCGCGCCCGCGGCGCGAGTCGCGCGATCGTCGCGGCGAGTTCTTGGCGCACGCCCGCTCCCACGTGCACGTCGTAGGAGCGCTCGCTCAACGCCACGTTGATCCTCACGCGTCGACCGCTTCAATCGCCGCCACGACCCGGTCCGCGACCTGCTCCACCGTGCCCGAGGCGTCAACTCGAGCTCGCGCCACCTCTTCGTACCACGGCGTTCGCAGGGCGCGCAGGCGTGCGATCGACGTCGACCAGTCATCTCCGAGCAGCGGTCGATCTCCGTCGCCGAGGCGCGCCACCAAGACCTCGTCGTCACAGTCAAGCCACACGGTCGGCAGTTCTTTTAAAAGTTCGCGCGCTCCGAGGGTCGCCACGACTCCCCCGCCGGTCGCCACGACGACGTCGCGGTGTTTCAGGTCGCTCACGACGTCGAGTTCGAGCTTGCGCAACGCGCTCTCGCCGTGACTACGCAGCAGCTCAGCGACCCCCACGCCCGCGCGCTGGGCGACCTCGTCGTCGGTATCAACGACGCCACACCCCCACGCCCGCGCCAGAACGAGTGCCACCGAGCTCTTGCCGGCGCCGGGCAGCCCCACGAGGACGACTCGCGCCACGCTCAGGTCTCGTGGGCTGAGGACGACGTCGAACCCAGATGGGCTACGTAGTTGTCGTGGTTGCGTACGAACTCTTCGAGCGAGTCGCCGCCGAACTTACGCAGCGCCTCATTGGCCAGCACCAGGGCCATCATCGCCTCGGTGACCACGCCCAGGGCGGGCACGGCGGTGACGTCGGTGCGTTCCTTGAAAGAAACGGCGCTCTCGCCCGTCGCGACGTCGACGGTCTCAAGGACCGGACGATTCAAGGTCGCGAGCGGCTTCATCGCGACGCGCGCGATCAGCGCCGCCCCCGAGGTCATACCGCCCTCAAGACCGCCGGCGTGGTCGCTGCGGCGAATGTAGCCACCACCCGCCGCGAAGCCTTCCTCGACGGCGATCGCGTCGTGGGCGACGCTGCCTCGTTGAGCGGCTTGCGCCATTCCATCGCCAATCTCGACGGCCTTGACGGCCTGGATGCTCATCAGGGCGCCCGCGAGCAGTCCGTCGAGTTTGCGGTCCCAGTGAACGTAACTGCCGAGCCCCGCGGGGACGCCGTACGCGATCACCTCGACCACGCCACCCAGCGAGTCGCCCTCCTTGGCGGCGGCCTTTATCTCCGCGATCATGGCGGATTCGGCCTCGGGGCTAAAGCAGCGCACCTCGCTTTCGTCAACGCGTGACAGATCCTGCGGGCCAGGACGAGCGCCACTCGTTACGGCCGCGGCGCCGATGCGTACCACGTGGCTGACGATCTCGATGCCGATGGCGCGCAGGAGCGACTTCGCCATGGCGCCCGCGGCCACCCGCGCGGCGGTCTCGCGGGCGCTCGCGCGCTCGAGGACGTCGCGCGCGTCGTCAAAGGCATACTTTTGCATACCCACGAGGTCCGCGTGACCCGGTCGCGGCTTCGTTAACTTTGCGCTCGGACGTCCCGGCGCCGCCGACATCTCCTGCTCCCACTTGGGCCACTCTGAATTGGCAATTTCCAGGGAAACGGGCGAGCCCAGGGTCCGGCCGTGGCGCACGCCACCCAGTAGGCGCAACTCGTCGCGCTCAAAGCGCATGCGAGGCCCGCGGCCGTAACCCAATCGCCGGCGGGCCAGGTCGTCACCGAGTTCCTCAATCGTCAGGTGCAGGCCCGACGGCAATCCTTCGACGATGACGCTCAGAGCGGGACCGTGACTCTCTCCGGCCGTAAGGAAGCGCAACATTGCTTAAGTCTAGATTGGGCGGCCCCACGGCCACGGCGTCACTATTCGGGCGCGTAAAAAGGATTCACTCCCGAAGCGTGATCGGTGACGTCGATCACGTCGTTCAGTGCGGGAATGGCTTCACGCAACATCGTCTCGATGCCTTGCGAGAGGGTCAGACGGCTCATCGAGCAACCCTGGCAACCTCCAGAGAGTTTCACGTAAGCGACCTGGGTCGCTTCGTTCATCGCCACGAGGTCCGCTCGGCCTCCGTGGGCGGCGATGGAAGGGTTCACCTGTTCTTCGAGCACCACGACCGCCACGGCCCCGAGTGGTCCGTCGATGCCGAGCTCCAAGATGTCAGCGGGGATGCCCGGATTGGCCTCTTCGGGCGTGGGCACGTTGGGGTTCACCAGAACGAGGCCGCCGCCGCCCTCGTCCGCGAACTCCAGGCGACTGCCGCGAAGACGCTCCACGCTCGACTCGGGCACGACGACGGTCACCGTGCCGTCAACCCCGACGGCCGAACCTTCGGGAGCGTTGGAGACCTCTGAGAAGTAGAGGTCGTAGGCGTACCCAGCGCCGCGGGTACCGGTGACCTCGACGAACAGGGCCAGCGCGTCGCTATTGGCCTCTTGGGCGAGCGCGTCGATAACGACGTCGCGCGCCGCGTCGGTCAACGTCAAGACGTCAAAGGTATCGAGAGTGGTCACGACAAAAGTGTAGGGGTGACGGAGACGTCGGCGTGCGCACACTAAGTTTTGCGGCGTGAGTTCACTACCCCCCGACACCCACGAATGGGTCAGCTTTGACGACGATGACCAGGAGCGCACCTGGATGTTCGACGCGACGTTTCTCGAAAGCAACTGGAAGTGCATCTTTGGCGACGGCTGCCAAGGGGTCCTCACCGGGCCCGCGCCCGAGCTCGTCCAGGGCTGTTGTAGCTACGGCGCGCACTTCGTCGACGAGAAGGACCGCAAGCGCGTCGAGAAGGCGGCCAAGCGACTAACGGCCGACCAATGGCAGTTCAAGTCCAAGGGAAAAGCGGGCACGACGCGCGTGAAGAAGAACGGCGAGATCGTCACCAAACTCGTCAAGGACGCGTGCATCTTTTTGAATCGGCCGGACTTCGAGCGGGGGCCCGGCTGCGCCCTGCACGTGATGGCGATTGACAACGATGAGAGTTACATTCCCCTAAAGCCCGAGGTCTGTTGGCAACTCCCCCTTCGACGCGACGACGACGTGCAAGACGACGGTCACGTCTTCACGCGCATCTCTCAGTGGGATCGGCGCGACTGGGGTCCGGGTGGTGCGGAGTTTCATTGGTGGTGCACGGAGGCGCCCGAGGCGTTCGTCGGAAAGACGCGGGTGGTGGATTCGATGCGCGAAGAACTCGTCGCGATGGTCGGCGTCAGCGTCTACGAAAGACTCTTGGCGATTTTGAATAGTCGAACGAAAATACCAACGGGCACTCGTATTGCTCACCCGACGATTCGTCGTCGTTAACCCTCGGCGTTCAGCGGATCTTCTTCGTTAAACGCGGGACGCGGCAGCGATCCGAGAATCTCGTCGTAACGATCCTCTTCGACCAGACACCATTCGGCGTGGACGTCTTCAGGGGCGGCGCCGCACTCGACGCACGTAGTCGCGCGAGGACCCGTGGAGCGCTTCAACTCACGGGCTTCGACAAAACGGCGATGGCGACCCTTTTTCACGTCAACTCCTCACTGGTCGCGGGCCGAGACCCGGCGGCGGCCACAACCCAGGAGCACTGAGTTGAGAAGCCATACTACCAAGTCCGCCTCGGCGTCAGACCCCCTAACATCTCAAGGATGAGCGACGTTTTCGACCCCCAGGACATGATCGCGCGCTTTCGCGAGCGCGCCGAAGCGGTGAAACGCCGCGGCCTGCCCCCCATCGAAGGTCCCGAGCGGCTGCGCTTCATTGAGGCCGCTCGACTGGACTTTCAGGACTACGCCATGCTCGCCGACGCCGTGGCGACCCTCGACGAGGGAGTCCTTCGACTCGAGATCGATCTTCGCCCCCAAAACGACTAGGGCAGCGAAGCGGTCGCGACCCTCGCCGAACCCTCGGAGAGTTTCGCGGCGCCGCGCGCGAGATAACTCAGCGCGCTCGCGCGCTTCGAAACGTTGTGGTCGGCTCGGTAGCACTCGTTCGCCGCGGCGCCAAGATCACCGTAGGCGTGATCGAGTAAAGTGGTCGCCTGGTCGTCGGGGGCGGGCAGATTCGTCTGTGCCATCTGCACTTTAAGGAGCAGCACACCACAGACCGTGTGCAGTTCGTTCACACCTGACGACGGCAACCTCAGCGCACTCGCGGCGTGCGCCGCGTCAACGCTCAGCGTCTTCGTCGTCGAGAGAAAACCGCTGTCGTGCGCCCACGACACCATCGCGGTCGAAAGTTTGATTGATCCACACGCCGCCAAGAGCACGCTCGCCAACGCCACGAGGGCGAAGCGTCGCGTCACGCCACGACTACCAGATGCAACTCTCGACGGCCCCGACGCACGACGAGGTAACGGTCGTGCAGGGCGCTCGAAAGATCGACTCGAGCTTCATTGTCGGCGCCGACGTCCACTCGACGATTGTTCACGTAGACGCCGCCCTGCTCGAGGAAGCGTCGCGCTTCACCCTTGGACTTCGCCAGTGCGCAGCGCACTAAGAGCTCCGATACCTCAACGCCCGCGGCCAACTCCTCGCGCGACCACTTCGATGAGGGCGCGTCACTCATGACGTCGAGCAACGTCGCTTCGTCGAGTTGCGCGATGTGCTCGCTGAAGAGCGCTTCGCCCGCACGTTGCGCCGCTTGGGCGGCCGCCTCACCGTGGACCATCGTCACCACGGCCTCGGCCAGCGCCCGTTGGGCGCGACGTTCCTGGGGGGCGTCGCGCACGCTCGCGTCGAGTTCGCTGATCTCGTCGTGGCTCAGAAACGTATAAAAGCGCAGCAACGCCGGCATGGTGGCGTCTTCACTATTCAACAAGAACTGGTAGAGCGTGTAGGGCGAGGTCATCGTGGCGTCGAGCCACACGTGCTCGTTGCCGCTCTCGGACTTTCCGAATTTGCGCCCGTCCGGGCGAAGGAGCAGGGGCGAGGTCACCGCGTGCACGCTCTGACGGGTGACTTTACGCACGAGTTCGGCGCCGGCGGTGATATTGCCCCACTGATCGGAGCCCCCCAACTGCACCGTGCAGCCATAGTCCAGATGCAGTCGTAAGAAGTCGTAGGCCTGCAGCAGCATGTAGGAGAACTCCGTGAAGGAGAGCCCCACGTCGTCTCGTTCCAGCCGGCTGCGCACCGCCTCCTTCGCGATCATCTGATTCACCGTGAAGTGCTTGCCCACGTCGCGCAAGAAATCGGTCAGCGAAATCGTCGTCAGCCACGCTTCGTTGTTCAACAGGAGCGCTCGACTCGCTCCCGCGTCGGCGGAGAAGTCGAGGAAGCGTGACAACTGCGCGCCGATTGACTCGACGTTGGCGTGCAACTGTTCGCGGGTGAGTAGTGGTCGCTCGGTGTCCTTGAAACTGGGGTCGCCTATGAGTCCGGTGCCCCCGCCGGCGAGGGCAATTGGTTGATTGCCCGCCAATTGCAGTCGTCGCAGGAGGCAGATTTGCATCAAGCTGCCCAGGTGCAGTGACGAACCCGTCGGGTCAAAACCGATATACGCCGTGAGGCCACCCGCGCTCAGGCGGTCGAGCACGCCATCATCCGTCGTCTGGTGGACGAGCCCTCGGAACTGCCAGTCCTCGCGGAGATTCATCCTTTGAGTCTACGAGAGGGTTCTAGAGCACCGAGGTCGAAGACGGCAGGTGAACCTGCAGCCAGAGGACGAAGCTGTGCCACAGACCAGTGACCTCACATACCCCGATCACGATCAACATCACTCCCCCGACACGTCCGAGGACCTTCGCGTGACGACGCAACCATGTCGAGGCAGTGGACATCCATTCGGTGGCGAGCGCCGCCACCAAGAAGGGCACGCCGAGGCCGACGCAGTAAAAGAACGCCAAAATCGATCCGCGAAGCGCGGTCGCTCCTGAATTCGACGCGGCAAGAAACAAAATCGCGCCCAGCGTTGGACCGATGCAGGGCGTCCAGCCCAAGGCGAAGGTGAAACCTAGTGCGGCGGCGCCCAGGACCGAGATCCTGGGCAAATGGTGCACCCGCTTTTCGCGTTGCAGCAACGACGAGGGCCACCAGCCAGCGAAGAAGAGGCCGAGGGCGATCGTCACGGCGCCAAAGACGACCTCGAGCGTGCGCTGGTGCGTGCGCAGTGTGGCGCCCAGTCCCCCGAAGAGCGCGCCGAAACTCACGAAGACAATGGCGAAGCCCAACACGAAGGCCAGCGCTCCCACGACCGCGCGTCCGCGGCCACTACGGCCCTCCAAACGGCCCGTCGCCCCGCTCAAGAACGCGAGGTACCCGGGCAAGAGTGGCAAGACGCACGGTGAGACGAACGAGACGAAGCCCGCGGCGATGGCCAGCGGGATCGAGGCCAGCAGTGACGACGGCAACGCGGCGATCACAAGGCCCCCTCAAGCTCGGCGATGACCAACTCGTTCCAGCGCCGGTGCGCCTCGACGTTCTCGCTGCGGCCCGGCACATTCGCCACGACGATATTCAGTCCCGGCACCGCCAATCCTTGCTCGATCGCGACGCGAAGTTCGCTCGCGTTCTTGACACTGGCGCCGCGATGACCAAAAGCGGTCGCCACCCGCTCGAGGTCGAGCGCTCGAGGCGTGCCGAAGAGCATTTCGAAGCGGCCGTGTTCCATCGAGGACTGTGAAAGGAACGAGAAGATTCCTCCACCTTGGTTGTTCACCACCACCATAACGAGCGTCCCACCATAGGACCCGAGCCCGTCGACAAGCGCCGACACGTCGTGCAGCATCGTGACGTCCCCGACGAGGGCGACAGCTCGGGCTCCCGAAGCGACCCCGAGCGCCGTTGACACCACGCCGTCAATACCGCTCACGCCGCGATTCGAAAAGACCGCGACGCGCCGTGGCGGCGCCCACCACTCCACGTCACGTACGGGCATGGACGAACCGATCACCAGAGGCGTGGCGCTCTCGTTGGCTACCTCGACCGTCGTTCGCGCCACTTCGATTTCGTTGAAGGACTCATCGGCGCGCTCGAGCAGCCCCGCGACCATGGCCGCGGCGCGCTCCCAGATGGCGACGTACTTCTCGTCGCCACGGCACGAGGGCGCCATGGCCGGCAGACCCTCAAAGCGCTCTTCGATGAGTCGCTCCGGATCAGCCAGGAAACCGGCTCCGCGAAAGCCGACGGTGCGCGTTGTCCACCCACGCCAGCGCTCTAGGAGGTACTTCGACGACGGCAGACCACCGACTCGAACGACCACGTCGGGGCGAACACTGTTGGCGAACTGCTCGGAGCGCAACAGTGCGTCGGCGTGCGCCAACGTGTCCGGCGTCGTCGCGTCGCCCACGACCATCCAGTGGTGCGCGCGAGCTTCTTGGACCCAAGCTTGCGGGGTGCCACGTCCGACGATGGCCAAGATGCGCGGACCCGGCGCGGACCAGTTGCTCGTGGTCATTACCGTGCGAGAGCGCTGCCACGGCGCGTCGTCATCACGGCCCCGGGGAAGTTCGCCGGCGTCGGCGAGAAGCGGCTCCACAAAGGCGGCGTTCAAGTGCGCGGGACCGGATTGCTCTTCGCCGCCACGAGCGCTTTCAAAGAGACGGCTGGCCAGCGCACGCCACGTTGCAGCGACGTTCGCTCGAGCAACGCCGGGCTCTTCGAAGCATCGCACCATGTCGCCGTAGAGATGGCGTTGATTCATTGTCTGGGGTGCACCCACCCCGTGTAGTTCCGGAGGGCGGTCAGCCGTGATAACGATGAGCGGTACCTCGGCCTGATCGGCTTCAGCGACGCAGGCGTGCAACTCCGCCGCCGCGGTGCCGCTCGTGACGAGTACCGCGACCGGCGACTTGGTGACTAGGGCTCGTCCGATGGCGAAGAAGCCCGCGCTTCGTTCGTCGATTCGAACGTGCACGCGCAACTCGCTTCGATCGGCGAACGCTACCGCCAAGGGCGTCGAGCGCGAGCCCGGGCAGATCACGACGTCGCGTAGCCCGTCGCGCACCCACTCGTCGACGAGCGTCGCCGCGAAGGTGGCTTGCACCTCGCTCGGGCTCGGTACGCTCTTGGTCAATGGCACTCCTCGGTCTGCGGCGCGACGGATCGGGCTCCCCGCTGGTGTGGCTGCACGGCTTCACCCAGACCAGTGACTCGGCCCGTCGTTTCCGAACCATTCTGGCAGGACGCCACGAAGTCTTGGCACTCGACCTGCCGGGCCACGGCCAAAACGCCTCAGTCTTCGCTGATCTCAACGAAACCGCCGACCTGTTGGCCGCGGCGATTCCCGAACCGACGTTCGCCCTAGGGGGCTACTCCTACGGCGCGCGAGTCGCCCTGCACCTCGCCCTTCGCCATCCCGAGCGCGTCTCTCGACTGGTGCTGCTTGGCGCCACGCGCGGCATCAGTGATGAATTAGCGCGGCGTGATCGCCGGGCGAGTGACGAGCAGTGGGCCCGTCGAGTCGAGCAAGTCGGTGTCGACGAATTTCTTGACGCCTGGCTCGCCCAGCCGATCTTCGCGACGTTGGCAGCGTCTGAAGAAGAGCGCTC
>Ga0307372_10003316_pt1 | contig 25762 bp, 32 predicted proteins | sample OX1MG_FD_202533 | JGI IMG/M metagenome (GOLD analysis project Ga0307372, IMG submission 202533) | Soil microbial communities from Risofladan, Vaasa, Finland - OX-1 | ecosystem: Environmental > Terrestrial > Soil > Coastal area > Acid sulfate soil | place: Finland: Risofladan, Vaasa | collected...
AGAGACTCTGATCGTCTTGAACTTGATCTCCTGTGTCATTGGCATTTGTAAGAAGTTTCTTACTTATGAATTTATCCAAGAATTCCAAAGGATTAGATCAATCCTTCTTGACTGCGCCGATGGTAGCGTTAGTTCCCCTGAGAATCGAAAGCATCAAAGCCACAGTGATTAGAGCAGTTGACACCAAGAGAGCAGCATGCATACCCGTGACAAACGCGCCCGACAGATTCTGGGATAACTTACTGACGCCCAAGAAAATTTGGAAAGCCGTCTGGCGTGGTATGGAAGACGATGCTATCAAGAGTGCGATCGCAAAACTACTCACCATTCCGGTGTTGGAAAATGTGCGCAAGAGTCCTGAAGTGACGCCGAAAGCTTTTGGAGGCGAGCTTGCCATGACCGAGCTGTTGTTGGATGGATAGAAGAAGCTCTGACCAACTCCATTGAATATTGATCCTACGACGACAATCCAAAGCGGCGAATCAATCGCGAGCGTCGCGTAAGTCAAGATCCCGGCTGCTATCAGCACCAGTCCTATCGACGCGATCAATCTTGCTCCATACTTATCTGACAAGCGTCCTGCAAACGGGGCAAAAACTGCCACTAATAGATAGCCAGGGATCAGTAGGATCGATGCATTGAATGGAGCGAGGCCCCGAACGCCCTGAAGATACATGATAACCAGGAAGAGGACTGCGTAGCTCGCGAGTGCCTGAAAGAAGGCAGCAAAAATGGAAGCCGTCAGGACTCGCTGTCGCAAAAGCGAAAGGTCGAGCAACGGCGATGAGAAAAACCTCTCCCAGAATACAAATCCTGTTATTGTAAGAGCGCCCGCGAGAAGTTCGAAGCCGCTCGACCCAGTCACGCCGGATCCCGTAATTTCAGTTAGGGCATAAAGGATAAGGAACAATCCCACGCCGAGCAAACCCATTCCAAAAAAGTCAAGCTTCCTTCTCGTTCGGGGCGAGCGTTCCTTCAGGACGAGGTAGCTAACCAGTACCGCGGCACTTCCAATCGGGACGTTGATGTAAAAGATGTAGCGCCAGTTGAGGAAGGTGATCAGCGCACCGCCGACCAGGATACCCAAGATCGCGCCGCCAGAGTAGCCGATGCCTGTCAGTCCGTAGGCTCGGCCCCTCCTAGCTTCAGGGACAGTATCGGCTATGATCGCCCCGCTGTTTGAAAAGACCAGTGCCCCTCCAAGCCCCTGAAGGATTCTAAAATCGATAATCTGGGAGCCGGTCTGTGACAGCCCGCAGAGAAGAGAGCCAACAGTGAATATTGCAAAACCTACATTGTACATTCGCACTCTTCCGAACATATCGCCGAGGCGGCCCACCTGCGTTCCAAATATTGTCAGAACAAGAAGGTATGCCATTATCACCCAGATCATGCTCAAGATGTTCGAGTTGAGATCTGCGGTCATCACTGGGAGCGCGAGTACTACAGCTGTGGTGTCTATGGCTGTCATCATAAGGCCCATCAACACCACAACGAGTGCTATCGATTCGTAGCGTCTGGTAATCGCCCCTTCTTGCTGTCCTGACTGAGAAGAAAGCGGTTTGTTACTGGTTGGAGCCTGCTTACTTTCGTCCGGACCAGTGTTTCCAATCATATCCAATTTCCCAACTCCCGCGTCCAGCTTCTTCTATGATTTCGTTTTCTTCTTCAACACGTAATCAAAGTACGTTTCAGTGACGCCAACGTCTCTTGCAGTCCATTCAGCTCGGAGCGTCGTCTTCCTTTCCACTCGTCTCAGCCCAGAAAGCAGAGAGCGGTTCAGCTCCTTTGCGCTGCTTCCCTCCATCTCGGCCGCAAGGATAAACCCGCCGCTTTCGTCTTCTGCCTCTCTCACTGATCCCTTTCCCTTGATCAGGTTCTCAAGATGTAATCTAACGGCACGTGGATTTGAACTGTTGACTCGAGCTGCGAGCTTGAAGATCTTTGGCATTTTGGCAAACGGTACTCTTCTGCAGTTTCGACATCTTTTAGGTCTTCTCTCTCATATTGTAGTCGCAGCATCAAAGGCCAGAGTCGCATTGATGTAAAGAGCTACCCGAGAATTACTGTTTGCAGATAAGGCTCGTACTATACTGGATGACAGTTGTCGCACAGAACGGATGCTCTAATTGCTGTAAATTTCCGGTGACTGACCACCGCCCGGTGGAGCTTGAGTTTTTCTTCCTCCTCCGCCGTCAAAACCACCCCACCGCTTGTAACTTTCGCGCGTCTTGTGCGCGTAGTAAATCTGGACTCCACTCCAGACAAACATTGATCCGAGTACAGCGGTGTAGATTATGTTGGCATAGCTTCCGGATATCCAGAGCAGTGCGATTAGAGCCGCGGTCGTGATCACGAAGAAATAGAGGCCGTGTGCGCGCATCCAGTGAAATTTCTGCCAGTAAAAGTGAAATCTCTTCCCGGCTTCTTTGCGGGCTGTCTCTTCGTTATCCCATCGGTCGTACATGTTTTTTGATAGAGTGGGGTATCCTATTCAACCTTTGTGCGGAACATTTGGCAACGCCTTCTAAGGTCTCGCCGTTGGAGCTTCGTCCAAACGTCTTTTGAACATTGACAGCCTCGAAGTGAGAACCGCCGAGACTGCAAGGCAGAAAGCAGCCAAGAGAAATGTAGCATCGAATCCAAAGTAGACCGAGGTGAATCCCGAGACAAAAGAACCCATCATGGATGCAACTCCGACGAGCGCACTGTAGACCCCGAGCGTGGAGCCAGCACCCTTCGATCCAATGGAGTTGAACACCATTGTATTTGATGCGGTATAGTATGCCGCAAAAGCAATTCCACCGGCCACGGGATAAAAAATGAGTGTAGGAACAATGTATCGGATTCCCACTATGAAATACACGCTAAAGCCAAGAGCGGCGTAACAGGCAGCTCTCAGAACCAGCCCACCAATCGCCGTCCTTACCAAACTTTGCTTTGCGATGTAAGGGGCGACGTACATGAATGACGCAGTCTGCACCATCACCCCTACGACGGAAACGGTGTAAATTTCGCTCTCCGAGAATCTATTGGCAGTCATGGATGGAACGAGAGAAGTGTTGAAGATTCCGCTAGCTACGTAGAAAGCTACAATTGAGAGGTAGAGTACCGGCACCTGGCTAGTTAGTTCATACCTCAGATCCTTGAACACTCTTTTGAATTCGTTCGCTCTGGGTAATCTCAGAAAAATCATTGGTACCGATTGCAATCTCTCAAAGAAGCTTGTTCTGTTCAGCGTCATTATTTCTCGTTCGAATACAAAAGTGGGTTCTTTGATCAACAACAGCGAGAGTGCAACCGATACGAGAGAAAACGAGGCAAGCACAATCACAAGCCAGTGTAGTGGCAATACACTAGCCCAGAGTGCGCTCAAAATGAGACCTGTTACACTGCCGATGCTGGAGATCATCGAAAATCGGGCAAACGCCGAGGCCCAGCTCAGTTTTGGTTGTGTTTCCATTATGAGCAAGTTGTAAGGTGTTGTAGAAGCAGCGGAGAGAAACGAGAAAATGGAGTAGAGCAGTCCAACTCCATACACACTACTTGTGAAGTTGAAAGCGATCAAGTTTACCGCAGTGAGGAGAAAGCTCAACGTGATAATCGGTTTTCTCTTGTGAAATCTATCAGTTGCAAACCCCCAGAACATCGCTGCCGGAATGGTCGCTCCATTGAAGAGTGTCACTATGAGTCCGACGTAAACAGTCCCTAGGTTCTGTCCATATTGCTCCAAGATCGTGAGCTGAACAAAAGTCGAGAGCGGACCAGATGCAATGCTAAAGGGTAAAACAGAGTAAAACCAGCTGATCTTACTCCCCTTCTTTTCTCTCATCTTTGCCGATCCGCTCAAAACTTCCACACGTCGAATTTTGCTATTAGCTGCAAAGTGTCAAACGCCATGGCAACGTCGATAAAACTTTTGCCGGCAAAAAACAATACTAAAGGAGAGGAATGGAAGGTTCCTCAAATTTCATGGACTGCTTTCTCACGGCGTCTTTCACGAAAATTAGCGGAAAAGAAGCGGGCGTTGATGTTTTCAATCAAGGGATTTCACTTGCATCTCTCAACACGCTCTTATAGCGAGGTAGAGAGCCAGAAAAATGAGCCAAACTGCCTGCCAGAAATACCAATCTCCGATTAGTAATTCTACTACTTTCAGCGGCTCTCCTCCTTTCGCCGATCGCCAACCATCGAGTCGCCAGTGCAGCTTCTGATCCAAGACAAATTACAATCGACGTCTATGTCATAAATGTGGAAAACGTCGACCAACAGACAGGTTCGTACAACGTCGACATGTACCTGTCATTCGCTTGGTCTGGGAATTGGTCGGCAACTAGCAACAACGCATCCGCACTTGCATTTCCCAGCCATTTTGATTTGACAAATGGTCAGATAAATCAGATGACTCTGATCTATTCAGAGCAGAATGTTTCTGGTACTGGATACAATTACTTGGAATATAGAATTGGCGCGGTGATCTATGACCCGTTCAACTTTCAACGCTTTCCGCTAGACAAGCAAGTGCTTTCCATTGATATTGAGGACAGCTTCTACGACAATACAGCATTGGTCTATGTCGCCGATTTGAACAGCGTTCTTGATCCTGCAATAAAAGTATCCGGTTGGACGATTCAGCGAGATACGGTGCAACTTAGCACCTCAAACCACATTTACAACTCTAGTTTTGCTTATCCCGGAGTTCCTCAAAATTCCCAGTATTCTTACTCTCGTGCCAGTTTTTCTTTCTCTATGGCGCGTCCGATCACGACTTCTGTTCTTGAGCTTGCGCTGCCGACAATAGTTCTAGCGGCGCTCGCCATGATATCTTTTCGGATCAAGATGGATTCCTTTGACTCGAGACTCGAGGTTGGTGTAATATCGATTTTCGCTGCAGTAGCTTTCTTGGTCAATCTAGACAGCAGCATACCCGCGGGATATTTCACTTTGGGTGATGAGATCATGCTAATAGCGTTCGCAGTCCTCCTGTATTCAATTGCAATTACAGTGTGGTTTCACAGATACGATCCTCAAAGGCTGCCGAAATTCGCAACTCAAATTGACAAGGCAAGTTTTGCAATCATACCAATCATCGTCGTGATCCTTGTTTCACTGGTAATTGTATTCTGACCAGATTGGATTCCGAAAAATGGTGATTTCCGTCTACATTTATTGTATTGAAAGTATAGTAAAGATTCCGAGAATTACTATACTTTCGACCCCTGCCAATTTTATATACGACTTGATTCGTCAGAAATCCCCATGTTAACCAAAGCAGGATTCGCGACTATAACTCCTATACGAAATATGAACAGGGCGATCAAATTCTACACGAAGACTCTCGGTGGCAAGCTCCACATACGCGCTGAAGGACCGATGAAAGACATGTGGGCTTCGGTGAAGATAGGTCGGGAAGAGTTCTGGTTGGTGCAACCAGGACGGCAGGCGAAAAAGCCCGACCTCGCATTCAGCACATTTGTAGTGAAGGACATCAAAGCTGAAGTAACGGAGCTGAGAAAACGCGGGGCAAAATTCCAGCGCGCCGAGAAGATGAACTATCATACAAAGGTTGACGGTCCAATTGCGTATGAAGAGTTCGGGGCTTCGGCTTTCTTTAATGACTCTGAAGGAAACCTGTTAATGCTCTGGCAGGGCTCTATGTAAAAAGTTCAACCTAGAACAAGTAGCGAACAAGTTCAAGGCAAAGGTTCTTTCCGAGCGGAATGGTGGAAACTCGGGAACACTGATTCCCAACACTGTCGCATCGGCATCATACATCTGGAATGAACCTTATTCGCGAAAAAATTATACACTCCATCACAAAATGGTGCACAGGTCTTCTTGCAGATCAATAATCATGATATGACGTTCAAATGTAGCGACGACACTCAAATGATTGCGTTCCTCTCCAGGCCCGAGGGACAAGGCGCGCGGCCCGCAATCATTGTAATTCACGAAGCGTACGGTCTAAACGATCAGATCAAGGGCGTGGCGAGGAGATTTGCTGCAGAGGGTTTTGTCGTGATCGCGCCGCACCTCTTTACAAGGAACGGTGAAGTCATGACGGAGAAGAACTAGACAGCAACGTTAAGAATGTCCTACGAATGCATTTGTAGGAAAAAGAGCGTAGATCAACAAGTGGAAGCCCAGACGCAATCTCAATTTGATGTAAAGTACGCTATACGGACGCTGGTCCTCTTTGGCCTCGCCATTGTAACCGTGATGTATGTAGAGATCATGCTGACTCCGGTGCTGCCTAGGTTGGCTTTGGACTATAATGTGACAGTGGGACAAACCACACTCGTTCTCGCCTTGTATACCGTTTTTGGAACCGCAATCACTCCGATACTCGGGAAGCTCGGCGACATATACGGAAAAAAGAGGATCATGATGTATGTTCTGATATGCTATTCTGGAATGGTCACAATCACTTCATTTACGCCAGATTTCTCAGCTCTCTTGATTTCAAGGACATTTCAGGGAGTTGGACTCGCAATCATCCCTCTCGCATTCAGTATCGCACGCGAGCAATTCCCGCGCAAAATGATACCGCGAGCTCAAGCTTTGATTTCTGCTATGCTGGTCGGTGGGATTGGTTTGGGGCTTTCGGTCGGTGCGTTTGTGGCGAACAGCTTTGGTTGGCAAACTAACTATCACATTGCCGCACCTGTTGTAATCATTCTGACTGTCCTGATCTTCTATCAAGTGAGAGAATCCACTTTCAGAAACCGCCGCGCGAAATTAGACTATGCCGGGTCAGCGATGCTTGGATCGTCTCTCGCGATGATCGTCCTTGGTCTCTCGGAAGGACCTCAGTGGGGCTGGTCCTCGCCGCAAATTCTCGCTCTCCTGGGAGTAGGAATGTTGCTGTTGATTCCTCTGATGTTATTTGAGAGAAAGATCAAAGAACCTCTGCTAAACTTCACACAGCTCCGAGAGCGGAATGTTCTTGTTTCCAATATACTAGCGGTCACCACAGGTACAGCTATTCTCCTGACCTTTACGTCTATGATTTACAAGCTCGAGGACGCAAAGCCTTCAGGATATGGCCATGATATTCTAATGAGCGGATTGTATCTTCTTCCTTTCGCCGTTGTGATGCTCATTGTCTCGTACCCGGTCGGGATTCTTACCTCCAGGGTGGGGGTAAAACCATTATTGCTAGTTGGGAGTATAATTGGGGCACTCGGCTCTATTTTGTTGTCAACAGAAACGAGCTCCATCCAGATTCCGGAATACATCTCAGTAATTTCGCTGGGCCTCTCGTTTCTAATCGTATCTCGTCAAGTCCTCCTGGTCCTATCAATCAAGCCGGCGGACATGGGTTCTATGACATCAATAAACCAAGTTTTCTTTAACATTGGCCAGAGCCTTGGTCCTGCTATAGCAGCCTCAATACTCTCAACATTTGCGTCAGCTATTGTTCTTTCGGGTCATGCACACTTGTTCCCTACCCCCGAGGCATTCCGGTACATATCGTGGTTAGCTGCATTTCTTTTCATTGTCTCATTTGTGATCGCGCTTTTCGTGAAGGAAATCATCGGGAGAAAAATCAAGGACTCGAATTACGATAAGGAAGAAGTCGTGAAATCACAGGAGTCCGTTGAAAACACCTAACAGGGTTACAGATCGCCTATGAAGTAACTTTCGCACAGATCCACGATTTGTATGAAAGGCAACTAGAAAGACGAAATGCCACCGACAGAGGATAGGTTTTCCAAATCGACTAATGAATTCGTTTCTTCCTGAACGAGTAATCCTAAAGAATGAGCTTTGAAAGAATCTGGCCGGGATGCATTACATTCTGTTCTATGATGTTGTGGATGACTACATTACGAAGAGGGCAACATTTAGAGAGGCGCACTTGAAACTTGCGCGGGAGGCTTTTGATCGTGGCGAGCTAGTGCTTGGAGGTGCTTTCGCCGAGCCAGTAGACGGCGGAGCTCTGGTATTCAGAGGGCCTACGCCAGTTTTTGCGGAGAATTTTGCAAAGAACGATCCGTACGTGAAGAACGGTCTAGTAACTTCATGGCGCGTGAGAAAATGGATGACTGTCATCGGTGACGGAACGTCGCCCACATGAATGGATCACAATTAGAAAGCAAGTTCCTCGTCTTTCATTTTATATTGCTAGCGAGTACAAACAGCGAAGTCGATTCCCCGTTTTCCAACGAAATACTCGTATTGGCATAAACTACACTGCCTCTGACGAGGTAGTTGGTCCACACTCCTCCATCAGATCCCTGCAACAGGGACATAGCGGATGTCACATTCTTTATTTCAGGTACGTAGCCGTTTGCGAAATTTGCTGTATTCACATTTGACTTGAGAGATTTCCAGACAATAAAGTCAAGAGCTAGCTTGTACGAAGTATATTTCCCGTTAGTAGCCGTGAAATCCTTGTCAGTAAACCCATAACCATTCCAGAAGTTATTTGCAATTCGAAATGCGTTCTCAGCGGCGCTATAATTCCCAGCGTGCAAGCTCCAAAGCGAATAGTAAAATTCTTGATCGGCATAGTTGTAATACTCGAAATTTGGATTGGGTGAAAAGACCGTAGCGTTTATTGTGTAATTTTTTCCGTCAGAAATAATTGATGATATTTGTTGATCAACTCCGTTTGACCAGGTCCAATTCTCGGGATAGTCTCCCAACGTGACGAAAGCGGGATTCCAGTAGTTGTAAAGTCCGCCCCAGGATGGCATTGAATCGTTGATCCCCTGAGCTTCGGAACTGGCAAGCGAATTTCCTGTGGAATGGAATATGCTTTGCAAGGCGTAGTAATCTAACGCTTGGTCATCGGCAAGGTAAATGACCTGACTTCCAGGGAAGGTTTGGAGGAAACCGCTTGAAGGCACAGCGAGCATCTGAAAGAATTCTGAGGCCTTTATCTCGTTAAACAAGAAACTTGTCGTTGTCGTTGTACGGCCTTGATACGAAACAAAGGCTGAAAACGCTGACAAGATCATTATCAATAGAATAGTACTCGAGACGATCATCCAGTTTCTCCGGTTCAAATTCGAGCTCGAATATGGGTCCAAGCTTGATAAATCGTAGCGTCTTACCTTCAGTCTGCTGGAGGCCCTTTGGCAATAGCACGATTTCTGACGTTCGTGAATGTAGAACAGGCTGTTCTTTTGCCTGGTCTTTAATCTCCCACCTCTATTTCCCTTGGTTCATGCAGACTACCAAAGGAGGTTTCGGGCACAGGAAGATGGCAATTGTGATTATACTAGTACTAGGAATAGCGGCCGCACTGGCTGTTGTGGCAACTTTACCGGTCAACAAGGCGCCACTTCCAAACAACACAACAACAGGCACTGTAACAGAAAACGCCCTACCGCAGGGTCTCGGCTCATTCAAGAACTATTCGGAGCTTCAAAGCTTTATCTCGGCCAATGCCAAGAGCGCACAAGAGTCCAACAGCAATAGTGGCGTCTTCTTTGGCGGTGTACCTATCGCCATGGGAACTGTCAATTCCGCCGCCACTTTTGCGGCCAGCGCAACTGACGCACTTTCAACCCAGTCCAGCGCCTCATACACCGGGACAAATGTCCAAGTCAAAGGTGTTGACGAGCCAGATATTGTAAAGACCGATGGAACGCATCTCTTCATATCAACAAGCGATGTTGTGACGATCATAAACGCTTACCCCCCAAATTCCACTTCCGTTCTGTCGAAGTTGACCTTCCAAGGCTCGAGCGTTTTAGGAATAGAAATTGCCCAGAACCGTCTCTTGGTAATCAACCAGAGATATACGAATGCGTCATACATAGATCTGGTACTCTACGACACGACAAACCTTTCTGCGCCCAAACTGATGCAAAACATGAGCATCGCGGGGAACTATGTAGCTTCGCGCCTAACCCAAGGCTACTTTTATGCCGTAATACAAGAGCCATCCTATATTTTCAACAATGGCAACGCGACCGGCATAATGCCGCTCGTAACAGAGAATGGAACGACAGATACACTTCCGCCTTCATCGGTGTATTACGCGCCAACGAACGCGCAGATCGGCTACTATACAATGGTTGTTAGCATGAGCATGTCATCAGGGAAGGAGAGCACTATCTCAGTCCTAACCGGCACATCCTCAACAATCTATGTTTCCACGCAAAACATCTACGTCGTCTATGCTAACTACCCGCAGTACTACGCCGATAACATTCCGGGAGACGTCTTTACTGGCGGAGTAATTTCACCAATCGATCAGCAAGGAGGACAGAACAGCACTATATTCCGAGCCTCGTACGTAAATGGCACGGTTATCGTGGAAGCAGCCGGATCAGTCCCAGGAACAGTCCAAAACCAATTCTCTTTGAATGAATACAACAACTACTTCATGGTTGCCACGAGCCGCAACGCCCAGATCGGAACCACCTACACAATCAGCGATGACGTCTACGTGCTCAACATGAATATGAGCCAGGTGTCGGCCGTTCGAAATATCGCGCCCGGGGAGAACCTTTACGCAGTAAGTTTCGTGGGAGACATGGGTTTCGTGGTTACTTTCCAGCAGGTTGATCCGCTATTTGCAATCTCCTTCCAGAACATTACGCACCCAGTGATAGAGAGTGCCCTAAAAGTCAACGGTTACTCTGATTATCTCTATCCGCTCTCCAACGGCAACCTGATCGGAGTGGGCAAAAATACAGTCCCAGCTTCGACCGGGAACTATTCCTACTACCTTGGGTTGAAATTATCCCTTTTCCAAGTCTTGCCAAACGGGACCTCGAGTGATCTGTCGAATTACTTTATGGGCGACCGAGGAACTGATTCTCCGGTCTTGACAAACCACCTTGCATTCACGTTAGATCCTACTAGGAACATCATGGTAATACCAGTGACTCTTGCGATTGTGAGTGGAAATCAGAGCACTGGTCCTAATAGTCCGCCACCATATGGCAATACCGTCTGGCAGGGAGCGTACATTTTCAACGTAACGGACTCCGGCTTTACTCTTCTTGGAAAAGTATCGCAATACCCTGCAAGCCAAAACTACGGGGATTCGCCTAACAATAACCTCCAGATAGACAGAAGCGTCATCATCGGAAACTACCTTTACACAATTTCACAAAGCGAAGTCATGGTCAGCAATATGTCAACATTCGCTACTGTTTCGACCGTTCCGCTAACATGAAGCTAGACATGTCGGAGTTGGTTGGACAACCAAACTCTTAACTAAAACTATAGTAATGTCAACCACGGTTGAGGTTAAGAGGACAACCGCAAAGCTTCTTGAAGAAATGAAGCAGAAATACAAGACTAAGAGCGCTGATGAAACAATAAGGAAACTGATCGGCAAAGCAGAGAACGTCCCTGAATCAATGTTCGGCGCGCACCCAATGATGAAGCGGTACATCAAATCTGACGAATCAAATGTCCACCAATTATGAATTTGTAATAGACTCCTACGCTTGGATCGAATACTTCCGAGGCACATCCTCGGGAGAAAGAGCGCGTGAATTTGTGGAGGGAGGGTCAGCGGCGACCTCGGCGATAACATTGGCTGAATTGCAAGAGAACTACATCAGAGAAAAATGGAACTCTTTCGAAAATGATTTGAAGTTTATCACGACAAAGACATCTGTTATTTCTGTCGATGCGAAGATCTCCATTTTGGCTGGCCAGATTAACCGTCAGAACAAAAGGAAAGTCAAAGACTGGGGGATGGCAGATTCCATCATTTTATCCACTGCAAGAATATCCTTCGCAAAAGTAGTGACAGGGGATGATCATTTCAAGGATGTTTCCGAAGCGATTATGATCTAGCAATGTAGATGGAATAATTCTCTGCCCCCGCCGTCACTATTTTTACGTTGAGTGATTCTGTCATCAAGTAATGGAATTCGCAACAAGAGTACCGGGTTTGTACTTCTGCAAGAGCTTCCAAATGAAATAGGCGAATGCCAGATCGGGTATTATGACAAGCGGCAAAGTTACTTGCGAAACAAACCCGATGAACATTATAGGTAAAACGAGCCCCAAAGCTAATGCAATCAACTGCTTCTCATTATTCGCGCGCCCGATCAATGCGAGAACTAGAAATAGAAACAGTGTCTCGACAGCGACGACCAATATGAAATCCGAAAAGGCAGGTAGATGCTCTCCGGTCCCGACGCCTTCCACCAGAATTACCGATGTGTAAAACAGAGCCCCAATTATCCCCATTTTGAGCGGCCCGGTTTTCGGCGACTGGCTCCGTGGATGCAAGAGATTCTCTGGAACGTGCCGTGCAACCATCACGAGAGCAAATATCGCGACGAAACTGGAGATGAAAACTGGCCACCCCATCCAAAAGTGCTCCCCGCGCACGACAAGCAAGAACAGCAATGAAACGTCCACCGAGAGTATCGCAAAAACGTAGGCAATGCACCTTCTAGAAGTGACAAAGCTCTTTCCGTTGGTCTCTGGGAGCGCAAGTCCGACCAAAAGTATGGGCATTGAGATGCTGAAAATCATGTGCACCGGAAGTATCCCCGCTACCCACACCCAGCTCACCCCAAGATAGTGCCCATAGAAACCCAGCTTGCCGACCGGATTTGCGAGTGGATTGTAAAGTGTTGAGAGTCCAAGGCCTTCCTCCAGTATTCCGTATGCAGCACCCAAAATCAAGGCGCTCGCCCATCCCTTCTTCCAACGTACGAAAGCTTCCCTGATCAGAATGACTCCGGGTCCGTAGAGTCCCAAGTTTGCAACTATCTGGAAGACAAACTGGACGGGGTTTAGGACCATTGCATTAAACGGACTGGAGCCAGAAAGGTACTCCGGAATTCCTGGTGAGAGCAGAAGCAAGCAAAGTATCGGATGCGCCCTCAGATAGCCAATCAGACCTTTGCCGGAACTCAAGTTCTCACTTGATCTGATTTCTCAAGGGTTATCAAAATATAACGGAGTACAGATCTCGATTCGACCATAAGAGGTGGAGACCGGATCAGGCGATCAGTTTGAGCCCGCAGCCAGTACAGCTGTATAAAGGGGTAGTTCCACAAAGGAAGCAAAGAATTTCGTTTCTTTATCTGGATCAAATACACTGCGTCATTGATTCGCATGGAAAAACATTCGCGGGAAAAGCAACAGCAGGTACCTGCCCTAAACTGGGCGCGGTTTCTGCCTCTCCCAGAATCTATTGCTGCCTTGGATTATTGTTGAACCACTGCATCACCGGCGGCTCGATGTTTTCCTGCCAGAGAAGCGCGATTAGTTCGCCAAGATGGTACAACTGCTCTGTGAATGACTGGAACAAGAGCTCCTCAACCGAAAGATCATACGATTTGCCAGAACGTAGGGTGAAAGTAACCCGGCGAACAAATTCCTGATCCTCCTTTCCAGTGACGCTCGAAATATACGCTTTTGTCTTTGCCTCAACTCGATCTAGGTGATCAATTACCTGCTTCATCTCTGAATACTCATCCGCCTCCTTCAATCTCTTGTATTCAGTGGATTCGTTATTGATCCCCCAGTTCACGATCCAGTCCTCGTTATCGATCATGTGAACCAAAATATTTCGCATTGAGTAAAAACTCGCTTCCCTGTTTTGAATCACCTTCTCCCAGGGAAGCTCTGAAAGTTTGTTCGCAAAACGCCGGCGCACCTTTGATGAATAATCGTACAATTCTGGAATGCTGAGCAACTTGTTTTTGCTTTTTCAAGTCTTTGTTTTAAGCTTTGGATGAAATGAAAGTTATCACAGTAAACGTAATTACCTCGCAAAATTGAACGAATCTTATCTTTTTTTCCAACTAGTGCTGAGGAATGGTTCAAGCAAGTCAAAAACCCGGTCATTAGCAAGTCAACAAAGCAATGGGTTCTGGCCGTCGCAGTTTTCGGTCAATTCATGGCGCCGTTTGACAGCACAGTGGTCAATCTGGCAATCCCTTCGATCGGCAAAGAGTTGGGCGGAAGCATCGAATCGCTCAGCTGGATAATTACAAGTTACCTGATCATCGTAGCTTCACTCACGCTCATCGCCGGACGGGTAGCCGATATAAGGGGTAGGAAGAACACTTACGTCATAGGTATCGCTGTTTTTGTTACCGCTTCCGCGCTCTGCAGCTTCGCGCCCTCTGTTCCCGTCTTGATTGCAACTAGAATTGTTCAGGCGATTGGAGCTTCCATGCTGTATGGAAACGGCGTGGCTCTGCTCTCGACATTCTTCGGTCCTAACGAACGTGGGCGCGCCATTGGGATATTGTCCGCTTCCACTTACACGGGGCTCTCGCTTGGCTCCTCCGTTGGAGGTTTCTTGATTCAATACCTTGGATGGCGTTCGATCTTTTACATCAATGTCCCGATTGGGCTCGTAATAATACTGATGGCGCTCTTGAAGATTCGTGGCGAGATTCCAAGGGGAAAATGGAACAGTTTGATGCCAAGGGCTCGGCGTTGTGGGCGGCTTCAATATCTCTGAGTCTGTTAGGGGCAAGCTTCCTCTTCTCCTACAGATACTTCGCGCTGCCCAGTCTTGCCGTTGGAATTTCTCTAATGATCATTTTCATTTTCCTAGAATCTAGAACGGAACACCCACTTCTAGACCTGAAACTATTAACGAAAAACCGTCTATTCACTTTCTCCGTTTCGACTTCGTTTCTCAATTACGCCTCAACTTACGGAATCGGACTCTGTATGTCTCTATACTTGAGGCTCGGCTTAGGGTACAGTCCGTCGTTTGCAGGATTACTCTTACTTGCGCAGCCAATTGTCATGGTTGTAGCGTCGCCCATCGGAGGTTACATTTCTGATCACGTGGAGGCGAGGTATCAGGTATCTGCCGCTCTCGCAGTGATGTGCGTATCGATCATCAGTCTTTCGACGCTGAACCTAGCATCGACGCCAACTGGTATCGTGGTGAGGCTGGCCTTCCTTGGGTTGGGAATCGGATTTTTCAGCTCTGCAAACATGAACGCGGTAATGGGCACTGTGACGAGATTTCAGTATGGCGTCGCTTCCGGAATACAAAGCACCATGCGAAATTCTGGTCAGGCTGTGAGCCTCGCATTAGTCACTGCAATACTCACAGCAACTCTTCATGAAAATGCGGCTTCGTCCACCGCGTTGGTCTCAGTGCCTCCGAACGTCATAGTAGAGGGAGTGAGAATAACCCTAATTATTCTAGCGATAATAAATGCTCTTGGAATACTGACATCGATAAGCAGGGGAAGAAAGAAATCGAGTGAGCCTGTAGCTGCGCAGCAAGAAACACCCGTGTGATTAGCTCAGGTTGAGCCGCAAGTGGTCTACACCATAAAGTTAGGGCGCTTACCAATCCTGTCGCTTCAAGTTGGATTGTTCTGCGGGCTGGACGATCCATTCTTCCGCCCACGTACGCAGTGCATCAATAACGGGTTTTAGTTGCCTTCCTTTTTCTGTCAGCGAATATTCAACCGAAAAAGGCTGAGTGTTGATTACGTGTCTATTCACAAGACCTTGCGCCTCCATGCTCTTTAGGGCTCTGGAGAGAGTCTTCGAATCCAGACCGAATTTGAGTAACTGGTTAAATCGCATTGGTTTGTCAAGAAGGAATCTTATAATCACGAGCTTCTTTTCATTTCCCACAACATGAAGCGACTCGACAACGGGGCAAAAATCAGCGTGCTTAGCCTGTTCGGGGGTATGCGCTCTCATGAATTCAGGTTCAATAACTTCCAAAGCAAATCGCGATCTAGCTATTTATCGTTGCTGTATGCAATCAACTAGCATATTGCAATTTGCCGAGCGGATTACGCCTCGCGTATAGGAGTAGTTATGATGCAATAGTGGGTTGCGCTGGCATCAAATATTTCGTCTATCCTGTAGTTTGATTCAACGAGGTATTTGGAAGCATCTTCCATGGTGAGCCTTTGTTCCAAAGGGGGGCCAGAAGTAGTTGGAATTTTCTTCCATTCCAGAATGATCATTTTGCCGGTTCGTCTGAGGACCCTTCGTACTTCTGGAAGTAGTACCCTCTTTGGAAGGTCAAAGTAAATGTTTGCCAACAAGAACAGGTCGACCGTGTCATCTTTTATCGGAATTTTCACAGCGTTCGATTGGAGCAGATGAACATTCAAGATACTGTTCGTAGTCAGCTTATGGCTCACAATGTTGAGCATAGGTTTTAGAGTGTCAATGGCAAATATCGTTCCGTTATTTCCTACAATTTCTGAGGCAGGGATAGAAAAAAATCCCGTGCCACATCCGAGATCTACCACAGACATGCCAGCCGAAAGGCCAGCACGGGAGAATATTTTTGCTGGATCATGTCTTTCGATTCTAGATGGCTCATCCAGTATCCTTACAGCTTCATCAAACCCGCGTCGGAAGATTGCACTCATTTGACATTCGCCATCAGCCAGTTCGCGATCTTATCACCGACAAGACTTTCGCGGCCACGGTAAAAGTGACTCGCGCCATCGATCAGCTCGAAAGTGCAATTTTTCTCAGGATTATTCAATGAAGCGGCGAAGTCTTTCAATGCTGTTTCTTTGCTGCCAGCGTAAATCAGAGTTGGACAATTGACGTCACTAACATTCTCCTCGGTGTCGTAACCCGAGGATTGTTTGTATTTATCAACGAAAGTCTCCGCCGAGAATATCGTATCTGATTCCCAGTCAGCTGGCGAAGGAATTTTGATCAGGTCGTCCTTCCTTCCCTCAGCCAAATATTTCTCTGCAATCCTGTAGGATTCCTCAAAACCTGGGACTCTTCTCAACCTGCTTTTGTAGGATAGATTTGCAGGTGAAAGTGCAATTAGAGCCCTTACCGCGGGATCTCGCCGCATTTTTTGGTAGTAGAATATCTTCGGACCACCGAGTGAGTGTCCAAGAAGCGCGACCTTATTGTAACCGTAATTTGTCAGAAAACGAACGAACGCTTCGATATCAAAGATCGATTCGGACATTATCTCAAACGCGGCCCCAATCCAGCGATTGGAACCCGGACTTGGGGCGATCCAGTCGTGTCCGCGAGTGTTTGCTGTGATGCATGCATAGCCTGCCTTTGAGATACTTTCAGCGATTTTCGGAAGAGGATCGCTGTAGAAATTTCTTGCGACCCCGTGAAGCAAGATTACGGCGGTCTTATCCTTTTGACCGGTATTGAAGAAGAGACCGTGAAGCTCTATTCCATCCGACGTGTTGACATTAACAAGATCTGGCATAAGCAGGGTCCACCTCAAATCTGTAAAGGGACTTCATTTTGGCGGATCAAATAGCGGAAGCGGTTACAGAATAAATCTCCGGAAGAACTCCGCTTACAAGGCTCCAGCTGTTCCCGTGGTTTCTGCTTGCAAACAACTGCCCGGTCTTCGTTCCCACGTAGACACCCCCAGGGTCTTCTTCATCGGTCGCCATACCTTCGCGCAAAACTTCAAAGTAAGCAGGTTTTGGAAAACCCCTAGCCAGTGAATACCACTCTTTGCCAGAATTGTCGCTGGCCCATACCGAGAATTTGTTGTCCGGAGACACCCTCGAGAAGTCTCCGATAAGTGGAACGACATAAACCCTCTTCGGATCATTTGCATCGACCGCCATCGGGAATCCGAACCTTGAAGGGAGATTGTTTCTGATGTCCTTCCAGTTTTCGCCGCCATCATCGCTGCGAAACACTCCGCAGTGGTTTTGCTGATACAGAACTTCTGGACGATCCCGGTGTCGTACGACCTTGTGCACGCACTGACCGTACTCAGGATATTTCTCAGGTTGAAAATCTGCCAAGACATTCTTATTCTGAAATTTCCAAGTCATCCCTCCGTCCTTTGAGTTGAGAGTTCCGACCGCGGAGATTCCGATGTGAAGATTCTTCGTATCTCTTCGATCCACCAAGATAGTGTGTAAACACAAGCCCCCGCCTCCAGGCTGCCACTTTCCCCTAGTTTCGTGGTTTAGCAGCGCTTTGTTGATCTTCCAACTCTCGCCCTTGTCGTCGCTCCGAAACAGCATCGCGGGCTCGACACCGCAGTAAATCACATCTGACCCATCCTCAGTTCCTGGAGTAATATTCCATACTCTTTTCACCGATTGCCCAGATTCTTTCGGGTATTTTGGCGAGTTTGAAATTTTCCAACTTTTCCCGAGGTCGGAACTGCGAGCAATGCTCGGGCCCCAGTGCCGGTCTTCAACAGAAGCTAACAGGAGTTTGTTTCTCCGATCGTAAACAACATGATAAATTTCTTGGCCCAGAAAGTGCGGACCTGACGCCCTCCAAGTCCTGCGGCCATCCTTAGAAGAAAATACGAACGCACCCTTTCGCGTCCCAACAAGTATGAGAGAGCATTCCTGTTTTCTAGGCAACTAGACCACCTGCAACTGATGGAAGGATGTGGACTGTATCCCCTTCATTAAGCGTTGTGTTTTCTTTGGCGCTATCGCGGATGTTTTCCCCGTTCACAAAAATATTCACGAATGGTCTTGTCACCCCTTGATCATCCAGGATTCTATCTCCGATTCCAGGGAACATTTTGTCCAGTACGTCTAAGAGAGACGAGACGTTTTCGGCATTCGCAACCTCGAACTCCCTTTTCTTGCCAGTGTAATCCTTCAGGTGCCCAGTGATGAAGACCTTGATCATGTTGCGTCCATTCACTGAAGATATGTGGGTTTGCTCTTATCGAGTTTCTCGAACTGAGGGGTGAGTTTCTTGATGTACTCGATGTTCGCCGCCATCATGGAGAATAGGTCTGTCAATCCCTTGACCTGGGCCTCCTTCAATTTTCCAAAGTTGATATCTTTGGTTTCAACATCTTTGCCGTTTTTTGAAACCTTCATCGAGACTAGGACATCATATACCTCGCCGCTTCCATCGCTTTCGCTTATCATCGATAAATCGCTCTTGATTTGCTTGAAGTACAAAGATATAAACGGATTCTTGGGAGTTTCCAATTTGCTGAACGTGCTCGATGCGGTAAACCTTGTTGATCAATGAAAAACATAATAGCTGACCTTGGAATAGGACTAAATCCCATTGCCACACACTTCAAAGAAAGCAAAGAAAGATGTCTCTTCGAAAAGAAGCAATAGACTCACATACATAGTCGTTGCCGTGGTAATAATCATAGCAGCTTCAGCCGGGTGGTATGCCTTTTCATCATTCAAATCTACTGCAGCAACCAACACTACCACTAGTAGCAGCTCGGGCCCAGTTTACGCTATCATTAACACTACTCAAGGAGTGATTGAGGCTCAACTCTTTCCATCAGTTGCCCCTAAAACGGTCGCCAATTTTGTCAATCTTGCAAACTCCGGGTTCTACAACAATCTGGTGTGGCACAGAATCGTTGCGGGCTTTGTAATCCAAACTGGAGATCCGAACACAAGAAATGGCGGTGGCAACCCAGCCACTTGGGGAACTGGGGGCTCGAACACAACCGTGCCACTTGAAACAAACTCCGCTGATGTGGCTGCAGGCTATGTGAACAACGTTGGATATTTAGGCATGGCTCGCTCATCATCACCCAACAGCGGAAGCTCGCAGTTTTACATCAACCTAGCCGACAACCCATCTCTTAATGGGCAATACACTGTTTTCGGCAAAGTGATTAGTGGTATGAATGCGGCACTCACAATTGGAAGCTTGCCAGTGAACTCGAATAGTCAACCCGTTACTCCCAGCCAGGCTATGGTCCTGAGCATCACGATAAAGAATACACCTTAGCCACTACTTTTCAGGATTCCAGTTAGAATGGAACCCAAAGGTTCAATCTAAGTTGCTTCATGAACTAACGTGACGAGGGGTTCTAAACCGTAATGTCAAAGCCGACTTTGATCGCGCACTCAATGTGATAGTAGCGCGCTCCAGTCCTGGAGCCCTTGCTCAATGCGTATCTAGACTCGATTGGGAGGTTGCAGTACTTGCAGTTTGCAGGATTTCTCCTTCTCTTCCTGACCTGTAGATCAACAATCTTTATGCTCCTAGTTTGGCCGAGAAGTACCGGCTTTTTTTCATCTGCGCCCTTTATTGGAGCCGGTTTCTGGACGGTCTCTGTCTTCTTCAAAAGTAATATCTCCAAGCGAAAATTACCGGTTTATAAGTTTCCAAGGCAAAATGAGATGCCATTTTCTATCTTTCGACCGAACGTCAGTAGCTCTTTGGATTCCCTATATATCCTTACAGATCTAGCGTGAATATTTCATCTTTTAACATAATTAGCGATGCCTAAAAGACGGTCAAAACTTAAAGGAGAAAACCAAGCAGTTTCATCATAAGGTAATGAAGATGGAAAAAGGCTTTCACTCGATAGAGTTTAGGACTATGAAGGATTTGTTTTCATTCGTAATCACGAAATCGATGCCGGGGCAGCAGTTTTTGTCTTTGATTAAATTCAAAGATTACACATACACTTTTACTCCAATTGATGATTCAGTCATGATTTTCTTTACCAAGGATGTTCCAAAGGCTCCGATATACACGTGGGACTCTGAAAAGGATGAATTTGCACCTGCCACGAGGGGTGACAGGTCGAGGGTCAACATCTTGATCCAAGATGTCGTGAACGATACGATGATCGAATCCGCCTTTTATAAAAAGTAGAATCAGAAAAGCATTGGTTTCTGGAGCTCTGCGAGCTTCACTCTTTCAGAGTGGAAAGCCTGGAACAACTCCGGGTGCTCTGTATGAATCGGAATTAAGATCTTGGGTCCAATCTCATTGACGATGTAATTCAGGTCACTTCCGGACGCGTGGCCGGAGCAATGAGCGTGGAGCCTGACTAATCCGAACCGCTTCATCCAGTTGTTCATCCTGACTTCGTCAAGCTCTCCTTCTTCATTGAACGGTTCACTTGATGAGTGTAGATAGATGCCTCTCTGCGGACCAATGTCGATCAATTCTTCGATATGATTGGAACCAACTGTCATTATGACTTTGGATTCGTTTTTCATTACTTCTTCAGATGTCCAAATGTTGGCATTTCCACCGAACAGTTCGCTGTCTGATTTGTCGTAGTCGGTATCCGAATAGCTTCCGGATTTCACTCTGTGCTTGTACACGACTATTGTCTCGTCAGCAATCTTGGGAACCTTCAGGGCGGGGTTTTTCGACAGTGCATTGAGGTATCTAGCTGTCTTGGTGTTGATCACAATCTTCCGCCCGGTTTTCTTCGCAATGTTGTAAAATGTTGTGAACCTATCCAGGTCTTTGTATGAATAGTCGGCGAAAACAAAATGATTTCTTGCCTGATTGATGTAATCCAGGCATAACTGGAACACATCGTTCTCCTTTTGAGAAGAGCTTTCATCGATTCGTGTCCCTTCGCAGAGCATCACGTCCGGTTTTGTTAACTTTGCTTTCTCCACGAAATCTCTTGTGAGATCGCCTCTGTTTCCATGCATCCTGAGATCTCCCGAATACACGATGGTGGAAGAGCTCGTTCTGATTATGAACCCGTAGCAGCCGGGGAGCGAATGATCCACGTGAACAGGTTCGATCTCTATCGAATCTATTTTGATCTTATCGCCGGTTCTAAAGGTCTGTATGTCACGTTTGATCGGCAGTCCGTGCCTATCCGAAGGTCTTTTCTTAAAATTGGTTATCTCGAACTCAAGGTTTGCGTTTTTTTCTTCCTCCAGGCCGCAAATAATGTCCAGCGTAGTCTGGCCCATGAACAGTCTAATATCTTCCCTCAGGAAAGAAATGTAGTCTGCGTGATCGGAGTGTGCGTGGCTCAAGATTATGGCGTCAACGAACTTGTCCTGCTCCGGAGGAAGCCTTGCAAGCTTCAGAATATCGCTACGATAGATTCCTTTGATCTCGGGCAATACTCCAAGTGCTAGAAAATCGCCAATGCCGTTTGCCTGTCTTGGCCTCTCTGTCCATTCGTAGAATTTAGATCTCGCCGCGAAGCTCTTCCCAAAATCAAGAAATATTCGAGTGCCCTTATCTTCAAGGAGGATCTTGTTTCCTCCGATCTCACCAATTCCACCGTAGAAAGTGAGACTCGGCATTGGTTCGATGATGGAGTTTTCGGATTTATGTGCAGCTTTGCATGATGGAAGCTCATATTAAAGCAGCGCATTTCATCTACGCATTCCTTTGGCAATATGGGAATTTTACATCGAAATGCTTAAGCAAGGCGCGAATATTGCACATAAGATCGATGCACTATGAGTGAGCGCTCCGCTTCTGGTCCTCCAAACCTTGCACTCGGTAGAGAGGGAAAACCAAGGGATAAGGGGCTCACCTTTGCCACGGACCACTTGGCTATACTGAACAAAGATCTCTTGGAACAGACAGCAGAGTATATCGATTATGTCAAGATAGGGCTGAGTTATCCGCTCTTGTTGGACAGATCGAAACTGCTCGAAAGAATTCGATACTACCATGATATTGGGGTAAAGGTTCAAAGCGGCGGAACGTTAGTCCAAGTCGCTTACAAAAAGAGGATTCTGTCCCAAGTTCTCGACAGGCTACGCTCACTCGGGTTTGATACGATTGAAATCAGCGAATCTGCGACAGAAATTCCAAAAGACGTGAAGGAAGAAATCATCACGACTGCAAATAGACTTTCGATGGATTACGTAATGGAAATCGGAAAAAACGATCCTGGACACCCACCTCCTGTAACGTATTTTATTTCGAAAATAGAGGAAGCTCTAGAGCTGAAGAGTTCCAAGGTATTGATTGAGGGCGGCGGTGGCCGTGGAGTCGGAATTTACGATGCGCAAGGTGAGATAATTTGGGAGACTCTCAATGAGCTCGTCGGCCGGTTCGGCCCACCGAATCTTGTGTTTGAGGCTCCGCATGCATCACAGCGAACAGCTCTGATTCTGGAATTTGGACCGAATGTGAACATCGCGTGTGTTTCGATTGACGATGTAATGCCTCTCGAGATGCAGAGGCTTGGACTCACCATTGAGACGCTCGGGGTTTCTCCGCCCGTACAGAATGTACAGGGTTCGCCCGCTGCCAAGTTTGTTTACCATCTCATAAAAGCAGAACATCCGCTAGATCAACAAACGCTGATCCAAAGATCCGGTCTTCCCAAGAGAACTCTTCAAGCCGCTTTGAGTTATCTGGTGGAAAGTGGGCTTGTCCGAGAGGTTTCTGACATGTCCGACCTGCGCCGCCACAAGTACACTCCGCGCTGATCAAGGCACGATGTTTTTATTGTGATGAATGCCGAAGTGTTTGAAATTGACCGAAATAACTGGTAGCTTACCCACCGACACTACGCGGGATTCGCGCTACGCCACAAGAGTGCTTCTTGCGTTGGTCGGTAGCGCACTCCTCGTCAACTATGTCGAGACAATGGTTATCCCCGGGATCCCCACCATCCAGAAGGATTTCGCCAGTACTCCTACAATTTCATCTTGGATTACTTCTGCTTACCTTATTGTTGGCGCGGCGGTCTCTCCGCTTTTCGGAAAGTTGGGTGACAGCTACGGGAAAAAGAAGATGTTCTTGATATCGCTTGTCTTCTACATGGGAGGAGTCGGGATAGCAGGCTTTTCACCTTCGATTTACTTCCTACTGTTCGCAAGGGCCTTACAGGGCGTCGGATTCGCAATAATTCCGCTTTCACTCGCAATCGTTTCAGAGACCTTTCCCCGAGAAAAGATCGCAACTGCTCAGGGAGTAATCAGCGGGACTTTTGCCATCGGAGCAGCAGCTGGACTGATAATCGGTTCGTACGTGGTTGAAGACCTGGGCTGGCAGTACGCTTTCCACACTGCCCTAGTCCTCAGCCTGGTTTTGTTTGCAGTAGTCATGAAAGTGCTCCGAAAAGATAATCCCGGGAGAAAGCAGAAGATGGACTACATCGGTGCGGCTATCCTAACGGCCGGCGTGACTCTTGTGCTGATCTACATAACTGAAGGTCCTTCCATGGGCTGGCTGTCGCTTGAAGCACTTGTACTACTTGTTCCAGGGCTTGCTCTAACACTTTACTTCTTTTTCTTCGAGCGAAACAAACCAAACCCGATGATACAGCTCGGCTTGCTTCGGATAAGGAACGTCCTGGTTGCAAACTTGGTGGGTCTTTTCTCCGCAATTGTCATGTTTCTCCTGTTCTTCGCGGTCGTCTATTACTTGGAGCTGCCACCAACCTTTGGATTGGGTCTCAGCGTGATCGCAGCTGGCCTATCAATGGCACCCTCCACAGTTGGGATGATAGTAACTGGGCCCTCCGTCGGAAAATTGATGGCGAGGTTTGGTCCCAAGCCCGCGCTCTTGTTGGGTTCGGGATTACAGATAGCTGGACTGTCGCTGTTTATCTTGAATCGAGCTACCAGGACGGACGTAGCGATAGATCTTCTCGTTTCAATGGCAGGTATTGTTTCAATAATCGTTCCGATTGTGAACATGATAGCGATCTCCGTTCCGCGCGAAAACATCGCGGTCGGGATGGGAATGAACACTTTGCTGAGAAACCTTGGTGGGGCGATTGGTCCGGTTGTTGCCACGAGCGTGATGTCTTCGTACACAAAACCGTTTGTCCAGACTATTGCCGGACACAGCGTAATTGTCGGAAATCTCCCTTCATCAGGGGCCTTTAATCTGATCTTTTTGATCGGAATTGCATTGACATTCTTGATTATTGGTTTGAGCTTGGCGACAAAGAACTACACATTCCGCAAGAAAGTATAATCCATCCTGCGACTGAGAGAAAATGCAAGCTTTCCTTGAGCCACAAAAGGAGGTTACTCAAAAGCAGAAGTTGTACGTGGGTTGCATAAGCTGTACGTACCCTGATTGGAACTAAAGACTTTGGTGATCAGATTTGATAGAAGCAACGATCTATTACGATAAATCGCAGAATTATCCAGGAGTTGACCTTGAAGAAATTCTCGTCAAGTTCTCCAACCTCAACTCAGTCAAAGTTCGAGCGAAGCAAACCGAAAGAACCGATCTTCGAACTGAAGAGCAAGTGATCGAAGAAATCCGGATGATAAAACCGCAGTCGAGGGGTTCAGTCGTTGCATCTGGCGGCAGTCCGCTTCCAATATCACGATCGAAGAAGCTGAATCTTCAGAACACGCCAATCATCTTGGTTAGAGATAAGAAAAAGCCAGTCTACGTTTTTCCATGCAAGATCGGAGAAAGATACTACTCGGTCCTCGGCGGTATTTCATTTCTCAAAAAGAACCTCCCTGATTTGGCTAACCTTGAGGGTGAGATGGAAGATGCGCTGGTCACAATAATTTCAGACGCACCTGAAAAGCTAGAGGAGGGGCTGGTCCTTGAAGATCTAGAGGTTGACACGCCAACCGGCAAGACTGATCTTGTATTCAGAGACTCAAACGGTCAATTTCTTGCAGTCGAGGTAGAAAGAGAGGCCGCCGACTCTGCGGTCGGTCAAATCTTGCGACTTTCAGCGGGTTTCGAAAGACACAGAAACCTTTCAACAAATTCTGTTCGGGCAGGCATCGTCTGTTATCGGATAAACTCGAACGTACTCGCAGCATGTAAACGGGCAAACATCAAGGTTTGGAAATACGATCAGAAAATTGGACGATTCATTGCCATGTCATGATGGTGGAAATGTAGGGTTGTCGGGTCCCTCAACGGGAGCGGGTTGTGCCAAATTAGCCTGAATTTTTTCCTTCCTACTTATCCTTCGATCGTATAGCAACTCAAAGGCGAGAGCTAGCAAAATGATGACAGCCAAGTACTCGTTGTAAGGAGGGACGGTTGCGTAGCCAACTAGCGGGAACTGCAACACGACCAGTCCGATGTACATCGAGGAATTGATCCCCGTGTCATAGTTCAGCAAAGAAGTTGGATTATTGTCGCCCTTCGTTGTGATTATCCTTTGCCCTTGGCCGTTCGTAGTAATTGAAACAATCCTGTGAAT
>Ga0307372_10003319_pt1 | contig 25752 bp, 25 predicted proteins | sample OX1MG_FD_202533 | JGI IMG/M metagenome (GOLD analysis project Ga0307372, IMG submission 202533) | Soil microbial communities from Risofladan, Vaasa, Finland - OX-1 | ecosystem: Environmental > Terrestrial > Soil > Coastal area > Acid sulfate soil | place: Finland: Risofladan, Vaasa | collected...
ACCGCCGCGCCCCCCGTGATCCTGCCGCCGGGAGCCGTCCCGGTCGATCCGTTCCCCGCGCTGGCCGGCACGCGGTCGTTCGTCTCGGGCGATCCGGGCGGGAGCCGCCTGCGCCTCGCGTATTACCGGCTGCCCGGCGATGCGACGCTCCATGCGCGGGTCTGGTTCGGCCAGGACGCCCAGGGGCCGCCGGGACACGCGCACGGCGGCAGCATGGCGGCCGTCCTCGACGAAGCAGCCGGCGGCGCCGCCTGGCTGGCCGGCCACCGGATCCTGATCGCGCGGCTCACGACCGACTTCCGCCGGATGGTGCCGCTCGGCACCGACGCGACCGTTCACGCCTGGGTCGAGTCGATCGACGGGCGCAAGGTGATCACGCGGGCGCGCCTGGTGGACGAGGCGGGCGAGCCGTTCGCCGACGCCGAAGCGCTGTGCGTGCTGCTGGGGGACGAGCGGCTGAACGCGCTGATCGAACAGGCCGGGCCCTGAGCCCCCGGCCGGGCCTGTCGCACCGGGTCCGCTGACGTGGGGCGATCCGGCGCAGGGACGGCGCGGCCCGATGGCTACGCCGTCGCGCCGGGGGTCGCCTTGACGCAGGTCACGAGCGACCAGATGCGGGGAATGTTCACCTTCTCGATCGACACCGGCTCGAGATCGGCCTGCGCGAGAAACGCCGGCAGATCGAGATCCGACTTGAAGCCGATGTGCACGGTGAACGGCGAGAGGATCCGGTCGATGCGGGCGAACACCCGGTTCCGGCTGCGGAAGTGGTTCAGGATGATGACGCGTCCGCCGGGCCGGCAGACCCGGACCATCTCGCGTGCGACCGCGACCGGATCCGGAACGACGCTGATGACGTAGGGCGCGTAGACGATATCGAACGAGTCGTCCGGGAATCTGAGGTCGGTGGCGTCCATCTCGAGCACGCGGACGTTCTTGACGCCCTTGCGCGCGATCCGCTCGCGCGCCCGCTCGAGCATGGAGGCCGACAGGTCGACGCCGACGACCTGCACGTCCTTGGGATACAGCGGCGCGTTGATGCCGGTGCCGACGCCCACTTCGAGGATCCGGTCGCCCGGCCGGATGTGCATCCGATCGAGCGCCTGGAGGCGGCCGGCGTGCAGGGTCGGCCCGAACGTCAGATCGTAGACGAGCGCGAGCTTCTTGTAGACGCCGGCCACGAAATCGGTTTCGACCACCGTGACCGACAGCGCCCGGGTCGCCACGTCACTCGACGCGAGGATCTCGGGTGTCTCAGAATTGTTCCGCTCGAATAGCGGCATGAAGAGCCTCTGCGGCGCATCGGCCGCGACCGTCAGTCGTCTGCCCGCCGGGCGCGCAGTCCGGCGTTCCGGTTCAGCCGCCCGTGGCGGGGGCGGCATCCCGACAGAAAAACACGACCGCCAACGGAATATATCTCTCCGGACCGGGCCGGCACAAGTCCAAAGCCGGACCGCGCGGCCCACGGCGGCCCGTGGAGCCGGACCGTTCGGGGCACGCCGGCCGGCTCAGCGCAGCCCGTCGAGGACGTCGAGCGCCGGCGCGATCCGGCCCGCGGCGGTCGACAGCTGCAGTCCCTGCACCATCGGCTTCAGCGCCAGGGCGATTTCACGGGCGATCGCCACCCCTTCAGCCGCCGGATCGGCGGCGCGCCGCATGCGGGCCACCAGGGCGTCGGGCACCTGCACCTCCGGCACCTCGTTGGCCATGAACTCGGCGTGGCGGACGCTCTCGAACGGCCGCACGGTCGCCAGGATCGGCATGCGCGCCGGCGCGATCCGCGCCAGGAACGCCTGAAACGCGGCCACGTCGAAAATCGGCTGCGTGATGGCGAACTCGGCGCCGGCGTCCGCCTTGTAGGCGAACCGGCGGATTTCATGGTCCAGGTTGAGCGCCGTCGCGTTCACCTCGACGCCGATGTGGCAGGCGGTCGGCCGGCCGATCGGCTGGCCGCCGACGTCCAGCCCGTGGTTGAGCCGCGCGACGAGGTTCGTGAACCCGATCGAGTCGACGTCGAAGACGGCCGTGGCGTCGGGATAGCCGCCGATCCGGCCGGGCGCGCCGGTCACGAGCAGCACGTTGCGCAGCCCCATGGCGTGCGCGCCGAGCAGGTCTGACTGCATCCCGAGGATGTTCCGGTCGCGGCAGGAATAGTGCAGGACGGTCTCGATGCCGGCCTGCTGCTCGATCAGCACGGCGAGCGACAGGGCGCTCAGCCGCGCGCCGCCCGGCTGGCCGTCGCGGACCTGCACGACGTCGACGCCGCGGATCTTCAACGCACGGGCCTGCTCGATCACCTCGTCGCATTCGTAGCCGCGGGGCGGCGCCAGCTCGACGGCGACGACGAACCGCCCCCGCGCCAGCGCGTGGGCGAGCCGCGACTTCTCCGCGCGCGGCACCGGCTGGGCGGCCGGCTCCGCCGCGGCCGCGGGGGCCGGCACCGTCACGGCCGCGCGCGCGGACGGCGCCATGCCGCGCACGGCCATCCGGATCTGGCGGATGTGCTCCGGCGTGGTCCCGCAGCAGCCGCCCACGAGCCGGACGCCGTGGAGGATGAAACGGCGCGCGTAGGACGCCATGTACTCCGGCGAACAGAGGTAGATGTTCCGCCCCTCGACGTCGCGCGGCTTGCCGGCGTTGGGCTGCGCCGCGAGCCGGGCGTCGGTGACCGCCGCCATCCGCTCGACCGTTTCGAGCATCGGCGCCGGTCCGACGCTGCAGTTCACGCCGATGAGGTCGGCGCCCAGCGCCCGCAGCGCGGGCGCGAAGGTCTCGGGCGGCGTGCCGTCGAGGCTGTTGCCGTCATGCTCGGTGGTCATCTGGGCGACGATCGGCAGGTCGCACAGGCTGCGCACCGCCGCGATGGCCGCGCCGATCTCGTCGAGATCGCGGAACGTCTCGAGGATGAAGAGGTCGACGCCGCCGTCGAGCAGCGCGGCCGCCTGCTCGCGGAAATACTCCTGCGCCTCGTCCCGGCCCGTCCGGCCCCAGGGCTCGATCCGGATGCCGAGCGGCCCGATCGCCCCGGCCACGTACGCCTGGTCGCGGGCGGCGTGCCGCGCGATGCGCGCCCCCTGCGCGTTGATCGCGTGCAGCCGGTCGGCCAGGCCGAACGCCCCCAGCTTGATCCGGTTGGCGCCGAACGTGTTGGTCTCGAGGAGATCGGCGCCCGCGCGGACGTACTCGCGGTGCACCTCCGCCACGAGGTCCGGCTGCGCGAGGTTGAGCGCGTCGAAGCTCCGGTTGATGAAGACGCCCCTGGCGTACAGCATCGTCCCCATCGCCCCGTCGCAGACGAGGACCCGCGCGTCGACGGCATCCAGAAATGGTCGCATCAGAAGGGTCGCTGCAGGCCGATCATGTCTCGCGCTTCTCGTAATGGAACGTGTCGGCGTCGACCAGCAGATAGGACTTCCCCACCAGGTCCAGACAGATGGACGGCACGCCGTGGACCACGCGCGCGACGAACTGATGGTGATGGCCGAACAGGTGCAGCCGCGGCCGCATCGCCGCCAGCACCTCGTTGATCGGCGTCTTGCCGGCGTCGCGCGGCACGTGCCGGTGCCGCCGCCCGTCGTCGTCGGTGACGATGAACGGCCGCGGCGCCTCGTGCGTCAGAAAGACGTCGATGCCGCGCATGTGCCGGCAGGCCTCGACTTCGCTGCGCACGAAGTGCCGCCGCTTGTCGTCGCGCGCCGCCCCCAGCTTGCGCGGCGGCCCGCCCGGCCGCGGCGTGCGGCGGGCCCGCGGCAGGTCGCTCGCCCGCGCGTCGAACCAGGTCGGCGCGAACGTCCCCCCGAGCCCGGCCACGCGCAGCGCGCCGATGGTCTGCACCACGCCGTTCGGCACGTAGTGGAGGTGCTCGAGCGGCGCCCGGCCCTCCAGCTGATCCTGGATGAAGTCGAAGTCCTCGTTGTTCCCCTTGATCCAGTACAGCAGCGCCGGCGGCGACGCATAGGTGCCGTCGTTGGCCGCCACGTCGCCGACCGACAGCCAGAACGGCACCTCCGGGTGACGCATCATCACCGCCCGGACCGCCTCGAAGTCGCCGTGAATGTCACCGAGAGCGCCGAAGATCACGATGGCGGCAGCGCCGCGAGGCGCCGGTCAGGCGGAGGCCTGCTGCGCCACCGTGGCCGGCACCAGCAGGTCCTGTTTGTCCCAGATGAAATCGTCCTTGCTGTAGACCGCGAGCTCGTAGTCCTTGCCCATGAAGATCGCGCCGACCGGACAGGCCTCCTCGCAGTACCCGCAGAAGATGCAGCGGGTCTTGTGAATCTGGTACACGGAGGCGTAGCGCGGGCCCGCCTCCACCGACCCGTCGTTTTCGGCCGCCTCCAGATAGATCGCGTCGGCCGGACACGCCACCGCGCACAAGCCGCAGGCCACGCACTTCTCGAGGCCGTTCTCGTCCCGCATGAGCACCTGTTTCCCCCGGTACTTCGGGAACACCGGCACTTTCTGCTCCGGATAGTTCACCGTGACCGGCTTCTTGAACATGTGCTTGAACGTCGTTGCGAACCCGATGATCAGGGGACGGATGATCGCCAACGGCCACCTCGTTCGGTCAGAAGACACCCATGCGCGCCGGCTCGACGGACGCGCCCGCTCCACAGTTCACCCGAAGCCGGCAATCGCTGTCAAACGGCGACCAGGGGCCGCCGACGCGCCGTGCGCTAAGCCCTTCAATCATAACACTTTCACCCCGCGCCCGTTTGACACCCCGCCGAAGCGGCCGCTAAGATGCCGACTGGCCCCGGCCTCCGATCGGGTCGACTGTCTGCCGGGGACGCCTGCGTCCGGCCGTTGCGCCGGTCCTGCGCGGGAGCTGCGGCGTCCGCCGGTCCGGTTCGTAGGTGTCATCCCGTGATACAAGGCCCGAAGTTTCTCTCCGCCGACCAGTTCCTGCTGACCACGCTGGTGGTCAAGCTGGCCATCATGGCCGCGCTGGCCACGATGCTGGTCCGCTACCGGCGCTTCCGGCACATCCTCATCTTCGAGCGCCGGGCCTGGCCTGATCGCCTGACCTTCGCCTTCAGCCTGGGGATCCCGCTGGCGGCCGGGGTGGCGGCGCGCCTCCTGCTGCAGTACAACGCGGCCGACCTGTCGCTCGAGGGGCCGTTCGTCATCGGGCTGGTGGCCGGCCCGTACGCCGGTGCGCTCGTGGGCGCGATGGTCGGCATCCCCCCGCTGCCGGCCGGCGAGTGGATTGCGCTGCCGTTCGCGGTCGGCTGCGGGTTCGCCGGCGGCGGCCTGCGGGCGCTGTGCCCGGCGGAGTCGATCTGGCACTTCTCGCCGTTCATCTTCACGCAGATTCCGAAGCGCGTCTGGAAGATGATCCGGACGCCGCAGGTGGACTGGCAGGTCGTGCTGCTGCTGGCGCCGGTGGCCCTCGAGGGGCTGCGGCAGGTGCTGGGGGCGCGCTTCAGCGGGCATCACCGCCTGTTCTACCTGTCGTCGCCGTCGCCCTGGATGACGCTGCTCGTGTTCGTGGCGACGGTGCTGGCCGTGGCGACGCCGATCAAGATCTGGAACAACGCCCGGATCGAGCACCGCCTCCAGGAGCAGGAGAAGCTGCTGCTGGCGGCGCAGATCGAAGCGCTGTCGAACCAGATCAACCCCCACTTCCTGTTCAACACCCTGACGTCGATCTCCTCGCTCATCCGGACGAAGCCGGAGACGGCCCGCATGCTCATCACCAAGCTGTCGGCGCTGCTCCGCCGGCTGCTCAAGAGCCACGAGCACTTCGTGACGCTGCGCGAGGAGCTGGCCTCGATCGACGAGTACCTCGACATCGAGGTCGTCCGCTTCGGCGCCAAGCTGCGCGTGGACAAGCAGATCGACGAGCGCACGCTCGACGTCGTCGTGCCGAGCATGATCCTGCAGCCGCTGGTCGAGAACTCCATCAAGCACGGGCTGACGCGCAAGGTCGACGGCGGCCGCATCACCATCCGCAGCACGCGCCGCGACGACGGCCACACGGTGATCGAGGTGGCCGACGACGGGCTGGGCATGAGCCCGGATCGGCTGAGCGGGGCGCTCCAGGGCGGCATCGGCCTCAGCAACGTCAACGAACGCCTGCGCGTCATCTACGGCGCCACCTACCAGCTCAAGCTGCACAGCGTCCCGGGCCAGGGGACGTCGGCCCAGATCGAGATTCCGGAGCTGATGATGCCGGACCGGATCACCGCCTGACATGGATCTCCTCCGCACCGTCGTCGTCGACGATGAGCAGCCCGCGCGCGACGAGCTCTGCTACCTGCTGGAGCAGGCCGGCGGGGTCGAGATCGTCGGGCAGGCCGGCAACGGCCCCGAGGCGCTGGCGGCCATCGGCCGCCTGCACCCCGACGTCATCTTCCTCGACGTGCAGATGCCGGGCCTGTCGGGCTTCGAGGTCGCCCGCCAGCTGCTCGAGGACGGCGGCGGGGCGCACATCGTCTTCGTCACGGCGTTCGATCAGTACGCCATCGAGGCGTTCGACGTGAACGCCGTCGACTATCTGCTGAAGCCGGTCGATCCCGCCCGCCTCGAGCTGGCGCTGCAGCGCGCCCGCCGCCGCATCGACAGCGACCGGCCGCTGAACGACCGGCTCGAGCGGATCGTCCAGCTCGTCACCGAGCGCCAGCACCGCCGCGAGCGGCTGGCCCTCAAGGTCGGCGAACGCTTCCTGCTCGTCCAGGCCGACGACATCGTCTACGCGTCGATGGCCGACGACGGGATCACGGTGGTGACCGCGCAGGTCGCCGGCACGTCCAACTACCGGACGCTCGACGAGCTGCAGGGACATCTGGACGAGGCCACGTTCTGGCGCGTGCACCGGGCGCACCTGGTCAACATCAACAAAATCCGCGAGATCGTCCCCGGGTTCAGCCGGAACTACATCCTGAAGATGAAGGACGCGAAGAACACCGAGATCCCCGTCAGCCGGGCCCAGACGCGGCGCCTGCGGGAGTATCTGAAGCTGTGAGCGACCCGGCCGGTGCCCCTCCGCCCGCGCCCGGCGACGGCGGCCGCCGCGACCCGGCCGCCGGACCGTCCGACCTGCGGCTGGCGCTCGAGGCCAACGTGCCGCCGTTCGAGCCGCCCGCCGGGGCGCCGCTGCGGCTCGCGAGCCCGGGCCTGAGCGGGGCCCAGATCCGCGACGAGCTCCTGGCCTGGCTCAGGACCATCGTCTCGGCGGCCGTCTACGCGACGCTGATCGTCACCTTCGGCTTCCAGGTGGCGCGGGTCGAGGGCCAGAGCATGGCGCCGACCCTGCAGAACCAGGACCGCCTCATCGTCAACAAGTTCGCCTACGAGATCGGCAGCCCCCACCGCGGCGACATCGTGATGCTGTACTATCCGCTGGACCCGAGCAAATCGCTCGTCAAGCGGATCATCGCGGAGGCGGGCGACACCGTCCGGATCGTCGACGGGCACGTGTACGTGAACGACGTCCGGCTCCACGAACGCTACGTCCTGCCCGCCTACCGGAGCCACGACAACTGGGGCCCGGAAGTGATCCCGGAGGGCTACTATTTCGTGATGGGCGATCACCGGGACGACAGTTCCGACAGCCGGCAGTGGGGCATGGTCCCGGAGCGCTACGTCGTCGGCCGGATCCAGCTGCGCTGGTGGCCGATCGATCGGGCACGGCTGTTCTGACGTGACCGTCCGCATCCGCCGGGCCGCGACGCCGCCGATGACCCCGTCCCCCCCGCCCGCCGCCCGCCCGGCCGGGCACGACCGCTACAGCGCCGTCGCCACGGTCCTCGTCCGCGTCCTGCTGCTCAACCTCGCCGTGGCCGCGGCGAAGATCGTCTTCGGCTACCTGAGCGGCACCGTCAGCATCCTCTCGGACGGCTTTCACTCCCTGACCGACGGATTCTCGAACGTCGTCGCGCTCGCCGGCATCAGGGCCGCCCGCAAGCCGCCCGACGAGGATCACCCGTACGGCCACCGGAAGTTCGAGACCATGGCCTCGATCGGGATCGCGGTCTTCCTGATCGTCGTCATGGTGGAGGTGCTGCGGGCCGCGGTCGGCCGGCTGGTGGGCGCCGCACCCCCGCCGCACATCGGCCCGGCGAGCTTCCTCGTCATGCTCGTCACGCTCGCCGTCAACCTGTTCGTGGTGCGCTACGAGCGGCGGAAGGGCGCCGAGCTCGGGAGCGAGGTCCTGCGCGCCGACGCGCGGCACACGCAGAGCGACCTGCTGACGTCGATCGCGGTCCTCGCGGCGCTGGGCGGAGCGCGGGCGGGCCTGCCGATCCTCGATCCGCTGGCGGCGTTCGGCATCGCGATCTTCATCGGCTATGCCGGCTATGAAATCGCGCGGGAAGCGTCGCGGATTCTGAGCGATCAGGCAGTCTTCAGCCGCGACGACGTGCGGGAGGTCGTGATGGGCCTGCCGGAAGTCCTCGGCTGCCATCACATCCGGACCCGCGGATCGGCGGATCAGGTCTTCCTCGACATGCACGTCTGGTTCCCGGGCGACATGGCGCTCGACCGGGCCCATCAGCTGTCCCACCTGGTGAAGGACCGGCTGATGGCGCGCTTTCCACAGATCGTCGACGCCGTGATCCACATCGAGCCGCCGCCGGATGGCGGGGGCCACGACGGGACCGGCGACGGGGAGTGAGGGCCGTCAGTACCCCGCCTGCTTGTCCACGACGTTCAGCAGCGCCTCGCCGCGCTGGAACCGGCGCAGGTTCTCGATGAACAGATCGCCCACGAGATCCCAGTAGCGTTCGGTCGCGCCCGAGACGTGGGGCGAGACGATGACGTTGGGGAGGGTCCACAGCGGGCTGGCCGGGTCGAGCGGCTCGTCCTCGAAGACGTCGAGCGCGGCGCCGCCGATCACGCCGGCCCGCAACGCGTCGATCAGGTCGGCTTCGCGGACGAGCCCGCCCCTGCCGACGTTCACGAGCAGCGCGTGCGGCGGCATCAGGCGCAGCCCGGGCGCGCCGACCAGCCCCTCGGTCGCCGGCGTCAGCGCCGACGCGAGCACCACGACGTCGCTGGCGCGGAGCAGATCCGGCAGCCGATCGGGCGGGATCACCTGCCGCACGCCGTCCGGCGCCGGGGCGTCCGTGCGGCGGCGGAGGCCGATCACGTCCATGCCGAAGGCCGACGCCAGGCGGGCGACCGCCGCGCCGATGGCGCCGAGCCCGACGACGCCCATGGTGCGGCCGCGCAGGGTCCACATCAGGCCGGCCCGCTCCAGCTCGTCCTGGGCCCAGACGCGCTCGCGCTGGCGCGCGAGCGCCGTGTGGATCTGGCGCGCGAGCACGAGCGCCATCGCCAGCACGTGCTCGGCGATGGCCGGCGCCCGGACCCCGCGGCTGTTGGTGAGCACGATCGGGCTGTCGATGAACTCCCGCGACAGCAGATGGCCGACGCCGGCCGCCTGCGTGTGCACCCAGCGCAGCGCCTTCGCGGCGGCGATCTCGGCCGGCGTCAGCCCCGGCACGAACGCGACGTCCACCGTCCCGATGTGCCGCGGGATCTCCTCGCGCGCGTACACGTCGGCGAACGTGACGCCGGGGCACGCCTGGATGATCCGCCGGCGCTGGTCGGCGGGCATCGCCCAGATCGGGACGTGGCTGAGGGGGGCCAGCAGGACCTTCACGGCGTGTGGCGCCTCCCGGCGGCGGTCAGGGCTCGCGCCGGCGGTAGACGCCGGACCGGCCGCCGCGCTTCTCGACGAGGCGGATGTCGGAAATCACCATGGTCCGATCCGCCGCCTTCACCATGTCGTAGATCGTCAGCGCCGCCACCGCCACGGCCGTCAGCGCCTCCATCTCGACGCCGGTCTGCGCCTGCGTCCGGACGCGCGCCTCGATGACGTAGCCGGTCGCCGTCGGCTCGAGCGTGACGTCGATGCCCGACAGCGGCAGGGGATGGCACAGCGGGATGAGATCGGCCGTCCGCTTGGCCGCCATCACCCCGGCGAGCCGCGCGGCCTGCAGCGGATCGCCCTTGCGGACGCGCCCCGCGCGGATCAGCGCGAGCGCCGCCGGCGCGATGGTGATCGCGCCGCGCGCGATCGCCTCACGAACGGTCACCGCCTTGGCGCCGATGTCGACCATCCGCAGGCGGCCGGCGCGGTCGACGTGCGACAGCGCCGCCGGCCGGCCGGCGCCGGCGCCGTCAGTCGCGCGCTTCGGTTTCGGGATTCGCCGCGTCATGCTCGTCCGCCTCGCTCCGGGCCAGATAGAACGACAGGCTCTCGAGCGAGACCGTCAGGTCGACGCTCTTGAGCTTCACGCCGGCCGGCACGTCGAGCGTCTCCGGCGAGAAATTGAGGATCGCCTTCACGCCGCCCGCCACGACCATGTTGAGGACGTGCTGGGCCGATTCGGCCGGCACCGCGATCACCGCGATGCTGATCCGGTCGCGCCGGATGACGCTGCTGAACTGGGTGATGTCGTAGATCGGGACGCCGCCGCGCGACCGCCGTCCCACCTTCGCGCTGAGCGTGTCGAACAGCGCCGTGATGGCGAAGCCCTCCTGCCGGAAGCCCGGATAGTCGGCCAGCGCGAGCCCCAGGTTGCCGGCGCCCATGATGGCGACGTGCAGCTTGCGATCGAGGCCGAGGATCTGGCGCAGGTGCCGTTTGAGCTCCTTGACGTAGTAGCCGACGCCGCGCACGCCGAACTCGCCGAAACAGGCGAGGTCCTTGCGGATCTGCGCCGCGTTCAGATGGAACTGCTCGGCCAGCATCTGCGACGAGACGGTGGTGGCCCCGGCCGCGTCGAGCAGGTTCAGGCACCGGAGGTAGACGGAGAGCCGATTGGTGGTGAGCTCGGAGACCTGCTCCGCGGAGGCCCTGGATTTGTTCCTGATTTTCACAAGCGTCTCCGCCGATTGTAACGATTCGAAAAATTGGCCGTCAACCTCGGGCCGCGCGCGCCCCGGTGATCCGTGCACGCACGGTATCACGCGCCGAAGCTCGGCCGATCCGCGCCGGCCGTGCTGGCCTCGGCATCCGCCTTCTGGCATGATGAGCACGATGGACCGGGTGCTCTCGTCGCCGACACGCTCGAGGTTGATCGCCGCCGCGCTGCTGGCGTTCACGCTGTCGGTGACGCCGCGGATCGACGCAGCGACCGCGTGGCGCCCGACCAATCTCGCGGCCCTGCACACGCATCCCGAGTTCTTCCAGGGGCGGCCGATCGCCGTCGACGCGATCCTCTCGCGCACCGGCGAGGGGCGCCTGCTCCTGACGTCCGGCGCCGTTCAGGTGCAGGTGCTCTACGACGGCCCGCCGGTGCCGGACGGGCTCGTGGAGGTCCGCGGCGAGTTCTGGAACATCGGCGGCATGCAGCCGGACGATCCGCGCATCGCGAGCGCCGCCATCCAGCGCCGGCTGGGTCTGACGCCGACCACCCCGTGGCCGAAGTCGGGCGCGCTGCTGGTCATCCACGCCGACGGCATCTCCCCCGCCTCGCCCCCCGCGACGACGACGCTCCGGACGATCGTGCTGGATCCGTCGCGGTACCTGGATCGGCACGTGACGATCGCCGGGCAGTTCAGCGGGCGCAACCTGCTCGGCGAGCTGCCGGACGCCCCCGGCCGCAGCCCGTGGGACTTCGTGCTGCGCGCCGATCATGCCGCGCTCTGGGTCACCGGCGAGCGCCCGAAAGGGGCCGGCTTCGACCTGAGCCTCGACAACCGGGTGGACACGGAGCACTGGCTGGAAGTGAGCGGCGTCGTGCGGCAGGCGCGCGGCCTCATCTGGATCGAAGCGGCCAAGGGGGGCATCAGGGACGACCGCCCGCCGGCCGTCCAGGCGGACGCCGGACCGGCGGCGGCACCGCCGCCGGCCGTCGCCCCGTTCCCGCCGCCCGAAGTCATCTTCAGCGTGCCGACGCAGGGCCAGAGCGACGTCCCGCTGTCGACCGCCGTCCGGATTCAGTTCTCGCGCGACATCGACCCGGCGACGTTCGCGCACCACGTGGAGGCCGGCTACCTGCTCGCGGAGTCGGTACGGCGGGGTGAGCCGCAGCCGCCGGCCGTGAGCACGACCCTGCACTATTTCCCGGACCGCCGGGAACTCGAGATCCTGTTCTCCCGGCCGCTCGAACGATTCCGCACGGTGAAGGTGACGCTGCTGCCGGGGATCCTCGGCACGGATCATCAGCCGCTGAAGCCCTGGACGCTGACGTTCGTCCTCGGCGGATCCTGAGCCGCTCGCCCCCGCCCCGTCAGCGTCAGGCGGCCGGCGCGCGCGCGACCCAGCGCCACAGGCGGCGGCCGGTGCGGCAGGCCAGCCAGACCACCAGTCCGATCAGCGCGATCGAGATCACCAGCGCCACGACCGGGTGCCGCAGCGCCACGACGCTCAGCCCCAGGACGAACACATCCTCGCCCAGGCTCAGCAGCCAGTTGGAGAACGGCTCCGGACTGACGTTCACGAGCGCGCGCGTGCCGGCCTTCGTGAAGTGGCTGCCGGCGGCCGTCGTGGCGCCGAGCAGCGCCACCAGCGCCTCCATCCCGGGCCCCGCCTGCCCGAGGGCGGCGACGGCGATCAGCGCGCCGCCCAGCGGCCGCACGGCCGTGTGGAGCCCGTCCCAGAACGTGTCGACCCACGGGATCTTGTCGGCCAGGAATTCGACGAGGTAGAGCACGATCGCCACGCCGATGATGACCGGGTTGGCGAACGCCTGGAACTGCGGCGGCAGCGCCACCCAGCCGTACCGGGCGCTCAGGCCGAGGATGGCCACCGTCGCGTACAGGTTGATGCCGGCCGCAAAAGAGAAGCCGAGCGTCCGCCCGAGCGAGGCCAGCCCCGTCATCGCCGGTTCGCGCGCGCCTCGTCCGGCGTGACCGGCCCCTGCGCGAGCAGCGCGGTGATGCGGGCGCGCAGTTCGTCGATGAGGGTGTCGCGATCGCTCAGCGACAGCCGGGCCGTCTCGATCGGCTCGCCGATCCGGATGCTCACCTGGACCGGACGGACGACCCGGCTGCCCTTGTGCATGGCGGCCCGGCCCCCCTGGATCGCGACCGGCACGATCGGGACGCCCGCCTTCATCGCCATCACGATCCCCCCCTTCTTGAACGGCAGCAGGACATCGGTCCGGCTGCGCGTCCCTTCCGGGAAGATCAGGAACGAGTTGCCGGCGCGCAGCGACGCGGCGCCGGTCTCGATCGCCCGCTGCGCCTGGTCGCGGTTGCGCCGATCGACCGCGACGAAGCCGCCATGGCCGAACGCGCGACCCAGCAGCGGCAGACTGTTGAGCTCCGCCTTGTAGAAGATGTGCAGGCGCGGGTGGAGCGCCTCGAACAGCACCGGGGGATCGACGTTGCTCTGATGGTTGGCGCAGTAGACGGCCGCCCGGCGGACCGGCGGCAGGTGCTCGCGGCCGGCCACCCGGTAGCGGATGCCGGTCAGCGCGAGCGCCATCCGGACGCCGCCATGCCCGAACACGTAGAGGATGTTCTTCCACCCGAACGTGATCGCCAGCAGCATGCCGATCGGCGCCGTCACCAGCACGTACAGCGACGTGGCGACGTAGGTGACGGCCGAGCGGACGGCGGCCACGACCAGACGCAGCGCACCCTCCTCGGGCCGCGGCGCGGACACGGCGTCCGCAGAAGGGGAATCGGCGGCATCCTGGCTCATACGTCGTCCCACGGATGATAAACAAAAGGCCTGAATCGGTCGACCCGATTCAGGCCTGGAGACGAGGCCGGCCACGCCGGGCCGGCGGCGGCACGGAGGGCGGCTACGAGGCGCGCGCGGTGCTGCGCCGCGCCGTCGCGGTCCGCGGCGCGGGAGCCGCTTTCACCGTCTTCGCGCGCGCCGCCGCACGGGCCTTCACCGTGAAGCAGCGCTCGAGGGCGGTGTCGACGCGTGATTCGATCGCTTCGATCGACTGGCGCATCACCTCGGACACCTCGGAAATGATCAGGAACTTGGCGCGGTCGAGCATCCGCTTCTCGCGGAACGACAGGCTCTTCGAACGGCTGAGGAACGTCAGGTTCTTCAGCACGTCGGCCACGTCGTAGATCGAACCGCTGCGCATCTTGTCGGAGTTGTCCTTGAACCGCCCCTTCCAGTTCTGGTGGCTGTCGATCTTGCCATCCCCCAGCAGCGAGAACAGACGCTCCACTTCCTCATCGCCGATGGCGCGCCGCAGTCCAACCCCGTCCACGTTCGCCAGCGGCACGAGCACGATCGTTTCGTTCGCCAAAATTCGCAGGTGATAGAAACCGCAGGTGGTGCCGAGGATCGTCTTATCTTCAATCCGCTCTACGATGCCGAGGCCGTGATTCGGGTATATGACCTTGTCGCCGACTTGGAATGTCACGTGTCCCCCTGTTCAAGGAACCGGATGGAAGGCAGGCCGCGCCGTTCTGATTACAGCCCTGCAAGTATAGCGCGGATTCGCCCGAAACGCAACGGAATCAGGCCGAAAAACTTTGAGATTTGCATTTTTTTCGCTCTCCGTTCTCCCTTCCACTTTCGCCCTTGCCTGGACGCCCCATTCCTGCAACCATCTCCCCGTTAACCGGCTGTTCCCGTAACAGCTTGTCCACGAACATCGTCCGGAGCGTTACACCTGTGGTTCGCCTGGCCGGCCCCGGTGCCTCGCCCTGCCCCGGAGACGTTCAGAGACATAACCCGTCCCGGAAATATGAAGCGCTTCGGGTCAATCTATCCCTTCCTCGAAAACGGCTGGGGCCCGCGCCATCTCGGGCGCCTGGTGGCGAACTACGAGTTCGTCAAGGCCCTGCTGACGTACGGCAGCTTCGACGAATACGTCTTCAGCAACAGCTCCCGGGCGAACCTCAACGCGTTCTCCGGCGCCCTCCGGACCTGGCGACTGTCCGACGCGCAGCTGTCGCGCGTCCGGTGCGTCCCCTACCCGGCGCTGCCGGCGGTGCTCCAGGCGGAGCGCTTTCACGTCTTCCACCTGGGCGGCTGGGGCTGGTTCATGCCGGGGCTGCACTACACCCGGACGCGCTACGCCTGCAACCCCTGGCCGATCACGGCGGTGACGCATTCGCTCCACGGTCCCGACGTCGTCGATCATGCCGTGCGGCTCTCCCACGCCGGCCTGGCGCCGTACGACGCCGTCTTCTGTACCAGCGTGGACGCACGTCAGGCGCTGCGGCGGCTGCTCGACGGCGGCGCCGCGATCGCCGGTCGCGCCTTCAACGGCCGGCTCGAGCATCTGCCGCTCGGCATCGACGATGCCCACCTCGATGCGGCGGCCGACCGCGACGCCGGCCGCCGCTTCCGCGCGCAGGTCGGGATTGCGCCCGACGCCACGGTCCTCCTCGTGCTCGGCCGGATGACGCCGTTCCAGAAGATGGACCTGGTGCCGCTGCTGCAGACGTTCGCGCGCGCCATCCTGCCGCAGAGCGCCCGGCCGGTCACCCTGCTCCTCGCGGGGAGCGCCACCCCCGACGATGTGCTGCTGGTCAGGCAGGCGATCGGGCGCTACGGCATCCAATCGCACGTGACCATACGTCCGGAGTTTCCCCAGGGCGACAAGGCGGCCCTGCTCGCCGCCTCCGACATCCTCGTGTCGCCGGTCGACAACGCGCAGGAAACGTTCGGCCTCAGCCTGCTGGAAGCGATGGCGGCCGGGCTGCCGGTGGTCGCGTCGCGCTTCGATGGCTATAAGGATCTCGTGCAGGACGGCGTCGACGGGTTTCTCATCGACACGTACGGCGGCACCTCGGACGCCGCGGGAGAATGGTTCGACCTGACCGACCCGAACGTGGCGCAGCTCGTGCAGTCGCAGGGGGTCGCGGTCGACCTCGCCCAGCTGGCCGAGCGGGTCCTGCGTCTGATCGGAGACGCGGGGTTGAGAGCGGCCATGGGCGCGGCCGGTCGCGCGAAGGTGGATCGGGAGTATCGCTGGAGCCGGGTGATCGCGCGCTACGAAGAGACGTGGGATCGTCTCGCTGCCGAGGCGCTGGCCGCCGGCCTTCCACCGGCCGGTGACAACCCGTACAACCTCGGGCCGGCCCGGATCTTCCCGCACTACCCGTCGCAGACGCTTTCCCCTGACCGTCGCCTGGCGGCGTGCGGCGATCCGAGCGACGTCCGACCGTACGAAGAGGTGGCGTGGCTCGTCGAGCCGCCGCTGCTCGCGCGCCTGCACGCCTGCGCCGCTGCCGGCGGAGAAGCGGGCGCGCCGGTCGCAGACCTGCTGGCAGAGACCTCGCTGCCGGCGCCGCAGGGGGAGTTCGCCGTGCGGTGGATGCTGAAGTACGGCCTCCTGCGGACTCTCTGACGCCCGCTGCCCGGCCTGTCGCGCCGGACCTTCCGATTCGCACTGCCCCCGTCCTTCACCAGTGCGCGCCCCCCGCACACGACACGCGGCCTCGGAGCTGCCCCGAGGCGGTCGGCTCCGGCGCGGCACGCGAAAACCCGCGGGCATGCGCGGGATCATTCTCTCTGTTCAGCTGTCACGACCTGCCGATTGAGTACTCGAATGCACCGCATCGTGCGTGCGGAGCACGTACGCCGCGGTGATTGCTTCGTTCATATCGTCGGGCGGAATGGTTTGATACACGGCTGTTTCATAGCGGAAAGGCACTATGACTCTCAACTTGCGCTTCATCTGGGGTCGCCGTTGTGGCCGGCTGGCGCCCACCGTCATCATCGCGGGCGCCCTGCTACTGACGGCCGGCGCCGCCTTCGCCCAGGGCGTGCAGACCGGCATCATCCGGGGTGTCGTGCACGATCCACAGGGGCTCGCGGTCCCGCAGGTGTCGGTGACGGTGACCTCGCCCGCGCTGCAGGGCGTGCGCGAGGTGCTGACCGGCAAGGACGGCACGTACGTGCTGCGGGCGCTGCCGCCCGGCGAGTACGACATCGTCTTCGTGCAGAACGGCTTCACGCCGATCGCCGTGCACGCCACCGTGCCGCTCGGGGGGGCGGTCGAGCAGAACGTGACGCTCGTGCTGGCGGCGCATCGCGAGTCGGTCGACGTCGTCGCGCAGACGCCGCCGCCGGCCGCCACGCCGACCGACGGCGAAACGTTCAATTACCACGAGGTGGACTCGCTGCCGGTGGTCCCGACGCTGACGGACATTGCGGCGCTCTCCCCCGGCCTGACGACCATCACGCCGAACGCGGGGCAGGTGTCGATCAATGGCGCGTTCGGCTTCGACACGATCTTCATGATCAACGGCGTGGACGTGGACGACAACCTGTTCGGCTACCCGCAGGACCTGTACATCCCGGACGCGATCCAGGAAGTGCAGACGCTGACCTCGGGCATCCCGGCCGAGTACGGCCGTTTCACGGGCGGCGTCGTCAACGTCATCACGAGGAGCGGGGGCAACATCTTCGCCGGCAGCCTGCGGCTGAACATGAACAACCCGGCCTGGAGCACGCAGACCCCGTTCGAGGCTGCGACGGGGACCACGAACCCGGACCAGCTCGGCAAGGACTGGGAGGGGACGTTCGGCGGGCCGATCCTGAAAGACCGCCTCTGGTTCTTCACCGCGGGACGGCTCGAGAACACGGCGACCGCCGGGGCGTTCGCCCGGACGGACATCGCGACCAGTGAGACCGACAAGAACCGCCGCGGCGAGTTCAAGCTGACGGCGACCGTGACGCCGTCCCAGCAGGTGCAGGCCGGGTACGTGAACAACTACACGCAGATGGTCGGCATGCCGTCCATCCCGTCGCTGAGCATCGACCCGGCGACGATCGCGACGGTGACGCTGCCCAATGCGTATTTCTTCACGAACTATCACGGGGTCATCAACAGCCACCTGCTGGCCGAGGCGCAGTACTCGCAGCGCTCCTGGTCGCGGCAGTCCGGCGGCACGAACACGAACATCGTGGATTCACCGTTTCTCGCGCTGACGGGGATGTGGCAGTACAACGCGCCGTACTTCGACATGTCCGACCCCGAGGGCCGGAACAACCGGCAGCTGACGGGCAGCCTGACCGCCTTCTTCAACGGGGCCGGCCAGCACGAGCTCAAGACCGGCTACGAGTGGTTCCGCAGTCAGCGCACCGGCGGCAACTCGCAGTCGGCGACGAACTACGTCTTCCACGCCGACTACGCGACCGGTGCGACCGGCGACCCGATCTACGACGCCTCGGGCCGCCTCGTGCCGATCTTCCAGCCGGGGGCGACATTCGTCGAAGACTACATGCCGCAGCGCGGCGAGGTCCTGAACATCGACACGCAGTCGGTGTACGCGCAGGATCACTGGACGATCGACGCGCGCCTCTCGGCGGATCTCGGGCTGCGCGTCGAGCACGTGCACAGCCAGGACAGCACCGGGGTCGTCGGCATCGACACCCAGACGTTCATGCCGCGGCTGGCGGTGGCGTACGCCCTGAAGAAGGACGGCACGCTGATGGCTCACGCGACCTACGGCCACTATGCCGGCCGGTACAACGAGAACCAGATAGCGGCCAACTCCAACGTCGGCAATCCGAACGAGCTGATCCAGGTGTACACCGGGCCGGCCGGCGAGGGGCGCAGCTTCGCGCCCGGCTTCGCCCCGGCGAACTACATGACCGTCGCCGGCCTGTTCCCGACGGCGAACGTCTCGCTGGCGCCCGGCCTGTCGACACCGGTGACGAAGGAGTTCACGCTGTCGCTGGGAGGGCAGCTCACGCGGCGCGGCTACGCCGACGTCACCTACGTCCTGCGCCGGACGAACAACCTGATCGAAGACACGATCACGCTGGCCAACGGCACGACCGAAGTGGTCGAGGGGGGCGTGGACCTGGGGACGTTCACCAACATCGTGTACCAGAACTCGAACCTCGCCACCCGGCGCTACCAGGGGATGATCTTCCAGGGGAACTACCGGCTGCGCGACAACTGGACGATGAACGGCAACTACACGCTGATGCTGCAGGACGAGGGGAACTACGAGGGTGAAGCGCCGGGCCAGCCGGGGCTGGTGTCGGTCATCGGGAACTATCCCCAGGCGTTCGACGCCGCCCGCTCGTATCCGATGGGCCGGCTGCAGAACTTCCAGCGCAGCCGGGTGCGCCTCTGGAGCATCTACGACCTCGACCTCGGGCGACACGGTGACGTCACCTTCGCCGGCCTGTGGCGGTACGATTCCGGCGAGGTGTACAGCTATGCGCTCAGCATGCCGCTGACGCCGACCCAGCTGGCGCTCATTGCGGCCTACCCGGATGCGCCGAGCAGCCAGACGGTGTATTTCGGGGCGCGGGGCGTGGGCCAGTTCAAGGGCTACGGGCTGGTCGACGCGTCGGTCAGCTACCACGTGCCGGTGTTCCGCGTGCTGGCGCCGTGGGTGAAGCTGGACGTCTACAACCTGTTCAACAACCTGCAGCAGATCGCGTGGGATACGACGATCCTGCCTGATCCGAACAGCCCGAAGGACAGCCTCGGACTGCCGACCGGCTACCTGCCCGCGCCGAGCTACGGGCAGGCGAACAGCAACGCCGACTATCCGTCGCCGCTGCCGGGCGTGGTGGGCGGCCGGACGTTCCTGCTGTCGGCCGGGATCCGGTTCTGAGGGTCGGCGCCCCGGCCGCGGCCGCTCGCGCGGCTGCAGCCGGGGCGTGTGCCCGCCGCTTCGGCGCGCCTTCAGCGCGCCTGTTCCCTGGTTCCGGACGATCAGCGCTTCTTCCGGCCCGCCGCCGCAGGCCGCCGGCGCCGTGTGGTCTTCGGCGCACCGTGGGCGAGGACGAACCGGATCGGCAGTTCATCTTCGTCTATCGTGTCCTGCAGGTGCGGGAAGGCGGCGGTGAGCTTTCCGAGTTCGTGGAGCAGTTCGCGGAAGCGGACTTCCGCCCCGCGTCTGACGTACTCGGGATGATGGGTGGATGGTTTCGGCACGGGCAGCCTCCGGGTGAGTTTTCCCTATTGTACCGCCGCGTCCCAGGGGGCGTTGCCGCAGACGCCGCGCGTCGGCGGAATGGTATACTGCCGATACCTTCCTGTCGCCGCGCGTTCCGCGCGGCGCCCTCGTGCGGTGACGGGCCGGAGTGGTGAAACTGGCAGACGCGCGGGACTCAAAATCCCGTGGGCTAACCGCCCGTGTGGGTTCGATTCCCACCTCCGGCACCAGCAATTTAACTGGCTTAAATTCCAAGACGTTAGACGCTACTGCTGGCTGCTGATTCGCCGTGTCTGGCGCGGCATCGTCTGGGCCCGTTGTGGGGGGATTTTGTGGGGACGCCAGCGGTCGGAATTACACCGCCGGCCTGTTAGGCCCACCGCTCCAGGGCATGCGCGACGTCATCCTGCTATCGAGCGCGCCAGGGCGGGAGGCGTGAGATCCCCCCCAACCCATCGCGTGCAGGCGCTGACTGGCCTGGCTGGCCAGGCGTAACGCCTCGTCACGCGTGGCGCGTCGCCCCCGGCGCGTCTGGCACCCCGTCCACGATGATCAGGAGTTCAGCGCCATACGGGCTCTCGTCGCGCAGGATGCCCTCGATGCAGTGGCCGGACTTGGTCACCGTCCACGCGCGAAGGGCCTATCCCGGGAGGCGCTGGCTCACACGGCGACAGCGGCCGCCAGCCCAACCCCAACCCCGATACCGATCCATGCCAGACGGGCCGCTTGTCCCAGGGTTGCCCGAAGCATATCGTCCGGCCGCGCGCCTAGCGCCGGGCGCTTTGGCTCAGCGAAAGGCTTTGGCGATGTCGGTTGGATTCAACTCGCTAGAAAAAGCGACGTCTTGACCAGCGCCAATCGGCGACTCCCGTTCTGCGCCGCCGCCGACTGCCGGGACTGACGGGGGTATGCCGCCTTCTGTCATTGAGCCGATCCGCAACATTCGGTGATATCTCGCCGATCACGACACCTGACTCTGCCGGGCAGTTGTTCTACAGGTGACACGGACGGACTGTCGTCCAGACGACAGTCCTAGAGAAATCACGTCCCCGCGTAGTAGTCTCACCGCACCCTTCATGCTTGCCTGCGCCCGCCGCTTGCACGGAACGGCTCGCACCCCTCCCTCAAGCATGAGCGTTACGGAGCTTAGCCCATGCCCAAGAAGCGCCGCCCCTTGTCCGTTCGACAATCCACGGAGGGACGACCACAGAACCGCTTGTTGGCTCTACTTCCCGACGAGGATTTTCATCATCTTCGTCCGCATTTGCAGACGGTCCCGGTTCGCCGCACACAGGTGTTTCATAAGGCGGGCGAACGGCTGCGACATGTCTACTTCCTGAACGGTGGGGTCTGTTCCTTGACGACGAGGCTGTCGCACGGTGCCATTGTAGAGGCGGCGACCATTGGCGATTCTGGTTTCGTTGGCATCGAGGCGTTTCTCAGGGACGACGCGGTCTCGTTGAGCGAGGCCATCATGCAGGTGCCGGACACTGATGCTGAGAGACTCAGCGTGAAAGCCTTTCGACGCGCCCTTGCCGAGCGACCGGTGCTGCGCACGCTGCTGGGTCGCTACCTGCAAGTCGTCATCGGTCAGATGATGCAAACGACAGCGTGCAACGTGCACCATAGCGTGCGGGAGCGTTGCGTCCGTTGGTTGCTGATAGCGCACGACCACATGCACCGTCAGAACTTTACTTTGAGCCACGCGTTTCTGGCGGAGATGCTCGGCGCAAGCCGTCCAACGGTCAGCGCGGTCGCCGGACAGTTACAAGCCGCTGGATTGATTCGCTACTCGCATGGGCGCGTGACCGTCGTTGACCGAACAGGTCTAGAAGCCGTGTCGTGCGACTGCTATGCCGCCATTCGCGCTCACTTCGACTGCCTGCAACCTGGCCGACAGGCTAACCGCACTTCTTCGTATGCACAAGAACCGCCGAACTGTCGGCAAGCCCACAGACCGTGACGAATGTCTGATGGATGCTACCATCGTCGTCGGCGTGTTGGTGCTTGGTGTCTTCGCGTATGACATGGGGAAATGGTCGTGGATGGAAAATGAGTAGAAACGCCGGCGGCGCAATCGTGACGGCAACGAATGGCGAAGCCCGAACCGCCCGTCTGCCCGAAGTGTGGGAGTCATCGGACAGGGATTGTCGGTCAGTCCGGTAACCCGCCGCTCATCCACTACCGCTGCGAAGAGTGCGGACGCGTGTCTTCTCGCCCGCTCGGTGATGAGTGACATCGATGAAGAACCAATGGTCCAAGAGCATTCCCACACAGGTCGGTGACGTGTTGATTCTACAGACGGACCATCCGTCCGCCATCTACGGCGTGGGAGAGGTGTCGAAGGATGGGCAGCAGGATTTTCACGGTGGCGTGAACGTGGAATACGTGAGCGACCATACCGCTGCGGTGGCGAAGGCGAAGGCGCTTGTCCTACCGGGGCGGCGGATATTTCTTCTGAATCTTGACACCGCCAAGTGGTCTGAGATTGCAGGCTGAGACACACGGGCGGAACCGTTCGATCTCTTGTAGCAAGCGCGTAGCCACCGCCCTGCAGAACTTCGCCGCGCTGCCGATTCAGGTGACCGCGAAGGATGCGCACTTTGTGAACGGATTCAACACGCACGTTGTGAAGGACGGCCAGTGTCTTGCCCGATCCCCGTCCAGCTCAGGCCGTGAAGCCTCCTTCATCAGGTCCGCGGGGCCATTGATCGAAGCGCGGCTCCGCTGGACCGGGCAAGCCTGGTGACACGGAGCACGCGCGCAGATGGCGCCAGCGCCCCCGAGGCTCAGGGCTTCCGCTCGCGCGCCAGGCGCTGGACGACCGCCACCAGTGATGCGAAGCCTTCCGGTGAGCTATCCTGAGTCCGTGACCAGAGGACTGCTGCTCGCGTTGCTCGCTCTCACGGGTCCGTTGATGATCGGCATGACCGCCGGTGCGCCGCGCCTTGCGCCGCTCGACCGCGCATTCAGCGCCAGACGGGCGTACGCGTACACGGCGGAGGTCACCGGCTTCGGCGAGCGTCCGCCGGGGTCCGTCGGCCATCGCAAGACCGAGGCGCTGATCAAGCGCGTACTGACCCGGGACGGCGCCCGGATCGAGACCGACGACTTCACCGCGATCACGCCGCGCGGCCGCCTTCCGGTCCACAACATCGTCGGCAAGTTCAACGTGACGAACGACCCGTTTCAGCCGATCTTCATCCTCGCCGGCCACTACGACACGCTGTTCCAGAAGGGCTTCGTCGGCGCGAACGATGGCGGGTCGAGCACCGGCATTCTGCTGGCATTCGCCGACGCGCTGGCGCGTCAGCACACGAAGATGCAGGTCTGGCTGCTCTGGACGGATCTGGAAGAGGCGGTCAACAAGACCTTCACGGGGAACGATCCGGGCCTCTATGGCAGCCGGCACTTCGCCAAAAAGCTGGCGGCCGAAGGCCTGGTGCCGCGGATTCGCGGCTTCTTCCTGCTCGACATGATCGGCGACAAGGACCTGGGCGTCGCCCGGGAGACCGCCTACTCGACGCCGTGGCTCCAGGACGTCATCGCCCGGGCGGCGCGGCAACTGGGCTATTCGAAGTACTTCTTCCAGTACCGGGTCGGCATCATCGACGACCAGAAGTCGTTCGCCGACATCGGCATTCCCTCCGTCGACGTCGTCGATGCGCGATACGGCCCGATGGGACCGCACTTCGACCCCATGGGCGAGTACCACCACACCGACGCGGACACGATGGACAAGGTGTCGGCGCGCAGCCTCGGTATCGTCGGCCGGACCGTCCTGCGGGCGGTCGCCCTCATTGACGCGCGGGAGTAGCGCCCGGCCCGGAGGGTCCTTCCGCTCGTCCGTTCGTCAACGCGACCGGAAGGTCGCGCCTGACCAGGCGCGCACGGCCTCGACGAGCCCCGTCAGTGCGCTTTCTCTCCCACATTCATCCCCAACGGAGCGTAGCTGCAGGTCGCGGTGCTGCAGTCTTGCCACTGGGACACTTGCAGGCGAAGGGCCTTCGTCAGATCCACATGCTGCCCGGATTCCGTGGTTCCCTCGATGACGTAGAAGTCGTCCGTGGCCGGGCCGGCCCAATCAAAGCGAAACTGGAGGCGCTGGCCTGGCGGGAGAACGGTCGATCCCGTCGTGCGGCTATTGAAGACGGCGCCCAGGCGGAGGGGTTGACCCGTGATGTTGGTGACGTTCGCGCAGCCGCAGAGCGGCGCCGGAGCCGCGATCTTCACCGTGCCGGTCGCCCGCTGCATCTCCGCGCCCTCGAAGATCACCTGACGCCGGCAACCGATCAGCGCCGCCGCAAGCGACAACGCCAGGATGGTTGCGCCGAGCAGTCTCGACCTCGCAGTCCTGACACCCCCGGTCCCTGTACGTCCCGTCCTGCGGTCGTCCCCTGCGTTCATCGGTGCCTCCAGCGGCGGACACATCAACAAAGGCAGGTCCGCCGTCGGCATCATCCGCCTTTTCACGTGGCGCCACAATCCTCGCTCATCCCGTCCTGGCGCACCCGCTCCCGGTCAGCCCCCGCGCCGCCCTGCCGGACCGGTCTATTCGTGAGCCCGGTGACGAGGCGACCCGTCCGTCTCCGGCGTGTTGGCGTACACGCCATTCGTGCGCTGGAGGAACCCGAGCGCCACGAGCGCGTCCAGGAAGTCGCGCGCCGCGCGTCCGTGCAGACCGAGCCGCCCCCGAACATCCTCGAGCGTCCCCGGCCGCCGGGAGAGCTCGGTGAACACGTCCATTTCGATGGCGCTCAGCAGCGTCTTGGCGAACGTGAAGCCGAGACCGACCTGCATGATGCGCTCGGGGCTGACCGACTCCTTCCGCGCGGCGGCGTCCGCCATCAACATCCCTCCCTTCGGGGTGGTTGATCATGCCGCAAGCCGCCGATGAGGTTCAAGGCCATACGGGCGGCGCGACGCGCGTGCCGGACAGCCGGGAACCGGCTAGGATAGAGACACGCACGGCACGTCGGGCCGGCCGGTGACGCGGCCGGGTCGCGCGTGCGGGAAAGCCGGACGCCCATGCTCCGCCGCTTCGTCGCCACGGTGGCCCTGCTCACGCTCGCCACGGCCGGCCTCGCCGCCGGCGCCAGCCTCAAGTCGAGCTGGCTCCATCGGAAGGTCGTGCTGACGCAGCCGCTCTACTCCGTCCTCGTCATGCGAGGCACGTTCGGCGGCGGCGCGGTGCTGTCACGGGAGGGGCTGACGGTCGTCAGCCCGGAGAAGGGGATCTACTACCAGTTCCACGGAAGCTTCTTCGCGGGCGACCACGACGTCGTCGGGCGCGATCTGCAGGAAGTGGTGGACGAGGTCTCCGCCGAACACCGCCTGATGCCGATGCGGAACGACCCGAACACCGGACGCCTGCTGCCGCCCATTCCGGTGTCGAGACCGGCGCAGCTGGTGACGTACGCCGCCGGCACGATGCTGAAGGTGCGAAAGGTCGCGGTGGCCAGGGACCACGTCACGCTCACCTTCGACGATCTGCACGGCCATCGTGCCGTCACGACGCTCACGGTGCAGTGGCCGCAGCCGCTGTCCCGCGACCTGACGGAACAGCCGGGCATCGACCGGCTCCTGCAGCAGTTCCTCGCGCCGGCGCGCTAGCGGCCGGCCGCGGGCGCCCGGCCCGGCCGGGTCACTCGGTCTTCTGCCAGTCCTGCAGCGGCTGCGGGCCGAGCTCGATGCCTTCGAGATCCGGGTCGACGCCCGGCGTACGCGTCGCCGGCGAGTCGGTCCGGCGCGCGGTGCGCTTGGCCTGCTTCGCCGCCCGCCGCTCCTGCTGCTGGCGTTCCCGCTGACGCTTGTTCTGTGATGGTCGCGACCAGCTCATCGTCCCTCCCCGTGGAATGTCTCCCCGCCGTCAGCACCGGTCGGCCGCCCGCAGGCGCCGTCCGGGCAATCTCGACGCACGACGTCACGCGCGACGCACGTGCGACCTTCCTGCTCTCACGTCGATCG
>Ga0307372_10003321_pt1 | contig 25743 bp, 24 predicted proteins | sample OX1MG_FD_202533 | JGI IMG/M metagenome (GOLD analysis project Ga0307372, IMG submission 202533) | Soil microbial communities from Risofladan, Vaasa, Finland - OX-1 | ecosystem: Environmental > Terrestrial > Soil > Coastal area > Acid sulfate soil | place: Finland: Risofladan, Vaasa | collected...
CCAGGATGATGGGCAAGGACGCGCCGACGGCCGTGACGGGCACGACACCGACCAGCACCAGCCCGAGCGCCACCGAGCCCACGATGAACGCCGGAAGCCCCACCAGGGCCGGGTCGCCGGCCAGCGGCCCTGCCGCAGGTTCTTCAGCCGAGGGGACGAGTTTGACGGGCTCGTCAGGGATTGCATTATGCGCTGCCATCGCTGCCTCCTTGCAAGCGATCTTCAGGGCACCCACGACCGCGCGGGCCGCTGAGTACCTCAATGCCTTGATTGCTACGCCCGCTGCCTTGGCCGCAGTAGGGCTATACGTCCTGCCGTGACTGGCCGCTCCCGGGCCGCAGGGACCTCAGGCGCCCTGGTGCGCGGCCAGGAAAGCCGCGCACCGCCGTCACCCCACATGGCGGGGTGGCCGCCGAGGGCTGGTGCTTGCCCCGCCGCGCAGGCCGGGCGGCACCCGCCCCCTCATCGGCCCGCTGCCGGCAGGACTACGGCGAAGGTGGCGCCTGTCCCGGGAGGGCTTTCTACCAATAGCTGACCGCCCATCGCCTCGGTGAGACCCCGGGCCAGGGGAAGCCCGAGCCCAGCCCCCTGCTCGTGACCGACCTCCGCGCCAAGCCGGTCAAAGGGGGCGAACAGCCGGCCAAGCATGTCCTGGGGAATGCCCGGGCCGGAATCGATGACACGGATTGCGGTCGCGCTGCCGTGCCGCACGGCGGTGATCCGCACGCTTGCGTTGGGATTGCTGTAGCGGATGGCGTTGGTCACCAGATTGATCAGCACCTGGCGAAGCCGGCGCTCATCGGCTCGCACGGTGCCTGCGGCCCGCTGCTGGCGAAGGGTGATCCCCCGCCTGCCGGCGAGCGGGCTGAGCAGGCCGAGCACGTCCTGGATGGCAGTAGCCAGATCGACATCGGTGAGGTGCAGCGGCAGTGCTCCTGCTTCGATCTTCGCGATGTCGAGCACGTCGTCGACCAGGGAGATGATGTGCGCTGTTGCCCCCTGGATGTGGGCGAGTGCGGCCCGGCGCCGCTCCACTGGAAGGTCGAGCGTGCCAAGCAGTTCGGTGAATCCGCTGATCGCCTGCAGTGGTGTGCGCAGTTCGTGGCTGAGCGCGGTGAGGAAACCCGACTTCGCGCGGCTGGCTGTCTCAGCAACCACGCGGGCCACCTCGGCCTCACACCGCGCCCGCCGCTCACGCTCTGCGGCGTGCCGTTGCGTGATGTCCTGGAGGTTGAGGCTGAGATGCACCGGTGACCCGGCCGCGCCACGGACAGCTGAGGCGGCGACAGCCACCCGCAGGATCTTCCCATCTGACCTGCGCCCGCCTGCCTCGAACTGCACGCTGTCTCGCGTCGCCGTGGCCACCTCGCGCAGGAGCTCCGCCGGGCCGGTGCCCCCCGCCGCCGGTGTCAGCACCTGATCGATCGTGGTGACCAGCAGTTCTGCTTCCGGCTGGCGCAGCATCTCCCGCAGTGCCCTGTTCACCTTGAGGAAGCGCCCGTTCAGATCGGTGAGCGCCATGCCCACCGCGCTGTCCTCGAAGGCGTGCCGGAAGCGCTCCTCGCTTTCGGCGAGCGCGCCGAACAGGCCGGCGTGATCGGTCGCCACCGAGGCCAGGTGGGTGAAACGCTCGACAAGACGCCGTTCGCGCTGCGTGGGCTGGTGGGCGCGGCCGTGGTACACGGCGAAGGTGCCCGTCGTGCCGGTCCGGCCGCGGATCGGGCTCGACCAGCATGAGCGGAGGCCGTAGGGCAGGGCGAGAGTGCGGAACTGGTCCCAGCGCGGGTCTGTGCTGATGTCCTCGGCCACTACCGGGGAGCCGAGATAGGCGGCGGCGCCACACGATCCCGCCCCGGGCCCGATGCTCATGCCGTCGATTGCTTCCGCGTAGCTGTCCGGAAGCGTCGGGGCAGCACCATGGTGCAGGGTCGCGGTCGCCGGGTCGAGCAGCAGGATCGAGCACCGGGCGCCGTCGATCAGCTCCTCCAGAGCCACCGCGACGCTGGTGAGCACCGCGGGCAGCGAAGCGCCAGAGGCCAGCAACTCCAGCACGGCAGTTTGCCGGTTCAGCAGGCGCAGGCTGTCCGTGTGGCTCAGTTCGATCCCGGAAGGCTCTGCCGTCCCGGTAGGTGTGGCTGGAGCCCCGGCCATGTCAGGGCGCCAGCCGGTAGCCGACACCGCGGACGGTCTGCAGCCAGCGCGGGTGCGCCGGATCGTCTTCCAGCTTGTTCCGCAGCCGGTGAACGTGCTCAGTCACGGTCGCCCCGCTCTGCCAGCCCGCGGCGTTGTCCCAGACAAAGCCCAGCAGCTGGGCGCGGGTGAATACCTGACGGGGGTGGCGCACGAGGAAGGCCAGCAGGTCGAACTCCCGGGCGGTGAGGTCCACCAGACGGCCACGGACGAACACCTCACGGGTCGCGGTGTCGATCCGGATACCAGCCGGCGGCGTGCCCGCGGCTCCGGGTGGCCGCGCCCGGCGGAGCACAGACCGGATTCTGGCCGCGAGCTCGCCGGGTGAGAACGGCTTGACCAGGTAGTCGTCGGCGCCGAGGTCCAGGCCTACGATCCGGTCCGTCTCCCCGGTTCGGCCAGAGAGGATGATCACCGGCAACGGGGAGACCAGGAGCGGTCCGTCCTGGCAGCGCACCCACCGCAAGACGTCCAGGCCAGCCACGCCCGGAAGAGAAAGATCCAGGACCACCAGATCCGGGCGTTCGCGGTTAATGCGCTCGAGCGCGCCGGCGCCGTCAGCGGCGCAGCGCACAGCGAAACCTTCCGCCTCGAGCTGCCAGGACAGCAAGGTGCGGACGCGTTCGTCATCATCGACGACCAGGATGCGGCGCTGGGCAAGATCGCTCATACAGGCTGTTCCGTCCGCGTGCGGACCGCAGTGCGCCTACGATCCTGCCTCCTCGTCCCTGCCAGGGGCAACACCTGCCTGCGGGTTTGCGGGAAGAGTTGATCGTTTGTTGAGAATCCGTTGCGCCGCATGTGAGCGCGACTGCCCAGAATCCGAGCCGTGGCATCAGTCATCTTGCCGCCTCGCGACCGGGACACAGTCGCGTCGGTGCTGCGCGAGAATGCCGCCCGGCACCCGGACCGGCCCTTCCTGCTGTTTGAGCGGGAACCCGGACGCGTGGAGAAGACTGCCTGGGCTGAGATGGCGGACCGGGCGGACCGGACAGCGGGGGCGCTGCACCGGCTGGGGGTAGCCCCGGGTGACCGGGTCAGCGTCCACCTCAGCAACTGTCCCGAGTTCTACGACCTGTGGTACAGCGCCGCTCTGCTGGGCGCCGCGATCGTGCCGAGCAACCCGCTGTCCACCGCTGACGAGCTGGGATATCTGCTGTCCCACGCAGGCTGCCGCCTGTCAGTGACAGAGTCAGGCCTGCTTGCCACGGCGCGGCAGGCAGCCGCCGGCGACCTGCCGGTGATCTCGGTGGATGAGGGCTGGGTCCGGCAAGACGACAGCGCTCCACCGGTGCCAGGCCCGGAACCCGGAGACATCCTAGGTGTCCTGTACACCTCCGGCACCACGAGCCGCCCGAAGGGTGTGCTGATCAGCCATGCCGCCTATCTGCACGTGGGCGATGTGGTGGCCGGGCATCTGCGGCTGCGGCCCGATGACCGGCAACTGGTCGTCCTGCCGCTGTTCCACGGCAACGCCCAGTACTACTCGTCGATGTCCGCTCTGGTCACCGGTGCGTCCATCGCGCTGTCCCCCCGGTTCTCGGCCAGCCGGTGGGCAGAGCAGGCCCGGGCGATGGACGCGACCGTGGCCAGCCTGTTCGCCGCGCCGATCCGGATGATCCTGGCTCAGGCGCCGACCGCGCATGACGCGGCACACCGGCTGCGGGTGGTGATGTTCGCGCAGAACGTCACCGAATCCCAGCTGGCCGACTTCGAGCGCCGGTTCAGGCTCCCGCTTATCCAGCTCTACGGGATGACGGAAACCGTCGTGCCACCGACCATGAATCCCCTCTATGGCGACCGCCGTGGCATGAGCATCGGCCGCCCGGTAACCACCGCCCGGCTCAGGATCGCCGATCAGCATGGCCGGGACGTCGCCGCGGGCGAGCCCGGCGAGCTCCTGGTCCACGGCGAGCCGGGTGCCACGCTGATGACCGGATACCTCAACGACCCGGACGCCACCGCGGACGCGCTGCGCGACGGCTGGCTCCACACCGGTGACACCGTACGCGCCGACGAGGACGGCTACCTGTACTTCATAGACCGCCGCAAGGACCTGATCAAGCGGGCCGGCGAGAACGTGGCCAGCACCGAGGTCGAACGCGTTCTGAACGAGCACCCCGCGGTGTTCGAGTCGGCGGTCATCGGGATCCCCGATCAGATGCGCGACGAGGCGATCCGCGCCGTGGTCGTCCTCCATGAGGGCGCCGTGCTCACCGCGGACGAGCTGATCGGGCACTGCCGTGACCGCCTGGCCAAGTTCAAGGTCCCGGACTCGGTGGAATTCACCGGCTCGCTCCCCCGCACCTCTGTCGGGAAGATCCAGAAGCACATGCTGCGGCGCCCGGTCGCAGCGGACCTACAAGAGAAGGAGACGCTCAACGATGACGACCACTGAGAGCGCGTCCGCCACGGGCGCACCGCCGCGGACCGGGCTGACATTCAAGCAGGCGGTCGGCAACCGGCGGTCGATCCGGTTCTTCCGGCCCTACCAGCCGGTCGAGAAGGCGAAGGTACAGAAGATCCTGGAGGCCGCCCGGCTGCAATCGCAGCACGGCAACGCGGGCCTCATCCGCAAGGCGGTCGTGGTGTACCGCGACGAGACAGACTCCGAGGTCTTCAAAGGCCTGGTCGAGGCGCTGTACAACCAGCCCGCCGCGATGCAGGCGCCCTGCCACATCTACTGGACCATCGACATGTCCGGGTGGGGGGCGCTGCGGGACTCCCTGCTGCAGCTCATCGATGTCGGCGCCCTCACCTCCAGCTACGGATGGAGCGAGCAATTCGTCGACGACATCGTGATGAAGACGCCGGACTTCAACGTGATGGCGGGCGAGCGGATATTCGCCGAATGGCTGTCGGCGATCGAGATAGGCTCGGCCATCGGCATGGCCCTGCTGGCCGCCGTTGACGAGGGGCTCGGCACTGCCTTGCTGACCGGTCAGCGTGCCCGCATGAGAGAACTGCTGGGCATGCCGGAGGGCACCACCGTCGCCCAGATCCAGCTCGTTGGCTACCCGGCGGAGAGCGCCGAGGCGGGTGGCCAGCGCCCACGGCCCGATTTCGGGGAACTCTACTTCGAGGGCCGCTGGGGGAACCCGGTTCACCGCGACCCGAAAGTCGTGGAAGAACTGGCCGCTGCTGGCATGATCCAGCCTGCGGCGCCGCTGCCGTACCGCAAGCAGGAGATCCGGGCCATGGCGGCGATGTTCGGCCTGCCCGAGTGAGCGTGCGTGGGCAGCGGCGCCGCGGCGCCGCTGCCCACGCCCAGCACGCTGGGCCCGGGCGCTGCAGCCGGCCCCGCGGGCAGCCATTCGTTCTGCTTCCTTGTGGTTTTCCTGGTGACGAGGTGAAAAGTCTCCCGATGCCTGACGCTGAATTCCTCGCCAAGACCTCGGTCACGCGCTACGCCAGGACACTGGATGACCTGCCAGCCGCGGACCGCGAGCGCCGGCTGCAGACCCTGGCCGACTTCGCCCGCTACGTCAGCCGGGACCCGGACGTGATGATCGCGGAAGTCTTCGACGAGCAGACCCGCAAATACCGCAAGCGCGGCTTCTACACCGGCAAAGCCAGGGAGTTCGCCGCCACTTACGACGAGCCGCGCAACGCCCAATTGCAGCGCAGCAACATCATCCGGGCCTTCTTCATCGCCAACGGTCGCCGGCTGCTGCCGGAAATGCCCGACTGGATGCATGCCTGACCCGCACCTGCCCGTGCCAACCGGACCGCGCCAACCGATTGGAGAGCCATGATCCCACTGACTGAGCTACCGCTCGGCGAGCTGACCGCGCGGGCACGCGCGATCCGTGACGAGGCGCACGGCACCCGGATCACGTTCTCCCCCAAAGTGTTCATCCCGCTCACCCGGCTCTGCCGCGACCGCTGCGGTTACTGCACATTCGCGACCGCGCCCCGGTACCTGCCCAGCCCCTACCTGTCACCGGACGAGGTGCTCGCGATCGCCGCTGCCGGAGCGGAGGCAGGATGCCATGAAGCGCTGTTCACCATCGGGGAGCGCCCCGAGGACCGGTACCCGGCCGCACGGGAGTGGCTGGCCGCCCGTGGCCACCGATCCACGGTGGACTACCTCGCCGCGATGTGCGAGCTGGTGCTCTGCGAGACCGGGCTGCTACCGCACGTCAACGCCGGAGCGGTGGCTGCCGCAGACCTGGCGAGGCTGCGCACGGTGGCGCCGTCGCAGGGCATCATGATCGAATCGCTGCGCCCGGACCTGGCGGCGCACCGCGGCGCGCCAGACAAGAACCCAGCCCGGCGGCTCGCCACCCTCGAAGCCGCCGGGGAACTTCAGATCCCGTTCACAACGGGCATTCTCGTCGGCATCGGCGAGCGCGCCGGTGACCGGCTGGCGGCGCTGGAGGCGATCGCAGACAGCCACCGCAGGCACGGGCACGTGCAGGAAGTGATCGTGCAGAACTTCCTGCCCAAGCCCGGCACCCGGATGCGGCACGCCCCGGCCTGCCCGCCCGCCGAGCACCTGCGGGCGATCGCGATGGCCCGGCTGGTACTGCCGCCGGACGTGCATGTCCAGGCACCACCCAATCTCGCCGAGCCCGGCCAGCTGGCGGACCTGCTCGGTGCCGGAATCGACGACTGGGGAGGCCTCTCGCCGGTCACTGCCGACCACGTCAACCCGGAGCGCCCGTGGCCGGCGATCGGGATGCTGCGCGCCGCCACCGAAGCGGCGGGAATGACCCTCGCGCCGCGGCTCACCGTATATCCCGAATTCGCCCGTGACCCGCAGCGATGGCTGGACCAGGCGGTGCGGTTCGGTGTGCTTGACCGCAGTGACGCCGAAGGCCTCGGCCGCGATGACCCCGGAGCCGCGTGGCCGGAACGCCACCAGGCCGCGGTCAATGCCGGCACCGGCGCGGAAGTGGTGCAGATCGGGCGCCGGTCCACTGCCTGGTACTCCGGGGCGGGCACGGACCCGGCAGTGTTGGTCCCGGCGCACGCCCAGGCCGGCGGCGCGGTCGGCGAGGTACTCCAGGGGGCTCGGGCGGGCCAGGAACTCGGTGAGGCCGAACTCGTCACCCTGTTCTCCGCGCGAGGGCCACAGGTCGCCGCGGTGGCCACGCTGGCCGACGAACTGCGCAGCGAGACCGTCGGCGACACGGTGAGCTACATCGTCAACCGCAACATCAACTACACCAACGTCTGCACGTTCCGGTGCGGGTTCTGCGGGTTCTCCAAGGGACCGCTGTCACTGAACCTGCGGGGCCGCCCCTACCTGCTCACCCTGGAAGAGGTTGCGGCCCGCGCACGCGAGGCGTGGGAGCTTGGCGCCACCGAGGTCTGCCTGCAGGGCGGCATCCACCCGCACTTCGACGGCAATTTCTATGTCGACGTGACTGCTGCGATCCATGCTGAGGTGCCCGGCATTCATATCCACGGCTTCACCGCGCTCGAGGTGACCGAGGGCGCGCGGCGGCTCGGTGAACCACTCGCCGAATACCTCCGGCGCCTGCAGGCGGCGGGGTTGCGGTCACTGCCCGGCACCGCCGCAGAGATCCTGGACGACGAGGTGAGAGCCGTCCTGTGCCCCGACAAGCTCAACACTGAGCAATGGCTGGAAGCCCACCGCACGGCCCATTCGATCGGCCTGCGTTCCAACATCACGATGATGTTCGGTTCCATCGAGCGGCCGGTGCACTGGGCCAGGCACCTGCTGCGGACCCGTGACCTGCAGCGCGAGACTGGCGGGTTTACGGAGTTCGTCGGCTTGCCGTTCGTCCATATGGCCGCGCCGATCTACCTCAAACGCGGAGCCCGCCGCGGGCCCACCTGGCGTGAGGCGCTGCTCGTGCACGCGGTGGCGAGGATCGCCTACCACGGCCTGATCGGCAACATCCAGGCGTCCTGGGTGAAGCTGGGGCCAGCAGGTGCCGCCCAGCTGCTTCAGGCCGGCGTCAACGACCTCGGCGGCACCCTGATGGAGGAGAACATCAGCCGGGCGGCCGGCGCGACGCACGGCCAGGTCATGGACGAAGCCGCGTTCCGGCGGATCACCACTCCGCTCGGCCGCCGGCTGCTCCAGCGCACCACACTGTACAGGCCGGCCGCCACCGTCGATGCGGCTCGGCGCACTCACGCGGCGGTGGAGTGGTGACCAGCGTGGCCGCCGGCCGGTGGACACGGCTGCTGGCCGACCGGGTCGGTATGACAGCCGGGGAGATAGCGGGCCTGCAGGCGGAACTGCTGGCGTTCTGCGCCGGGCACCAGATCGATCCGGACACCCTGCTAGAGAACTGGCTCGACTATCCCGAACTCACCGTCCGGCGGCGCCGTGACGCCGTCACCCGGCCGAATCTCGCGGTCGAGAGCTTCCTCATCCACAACGGGGTGAATGTGTTCGGCGACATCATCTGCATCCCGGGGCGGCCGGAGGATCTGGCCGCGCAGGGTCCCGGCTTCGTCCCGCGCACCGGCCAGAGCCAGTGACATGACAGGCGCCGCGGCACCAGGTATCCCCGTCACCACTCCGGCGCCGTGCCCGCGCGATCACCGGGTGCGGGTTGCGGCGCGGGCGACCGTGCCGACCAGCCGTGGCTGCTTCACAGCGCTGGCCTTCACCGCCGGGCCGGATGACACTGAGCACCTGGCGTTGCTCCATGGGCGGATCGCGGCACGCGACGTGCTGGTCCGGGTGCATTCCGAGTGCCTGACCGGAGACGCCCTCGGCTCTTTGCGCTGCGACTGCGGGGAGCAACTTGACCAGGCGCTCGGCGCGATCACGGACCAGGGGGCGGGCGTGCTCGTCTACCTGCGCGGCCATGAGGGCCGCGGGATCGGCCTGGCGCAGAAGTTGCGGGCCTACACGCTGCAGGAGCAGGGCCTCGACACCATCCAGGCGAATCTGGCGCTGGGATTGCCGGTGGACGCCCGGGATTACTCACCGGCTGCCGCCGCCTTGCGTTTCCTCGGGATACGCACGATCCGGCTGCCGCCACCGGAACCCAGACCGAACTGAGATGGGCGGGATCGTCGGCCTCGGGGGTGGCATCGGTGCGTCACGATTGTGGCGGGTGCTGGCACGCGCCGTCGGGCAGGAGAACATGACCGTGGTGGTGAACACCGCCGATGACCTCTGGCACCACGGGCTCAGGATCTGCCCCGACATCGACACCACCCTCTACGCGCTGTCCGGCCGCCAGGACTCCAGGCGCGGCTGGGGCCTGCAGGACGAGTCGTTCCGGTGCATGACAGCGCTCCGCAGCCTCGGCTGCGACGTGTGGTTCAACCTCGGCGACCTGGACCTGGCGACGCACCTGTACCGGACCGGCCTGCTCCGCGACGGCGTTAGCCTGGTAGAGGTGACCGGACGCCTCGCGAAGGCTCTCGGCGTGGCGGCGCGGCTGCTCCCGATGAGCGAGAACGAGGTCACCACCACGATCGAGACCGTGGACGGGCGCCTCCTGCACTACGAGGAGTACCTGGTCCACTATGCGTGCGGCCCTGCCGTGCGCCGGGTTCGCTTTGACGGCCTGGACCGGGCCGTCGCCGCACCGGGAGTGCTGGCGGCCATCGGCTCGGCCGATGTCATCGTGCTCGGGCCGAGCAATCCCGTGGCGAGCATCGCGCCCATCCTCGGGCTGCCCGGTGCGCGGGAGGCGCTGCGCCAGCGCCGGGAACGGGTCACCGCAGTCTCGCCGATCGTGTCCAGCGTGCCGATCTCAGACCCGGGTGAACGCCGCCGCGGTGCGAGCCGGGCGGCGTTGCTCGCCTCGTCGGGAGTGCAGCCGACGGCCTCGGGAGTCGCCCATCTCTACCAGGACATCTGCTCGCGATTCGTCTTCGACGCATCCGACAGCGGGGAGGCCGACCCGATCGCGGCGGCCGGGCTCGAGCCAGTGCAGGCGGGGCTCCTGCTGCATTGCGGTGCGTCCCCGGCATCCCTGCTGGCCGCGATCCTCCGCGCGGCGCCATTCTCCCCGGGCATCGCCGGCTGAGTTTCCCTGCAGCGGCCTTCCGGCACGCACGCGTACCGTGACCAGAAAGATCACCCGCCGTGCCGCTGAGCGTGGATGCCGCTCCGGCCCGGGGATCTTCAGGGCCTTGAGGACCCGGCGCAGGACCAGCCACCCGCAGGGCCGGACAAAGACCAGGTAAAACAGGCGGAGGAACACGGCTGATCATGATGCCTACGACTGGCCCTGGCCATCGCCACAGCTCACAAGCCAGGCAGACTTCCGGCACCCCACACGGGCAGCGCACCGCCACATTCAGCCGCGCCGAGATGGCGAAGGCGGTGGCCGCGTTACTTGCCCATGAGCCCACGGCACCCAGCCCGCAGGCAGTCAGCTCCACCTCCGGGCCCCGGACCGACGCCATACTCCGCGAGCGGCGCGCGACGGTCATCCGGCAATGAGCCGGGCCGCGGACGTAGATGGACGGCAAACAACTCAGGCGGCCCGGCCCTGCGGCACGTCGGCTACCGGGCCTATGAGCTGGCCAGGATGGCTGCGAAGTTCTCCAGGCCGACTGAGCGGGATGCTTTGACGAATACGACGTCATCGGGCTTGAGCAGCGCTGGCAGCATCGCGTGGAGTGCTTCGGGCGTTTCGGCGGTCTGGGTGAGGGGGGGTGTCGCGCTGGATTGGGCGGCGCGGGCTAGGTCGTCTGCGTGACCGCGCCCGACGGTGATGAGCAGGTGGATGCCGAGGCCGCCGACGAGCTGGCCGATGGCCTCGTGGGCGGCCTGGGCGGATGGGCCCAGTTCGCGCATCTCGCCGAGGACTGCGACCATGCGCCGGTTCCCGCTGTAGCCGGCGAAGGAGCGCAGTCCTGCGGTCATCGATTCCGGGTTGGCGTTGAACGCGTCGTTGATGACCGTGATGTTGCCGGGCAGGTCCAGGATCTGGAGCCTGCCTGGCGACGGCTCGGCGGTGGAGAGGGCAGCGGCTATCTGCGCGGTGCCCATCCCGATGCTGTGCGCGGCGGCGGCGACTGCCAGGGCGTTGTGGACCTGGTGGGCGCCGAGGAGCCGCAGGTTCACTGGCGCGGACCCGGCTGGTGTGTGCAGGGTGAAACTGGCACGGCTGTTGCTGAGGCGGATGCCGGTGGCGCGGATATCGGCCTGCCTGGTTCCGTAGCTGACGGCTTTCGCGGTGGTGCGGGCGGCCATGGCGGAGACGATCGGGTCATCAGCGTTGAGGATCGCGATGCCGCCGAGCACGGCGTCGGGCAGCGCTTCGACGAGTTCTGCTTTGGCCTGGGCGATGGCGTCCCGGCTGCCGAACTCGCCGATGTGCGCGGAGCCGATGTTGAGCACGATGCCGATCTGCGGCGGGGTCAGCGTGGTCAGGTAGCGGATGTCTCCGATGTGCCGTGTGCCCATCTCCAGGACGAGGTACCGGGTGGTGTCGTCGGCTTGCAGGACGGTAAGGGGCAGGCCGATTTCGTTGTTGAACGAGCCCGGCGGGGCTATGACCCGCCCGTGCTGGGCGAGGACGTGACGGAGCATGTCCTTGGTGGTTGTTTTCCCGGCGGAGCCGGTCAGGGCGATGAGGGTCGCGTTCACGGCTCGGCTGAGGACATGCCTGGCCAGTGCGCCGAGGGCAGCGGTGACATCGAGCACGACGGCGGCCGGGCCGCCCACGGGCCGGGAGGCCAGGACGCACGCGGCACCTGCGGCGAGTGCCGCGGCAGCGAAGTCGTGCCCGTCAGCGCGGGTGCCGGGCAGGGCGGCGAATAGCCCTCCGGGGGTGACCTGCCGCGAATCGCACGTGGCAGGGCCGGCGACCTGCGCTGACGCGTCGGGTACGCCGTGGAGGGTGCCGCCGGTGATCGCGGCGATCTCGCCGAGCGTTAGCGGGATCATGAGCGCTGTCCTCCTATGCGTGCGGGCATGGGCGCGAACGTGATGCACCGGCCGGCGTAGGAGGCGGACAGGCGCGCCAGCGGTACGCGGTCGTGGTCTTGGCCCCATGCGGACGGGTCGCGGATGAGGATGTCCGGGCCGCGCCGCCTTGCGCGGATCGGGCGGTGCCGCGAGCTATGACGAGGTGGCCGCCTTTACGGCCGTCTTCGGGGAACTTTTCGGTGACCGAGATAATCAGGGGCGCAGCGGCCAGACGGGCGGGCAGTTCGTCTGCGGTGACAGCTTCTGCGGCAGCCGGTATCCCGAAGCCGGCGGCGAGGCGGGCGATTCCGGCGTGCAGCCAGCCCCGCCCGGTGAGGGCACCGTCGCGGACACCGGTCTTGACCAGCTCGGTCAGCGGCGGCGCTTCGCCGAGGTAGGCCAGCAGGATCATCCGCAGCGCGGCCATCCCGCAGGCACGGTCGGACCATTCGGCATGATCGCCGAGCGCAGCGCCGCCGTGCGCGTCCCACTCGGCCGGGTCGATCCGCTGACGGCACATCGGTACCTCATGGAGCTGGCACAACGAGCGGACAACCTTCCCGGTCGGCGTCAGAGCTGGCTGTGCTGCACGGGCGGGCTCGCGAAGTCGGGCACCGGCAGGGGGGCAGCGTATCGCGGCCTGGTGAGGGCTTCACGCAGGATCGCGATGACGAGATCGGCGTGCCGCAGCCCCAGCAGGCCCGCTGCGGTGATGAAGTTCGACTCATACGACATGCCGGGCGTGGTGTTTACCTCCAGCGCGAAGACCGTGCCGTCGCCGGCCGCGATGAAATCGAAGCGGGCGATGCCGTGGCAGCCGAGCCCATCCCACAGCTTTATGACGTAGCTGTTCAAGGCCGCCGTGACCGGGGCAGGCAGGACCGCTTCGGTGCAGGTGACGGTCCCTTCGCCTGCGGCGTCCAGCTTGGCGCCGGCGTCATAGAACTCCCCCTCGTGCACCTGCGTGGCCAGCGGCGGGAAGGCGACGACGCCGTCGGGGAGTTCCAGCACCCCGACAGTGACCGGAAGGCCCGGTATGTGGTCCTCGATCAGCACGCCGGGCGGGTCGCTGGACTCAGCGCGGATGATCGCGCCGCCGAGATCTTCCTCGCGGCGGACCATGCTCATGCCCACGCTCGATCCGCCCGTGCGCGGTTTCACCATGACCGGCCGGCCAGGCCACGCAGTGGCCGGGCCGGGCCAGGTCCGCCACACCGGGGTGGGCACGGCCAGCGCCTCCATCAGGCGCTTGCACAGGATCTTGTCCGCTGCGATGGCAGACGCGGCGACGCCGCTTCCGCAGTAGGGCATGCGGAGGTAGTCCAGCAGCCCTTGCAGGCGGCCGTCCTCGCCGAATGGTCCGTGCAGGTTCGGCAGGGCAACGTCGAAACGAGCCAGGTCCCGGATGAACGATGGCCGGCACGGGTCAAGTACCTCGTACCGGACGCCAAGCTCGGTAAGCGCGTCCGACAACGCGGTGACCGATAGCTGCTCAGGCGGGCTCTTGCTGATATATAGCTGATCCTCGTCGGAAATACCGCCGTAGACCAGCGCGACGGCGAGCTGGCCCAGGGTGCGGTCAGCCCAGGCGCGGGCGCCTGCCGTCTGCTGGGTGAGGCGCTTCCTTACGGTAGGAGCAGACGCGGGAAGCATCAGACCTCACCTCTGAAGACGATCGCGGCGGGGCCGCCAACCCAGAACGTTCGGCCGGTGCTGGCGCGGTCAGGCCGGACGGTCAGCGGTGCCTGCGCCCGGTTGCTGACGGTTACCGCGCCATCGCCGAATCGAACTCATGGATGTGCCCGTCATCCTCGACCACCACTGCGGCGCGAAGCACCGGCCCATCCTCAGCCGTCACCGCCACCTCGGCACCGGGTGTAGAGGGCCCATTCCGGCCGGCTGGTCTGGGTGACTGTGGCGGCTGTGGCGATCTTGCGATGCTGAAGTTCGCGCTCGATTTCGGTGTGGAGGTATTCGTGGGTGCTCTGGCGTCGCCTGCGGTGATGGGTGGGAATGAAGGGGGTCATAGAGATCCAGCTGGTGGCCGGGCCGGTGAGTGAAGGGGGAAGTAGTTCCGGGCCGCCGTGCCCGGTGACGCGTACGTGGAGGTCGCGGGGGCCTGGAACGCCTTGGGGTGGCCCGATGGTGCGGCCCGCGAGGCGGGTCAGGGCCTGGAGTTCGTCGTTGCTTAGCCCGCCCGGTGCCCAGATGGCCAGCCCGTTGACATATTCGTTCTCAGTCAGGGCGAGGAAGCTCGCGTGCTGGTGTCCTTCCAGGGGCTGACCGGCAGCGTCCTTTCCGGCCAGCAAGCTGATGGCTGGCTTTCCCTCGCGAATAGCTGTGAGGGCTTTGACGCAGGCGGCGCGGAGCGCGTCGGTGATGGTCACCAGGTCGCGGGCGCGCGGCTGTGGCGTGCCCGCGATCGACAGCCGCACCGTGGTGACGGCGCTTGTGGTTGCCCGGACGCTCCGCCGGGCCCGTGGCTGTCGCCGCTCGTGTGGGGGCACCACGTAGGGGACCTGGCGGCTGCCCGGTGGGTAGAGCAGCCTCGCGGCGCGGACTTCGGCGGGGCGCCTGGTCAGTGCGGTGACATCCAGCGGCAGGTGCGGTGCTAGAAGATTGACTGTGGCGGGTTCTTCGGCGGTGTCTTCGGCCAGGTCAAGCGGTACGGCAAGGCGTTCGCTGCTGGGTGTCCAGCCGCGTTCGACGCGGGCGTCGCACAGGCTGTCCGCCCGTCCCAGGTAGGGCAGGGAACCGGCCAGCCGGTCGAGCGCCTTGTCTTCCGCGGACGTCAGCTCGCCGGGACACAGGACGTGGATGGTCGCGTCACCGCCGAGGACTGCGAACGCGTCAAGCGCCAGGTCAGTGCTGGCTGCCCCGGAGCGGTGCGGCATGTCAGGCAGGTAGTGGCGGCTGTGGGATAGCTGGTAGGGAGGAAGCGCGTAGACGGGTGGCTGCGGGGCTGGAACACCGAGCCGAGCGCGGGCCGCAGTTCGGCGCTGTAGCGAAGCCGGTGGGCAGTGGGCGCGGTCATGAAGGGACTCCTTCGGGGACGGGCTCAGCGGGGCGGATCATGGTGACGGCGCAGATACTGGTGAGGGCCTGCATCCGGGCGCGTGAGGGGACTCGCAGCAGCAGCGCACCAGCCAGACGGGCGCCATCGGCGGGCATGATGGTCAGGCCCGCTGGGGTCATCACGGGCGGGCAGCCAGCGCGGCGTAGCCGCAGCAGGGCGTCGGCAGCGACCCCTGCCGCATCGCCCGCGATAAGCCGGCCGGCCCAGGAGGGCGACGGTGACAGTTCCACCTCACGCGGCGCCGGCACGTCCTGCCCGGTCCTGGCGAGCGGCTGAATACTCAAAGGAGCTGCCGCATAGAACGGGAGCAACGCAGCCAGCAGTGGGTGCACGGGCGCGCGGTTGTGCCCGGTATCCGGCCAGGTCGCATCCGTGGTGGCGGCGCATCCCAGGGCAAGCAGGCCGTTGAGGTAACCGGCGATCAATGCGTCATCCAGCCAGCCCAGCATGTAAGCCTGCACCACCGCCATCGGCAGTACCTGCCCAGCGGGGAAGGTGGATGAATTGCCGTGAGCTTGCCTGTCTGGAGGTGTCCCCGTTTCGGTAGATGAGCGGACATTCATGGCCCGGCGGCGATGCGCTTCGGCGACTGCCTGCGCGAGCGTCGCGCTGTTAATGTCCAGGCCGGTAAGCGCTGATCGAGCCCACTCCAGCTGGGGACGCCTATTGGGGAGGCGGTGTTCGCGGACACGGGTGAGCAGCGCACGAACCGACAGGTCCTCACCGGCAGGCCGCGTATCTCGCAGGGATGCGAACCCGGCGGCGACCCACAGTTCCGGGTCAGCGGGCAGGGCTGCCAGCCAGTCGGCAGCCCGCCGCGCAGCGGATGGCTGGACCTTTCCGCGCGCGGCGCCGGACCGGGCGACGCTGGCGTGAAGCCGGCCGAACTCGATGACGAAACGCCGCAAGGCCGCCGGGCCGCCGCCTGACGCGGCTGCGCACATTTCCGCTTCCACCCGCCGTATGACGCTGGCAATGCCAGCGGGCAACGACGCTGTGCGCAGGCGCCGTATCCAGTCATAGGGCTCCCGCAGCAGCCTTTCCTCGGGATGCCGCCGCACCATCACACGCCCTGCCGGGACAGCGAGGGGGTTCTGGCCCAGCCGCTGAACGATCACAAAACGGCGGAACGCTGATACGCCACGGTCTACGCCCAGGGCAGCGGCGGCCATCGTGAATTCCAGGCCGGTACGGGCCTGCCGTCCCCGCCACTGCGCCCGGCCCTCACCGATCAGCTGTTCAACCTCACGCAGGGATGCTGGCCGTGGCCACAACGGGACCCACTGCTCGCCCTTGACTTTCTCATCACTGGCGGCGGTCGGGTACCCGGCGGGTGAGGCGCGGGTGAGGAACGGCATCGCCCCGTTATCTGCGGCTGCACCGAACCGGCGCGTCACGGCGGAGGCGAACAGCAACGTCCCTTCCAGCGCGAGGATGAATGACCACGGGTTCGCAAACCCAGAATCGTCGGCCTTCTCACCAGGGCTGGAAAGGATGCCTCCCGCCCGCCCCATCGGTGGTGAGTGTCACCGCCGCGTCGAGCCAGGGCAGCGCATCGTCAGGGAGTTGCGCCCGGCACAACCGGACCACACCCGGCTTGTGATCTTCGGCCCAGAACGTCTGCTGGACCTGACCGCGTTCGCGCGAGCATGGGGCCGCTACCTGGTGCCGCTGCCGTTCGTCCCGACGCTGGTGGCCAGGCGCGGCCTGGACACGCCACCGGAGCCGAGCGCTCGCCTGACGTACGCGGTAGCCGAATCTGGCGCCACGCTGGTGCCTTACGGACCAGCCGCTGGCTCGGTGCTTACCATGGACGGGCTGGTGGGGTCCGCCGCGCTGCCTGAGTCGCTCGGGGTGGACGACTGGGCCGCTTCGGCGCCCGTCACGCTGCTGCCCGCCAGTGTCGGGCCAGCCAGCGCCGCGGTCCGCCGCGAGGGCGCGGTCCTCGCGGCCGCCGAGGTGGTCGGTGCCGCTGCCGATCGTGATCGCCGCGGTCGGGCAGGCATGACGGTGGCGACAGCGACGAGCGATGAGCCCGCAGTTGCCTTCGAGCGTGATGGTGACAGCGGCGTTGCCGTCATCGGCATCACGCGCCCGGGCAAGCGCAACGCCCTGCGTCTGATCGAGTGGGACCGGATCGGAGAGCTGATCCGCCAGTGCGCGCAGGACTCATCGGTGCGGGCGGTGGTCATCACCGGGCACGGCGGTGCCTTCTCGGCCGGCTTTGACCTGCACTGGAACGAGAGCAACAGGTCGGGAAGCGGACTGCCCGTCGTGCTCCGCACTGTGCTAGATACTTATCGCTGCCCCAAGCCGGTCCTTGCGGCCGTCGAGGGCTGCTGCCGGCCGATGACGAGGTACGCCAGGCCAGATCCTCCTTCGTGGCAGATCTCGGCCGACGTACATCGAGCAGATAGTCCGCTTTACGTCGCCCGCAGGTCACTGACCCGCCAGGCCATCACCGGACAGGACACCGGCCGGACGGAACACCGCCTCGTACACGCCCGCTGCGCCCGACGTCACCCAGACGACGAACCGCATCCTGCGCCTGATGGCGCCACAGACATCGCCGCGGCCCTACGCCATCACGCCCGCCGACCCGACCGGCCCATGAGAACCCTCATGAAGTGCTGACCTGACTTTGTCCCCCGGGCCACCGGCCCCGGGGTGCCCGCTGGCCTTCGGGGAGACCGGTGACCGGGCCGTGGTGCTTGTCAGCGTCGCTGGGGACGGCCGGTGATACGCGAGCGGCGTCGGGCCCAGCAGGCGGGTAGCCGATCGGGTCACGCAGGCGGTTGCCGGGCTGTCTGGCGTGATGCGGGCGGCGCTGCCCGGCGAGGTCGGGCCGGATATGGACTTGCGCTTGCAGGATGTGGCGGCGCTGCCTGTCCCGCACATGGATGTGCTCTTGCCGCGTCTTGGCCGGGTGCGTCCTCCCCGTGTCTCGGGGAGGCGCGGAACGTGCCGTTGTGTTACGCTCCGCTAAATTATTTCCCTGACTTGACACTAGGACGATGTGTGCCGTTTAGGCATCAGCGGGCAAAGGAGACCGATGTTAGTCGTACGGCGTGTGGTCAAGCAAAGCACATCCGGGCACGCGGCGCGGCGTGTCGCTGTCCTCGCTGCGGCCCCGGCGGCAGCGCTGGTGCTGGCTGCCTGCGGGGCCAGCACCAACTCGGCGGCGTCCGGGACGGGGAGCGGGTCGTCGGCCCCCGGCGTGACGTCCAACTCCATCTTGTTCGGCCAGACGGTGCCCAAGACCGGTCCCGCCGCTCTCTACGGCGAGTCCACCGCTGGCGCCCAGGCGTACTTTGATTACGTCAATGCCCATGGTGGGGTCCACGGCCGGAGGGTCAAGCTCATCAGCCTCGACGACCAGTACCAGCCCCCGGTGGCCCTGCAAGACACCCGCACCCTCGTCAACACCGACAAGGTCTTCGCCGAGGTCGCGGTCAACGGCACCGCGACGACCCAGGCCGATATCACGGTACTTGATCCCGCCAATGTCCCGGTGATCGGCGTCCAGACCGGCGCCACGGTGTTCGCCGGTACCTTGCGCAAGAACCTCTACAACGTGTGGCCGTCGTACCTCACCGAGGGTAACCTGCTGGGCAGCTTCGCCCAGTCGCTTCATGTCAGCAAGGTCGGCGTGCTCTACCAGAACGACGACTTCGGAAAGAGCCTCCTCCAAGGAGTGACGAACTCCGGGCTGAGGCCGACGATGAGCGTATCCTACGACCCCACCCAGACTGATTTCTCTCCCCAGGCGGCCCAGTTCAAGGCCGCGCATGTCGGCGCGGTGATCATCCTGGCGATCCCCGGGCCAACCACTGACTTCCTCAACGCCCTGAACTCGGTCAACTTCAAGCCGGTCCGGATCATGAGCCAGGTCTCCGCCATCCCCCAGATGTTCAGCACGGCGCCGCAGGAATTCCCTGGCAGCTACATCGGCGCATTCATCCCCCCGCTCGCTAACAGCACCGACCCGCAGGTGAAGTCCTTCCTTTCCGCGATGTCGGCCTACCAGCCGGGCGCACCGGCGTCGGTTTTCGCGGCCTGGGGGTGGACCGAAGCCCAGGTGGCGGTGGCGGGCCTCAAGGTGGTCAAGGGAACGCTCACCCGGGACAGCTACGAGGCCGCGCTCAACACGCTGAGCAGCCTGCAGACCCTGGGCGGTTCAGTCAGCTATTCCAGCAGCAATCACAGCGGTATCAGCCACATGTTCATGGTGAAGGCCCAGGGCGGCAACCTGGTGTCGGTGACAGGCTGAGAGCCGGGCGAGCCATCCGGCGGTGCCGCGCACACTCATGGGAGGACGCCGGGCGATGACCGTGTTCGTGCAGTTAGTCGTCTCGGCGCTTGGATTCGGTGGCATCTATGCGCTGGCCGCGCTCGGTCTCACCATCATTTTCAAGACCTCCAACGTGGTCAACTTCGCCTACGGGGCGATGGCAACGGTGGTGGCGATGCTTGTCTGGACGGCCCAGACCGGCCTCGGGCTGCCGGCGGCCCTCGCCTGGGTCCTCGCGATCATCGGAGGCGGCGCTCTCGGCGCTGCCTCCGAGATCGGCTTCATGCGGCGGGTGCAGGAATCCGCGCCGCTCGTGAGCATCGTCATGACTCTCGGGATGCTGCTCATCGTCGAAGGGCTGACCGGCGTGATCTGGGGGTATGGGCCCAAGGCGATCCCCGGTATCATCACGGGCCCGAGCATCGCGATCGGCCCGGTCTCCGTGGACCGGGGCGGCCTGCTCATCGTTGGGCTCACAGCGGCGATCGGGCTCGGCCTCTACTTCTTCTACGAACGGACCCGGCCCGGCCTGGCGGTACGCGCGGTAGCCGAGGACGCCGAGGTCGCCTCGCTGATGGGCATCTCCCGGCGCTGGGTCCTCACCCTTTCGTGGGCTGCGGGGGTGGCCGTCACGGGTGCTGCCGCCACCCTGGCGGCACCATCGGTCGGACTGACCCCTACCCTGATGGACAACATCGCCGTTTTCGCCTTCGCGGCGGCGGTCCTCGGCGGCCTCGGATCCCTCATCGGAGCGGTCGTAGGCGGCTTCGCGGTGGGGATCCTCGCCGATCTCATCGCCGGGTATGCTTCGGCGAATCTCCAGCTGACTCTGGTCTTCGCCCTCATCGTCGTGGTGCTTTACCTGCGACCGCAGGGACTGTTCGGCCGGGCCGCCCAGGTCCGCCAGTGAGCAGCCGCGAGGCCCGCATGGCGGCGCTCCTCCGCCGGGCCCGCCCCGGAACCATGGCGCGAGGCGGCGCGGGTTCCCCGGCCGCGATACTCATCATGCTTGCCGCGGCGCTGGTATTCCCGCTGCTAGAAGGGGCCAACGTGGCGGTCATGGGGATCGCCACGGAAGGACTTACCTATGGTCTGGTCACCCTGGCGCTCAACCTCCTCATGGGCTACGGAGGGCAGGTGTCCATCGGGCACGGAGGTCTCCTCGCAGTGGGCGCCTACACGACGGCGATCCTGGCGACCCGCTTCGCGTTGCCATTCATCGTGGTACTCGCGCTGGCAGGAGCCGTGACCGGGGTGGCGGGCCTCCTGCTCGGCCTGCCCGCGGGCCGCCTGCGCAGTCACTATCTTGCCGTCGCCACGCTCGGCTTCGGTGTGGCGGTTCCCCAGATAGCCCTCAACCTGGGCAGTCTCACCGGAGGGTTCACCGGGCTCATCGTCCCGGCAGAGCAACTCGGCAGCATCACCCTGGGCAACCCCGTCCCTCTCTACTACCTGGCCCTGTGCATCCTGGTGGCGTCGGTCCTGGCCGTCCGCAGCATCCTCTCCAGTCCCACCGGCCGACGGTTCATGGCGGTACGGGACAGTGAGGACACAGCCCCGGCAATGGGGATCAACGTCGGCCGGACCAAAGTGATCCTTTTCACCACCAGCGCGTTCTTCTGCGGGCTCGCCGGGTACGTGTTCGCGCTCAACAACGCCATCGTGGAGCCCGGCTCGTTCAGCTTCTCGCTGTCGCTGTTCTTCTTCGCGGCGGTCATCGTGGGTGGCATGGGGTCTGTGGGGGGCTCGCTACTCGGCGCGGTGCTGCTCGTGATCGTGCAGCACCAGGCCGTTTCCCTCGGCGGCTACTCCGAGGCGATCCTGGGCGTGGCCGTGGCCGTCGTGCTCCTGGCGGTCCCCGGCGGGCTCGCCGCCGTGCCCCGACGGCTACGCGGCCTGGTGGCCGGGGCACGGCTCCGTCACCCCGCGACCGCCGGAGCGGCCAGCCTGCGCGAGGAGCCTCCCGGGCCACCCTCGCCGACCGGCGCCCCACGAGAGGGCTGAGATGCTCCAGATTGAGGACCTGTCGCTTTCCTTCGGCGGCGTTCAAGCCGTCGACGCGCTCAGCCTCACCGTGCCCGACGGGATCATCACAGCGCTGATCGGGCCCAACGGCGCCGGGAAGACATCGGTGCTGAACGTGATCAACGGCTTTTCCCGGCCGCAGCAGGGCCGCGTCCTCCATGACGGACTCGACCTGCTGTCCTTGCCGCCGTACCGGATCATCCAGCGGGGGATCACCCGGAGCTTCCAGAATGTGGCGCTCTTCGGCGGGCTCAGCGTGATCGACAACCTGATCGTTGGCTTCGATCACCGTAGCCAGGCCGGGATCATGCGGGACCTGGTGCGCACACGCGCGGTGCGCGCCCATGAGCGCACAGCCCGCCGGCGGGCGCAGGAGGTTCTTGAGTTCCTCGGGATCACCGCCATCGCCCGCAGGCGAGCCGATGAGCTGGCCCTCGGCGAGCGGAAACTGGTCGACCTCGGCCGCGCGCTCGTGCCCCACCCCACGCTGGTGCTGCTCGACGAGCCCGCTGCCGGGCTTGCCGAGGCCCAGAAGGCGTGGCTGTCCCAGGTGCTGAGCCGCATCCCCGGCGAGTTCGGCGCCGCCGTGCTCGTGATCGACCACGACATGCGCCTGGTCCTCGGGGTCTCGAACCGGGTCGCCGTCATGGACTTCGGCCGCAAGATCGCCGAGGGCACGCCGAACGAGGTTCGCACGGACCCCGTCGTGGTGTCCGCCTATCTGGGAGGGGGCTCGGCGGGTGCTGCTCACGGTCACTGACCTCACCTGCGGGTACGGGCCAGTGCTCGCGGTGCGGGACGTCTCCTTCGATGTCGAGGAGCGCTCGGTGGTCTGCGTGCTCGGGGCGAACGGAGCGGGGAAGAGCACCACGCTCAAAGCCGTCTCGGGCCTTGTCCGTCCCGTGCGCGGGAGCGTGGTCCTCGACGGCCGGGACGTCACCCGCCTGCCCGCGTCGAGCCGGGCCAGCCTGGGGATCAGCCACTGCCCGGAGGGCCGGCGGATCTTCGCCAGCCTGACCGTGCTTGAGAACCTCCGCCTGGGCGGCCATCGCCTCAGCCGGGCACAGCTCGGCGCGGCCGTGGAGCAGGCATTGTCGGCCTTCCCGGCACTGGAGCGCCTCCTCGGCCGCCCCGGTGGCCTGCTCTCGGGCGGCGAGCAGCAGATGCTGGCGATCGCCCGGGCGATCATGACCCGGCCCCGGCTGCTCCTGCTCGACGAGCCGAGCCTGGGACTCGCGCCGATGGCGGCCGAGCAGGTGTTCGAGACCATCATCGAGATCAACCGCCAGGGAACCACGGTCTTGCTGGTCGAGCAGAACGCGACGATGGCACTGAGGCTGTCCCGGTGGGGCATCGTGCTGGCCAACGGCACGATCGACCTGCAGGGTCCTGCAGCGGAGTTGCTGGTGAGCGACCGGGTACGCCAAGCGTACCTGGGTGCGTGAACCCTGCCACTCCCTGGGTCACGGAGACGGGCTCCCCGTGCTGTGGCGGACCTTCGGCCCGCCGGACATCGGATGACGCTGCCGGTACATCCGCGGTGGATTGTTGCCCGCGGACCGCCCCCATCGATCGGGAGCAGATCCTGTACCGCTCGGATATTCGGTTGGGTGGCTGATCTGCATTGTCGCCGGCAGGCTGGATACGGTGATGGCTGGCTGGGCAGGTGCTGCCAAAGATCGCCTACATGCTGACCTGCCGGATACTCGGCCTGGTCGTCGTGCTGGTCCGCGGCGGCCGGGCGGCAGCGGCCGAGGTGCTGGTGCTCCGGCATGAGAACGCGGTGCCGCGCCAGCAGGCCGGCGGGGTGCGGCACGAGCCGGCGGACCGGCCTGGTTCACTGCGCTGGCACGGATGCTGTCACGCCGGCGCTGGGCCGAGGTGCTCCCCCGTCACGCCCGCGATGCTCCTGGCCTGGCACCGCAGGCTGGCCGCAAAGAAGCACGGCACGAGCGGACGGCGCAGGCCGGCCATCCTCCTCACGATGCAGGCGATGCCGACGATCCACCCGGTCAATGACATCGCCGACGACGGCAGTGTGGTCGCCCAGCCCCACGCCTCCGCTGCCCAGGTAACGGAATCGGCAAGTCCCGGGGGGACATGCTGACCGGGCTCCCAGCCGTTGAAATCACCGCCACGCTCACCACCCGCAGGATGTTCGGCTGGGAGACTAAAGGTGACCTGCTCATGGGCCATGATGCCCGGATCATTCCACCCGGGCGATCACGGTGCCCTGCCGGGCAGCCTGCTCTTCGGCGACCAGCAGGCGCACTCGCCCGGCAGCCGGGGCCAGCACGTCACCGGACACCTTGTCCACCATCACCTCGCCCAGCAGCTCCCCGCTCGCCACCTGGTCACCGTCAGTGACGAACCAGGTGGCGAGCACCCCCTCGGCGCCGGGCTGCTCCTTGGACAGCTCCGGAAACCTGACGTCGGTCACGCCCCGACCAGCTCCCGCGCAGCCTCCTTGATCCGCTCGCGGGTGGGCAGCACCGCGCTTTCCAGCGAGCGGGCGTAAGGGATCGGGACGTCGGGCACCGCGACCCGGCGCACCGGGACGCGCAGCATGCCGGGGTCGGTTTCGGCCACGGTGGCCGCGATCTCGCCGGACAGGCCGAACGACTGGTAGTCCTCGTCGACGACCAGCAGGCGGCCGGTCTTGGCGACAGAGGCGAGCACGGCCTCCCGGTCCAGCGGCACCAGGCTGCGCAGGTCGATGACCTCGAGTTCGACGCCGTGCTCGGCGGACATCTGCTCGGCGACGTCCAGCGCGTGGTGTACCGACAGGGACACCGTCACCACGGTCGCGTCGCCGCCCTCGCGGGCGACCGACGCCTGCCCGATCGGCGTCTCGTACGGCTCCTCGCGTACCGGCGCGATCGCCCGGGCGTTCTTCGCCATCCACGGCAGGCCCATGATCCCCTTGTGGAACATGTACACCACCGGGTTGTCGTCCCGGATCGCCGAGATCATCAGCCCTTTCGCGTCCGCCGGGTTGCTCGGCACGACGACCTTCATGCCGGGCAGGTGCGCGAAGGTGCCCCACAGGCACTGCGAGTGCTGCTCCGCATCGGAGTAGCCGCCGCCGGCCGCGGTCATCAAGACCATGGGCACCCGGACGTTGCCGCCGGACTCGAAATGGATCTTCGCCATGTGGTTGTAGATCTGGTCCATGGCCACGCCGAAGAAGTCCGCGAACATCAGCTCGACAACAGGCCGCATGCCCTCGACCGCGGCCCCCACCCCGAGGCCGATGAACGCGGTCTCGGAGATAGGCGTGTCGATCACCCGCTGCGGGCCGAACTTGTCGAGCAGGCCCGTCGTGGAGCCGAAGATGCCGCCGTACTTGGCCACGTCCTCGCCGAGCACGACGACGCCCGTGTCGCGCTCCATCTCCTGCGCGATGCCTTCGACCATGGCCCGCGCCGTCGTCAGCCGCCGTACCGCGGGCTCAGCCTGGGCGGTGGCGGATTCGGTAACGCTCATCTGGGTGCTCCCTTCAGGCGAACACGTACTCGAGCGCCGTCTCGGGCGCGGGTACCGGGCTGGACTTGGCGAAGCTGATGGCCTTCTCCACCCGGGCCACTGACTCCTCTTTGATGCTGTGGACCAGGCCCGGGCTCAGGATCCCGGCTTCGGTCAGCCGTGCCGCGTACTCCGGGATGGGATCCCGCCCGGGTAGCTCCGCCAGGTCGGGACGGTATCCCTGCGCATCACCCTCGAAGTGGCCCCACAGCCGCACGGTGTGCACCTCGATCAGGGTCGGCCCCTCGCCGGCCCTGGCCCGGGCCACCGCGTCGCCCGCCGCCGTGTACACCGCCTCCACGTCGTTGTCCTCGATCCGCTGGCCGGGGATGCCGTAAGCGACCGCCCGGTCCGCATTCGAGCTGATGGCCGTGGACGCCTCCCTCGACACCGAGATCGCCCACTCGTTGTCTTCGATCACGAAGACCACCGGGAGCTTCCACAGCGCCGCGAGGTTCAGTGACTCGTGGAACGCGCCCTGGTTCGCGGCACCCTCCCCGGTGAACGCGACCGCCACCCGGTCACCGCCCTGCCGCTGGAACGCGAAGGCCTGCCCGGTCGCTGGCGGCAGCCCCTCAGCGACAATGCCCGAGCAGGAGAAATGGGTCCGCGGGTCGAACAGGTGCATGTGCCCGCCGCGGCCCCGGCCCAGCCCGGTCTCCCGGCCGAAGATCTCGGCTGTCATCCGGTCCAGGTCCACGCCGTGCGCGATCGCGATGTGATGCGGGCGGTGCGTCGCGGTGACCGCGTCGTCGTCCCGCAGGTGCGCGCAGA
>Ga0307372_10003325_pt1 | contig 25728 bp, 37 predicted proteins | sample OX1MG_FD_202533 | JGI IMG/M metagenome (GOLD analysis project Ga0307372, IMG submission 202533) | Soil microbial communities from Risofladan, Vaasa, Finland - OX-1 | ecosystem: Environmental > Terrestrial > Soil > Coastal area > Acid sulfate soil | place: Finland: Risofladan, Vaasa | collected...
TTTCACCTCGCCCATCAGACCTTCACCGACATTGACGCACTCGACCGCGCAATCCACCAGGCCGTGGATGAACTCAATGCCGAACGCACGGTGGTTCCGTTGGCCAAGCCACGAATCTCTGCTTAGCCGCTTGACTCCCCACCACACCCCCACTAGGTTCCGCCGCCTCGGCCGACCCCCATGGCTTCGTTCGGGTCGCCGTCGTTCACTGGTCCTGGATGCATGCGGCGCCGCACTCGGGTGCCTAGGCCGCACGCCGCATCTGACCCGCTTGATGGGGCACGTCCCCATCCCGGCGGGCTGCACCTGTTGAAGGACGGCCCCACAACGCAGCACCGTCGGGGCGGCTCGAACAGAGATAGAGAGAGACAGAGGGTCAATGCCGACCATCAACCAGCTCATCGCCAAGGGGCGGGAGCCGCAGAAGGCGCGGAACAAGGTTCCGGCGCTGCAAGGCTGTCCGCAGAAGCGCGGCGTCTGCACGCGCGTCTATACCACCACGCCGAAGAAGCCGAACTCGGCGCTGCGCAAGGTGGCGAAGGTGCGCCTGACCAACGGCTATGAGGTGGTCAGCTATATCCCCGGCGAGGGCCACAACCTGCAGGAACACTCGGTCGTGCTGATCCGCGGCGGCCGCGTGAAGGACCTGCCGGGCGTGCGCTATCACATCCTGCGCGGCGTGCTGGACACCCAGGGCATCGCCAAGCGCCGTCAGCGCCGCTCGCTGTACGGCGCCAAGCGGCCGAAATAAGGGGGGCCGGCAATGTCCCGCCGCCGCCGCGCCGTCAAACGCGAAATCCTGCCGGACGCCAAGTTCGGCGACGTCGTGCTCAACCGTTTCATGAACGCGCTGATGTACGACGGCAAGAAGTCCGTCGCCGAAGGCATCGTGTATAACGCGCTGGACGTGCTGAAGCGCCGCGGTGGGCAGCAGGCCGATCCGGTGCGCATGTTCCACGAGGCGCTCGAGAACGTGAAGCCGGCCATCGAAGTGCGCTCGCGCCGGGTCGGCGGTGCCACCTACCAGGTGCCGGTCGAAGTGCGCACCGAACGGCGCCAGGCGCTGGCGATCCGCTGGCTCATCGACGCCGCGCGCAAGCGGGGCGAGCACACGATGGAGGAGCGGCTCTCCAACGAGTTGCTCGACGCGGTGAACAACCGTGGCGCGGCAGTGAAGAAGCGTGAAGACACCCATCGCATGGCGGAGGCCAACAAGGCCTTCAGCCATTATCGCTGGTAAACGCAGGACACCTAAGGGACCCGACCGGGCATCCACGGAGACAATACTATGGGCAAGGCGAGATTCGCGCGAACCAAGCCGCACTGCAACGTCGGCACGATCGGGCATGTGGACCATGGCAAGACGTCGCTGACCGCTGCGATCACCAAGATCCTGGCCAAGACCGGCGGCGCCACCTACACGGCATACGACCAGATCGACAAGGCGCCGGAGGAACGCGCCCGCGGCATCACCATCGCCACCGCGCATGTCGAGTATGAGACCAAGGCGCGCCACTACGCGCACGTCGATTGCCCGGGCCACGCCGACTACGTGAAAAACATGATCACCGGCGCGGCGCAGATGGACGGCGCCATCCTGGTGGTCTCCGCCGCCGACGGCCCGATGCCCCAGACCCGCGAGCACATCCTGCTCGCCCGCCAGGTCGGCGTGCCGGCGCTGGTGGTGTACCTGAACAAGATCGACATGGTGGACGATCCCGAGCTGATCGAGCTCGTGGAGATGGAGCTGCGCGAGCTGCTGTCCTCCTACCAGTATCCGGGCGACGACATTCCCATCATCAAGGGCTCGGCGCTGTGTGCGTTGGAAGACCGTAATCCGGAACTCGGCGAGCAATCCATCCTCGCGCTGATGGACGCCGTGGATGCCTACATCCCGCAGCCGGAGCGTCCGAAGGACCGGCCGTTCCTGATGCCGATCGAGGACGTTTTCTCGATCTCCGGCCGCGGCACCGTGGTCACCGGCCGCATCGAGCGTGGCATCATCAAGGTGGGCGAGGAAGTCGAGATCGTCGGCCTGAAGGCCACCCAGAAGACCGTCGTCACCGGCGTCGAGATGTTCCGCAAATTGCTCGATCAGGGCGAGGCGGGCGACAACATCGGCGCTCTGCTGCGCGGCACCAAGCGCGAGGATGTCGAGCGCGGCCAGGTGCTGGCCAAGCCAGGCAGCATCACGCCGCACACCAGGTTCAAGGCCGAGGCATACATCCTCACCAAGGAGGAAGGCGGTCGCCATACGCCGTTCTTCACCAACTATCGCCCGCAATTCTATTTCCGCACCACAGACGTGACCGGCGTGGTCACGCTGCCGGAAGGCACGGAAATGGTGATGCCGGGCGACAACGTAACGATGGACGTGGAGCTGATCGCGCCGATCGCCATGGACGCGCAGTTGCGCTTTGCCATTCGCGAGGGCGGACGCACCGTGGGCGCCGGCGTCGTCGCAAGCATCACGGCCTAGAAGACTGAAAAAAAGCAGCCGGCGCCTCGTGATGCAAGCGGGGCGCCGGCGGTCGTTTTCAGGCAGCGGAGAATCGGGACACCGAAGATGGACAACCAGAATATCCGCATCCGGCTTAAGGCCTACGATCACCGCGTGCTGGACAACAGCACGAAGGAGATCGTGAACACGGCCAAGCGCACGGGTGCAAGGGTCCGCGGACCGATCCCGCTGCCCACCCATATCGAACGCTTCACCGTCAACCGTTCGCCGCACGTGGACAAGAAAAGCCGCGAGCAATTCGAAATTCGCACGCATCGCCGGCTGCTGGACATCGTCGAGCCGACGCCGCAGACGGTGGACGCGTTGATGAAACTCGACCTCGCCGCCGGCGTGGACGTCGAGATCAAGATCTGAAGCGATGGCAGATACGATGACCACAGATACGACGACCGCAGCTACGATGACCGCGGATACGATGACCTCTGGGCGCACCGGATTGCTGGCGAAAAAGCTGGGGATGACCCGGCTGTTCAAGGATGACGGCACGCATGTGCCGGTCACCGTGTTGCATCTCGACGCGCTGCAGGTGGTCGCCGCGCGCACCGAGGAGAATGATGGCTACACCGCGGTCCAGCTCGGCTGGGGCAAGGCCAAGGTTAAGAACGTCAGCAAGCCGAACCGCGGCCATTTCGCCAAGGCGAAGGTCGAGCCGAAGCTGAAGCTGGTGGAATTCCGCGTCGCCCCGGACGCGGTGCTGCAACCCGGCGCCACGCTGTCGGCGGCGCATTTCGCGGTCGGGCAGAAGGTCGATGTGTGCGGCACGTCGAAGGGAAAAGGTTTTGCCGGCGGCATGAAGCGCTGGAATTTTTCCGGGCTGGAAGCCAGCCATGGCGTGTCGATCAGCCATCGCAGCCTGGGGTCCACCGGCAACCGGCAGGATCCGGGCAAGACGTTCAAGAACAAGAAAATGGCCGGCCATCTCGGGGTCGAGCGCATCACCACGTTGAACCTTGAAGTGGCGGCGGTCGATGCGGACAAGGGCCTGCTGATGATCCGGGGCGCCGTTCCTGGCGCGAAGGGCGGCTACGTGCGGGTGCGCGACGCGATAAAGCGCGCGCGGCCGGCGGATGCGCCGTATCCCGCCGCGCTGGTCGAAGCGGCCGCGAGCTGAGGGCAAGGTCGATGCAGGTCGAAATCACCACCCTGGACAACGCCAGCGCCGGCAACGCCGAGTTGCCGGATGAGCTGTTCGCGGCCAAACCGCGTCCGGACATCATGGCGCGTGTGGTGCACTGGCAACTCGCCAGGCGCCGCGCCGGCACGCACAGCACCAAGGGCCTGAGCGAGGTTTCCGGCACCACGAAGAAGCCATATCGGCAGAAGGGCACCGGCAACGCCCGCCAGGGCAGCCTGCGCGCGCCGCAGTTTCGTGGCGGCGGCATCGTGCATGGACCGGTGCCGCGTTCGCACGCCTACAGCCTGAACAAGAAGGTGCGGCGGCTCGGGCTGATCTCGGCGCTGTCGCAGAAGCAGGCCGAAGGCAGGCTGGTGGTGCTCGACGGCACCGCCGGCGCCGGGAAGACCGGCGAACTGGCGAAGAAGTTCAGGGCGCTGGGCTGGCGTTCGGCGCTCATTGTCGATGGCGTGGTGGATGCGGGTTTCCTGCTTGCCAGCCGCAACATTCCCGGCATCGACGTGCTGCCGACCGTGGGCGCCAATGTGTATGACATTCTGCGCCACGACGTGCTGGCGATTACCGCCGCTGGCGTGGAAGGGCTGAAGCAGCGACTGAATGGCGCACGGACGCCCGCCGCGCCCGGCGAGGCAGCCGCATCCGAGGCGACCGCGTCCGAGGCAGTGGCGTCCGAGGCAGTGGCGGCATCCGGGCCGGACGCGGCGGGCGCAGCAAGCGCGGCGCCGGGCGGGGAAACGGCACCTGAAGGAGACGTGGCGTGAGCGAAACGCAACCAGCCGCCACGAAGCGCAAGCCGCTGCTGACGCGGGAGGCGATGTACTCGCTGATCCGCAGCCCGATCGTCACGGAGAAATCCACCGCGATCTCGGAGCACAACCAGGTGATGTTCCGCGTCGCGCCGAACGCCACCAAGCCGCAGATCAAGGCAGCGGTGGAGGGCCTGTTCGGGGTGAAGGTGATGGCGGTGAACACGCTGGTGCAGAAGGGCAAGACCAAGAAATTCAAGGGCCGGCCGGGCAGGCGATCGGACGTCAAGAAGGCGTTCGTGAAACTGGCCGAGGGCCAGTCGATCGATTTCACCACCGGCCTCGCATAGGGCGCGCGCGAGATGGCACTGAGACAATTCAATCCGGTCACGGCGAGCCTGCGCGGCACGGTGCTGATCGACCGTTCCGAGCTGTGGAAGGGCAAGCCGGTCAAGGCGCTGACCGTCGGCAAGTCGCACTCCGGCGGACGCAACAACCACGGCCACACCTCGGTGCGGTTCCGCGGCGGCGGACACAAGCAATCGTATCGCAACGTCGATTTCCGGCGCCGGAAATTCGACATGGCGGCGACGGTGGAGCGGCTGGAATACGACCCGAACCGCAGCGCGTTCATCGCCCTGGTGAAGTACCAGGACGGCGAGTTGTCCTACATCATCGCCCCGCAGCGGCTGCGTCCGGGCGATCAGGTTATTTCTGGATCGCGCGTCGATATCAAGCCGGGCAATGCGATGCCGCTGGCGGCGATCCCGGTCGGCACGATCGTGCACAACATCGAGATGAAGCCGGCGGCGGGGGGAAAAATCGCGCGTGCCGCGGGCACGTATGCTCAGCTTGTCGGCAAGGATGCCGGCTACGCGCAGGTCAAGCTGATGTCGGGCGAATTGCGCGTGGTGCGCGCCGAGTGCATGGCGAGCGTCGGGGCGGTGTCCAACCCGGACAACATGAACCAGAAGATCGGCAAGGCCGGGCGCACGCGCTGGCTAGGCCGCCGGCCGCACAACCGCGGCGTGGTGATGAACCCGGTCGATCACCCGCTGGGCGGCGGCGAGGGGCGCAGTTCCGGCGGCCGGCATCCGGTCTCGCCGTGGGGCCAACCGGCCAAGGGCTACAAGACGCGCGGCAACAAGCGGACGGACAAGATGATCGTCCGCCGTCGCAACAAGGGCAAGTAAAGATGGCGCGTTCCGTATGGAAAGGGCCGTTCGTTGACGGCTATCTGCTGAACAAGGCGGAGGCGGCGCGTGGCTCCGGGCGCAACGAGATCATTCGCATCTGGTCCCGCCGTTCCACCATCCTGCCGCAGTTCGTCGGCCTGACGTTCGGCGTCTACAACGGCCATAAGTTCCTGCCGGTGCAGGTGAACGAGAACATGGTGGGCCACAAGTTCGGCGAGTTCTCGCCGACGCGCACCTTCACCGGTCACTCCGGCGACAAGCGGGCGAGGCGGGGCTGAGTCATGAGCAAGCCGAAGCATTCGCGCGGCCTGGCCGACACCGAATCGCAGGCGATCGTGTCGAACCTGCGGGTCAGCCCGCGCAAGCTGAATCTGGTGGCGGGGCTGATCCGCAATCTCTCGGCGCAGGACGCGGTGGCGACGCTGACATTCTCCAAGCGGCGCATCGCCAACGACGTGCGCAAGGCGCTGGAAAGCGCGATCGCCAATGCCGAGAACAACCACCAGCTCGACGTCGATCGGCTGGTGGTGACGCGCGCCGAGGTCGGGCGCTCGATCGTCATGCGGCGGTTCCACGCGCGTGGCCGTGGCCGTTCCTCACGGGTGGAGAAGTGGTTCAGCCACCTGAAGATCGTCGTCGCGGAGCGCGAGCAAGGTTCCGAGGAGGCCGCATAGCATGGGTCACAAGGTCAATCCGATCGGGCTCAGGCTCGGCATCAACCGCACCTGGGACAGCCGCTGGTACGCCGGCGCCGACTATTCCAAGCTGTTGCATGAAGACCTGAAGCTGCGCAACCACCTGCACGCCAAGCTGCGCGGCGCCGGCGTGTCGCGCGTGGTGATCGAACGGCCGGCGAAGAAGCCGCGGGTGACAATCTATGCGGCGCGGCCGGGCGTGGTGATCGGCAAGAAGGGCCAGGACATCGAGGTGCTGAAGCGCGATCTCGGCAAGATGGCGAATGCCGAGGTTTCGCTGAACATCGTGGAAATCCGCAAGCCGGAGATCGACGCGCAACTGGTGGCGGAGAACATCGCCCAGCAGCTCGAGCGGCGCGTGGCGTTTCGCCGCGCGATGAAGCGCGCGGTGCAGTCGGCGATGCGGCTGGGCGCGCAGGGCATTCGGATCAATTGCGGCGGAAGGCTGGGGGGCGCGGAAATCGCGCGCGTCGAATGGTATCGCGAGGGCCGCGTTCCGCTGCACACGCTGCGTGCGGACATCGATTACGGCCAGGCGACGGCGAAGACCACCTACGGCACCTGCGGCGTGAAAGTGTGGGTGTTCAAGGGCGAGATCCTGACGCACGACCCGCTCGCGCAGGACCGGCGTGCCGCAGAACAAGCGCCGCAGCGCTGAGGAATCAAGGTCATGCTGCAACCGAAGCGTACCAAATACCGCAAGGCGCACAAGGGCCGCATCCACGGGCTGTCCAAGGCCGGGTACACGCTCAATTTCGGCGCCTATGGGCTGAAGGCGCTGGAGCCGGAGCGCATCACCGCGCGGCAGATCGAAGCGGCGCGGCGCGCCATCACGCGCGCGATGAAGCGCACCGGGCGGGTGTGGATCCGCATCTTCCCGGACGTGCCGGTGTCGGCCAAGCCGGCCGAGGTGCGCATGGGTTCGGGCAAGGGCTCGCCGGAGTTCTGGGTGGTGCGCGTGGCGCCCGGCCGCATCATGTTCGAGGTTGACGGCGTGCCGTCGCTGCTGGCGCGTGAGGCGCTGACGCTGGGCGCCGCGAAGCTGCCGATCAGGACGAAGTTCGTCGCCCGGATGGGGGATTCGTGATGGCTCAGCTCAAGCCTACCGACGTGCGTGCCAAGACCGTGGATGAGCGCGCCGATCTGCTGCTGGCGTTGCGCAAGGAGCAATTCAACCTGCGCTTTCAGCGGGCGATGGGTGAGCAAGGGGGCGTGGCGCGGGTGCGCGAAGTGCGGCGCACCATCGCGCGTGTGAAGACCATTCAGGCGGAGCAACAGCGCTCCGTCGCTGCGAAGTAGGAGAGAGGCGCGACATGCCGAAGCGCGTCCTGAGCGGGCGAGTGACCAGCGACAAGATGGACAAGACCGTCACGGTCCTGGTCGATCGCCGCATCATGCATCCGATCTACAAGAAGTTCATTCGCCAGTCGAAGAAATACGCGGCGCATGACGCAGCGAACACGTGCAAGGTCGGCGACCTGGTGCGGATCGAGGAGTGTCCCCCGATCAGCAAGCGCAAGACATGGCTGGTGGTCGAGCGCAACGGCCAGCCGCTTGGCGCGTCGGTTGAGGGAGTCGCGGCATGATCAGCGTCGAGAGCAACCTGGAAGTCGCCGACAATTCGGGCGCGCGCCGGGTGCAGTGCATCAAGGTACTGGGCGGATCGAAGCGGAAGACCGCCTCGGTGGGCGACGTCATCGTGGTGTCGGTGAAGGAGGCGATCCCGCGCGGCAAGGTGAAGAAGGGCGACGTGCACCAGGCGGTGATCGTGCGCACCTCGTTCCCGGTGCGCCGTGCGGACGGCAGCGCGATCCGCTTCGACCGCAACGCCGCGGTGCTGATCAACAAGCAGCAGGAGCCGATCGGCACGCGCATCTTCGGACCGGTGGTGCGCGAGCTGCGCGGACGCAAGTTCATGAAGATCATCAGCCTGGCGCCGGAGGTGCTGTGACATGGCGGCGCGCATCCGCAAAGGCGACGTGGTGGTGGTGATCACCGGGGTGAACAAGGGCAATCGCGGCGAGGTGCTGCGGGTGTTTCCGGCCGCCGATCGTGCCCTGGTGCAGGGCGTGAACATGGTCACGCGGCACAAGAAGGCGGCGAAAATGGGCGAGCAATCCGGCCGCATCGAGCAGGAGGCGTCGGTCCATCTGTCGAATTTGATGCTGGTGGATCCGAAGAGCGAGAAGCCGACCAAGGTCGGGTTCCGCGTGCTGGAGGATGGCCGCAAGGTGCGCGTCGCCAAGGCGACGGGCGCGGTGATCGAAGCATGAGGAGCGAGCGATGAGCGGAACCAAGAAGTCTCCTCCGAAGGGCGGATCGAAGGGCGCGCCGAAGAACCCGCCGAAGGGCAAGGGGCCACCGGGTCCGCCGCAGCAGCAGCGCGCGGCCAAGGGCGATGCGGGCGGCAAGGCGCCGGATGCGCCGGCGGGTGTGGCCGAAGCCGCCGCGTCGCCGGCGGAAACGCCACGCATGCTGCAGCGCTACCGCGACGAGATTCGCGCCAGGCTGCGGCAGGAGTTCGGCTACACGAACCCGATGCAGGTGCCCAGGCTGGACAAGATCGTCATCAACATGGGTGTCGGCGAGGCCTCGGGCGACAGCAAGAAGCTGGACAACGCGGTGGTGGAACTGACGCTGATCAGCGGCCAGAAGCCGGTGCGGACCCTGGCGAAGAAGGCGATCGCCGGGTTCAAGATCCGCAAGGGTCTGCCGATCGGCTGCAAGGTCACGTTGCGCAAGGCGCGCATGTACGAATTCCTGGAGCGGCTGGTGACCATCGCCATGCCGCGGGTGCGCGACTTCCGCGGGATCCAGGGCAAGGGTTTCGACGGCCGCGGCAATTTCGCAATGGGTCTGAAGGAACAGATCGTGTTCCCGGAGATCAACTACGACCGGGTGGACCAGGTGCGCGGCATGGACATCCAGTTCGTCACCACCGCGAAGACCGATGCCGAAGCGAAGGCTTTGCTGAAGGCTTTCGACTTACCGTTCGCGACTTAGAGGTTGTTTGGAAAACTACAGATCCCCGGGTCAGGCCCGGGGACTGCGGGTTCCGGAGGGTAGAGAAAAAAGTATGGCCAAGACGTCTCAGGTCAACCGGAATGCGATGCGCGAACGCCTGTCCAAGCGGGACAAGGCCAAGCGCGCCGCGTTGAAGTCCGTGGTCATGGACCGCACGCTGCCGGTGGAGGACCGCTTCAACGCCACGCTGAAGCTGGCGCAACTGCCGCGCAACGGCGCCGCGGTGCGGGTTCGGCTGCGGTGTGCGCTGACCGGCCGCTCGCGCGGCAACTACCGCAAGTTCAAGCTGTGCCGCATCGCGCTGCGCGATCTGGCGAGTTCCGGGCAAATCCCCGGCATGGTCAAGGCGAGCTGGTAAGGGGCGCAGCATATGTCACTATCCGATCCCCTGGGCGACATGCTCACCCGGATTCGCAATGCGCAACGCGCGCGGCACACGATGTGCCTGGCGCCCGCGTCGAAGCTGCGCGCCAACGTGCTGGACGTGCTGCGGCGCGAGGGCTACATCCGCGGCTTCGCGGCCGAGGAATTGCGGCCCGGCGTGGCGCAGTTGCGCATCGAGCTCAAGTACACCGAGGGCGAGCCGGTCATCAAGGAGATCCACCGGGTTTCCAAGCCGGGGCGGCGCGTCTATTCGAAGATCAAGGAGCTGCCGCGGGTCTATGCCGGCCTCGGCGTTTCCATCCTGTCCACGCCACGTGGCGTGATGAGCGATGCCGAGGCCCGCGCCGCCAATGTCGGCGGCGAAGTCCTCTGCCGCGTGTTCTGACGGAGGCGGCATGTCACGCGTCGGCAAATATCCGGTCGAGATTCCGCAGGACGTCCAGGTGGCGATCGCCGGCGGGATGTTCACCGCCAAGGGGCGGCTCGGCGAGTTGCAACTGAAGCTGTCCGACCTGGTCGAGACCACGGTGGACGGTGGCAAGGTGGCGGTCGCACCGCGTAGCCAGGAGACTCAGGCGCGCATGATGTGGGGCACCACGCGCGCGCTGATCGCGAACATGGTGAAGGGGGTTTCCGCCGGCTACACGCGGTCGATGGAGATCACCGGCACCGGCTATCGCGCGGCGGTGCAGGGCAAGAACCTGGAGATCAATCTCGGATTCTCGCACCAGGTGGTCTATCCCATTCCGGACGGCATCAGGATCACCTGCGAGCGGCCGACGGCGATCAGGGTGGAAGGCGTGGACCGGCGCCTGGTCGGTCAGGTCGCGGCGGAAATTCGCGGCTTCCGTCCGCCGGAGCCCTATAAGGGCAAGGGCGTGCGCTATACCGACGAGACCATCCGCCGCAAGGAAGGCAAGAAGAAATGAGCGCGCCTCAGGAACTTCGCGACCGGCGGCGCCAGCGCCTGCGCTTCCAGTTACGCCGCAAGTCGGGCGGGCGGCCGCGGCTGTCGGTGTTCCGCTCGGGCAAGCACATCTACGCGCAGGTGATCGTCGATGGCGAGGGCCGGACGGTCGCCGCGGCTTCGTCGCTGGACAAGTCGCTGCGCGAGTCGCTGAAGACCGGCGCGGACAAGTCGGCCGCCGCCGCGGTGGGCAAACTGGTGGCGGAGCGGGCGATCGCGGCGGGCATCAAGGACGTGGTGTTCGATCGCGGCGCGTATCTGTATCACGGCCGCGTCAAGGCGCTGGCCGAGGCTGCCCGCGAAGGCGGGCTGGCGTTTTGAGGAACAACAAGCATGGCACGTGAACCCAGGGAAGGCGGTCGCGGCCGGGATCGCGACCGCGACGCCGATGACGGGCTGATCGACAAGCTGGTCACCATCAACCGCGTGGCGAAAGTGGTGAAGGGCGGCCGGCGGTTCGCGTTCGCCGCGCTGGTGGTGGCGGGCGACCAGAAGGGCCGCGTCGGCTGGGGCCACGGCAAGGCGCGCGAGGTGCCGGAAGCGATCCGCAAGGCGACGGAACGTGCCAAGCGTGGCATGATCCGTGTGCCGATGAAGGAAGGCCGCACCTTGCACCACGACGTGCAGGGCCGCTTCGGCGCCGGCAAGGTGATTCTGCGCACCTGCGTGGCCGGCACCGGCATCATCGCCGGCGGCCCGCTGCGCGCGCTGTTCGAGACGCTGGGCATCGGCGACGTGGTGGCGAAGTCGCTCGGCAGCCGCAACCCGCACAACATGGTCAAGGCGGCGTTCGACGCGCTGGAGCATTGTGCGTCGCCGCGCTCGGTGGCGACGCGGCGCGGCAAGAAGGTGGCCGAGCTGTTTGCCCGCCGCGAGGTGGCAACCCCGGATCGCGGTCCGGCGGGGCAGGCGGCACAGCCGGAGGAGGGCGCCGGTGCCTAAGGTACGCGTGACGCAGACCGGCTCGTCGTTCGGCCGCAAGCCGGGCCAGAAGGCAACGCTGATCGGCCTCGGCCTGAACAAGCAACGCCGCACCCGCGATCTGGAAGACACCCCTTCGGTGCGCGGCATGATCCGCAAGGTTGCCCACCTGATCAAGGTGGAGGAGCAGGCCTGACATGAATCTGAACGAGTTGCGCGACAATCCTGGATCGCGGCTGAAGTCGAAGCGGCTGGGCCGCGGCATCGGCTCCGGCAAGGGAAAGACGTCGGGCAAGGGCGTCAAGGGCCAGAAGGCACGCGAGGGCGTGGCGCTGAACGGCTTCGAGGGCGGGCAGATGCCGATCTACCGCCGGTTGCCCAAGCGCGGCTTCGTCAACCTGTTCCGCAAGGAATACACGCCGGTGAACCTGGGGACGCTGGAGGCGGCCATCACCGCGGGCAAGCTGGACGCCGGGGTTCCGATAACCGAAGCGACGCTGGCGGCGGCCGGGCTGGTGCGCGGGCGGCTGGACGGCGTGCGGCTGCTGGGCAAGGGCGAACTGACGCGGTCGATCACCATCACCGTGTCGGGTGCCTCGGCGTCGGCGCGGGCGGCGGTGGAGAAGGTGGGCGGGTCGATCACCACGACGGTGGCGCGGCCCGAGGCGGGGTAGTACACCTCTCCCGCCCGCGGCGGGAGAGCCGCGGAGCGCCGCGACGCGGGTGAGGGGCGAGCGCTGCGGCAGGCTTGTGCGGTTCGCCCCCCACCCGGCGCCACGGCGCCGACCTTTTCCGTTGGACGCGGGAGAGGCGTACAACGAGGGAACCCCCGATGGCCTCTGCTGCCGAACAGCTTGCGGCGAACCTCAACCTTGGCGTCTTCTCCAAGGCGACCGAGCTCAAGAACCGCATCTGGTTCACCCTTGGGGCGCTGATCGTCTATCGCATCGGCACCTACATCCCGGTGCCCGGCGTGGACGCATCGGTAATGGGCGAGATGCTGTCGCAGCATGGCGGCGGCGGCATCCTGGGCATGTTCGACATGTTCACCGGCGGCGCGCTGCGGCGCATGACGGTGTTCGCGCTCAGCATCATGCCGTACATCAGCGCCAGCATCATCACGCAGTTGATGTCGGCGGCGATCCCCTCGCTTGAGCAACTCAAGAAGGAGGGGGAACAGGGGCGGAAGAAGCTCAATCAATATACCCGATACCTGACCGTGTTCATTGCCATGATCCAATCCTACGGCATCGCCGTCGGGCTGGAGAGCATGCATGGCAGTTTTGGGCCCGCGGTGCCGAATCCCGGCGCGTTCTTCATGTTCTCCGCGGTGATCACGCTGGTCGGCGGCACGATGTTCCTGATGTGGACGGGGGAGCAGATCACCGCGCGCGGGGTGGGCAACGGGACCAGCCTGATCATCATGTCGGGCATCGTCGCCAACCTGCCGAATGCGATGGCTTCGCTGCTGGAGCTCGGCCGCACCGGCGCGCTGTCGCCGTTCTTCATCCTGGCGTTCATGGTGCTGGCGGTGGCGGTCGTCGCGTTCATCGTGTTCATGGAGCGGGCGCAGCGGCGCATCCACGTGCAATATCCGAAGCGCCAGGTCGGCAGCCGGATGTTCGGCGGCGATTCGACGCACATGCCGCTGAAGATCAACACCTCGGGCGTGATCCCGCCGATTTTCGCCAGCTCCATCCTGCTGATTCCGGCCACGGTCGCCGGGTTCTCGCATGGCGGCGGACCGGGCTGGCTGCAGTTCATCGGCAACCAGTTGTCGATGGGCCAGCCGCTGTACATGGGGCTGTACGCCTTCATGATCATCTTCTTCTCGTATTTCTACACCGCGGTGGTGTTCAATCCGGAGGAGACGGCCGACAATTTGAAGAAATATGGCGGGTTCATCCCTGGCATCCGCCCCGGCAGCGCCACGGCCGAGTATTTCGACAAGGTGCTGACGCGGCTGACCACCGTGGGCGGGTTGTACCTGGTCGCGGTCTGCCTGCTGCCGCAAATCCTGATCAGCGACTACGGATTGCCGTTTTATTTCGGCGGCACCTCGATCCTGATCGTGGTCTCGGTCACCATGGACACGGTGACGCAAATCCAGTCTCATCTGCTGGCGCACCAATACGAAGGCCTGATCAAGAAGGCGCGCGTGCGGGGGAAACGGTGAAGCTGATCTTGTTGGGCCCGCCAGGGGCGGGCAAGGGCACACAGGCCAGGCGGCTGCAGGATCGCTATGGGATCGCGCAGATCTCCACCGGCGACATGCTGCGCGCCGAGGTTGCCGCCGGCACGCCGACCGGGCGGGAAGCAAAGACGGTGATGGAGGCGGGGCTGCTGGTGTCCGACGCCATCCTGATCCACATGCTGCGTAGCCGGATCGAGCAACCGGACTGCGCCAAGGGCTTCATCCTGGACGGGTTTCCGCGCACCGTGCCGCAGGCGGCGGCGCTGGACCGGCTGTTGGCGGAGAAGCGGATGCGGCTGGATGCGGTGATCGAGTTGCAGGTCAATGACGCCGCGCTGGTGGATCGCATTGCCGGGCGCTTCACCTGCGCCCGATGCGGCGCCGGCTACCACGATATTTTCCAGCCGCCGCGCGCGGCGGGGAAATGCGACGTCTGCGGGGCGACCGAGTTCACCCGCCGCGCCGACGACAACCGCGAGACGGTAATGGCGCGGCTGGAGGCGTATCACCGGCAGACCGCGCCGATCCTGCCGCACTACGCGGCGCAGGGCGTGTTGCGCGCGGTGGACGGCATGGCGGACATCGACGCGGTCACGCGGCAGATTCTGGCCGTGCTGGAGGAGCTTCCGGCGACCACGTAATTGCTGCCGCGGGGCGGTGGCCGACGGTGGCCCCGAGCGCAGAGTGCGCTGCCTTATTCACGTCAGCGGAGACGCACTGACCCGTGGACCCAGCCAACGAACTGCGCCATGCCGACACGCTGCACCTCGACCGGCGCTATCCTGAGGCGATCGACGCCTACCGCCGCGCCGTGGCGGGCAACGCCTCGCTGCACGCGGCCTGGTACGGCCTGGGCTGCGCCAGCCTGACGCTGAAGGCCTATGCCGACGCCGCCGACGCGCTGCGCCAGGCGGTCGCGCTACAGCCCGGCGCGGATCGCGTGCGCTGCAACCTGGCCGAGGCTTTGTTCCAACTCGGCGAGGTGGATGGCGCGATCGCGCAATACCAGAGCGCGGCTGACGGTGGCGATGCGGAGGTGCGGGCGGTCGCCCTTGCCGGCATCGCCTGCATCGCGCCCGGCGCGCCCCACCAGGACAATTTCAACGTCATGGCGGCGCGGCGGCGCTGGATCGACTGGCAGGCGCGCGGCATCCGTCGCGTCACGGCCGCGCCACCCGAAGCGGGACGCAAGCTGCGGATCGGCTATCTCGGGGCGTTCTTCGGCGCGCGCAACTGGATGAAAATGTACATGGGCGTCATCAACGCCCATGACCGCGACCGTTTCGAGTTCCATTTCCTCGCCGACGACGCCGCGCCATCCGCGGCGTGCGGCTACACCGACCATGCCGACGACCGTATCTGGGAGCTCGGCGGCGTGCCGAATGCGGAACTGGCGCGGCACATCGTCGAAGCGGGCCTGGACGTGCTGGTGGACCTGAACGGCTACAGTTACCAGCGCCGCCTGCCGGTGTTCCTGTATCGCCCGGCGCGGCTGCAGATCTGCTGGAACGGCATGTACGGCACCACCGGCCTGCGCGACATCGACTGGCTGGTGGGCGACGCGGCGGTGATCCCGCCGGAGGAGGAGCGCTATTACAGCGAGCCGATCTTTCGCGTGGCGGGCTCGTACCTGGCGTTCTCGGTGTTCTATCCGGTGCCGGACGTCGCGCCGCCGCCCTGCCTGCGCGCGGGGCACCTGACGTTCGGCTGCTTCGCCTCGGCGTACAAGCTGACCGAGCCAACCATCGCCGCCTATGCCGGCATCCTGCGCGATGCGCCGGCCAGCCGACTGCTGCTGCGCAACCGCACGCTGGACGAGGCGTCCAACCGCGCCGCCTTGCTCGATCGTTTCGCGCGCCGCGGCATCGATGCGGATCGGCTGACGCTGGAGGGCGGCGCCGAGCATTTCGACTTCCTGCGCGGCTACGACCGGGTCGATGTGGCGCTCGACGCCTTCCCGTACAACGGCGGCACCACGACGGCCGAGGCGTTGTGGCAGGGCGTGCCGATGCTGACCTGCAACGGCGACCGCTGGGCGGGCCGCACCAGCCGCTCCATCCTGCTGGCGGCCGGTCTGGATGATTATGTCGCAGCGGACGCCGCGGGGTTCGCGGATGCTGCGATCCGGCTGGCCCGGGCCGCCGACACGCCGCGCCAGCTTGCGGCGCTGCGGGACGGCATGCGCGCGCGGGTCGCCGCCAGTCCGGCATGCGACACCACTGGGCTGTGCCGTGCGCTGGAGCGGCTGTATGCGTCGGCCGAACCGACCGCGGCCGGTTGACCGCAAGGCCGTGTCATTGCGGGTGCCATTTCATTGCGGGCACAATGTCACTGCGAGCACCACGTCATTGCGAGTGCCATGTCATTGCGAGTTGACCACCGGCCTGGCGGCCTGACGAATCAGCCATTCGGGCGCCTGGTATTAGATCACCCCATCTTGCCGCAAGGCGGCAACCTCGGTTTCCGGCAACCCCAGCCAGCCGTGATAGATTTCCATGTTGTGCTGCCCGAGCGACGGGCTCGGCAGCGGCTTCACCCGGTCCGCGCCGTGCAGCCGCAGCGGCGAGTTGGGCGCAACGATGGAGCCGAGCGACGGGTGCTCCACCCGTTCCAGCATGCCGCGTTCGTGCATGTGCGGATCGTTCATCACCTCCACCGCATTGCGCACCGGCGCGCAGGGGATGCGGTAGCGTTTCGCCGCCGCGACGATCTCCGTCTTCGGCCGCGTGCCGGTCCAGGCAGCGACCACGGTCTCGGTCTCCGCCATGTGCGCCGTGCGGTCGGTGTTGGTGCGGAAGCGGGGATCGTCCGTCAGGTCCTCGCGTCCCATCGCCTTGAGCAGGTTCGTCCAATGGCCTTCGGTGACGACATGGATCGCCACCCAGCCGTCGCTGGTGGCGAAGGTGTTGTACGGCGCGCTGGACAGGCCGGCCTGGCGGTTGCCGGCGCGCGGCGGAACGTTCCCGGTGCGGAAATGGTACTCGTAGCTGGCCGCCAGCGAGGAATACACCGCCTCCTGCATCGCCACTTCGACGAGTTGGCCTTCGCCGGTGTGGTCGCGTTGATACAGCGCGGTGACCACCGCGGCGTAGAGATGGATGCCGCCCATGAAATCCACCAGCGTGGGGCCGGCTTTCATCGGCGGGCCATCCGGGTCGCCGGTCACGCTCATGATCCCGGAGGCGGCCTGGATGGTGAAGTCCATCGCCAGGTTGTCGCGGTCCGGGCCGGTGATGCCGAAGCCGGTGCCGGTGGCATAGACCAGTCGCGGATTGACCTTTTGCAGCACGTCATAGCCGACGCCCAGCCCGTCCATGGTGCCGGGCGAGAAATTCTCCAGCAGCACGTCGGCGCGCGCCGCCATGCGGCACAACAGATCACGGCCGCGGTCGGTCTTGAGGTTCAGCGTGACCGCGCGCTTGTTGGCGTTCAGCATGGCCATGGGCAGCGTCGTGTCGCCCTTGCCGGTGGCGAGCACGCGGCGGCGCAGCGGCTCGCCGCCTGGCGGCTCGATCTTGATGACGTCGGCGCCCGCCTTGGCCATCAGCAGCGTGGCGTAGGGGCCTTGGTAGATCTGGCCGAAATCGAGCACGGTGATGCCGGCAAGCGGCGTGGTCATCGGACGGAGCCTCCGGGACGAACTGCGGATGGCGGCAGCATACAGGCCAGGCGAGCCGCGCGGTAACGCGCGCACGCCGCCCGCGCGACGCGCAGCCGTCATGCGACCGCCGCCGCTGGCGTGGCGGGCGTGCCGCCACGCCAGCCGGGGCGACGCGGATCAGGGCGCGGTCAACCGATACACGCGCGCCGCAGTGCCGCTGTACAGCGCGGTCTTCTCGGCCGCCGACGCGCCGGCGCTGATGCGCTTGAACGCATTCCACAGCTCGGTATAGCCGCAGGACTGCTTGTCCGGCGGGAAGTTGCTCTCGAACATGCAGCGGTTGACGCCGAAGGCTTCGATGCAATGCTCGATGTAGGGCCGCCACGCCGCGGCGAGTTCCTCGGATGAGGGCGGAACGTCGCGTTCATGGAAGTCGAACCCGACCGACACCATGCCGAGGCCGCCCAGCTTGCAAGACACGTTGGGGCATTTGGCCAGCGCGCTGATATCCTTGCGCCAGCCGGCCATGACGTCGTCGCGGTGGCCGTTGTACGGCCCGACGCCGAGGATGCCGCCAACGTGATTGAGGATGATGGCGGTGTCCGGAAAGGCGCGCGCGAGGTCGGTCGCGTCCGACAGTTGCGGATGATACTGCCATGATTCGAAACTCAGGCCCAGCGGTGCGAGCTGGGCCATGCCCTCGCGGAATTTCGGGTCCATCACCTGGTGCAGCGGCACGGCGCGGGACGCGTATTTGCTGACCGCCTCGTGAGTGTCCCATGCCACGCCGTGGCGCAGGCCGCGCAGGCGCCCGCCGGACGCGGTGATCTCGGCTTCCAGCAGGTCGCGCACGCGCGCGCCGGCCGACAGGTCGCCGCCGCCGATGATGCCCTCGGCGACGCGGCACGATCCGTAGCCGCCCGACGCGCTCATGGCGGCGATGCCGGTGACGAACTCGACCTCGCCCAGCGCGGCCATCTCGCGCGGGCCGTGCTTGCGGTACATCGCGCGGCATTCAAGGAAGACGGTCGAGACGATGTTGTGCCCGCCGCCGATATCGGCCAGCAGTTCGGGCAACAGGTAGTGGCCGCGCTGCGGCGTGTCCCAGAAATGGTGGTGCGGGTCGATGATCGGCAGATCGGGTTCCAGCGCCGCTTCGGTGGGGCGCTTCGCCAGCCATGCCTTCAGCGCGGCGTCCTCGCGATAGACGCCGCCGCGATATTCGCCCTTCGAGTCCCCGGTCTGAGCCATTGCTGTTTCCTCCTTTGATGTCCTGGCGTGGTCGATTGCTCTGCCATGGCGGCGGTGTCCTGCGTTGGCCAGGTCCGCGGCACAGGCAGGAGGTCCGTGGCGAGCAGCTTAGGCGCGGGGGGCGGTGATCTCAAACCGGCGGCCGGCGGAGTGGGCGGCGGTCGGTGATCGGGGGAGCCGGCAACCGGGACCGCGACTGTTTCCACAAGCGGGCGAGGTGAAGGCGGATCGCACCCGGCCATCTACGCCTTGCCGATCCAGCGCGGCGGCATAATGTGGCCGACCAGGAGACACCCATGCAAGCCACCGAGGCAAGCACGTCTGGCTTGTCGCAAGGCGCACGACAGCGCATCCACGCCTGTGCGCGACGGCCGCAACAGATGCTATTCCTCCACGTCGTACCGGCCGAAACTGGCTTCGGTCGCACAATCTGGTTCAGCCGGAACGACGACTGTCCCGCGTCGCTCATCACCCCGGCGCTCGGGCGGCCGATCGATCTCCCGGCAGACGTCCTCGTCGGTGGCTTCGACCAAACAACATCGCATCCGGCTGCCAGCGCCTGGCTGACCGACAACCGCCACCTGCCGCCGCCGCTCGCCAGGCAGGAGGTCGATGCCGGCCATTTCTACGACGGGAGGCACAAGCGTGAGGTGTCATGGCGCACGATGGCCAGCATGCGCGCGGCGCTTGACCGGGCTGCCGATGGTTGTCCGGTGCGGCCCTCGCAACCCACCGCGCGACGTGAGGCTAAAAGCATCCCCGATACACGGCGATAGGATGATCGAGGACCAGGCGGTCACCATCGCGGTCAGGCCGGAACCGCAGTATCCGGCTGGCTCGTTCCGCGAACGTCGATGCCTGACAGGAGGTTGCCTGAACATGGTCGAAATCGGGGCCGTAAGTGACGGCATAGGATCGGCACGCAGCGTCCGGCGCGACCTCGTGGCGCGGCTGTGGCATGGGCTCGATCCGCTGGTGAACCCGACCGTGTCGCTCCCACCTGACGCGCAGGGGTGGAACTCGCAACATGCGTATCTGGCCGAAGCGATCGACCGCCATCGCCCCGGCGTTGCCGTGGAGGTCGGAGTCTGGAAAGGCGCCTCGGTCCTGACCATGGCGCGGCGCATGCGCGACATCGGCTGCGACGGCGTGGTGATCGCGGTGGACACCTGGCTCGGCTCCTCGGAACACTGGCTCGATCCGCGGACGCACGCGCAGATCCCGCGATTGAATGGCCTGCCGCTGTTGTACTATGTCTTCCTGAACAACGTGATCGCCGAGGGTTTGCAGGACTATGTCCTGCCGTTGCCGCTCGATTCCGGCAGTGCATGTGCCGTGCTGACCAGGCTCGACATCCGGCCGTCGGTGCTGCACGTCGATGCCGCGCACGACTACCAGTCGGTCCTCGCCGATCTGGAACACTGGTGGACGCTGTTGCGGCCGGGCGGCACGCTGATCGCCGACGACTACGCCGCGTGGCCGACCGTGACGCAGGCGGTGGACCATTTCGTCGCGCGCACGCCGCACTGCGATTTCGCGGCATCGCCCTACAAGTGCCGGTTCAGCAAGCCGGCCGGATAACCGATGCCTGCAATATGATCTGGTTCGCTGAATTCTATAATGCACCGGACATGCAGATGGAATTATGCCGTATAGTGAGGATGCGCCGGCGGATCTTCTTCGTTTTCCCTCGGCTGGACGCGGCCGCATTCGTGAATGAATTCGCTTATCCTGGCGGCATTGTGCCTTTGGGGTGAACCTGTATCCTCCGCCGCAAACCGGAAGGACGCACGTCATGCTGCACAGCGAACACCGCATCCTGACCACCCACACCGGCAGCCTGCCCCGCCCGCCGGCGCTGACCGAGTTGTACGCCCGGCGTGCCGCAGGCGAGCCCGTCGATGAAGCAGCGATCGACGCCGCCGGCAAGGCCGCAACGCACGACGTCGTGCGCAAGCAGATCGCCGCCGGCATCGACGTCGGCAACAATGGAGAGCAGATGCGGGAGGCGTTCTTCCTGTATGTGAGGCATCGCATGAGCGGGTTCGGCGGAAGCTGGAACCGCAAGCCGCTGGCCGACGCGCTACGCTATCCGGGTTTCCGTGCCTGGGGCGACGTAACGTCCGCCGACCGGCCTTCGGTCAGCAACCGTGACGGCATACCGAAGGCGATCGGCGAAGTGCGCTACCTCGACCCCGCCGCGGTGCAGGCGGAATGCGCGGAATTCCGCGCCGCGCTGGACGAGGCCGGCGGCGCGGCCTTCGCCGAACCGTTCATGACCGCACCCTCGCCGGGCATCATCGCCACGTCGATGAAGAACGAGTACTATGCCGTCTTCGACGACTATCTCGCCGCGCTCGGTGAGGCGCTGCGGGTCGAGTACGAAACGATCGTCGCCAGCGGCTTCCTGCTGCAGATCGACGCGCCGGATCTGGCGCTGGAACGCCACATCTCCTACCAGGATGCGTCAACCTCCGTGTTCGTCAGCTTCGTCGAGACCGTGGTGGCGACGATCAACCACGCGCTGCGCAACATCCCGCGCGATCGCGTGCGGCTGCATGCCTGCTGGGGCAATTACGAGGGACCGCACGACTGCGACGTGGACCTCGCGGAGATCCTGCCGGCGATCAGCCAGGCCAAGGTGGGCGGCTGGGTGCTGCCCTTCGCCAATCCGCGCCACGCGCACGAATACCGCTGCGCGGCGAACCTGCCGCTGGATGACGGCCAGGTGGTAGTTGCCGGCGTAATCGATCCGCTGACCAATTTCGTCGAACATCCCGAAGTGGTGGCGGATCGGTTGGAGCGCGTCGCCCGCGTGGTGGGCGATCCGCGGCGCGTTCTGGCAGGCACCGATTGCGGCTTCGACACCTCGGCCGGGCGCGGGCGCGTGGCGGAGGACGTGGTATGGGCCAAGCTCGCCGCCATGGCGGAAGGCGCGCGGATCGCGTCGCGCCGGCTCCGGATGGGGTAGTGCCCCATACACCTCGCCCGCCCGCGGGAGAGGTCGAGGCGCGAAGCGGCGAGCGCGAGGGCGATGGGATCGCCCCGCCGCATCCTCAGCCGGCGTTTCGCGCCGACCTCTCCGGCCAGCGGGAGAGCTGCACCACCACCACCACCGCCGTCATCGGCGCTTCGGGCCGTTCCGGCGCCACGCTGTGCCGCGCGCTGATCGCTGACAACCTTGCCGTCCTGCCGGTCGTGCGCGACGCGGCGAAATGGGCAAGGCAGGGCATCGCGATCGCCCCCCGCATCGCCGATCTCGCCGATCCCGCCGCCCTGCACGCCGCGCTGCACGGCGCGACGGCCGTCGTCTCGACCGCCCATGCGCGCCATGCCGCCGCGGTGATTGCCGCGGCGCCGCCCGATGCGCGGCTGATCTTCCTCGGCAGCACCCGCAAGTTCACCCGCTGGCCGGACGATCACGGCAACGGCGTGCTGGCGGGCGAGGCCGCCTTCCTCGCTTCCGGCCGCTCCGGCGTCATGCTGCATCCAACCATGATCTACGGCGCCGCCGGCGAGGACAACGTGCGGCGTCTCGCGGCATTGCTGCGCCGCTTGCCGGTGCTGCCGTTGCCCGGCGGCGGCAACGCCCTGGTGCAGCCGATCCACCAGGACGACGTCACGCGCGCCATCCGCGCCGCGCTTGCACGGCGATGGGACGGTCCGCACGGCATCGTGGCGGCCGGACCGACGGCACTGCGTTACGCCGACTTCGTCCGCGCCGTCGCCGCCGCCGCCGGTCTGCCGCCGCCACGCATCGTCGGCTTCCCACTTGCGCCGCTGATCGCCGCGGCGGCCTTGTCACGGTTCCTCCCCCTGGTCCCCACAATCCAGCCCGCCGAGATGCGCCGCCTGACCGAGCACAAAGCGTTCGACATCGCACCGATGCGCGCATTGCTCGGCATCGAGCCGGTTCTGCTGGAAATCGGTCTGGCGCGGAGCTTCGTTGCGCCCGGCAGCGCCTGATACTGCCGTCCTGCACGGCCAGCCTTACCCGGTTGCCACCGCCGCGCGGCCAATCGGACGCAGTCCGTACGTACGTAGAAACCCGCTGACAATAATCGGCGGATCATTGATCCAGATCAGCGCCGCCCGATGCCCCGGCTTGCAGGCTGTCAGCATCGGAACCGCCAAGGAGGACCACGCCATGATCTGCATGACCCGCATCGTTCCACGGAATGAGCCGTCGTTCAGCCCGCTGTTGCTGTCGGATCGGCTGCTGACCCTGGCGGAGGACGCCGACAAGGCCGGCTTCCGGAGCGCGGCCGAGAGTCTGTTGTCCCTGGCATCCGAAGTGCTCGACAAGCCCGCCCGGCTGCATCACTGAGCGAGGTGCAGGCCGCGAGTGTCGAGCCGCCGCGTGGGATCCGCGGATCAAGGGCAAGACCCGAGTACCGGCCCGAGGCGCTGCTCACCGTCGCGATCCGCAATCGCCGAGCTACCGGGCCTTGGCCAACGAACGTTCATAGGCTTGCGCCAGCAATGTGCTGGGGAACAACAGTGCGAAATAGATCAATGCAACGACGGTATAGACCTCCAGCGGACGATAGGTGTCGGCGGTGATCAGCGTGCCGTTGTACAGCAGATCCGGCACCGCGATGGTGGAAACCAGCGAGGTGTTCTTCAATTGCGTGATCGACTGGTTGACGAAAGGCGGGATCATCCGGCGCACCGCCTGCGGTAGAATGACCTTCCGCATCACGTGCCACCGCCGCAGCCCCAGCGCCCGTGCCGCATCCCACTGTCCCTGCTCTATCGAAATTATTCCTCCTCGGAAGATTTCGGCGTAGAACGCGCCGGTATAGGCGGACAGCGTCATCACCGCTGCCGCGGTGGCGGGGATCTGGATGCCGAGCAACACCGGCAGCGCGTAATAGAACCACACGATCTGCACCAGCAGCGGGGTGCAGCGAAACGCCTCGATATAGGCGATCAGCGGCAGGTTCAGCAGTCTGGACTTCGACAGCCGGCCGAGGCCCACCAGCAGCCCGATGATCAATCCGAGAAATATGCTGGCGAAGGTGAAGGCGAGCGTGACCAGCACGCCACTCCAGAGCAGCGGCACGTAGCGCAGCAGGAAGGTGAAGTCCCAGTGGTAGTGCATGTCCCGCGCGAAAACCCCTGCCGCACGGCGGAAGAGGTTTTCGGTCCCGTCAGAAGGTCAACTGCGGCGGTACCTGGTCGCGGCTGACACCGAACTTCGCCAGCCCGACCAGCAGCCATTCGCGGATCTGTCCGATGCCGCGATTGTAGTCCAGCCAGGCGTTGAGCACTTCGCGGAACCGCGAATCCGGCTCCCACTGGATGCCGAGGCAGCTTGGCAGCGCCACGGTGGGATCGGTCAGCAAATGATAGGGACCGAGCGAGGGATTCTTGCCCACCGCGGCCAGCCCCAGGATCGCCGCCAGGATTTGCGCGTCCGCCCGGCCGGATTGCAGCGCCAGCGTGCACTGGTCGGTCGTCGCATAGCCGGTGAGCTGCGCCTTCGGGCAATAGCGCCGTGCCACGGTTTCATGCAACGAGCCGAGATCGAACACGATGCGGATATTCGGCTTGTTCAGGTCGTCCCAGGTCTTCGGATTCAAGCCGTGCTTTGCCAGGCAACCAAACGGGTGGATGATCATCGCATGGGTGAAGCCGATGGCCAGCGCGCGCTGCGGCGTCGGGTTCAGCGCGAAGGCGAGATCGACCTTGTTCGACTGCAGGTCGAGCACCGAATTGCCGTAGGTGGAATCCAGATAGGTGAGCTGCGCATCGAACACCTTGGCGATGTCCTTGGCCATGTCGATGCAGGCGCCGCTCCATTGGCCGGTGACGATGTCCTTGTCGAAATACGGCAGCGCGCCAGGCAGGGCGGCGATGCGCAGCACCTTGGTGCGGCGGACGCGGTCGAAGGTGTTCTCGCTCACCGGCTGTGCCCGGGCGCTGGCGATCAGCGCGGTGGCGGGCAGCAGCGCCGCGGCGCCGGCCAGGGCGCGGCGGCCCACGTGATTGGTCATGGCGTGCATCTCCTGTGTTGGTTCGGCCGTCCCTGGCGGACAAACTAGCAGCATTTGGGGGCTTGCTGCACAGGGATTATGGGCGGAAGCGGACGCGAGCCGCGAGACACGTCAACGAGTTGTTCGGATTCGCCGCCGCAGAATGCGAATGCCGGCCGGGAATGATCCCGACCGGCATTCAGAATGAGAGAAGGAGACAGAGAGGCGGTGAGACAGCATCGCAATCTCCTGCCTCGGATCGTGGTGATCGTGCGCGTGAGCGTCAGAGTCATTGTGAAGCCTCGGTACGAGGGAGGGCCAGTCCGTTCGCTGACTGGTCCACCTCCCTGAATGCAGGCACGTGCTGCAGCCGCACCGGCCAGCCGAACCGCGGCGCCACCGCGTAACGCAAGCTGCACCACGATGCCGCGGGCGATGCGCCGATAGGTGCGGAATCCGCAGGGCCACGCACCGCGGCCACGCACCACGGCCATGCAGCGTCCAGCCGATCGCGATGCGCCCGTGAGCGACCGGGGCACCACCGGCGACAGGTCGTCGTTCACTGGATGCGCGCGCATCGCGCAGCGACACTTCGCTCAGCCGAACATCGCCGTCTCCACCGCACCCACGCCGGCGAAATCGACGAGGATGCGGTTGCCGGGCGCGATCGGGAATTGGCGAGTGAACGAGCCCGGCATGATGATCTCGCCCGCCCTTGACGAGCGGCCCTACTGCCGCCCGTCATTGATTCTGCGGTCGATCTCTGAACCGCTCGCTCCGGCAACACTGGCAGTACCTGTGGAAACCCCCGAGCTTCCCGGGCCGCCGCACGAACCAATCCACCGGGCCAATCCACCGGGCGAGCCTCGCCACAGCCGCGGCGCGTGTGCGTACCTCTGACATATCCAGTTATACCCATTGACACACACCCCCCGCCATGCTACACGCCGTGCGCGCTACGCAACCCGCCACGAAAGACCGCTCCATCTCCCTCCCGCCATGATGCACGATCCACTCACCACTCCGGCCGACGCCTGTGCCCCCGATGCGGATCGGGCCGCCCCGGACGCGCCCGCGCTCCTGCCCGAGTGGGTCGCCCATCTCCTCGCGCTGGT
>Ga0307372_10003329_pt1 | contig 25708 bp, 28 predicted proteins | sample OX1MG_FD_202533 | JGI IMG/M metagenome (GOLD analysis project Ga0307372, IMG submission 202533) | Soil microbial communities from Risofladan, Vaasa, Finland - OX-1 | ecosystem: Environmental > Terrestrial > Soil > Coastal area > Acid sulfate soil | place: Finland: Risofladan, Vaasa | collected...
GGCCCTGACGACGCCAGCGTCCACCGCGGCCGTGCTCGGAGCCTGAACTCGGTGGCGGTGCGGACGACGTTGCCGCCAGACGTGGCAGCCGGCCAGCGGCGCCGCGGCACCTGGCCGGTCGGAACCCTGGCGTGGCTGACAGCCGCGGTCAGCCTGGTGCTAGCCGCGAACGTGCGGTTGTCCCGTGCCCTGATCGTCGACAGCTATTACGACCTCTACGCCGGCCGCTATCTCGTCAGGCACGGAATTCCGCACCGCAATCTGGTCACCATAGCGGCACACGGCGCCCCCTGGATCGACCAGCAATGGCTCGCGCACATCGCGTACTACGCGGCGTTCGCCGCCGGCGGCTACCCTGCCGTCGCCGCGCTTTCCGCGGCGCTGGTCACCGCCGGATTCGCGGTTCTGGCCCTGACGATGGCACGGCGCGGCGTCCCGGCCACCCGGATGTTCGCCTGGACGATCACCGCGTTCGCCGCCTGCCTGGGCAACACGCAGGTCCGGGCGCAGAGCTTCGGTTACCTCTTCTTCGCGGTCACGCTCTGGCTGGTGCTCGACGACTCCGATTCCGCGGCGCCCCGGCCACCGGCATCCTGGCCGCGATCGCCCCGGCCGCGAGCGCGCACCTGGCTGGTCCTTCCCGTGCTGGTGCTCTGGGCCAATACCCACGGGTCGGTGCTGCTCGGGGCCGCGCTGGTCGGCGGGTACGCGGCCTGCCGGGCCGCGATCGCGGCACGACGCCGCTGCCGCACACCGGCCCTTGCCTACCTGGTGCTGGCCGCGGCCGCCTGCGCGGCAGTGCTGTGCACGCCGTACGGCACCGCGACCGCCGGGTACTACCTGCGGTTCGGCCCGAACTCTGCGCTGGACAGCTACGTCGCGGAGTGGGCACCGAGCCTGAACGCCGCGTCCACCTGGATCTTCCTGGGCGCGGCGGCCGCGGTACTCACGGCGGCCGCCGTCTCCTGGCGGCGCGGGGCGCGGCCCGACCCGCTGCTGGCCGCACTCGCCGTCGGGCTGCTCGGCCTCGCGCTGACCGCCGCGCGCGACGAAGCCTGGTTCGGCCTGGCCGGCAGCCTGCTCGCCGCGGATGCGCTGGCGCGCGCAGGCGGCAGCCGGGTTCCGGTGCTCAGTGCCGGTTTCCGCAGGACGACAGCCGCCGCACTCGGCGCGCTGGCCGCGGCCAGCCTGGCGGCTCTGGCAGTCCGCACCGACCTGGAGTTCGAGAGCCAGGCCCCGGTCCGGGCGATCCAGGTAGCCGCGGCCGTCGCGGCCCGGCAAAACGATCCGGCCGTCCTGGGTGATGACTATTCCGGTACGGCAGCGCTGTGGCTTGCGCCGGAGCTGACCGGCCGAGTCGGATTCGACTGCAGGTTTGAGTTCTTCAGCGCTACCGAACTGGGCGCCTACTTCGACTTCGTGCTGGTTCGCGGCCACCACTGGCAACGCGCCAGCCGCGGGTACTCGGTTATCGTGGCGGCCTCGCAGCGGGCCGCGCTGGTCAGGGCACTGATCGGCCTGCCCGGCTGGCGGGTCGCCTACCACGGCCGCGACGGCGTGGTTCTCGTCCGCATGCCTGCCCGGTGATGGCGCCGTGACGGCCGACGCAGCCGCGCCCGGCCACCCCGCGCCGGGCCACCCCGTACCCGGCCACCCGGCGTCGGCCAGCACCGCACCGGGCAGCACCGCACCGGGCAGCACCGCACCGGGCAGCACCGCACCGGGCAGAGAGCGGGCCGGTATCCCCTGGCTCCTGGCCTGGCTGGCCTTCCTGCCCGTGGCCGTGCTGCGTGCCGGAGTGCTCGCCGAGTCGGACACGTTCTGGGAAATCAGGACCGGCCTGCTCACCATCGACCGCCGGGCCATCCCGACTGCCGACCCGTTCAGCTGGACCGTGCACGGTCAGGCCTGGACCCTGAATTCGTGGGGATTCAACGTCCTGGTCGCCATGGCGTACAAGCTGGCGGGCCTGGCCGGCGCCGCTGTAGCTTGTGCCTGCCTGATCATGGTGGCCGCCGCCGTCACGCTCGCGCTCGCCAGGACACTCGGCGCCTCGGCGCTGCTGACCGGAGCCCTGCTGCTCGCCGGTGCGTCGATTCCGCTGGTTCCCTGGCTGCAGGCACGCCCGGAACTGGTGGATTACACCGCGGTTCCCGCGCTGGTACTGCTGTTGCGACAGGTCGTGCGGTCGGCGCGGCCAGGAAGGTGGCTGCTGGCGGTTGCCGCCTTGTCGGTTATCTGGGTGAACCTGCACGCGGCCGCGCTGTTCGGCGTCGCGATCGCCGCCACTAGCGCTGCGCTGCAACTCGCGCGCCGTCGCACCCGCGGTTCTGGCTGGCGGTGTGCCCTGGCGACGGCAGCCGCGGCGGCAGCCGCATTCGTCAACCCGCAGGGTTTCGCGCTTATCACCCAGACCGCACGCGTGCGCAGCGCATCGGCTGGCGTGGTGACCGAGTGGAATCACTTCGACCCGGCGAGCCCCCTGCAGTGGGCGATCCTGGCAGCGGGAATTGTTGCCCTCGTCCTGACGGCCAGGCGAGGCGACGCCATTCTCGCCGCCGCGCTGAGCGTCGCCATCGCCGGAGCCCTGACCGCCCTGCGGATTCAGCCGATTCTCGTGCTGCTCACGGTCCCGGTCCTCGCCGCGGCCGGGTCCGGCCCCGCAGTGCGCAGCTACGTCCGGAGCCGCAGGGTGGTGCTCTACCCGGGCGCCGCCGCGCTGGTGCTGGCTGTCGCGATCGTGGCAGCTCCCAGTCTTGGCCATCTCGGCCGACCTGATTCCGCCATCTACCCGCGGTGGCTGGTCGCGCAGATCCCGCCGGGGTGCAGGCTGTTCAACTCCTATCTGCTGGGCGGCTTCGTGATCTTGCAGCGGCCGGACGTGCCGGTGTCACTCGACTCGCGCAATGACATCTACGGACGAGCGAGGATCGTGGCAGACGAGCGCGTGCTGCGCGGCCAGGGCGACATCGCCAGCGAGTTGGCCGGCGCTGGCTGTGTCCTGGTGCCGCCGTCAGCCGGCCTGGCCCGCCGGCTCGCGCGTGACCCGGCGTGGGTGGTCAGAGCCGCCGGCCCGGCGGCGGCTCTCTACGTACGGCGGTGCGGCGGCACCGCGGTGCGGCATTGCGGCGGTGCGGCGGTGAGCACGGCAAGACCCGCGCGGGCCGTCGAACGGCCAGCGAAGTGACCTCTAAGGGGCCTGCGCCAGCGTAGAGATAAGGCATCCTCCCGATGCCGCGGCAGGGGTCTTACGGCGATCGTAAGTATCGCCGGACCAACGAAGGCCCGGATAGTCGGGAGGTTGTCATGCATCCGCACTTCATCGCGCAGCTTGCCGTCGAGCATGTCAAGGACATGCAGGAGCAGGCGACCACGGCGCGGCGTGCCAGACTGGCACGCCGCGCCCGGCGCGGCTGGACCGACTACACCGCGCCGCCCCAGGCACGGCCGGTCTGCTCGCGACTGCCCCGCACCGAACTGCCCCGCACCGAACTGCCCCGCACCGAACTGCCCCGCACGGAACTGTCCGGCAGGCCGGCCGGACAGGCAACAGCGCAGGCCGCGGCGCAACTCGCCGAACGGACCGCTGCGGGAGCCAGCGCCAAGGCAGCCTGAGCCTCACAGTCCGTCACGGTGTGCGATCGCAGCGGCCTCGGTCCGGCTCGCCGCATTGAGCTTCGCCAGGATGTTCGACACGTGAACGCTGGCTGTCTTCGGTGAGATGAACAATTCCGCACCGATCTCTTTGTTGCTGTAACCGGACGCGATCAGCCTGAGGACCTCTCGTTCCCGCTCCGTCAGCCCGGCTAGCGGACTGCGGCCTGCCAGCCCGGACCCGTGACCGGCTGACTGGCCGGGCGTCAATCCCGACCCCGACGTGCTGCCAAGCCTGGCCCGGCGGCCGAGATCAGCCAGCACCGCCCGAAGCGGCTCGGCCCGCAACTCCTCGGCGGCCTGAACCGCGAGCTGCCACTCCCGCCGTGCCGCACCCCGGTCACCGGCCTCGGCGAGGGACTCTGCCAGCCGCCAGCGGGACCGCGCCGTCTCGTAAGCGAAACCCGGCCCGAACGCGGTCACGACCGTCCGCCACGCCTGCGGATCGTTGCCGCCACTCGCGCGGTTCCACTCTGCCTGCGCCCGGGCCAGCCAGCCGCGCCCGTCCACGCCGAGCGCGAACTCCGGCCGGCGCGCGTTGGCTGCGCCCTGCCTGGCAACCTCGAGCAGCGCCCTGGCCTGGTCGATCGCTGTTTCAGCCCGCTCGGCGTCGCCGGCTGTCCTGGCTGCGACGGCCTCGTCGGCCAGGGCGCTGATTCCCACTGCGGCAGGCCGGATGACCGGAGGGGCGAGGTAGCCCTCCTCCAGTTCCCGCGCTGCGGCGATGGTCGCCTGGGCCTGCTCGACCGCGACCGCCGTCACGCCCTGCCACAGGGCCTGCTCGGCGCGCAGGCCGCGTGCGACATACTCCACGAAACGGTCACGTGCGAACATCGGCTCCAGCCAGACGCGGCGTTCGGCGACGCTCGCCGCTCCTCGCGCCACGCCGACGAACATGGCCATGGCCGACAGCCGCGCCTCGGCGGCACTGGTCACTCGCACCGCGAAACCGTCGGCGATCTGCTGCGCGTGGTCCCACTCGCCATCAGCGAAATGCGCGAGGTAGTGCAGGTACTGCAGGTCGATGCCGTACTGCGCCAAGCCAAGTCCCGCGCTGTTCGCCCGTGCGGTGCCCTCGTGCGCGGTGCGCGCCGCCTCGGCGAGGTTGCCCTGCTCCAGCTGGACCCTGGCGAGCTGGAAGGTAGCGCGGAGCTCGACCCCGAGCACCTTCGCCTCGGCCGCCTGGTGATACGCCCTCGTAAAGAGGCTGATGGCAGCATCGATCTTTCCGGCGTGTTCGCTGATCAGGCCGAGCGTGACCAGGGCGTCGGCCTCCACCCAGGGGGCGCGGGCCGCGGTCGCCGCGGTCCGCGCCTGCTCGGCGCGGGCACGGGCCGGCTCATGGTCGAGGCGGGACAGCAGTGCCCGGGCGTGCGTGGCCAGGGCACTGGCGTACTCCCAGCGGGGCGGATCGGCGGGCAGCGCGTCGACGGCCGCCTGCGCGAACTGCTCGGATGCCTCTTCCTCTCCGAGGTTGTGCAGGAAGTACGCGAGCCGCTCGCGCACCCGGCACAGCAGGCCCGGGTCGGTGTCCTCGTCCAGGAAGCCGAGCAGCCGGCGTAGCTGCGCCGCCGCACGCGCCGGGTCGCCGCCGTCCGCGGCGCTGAGCGCGGAGCGCAAGGCTAGCTTGCCGTGGCCAACGCCGGCCAGCTTCGCCGGATCGGTGACCCGGTCCCAGAGAGAGAGCGCCTGGTCGTAGTGCCGGTGTGCCTCGGCCGGGGCGGCCAGCCGCTCTGCTTCCTGGCCGGCCAGCACCGACGCGCTGAAAGCGCCGACGATGTCGTGGCTGGCCAGGTAGTGATGGGCGAGCTCGGCAGCGGTGCCGGGCACTTCGGCCAGCCGCCGCTCGTCGGCGAGCAGTTCGGCCAGCCGTGCGTGCAACCTGGTGCGCTCGCCTGGCAGCAAGTCGGCGTAGACGGCCTCGCGCAGCAGCGCATGCCGGAAGGAGTAGCCCTGCTCCCCGTCAACATCCAGCAGCTGATGAGCCAGCGCCTCCCTGACGGCGCTGTCGTAGACCGCCGCGTCAAGGCCAGCGGCTTGCCTGACTAGCTCGTCGTCGACCTTCCTGCCGGTGACCGCGGCGGTCCGCAGCACCTGTTGCGCGGCTGCCGACAGTTGCTCCATCCGGGCGAGCAGCAAGTCCGCCAGGCCGGCCGGCAACGTGGACCCGGCCGACGACGCGGCGAGCAGTTCCTCAGCGTAGTAGGCGTTTCCCTCGGCCCTGGTGATCACCCGGCCGATCGCGGCCGCGTCCAGCCGCCGCTGCGGCAACGTGGTGAGCAGTTCAGTCATCGCGGCGGACGTGAGCGGGCCAAGCTCGACATAGCTGACTCCGGGCAGCCGGAGCAGCTCGGCGATCAGCGGCCGCAGCGGATGCCGGCGGTGCATGTCGTCGCTGCGGTAGGTGGCGACGACAGCGAGCCGCTCCGAGTGCAGCATCCGGCTCAGGAACGTCACCAGGTCCCTGGTGGACTGGTCAGCCCAGTGCAGGTCCTCGAGGATCAGCAGCACCGGGCTGGCACCGGCCAGCTCGGTGAGCATCCCGAGCACCGCGCCGAAAAGCTGCTGCTGCACCAGGCCAGGCAGGTCGCCGCCGACCGGCTGGCTCTCGTTCCGGTCCGGCAGCAGCCGGGACAGCACCGGGCGCGAGGCCAGCGCGTCGAGCAGCACGTCACCGGCGAACGGGCCGGTTGCCGCGTCCCTGAGTGCGTCCGCCAGCGGCAGGTAAGGGACTGCGTCGCCGAGTTCGGCGCAGCGGCCAGACAGGACGGTGAAGCCGCGCTCGCGTGCCAGCGTCGCCAGCTCGGCCACCAGCCGCGTCTTGCCGACGCCAGCGTCACCGCTGATCAGCGTCACCACCGGACGGCCGCCGGCGGCCGCGTCGAGCAAGCCGAGCAGGTGACTGAGCTCAGCCTGCCTGCCCACCAGCTTGCCGCGCGGAATCTGAAGCATTGCTCCATTATCCCAGCAGATCCGGACACTAGCGCCCAGGCCAGGACGCGCAGCTTGTCAGACCTTCCTGGCACAATGCTTGTTGTGCCTCGCTCCTCGCGCGGATTGTTCCGCGGACTTCCCCGCGTGGTGGCGATCCTCAGTTCCGTCTCGTTCACCGTCGCACTCGGGTACGGGATCGTCGCGCCTGGTATCCCTGCGTTCGCGAAGCACTTCGACGTCAGCACCGCCGCCGCCGCGAGCGTCATCAGCGCGTTCGCGGCGATGCGGATCGTCGGCGCATTGCCCGCAGGACGCCTGGTCGACCGGTTCGGCGAGCACCGGACCATGGCGGCCGGAATATCGGTCGTTGCGGTGAGCAGCCTGCTCGCCGGATTCTCAGGATCGTTCGCGCAGCTCATCGTGCTGCGCGGGATTGGCGGGCTTGGCTCGGCGATGTTCAGCGTCAGCGCCCAGACGCTGCTGCTGCGCAGCGTGCCCGCCGAACTGCGGGGCCGCGCCAGCGGCCTGTACACGGGCGGCTTCCTGCTGGGCGGGATCAGCGGGCCCGCCATCGGCGGCGTCCTCACCGCCTGGTCGCAGCGGGCTCCTTTCTTCATCTACGGCATCATGCTGCTCGTGCCGGCCGGTATCGCCGCGATCGCGCTGCACGACAGTCCCGCCGCCGCAGGCACGGCGAAGACCCGGGCGGCGCGGCCGCTCGCCGAGATCGCCAGCGCCCTGCGCAGCCGGGCATACCGGGCCGCGGCCGCGGCTAACCTCGCCGACGGCTTCGCCGTGATGGGAGTGCGCAGCGCCATCGTCCCGCTGTTCGTCCGCTACGTCCTGCACAAGTCAGCGACCTGGACCGGCATCGGGTTCCTGGTCGTAGCGGCACTGAACGCCGCCACCCTGCTTCCGGGCGGGCGAGCGGCTGACACCATCGGCCGGCGACCGGTCATCGTGACCGGTTGCCTCATGTCGGCCGCCAGCATGGTCATGCTCGCGGTATTGCCAGGCACCTGGGGTTTCCTGCTAGCGATGGCGATCCTCGGACTCGGCTCGGGTCTGCTCGATGTCGCGCCGTCGGCCATGATCGGCGACCTGATGGCCGGTCAGCGTGACCAGGCGGACAAGCTGCCGGCAGGCGGGAAGAGGCCAAGCCGGAAGGGGGCAGGCCGGAAGGGGAAGATCGGTAAGAGGGGGCAGCGGGGCCGGGCCGCAGGCAGCCCGCAGGGCGGGACGGTCGTGGCCTCGTACCAGATGGCCGGGGACATCGGCACGGTCGCCGGCCCGGTGACAGTCGGATTCCTGGTCGACTCGGTCTCCTATAACGCAGCCTTCGTGCTTGCCGCCTGCGTACTCGGGCTAGCCGCACTGCAAGGGCTGCTCGCTCCGGAAACCCGCGACCGGGGCACAGCCGATCGTGAGGTAGCCGTCATCCCGGACGTGCCGGGACTCCCGCCGACCCCAGCCGAGCTCGATCAGGCTCGCTGACCTCACCCGGGCGGGCTCCGGCCGGGCTAAGTGCCGGCCCGGCGAGGTTCCGGCGTGCGATGCCTGCCGAACAGCACATAGTGGTTAATCTTGCTGGGACCGCCCAGCGCCACCGGGCGGGCGGCAGCCACACCGAGCGGCAGCCACACCGAGCGGCAGTCACGCAAGGAGCAGCCAGCAGGAATGAGCGATCCTGAAGACATGAGTCCAGCGCCCAGCACCGGCCGGAGCGAGAGCACCTGCGGTCAGCCGCCGGCTGGCCGCAGGTCCAGGCGGGTCAGGGTCGCGGCCGTCACGGCCGGACTGCTCGCCGCGGCACTGACCGCGGGCGCGGCGACCTGGCTGCACGGCCGGGCGGGTGGTCAGTTGCTCAGGCCGACCGGCACACCGCCGAGCGTCAGTACCTCCCTGGCCTATGAGCTGCAGCTATCGGCCGTCAGGCCGACCGCGGCGCCCGGCTTCACGCTGACCGATCAGTACGGACGGCAGGTCTCGCTGGCCAGTTTCCGCGGCCGGACCGTGGTGCTGACCTTCATGGACCCGCACTGCACCGACATCTGCCCGATCGTCTCCCGCGAGTTTGTCGGCGCATACCAGCGGCTCGGGACCCGTGCGTCCCGCGTGGCCTTCGTCGCGGTGAACGTGAATCCCTTTCATCGCCTGGTCGCTGACGTGGCCGGCTTCTCGCGCGAACAGCGGCTCGACTCCATCGGTTCCTGGTACTTCCTGACCGGATCGCTCCGCAGCCTGCGCCGGGTGTGGGACGCCTACCAGGTCTCGGTGACCGCACCGGGCCGCGACGCGGACGTTATCCATACCTCGCTGATCTACTTCGTGGACAGCCATGGGCGGGAACGCTACGTGGCGGCGCCGATGGCCGATCACACTAAGCAGGGCGCCGCTTTCCTGCCAGGCAGTCAGCTCGCGTCCTGGGCCCGCGGCATCGCCCTGGTCGCAAGGTACGTGAGCCAGCCAGTTAGCGGCTGATCGCTCCGGCCCGGCCAGCCGGAGAGTCCGGAGTGAGCAGCACCGACAGTGACGCCGTCAGGGCGTCCCGCATGGCCGGGGCAGCCAGGCCCTGATCGAGCTGGAGCAGCTGGTAAGACTCGAAGGAACACAGTACGTCGGCCGCCGCCAGCATGTTGCCGGCGGCAGCCGGGGGCATATCGGCCAGCTCCGCGGCGAACAACTCCCTGATCTGGTCGCGAAGAAACACCCTGGTCTTCGCCACTTCGACGGCGAGCAACGCCTGGAACGGCGCCTGCAGGCGGGACACCAGCGCCGCCGGGCCGACGGCTTCGAACAGCCGGAGCCGCTGCGTTATCAATGCATCGATCCTGGCCGAAAGCGGATCTCGGGCTTCAGCTTGGATCGCTATGAGCGGCTGGGCCCGCTGCTGCTGCCGGCGGACGGCTGTCCGGCACAAGTCGTCGATGTCGTCGAAGTACCGGAACAGTGACCTCGGCGAGAGCCCGGCCCGCTCGGCGATCTCCCCGGTGCACGGCCGGAGATTTCCCTCGCTGTACAGGTCGAGCAGTGCGTCCACGACCGCCTGCCGGTTACGGTCCCGGCGTAGCCGGCGTCCGTCGCCTGCCGCGGTCGTGGCGCCGACCGGCTCAGCTCCCTGCGCCGCCCGGCCGCCGTGCCCGGCTGCGTACCGGGTCCCGTCGCCGGTTCCGGCGAGCGTGTCAGGTTCGGCGGTGACCATGGTGGCCGTCCTCAGATCGTGAACGCAAGGTTCGTCGCCAGCTGCCGGCCCAGCCCGACGTCTCCGGCAAGCTCGACCCGCGCGAGCGCGGCCCGCGCATCTTCACGGCCGCCCGTGAGCCGGAGGAAGAGCGAGGATGACAACGCGATGGCCGCGGTGGGCTCGCCTGCCAGCGCATCCACCAGCTGCGCCTTCCCTGCTACGACCACGTTCAGCTCGCGCTGGATCGGCCCGGTCAGCGTGATCCGCACCGAACTGCCCTGCGGCGCCTGACCGCGCTTGCCGATGATGTAGCCGAGGGCGCCGGTCACCTCAGCGAGGGCCTGGTCGGCCACCGCGCCGCCGTCATTGCCCGGAGTCCCGACGGCCGCCCTGATGTCCTGTTCGTGCATCCAGCAGTCGAAGATCCGTATCTTCATAAAGCGGTCGTAGGTCGCGTTCCCGGCCGGCGTCCACGACGGAGCGAAGAAGTCGTCGGCAGTCATCGCGGTCAATGCCGCCAGCCGCTGCGCGGTCACTGTGCGGAACTGAGCCAGCAACTGCGCATCCGAGAGCTCACGCAGCGCTACGATCCAGGCCTCGTTCAGCCTGGCGATGTCATTGCGGACATGTTCGCCGAGCTGGTCAGGGACCTGCGGGTGCTTAGCGCCGGTCAGCGTGCGTTCCGTTCCGACCAGGTGGGCGAGCACGTCGTGGACGTCCCAGCCGGGCAGGACCGGCAGCGACCACTGCTCCCGGGTAAGGCCCGCGAGCAGGTCGGCGATGACTGACCACTCCTGGCCGAGCAAGGTGACGATGCGCTCCTGCTCGGCATCGCGCGGGTCTGCCTGGCTGGCGGTCACGTCGGCTGGCACCGAGGGCAGCTCACTCACTGATACTCCCTTGCTGGTCGTCCGTACTCGGTGCGAGCGCGGTGTCGAAGTCCACGACCGCGCCGCGGTTGATGCTGACCCAGTCCCTGCCGCGCAGGTAGGGCAGGAAGGTCGCGGCGATCCGTTGCTGGTCGGTCTCGGACTTCGGTCGCTGGATCTCGTAAAGCTGCGGGAAGGACGTCCAGGCTACGACAGCGTCCCAGAGCCGGGCGGCCGCCTCCCCCGCGGGCGGGTCGACCAAGACCGGTCCGAACAGGCACTGGCCGTCGGGAAAGAACAGTGTCGGAACCCCGAACCCGTTCGCGCCGGTCACTCGGCGGTGCTCTGCCAGCACCTCGTCGCCGGTGCTCGGGTCGCTGACAGCCGCCTCGACGAGCGCCGGGTCGTGCCCGAGGCGCCCGATGATCGCCTCAGCGACCTCGCGGCGGTGCGGCTTCCCGCCGTTGACGTGCAGTTCACGGCCGACCTCGGCATACCAGGCGTCAAGCTGGTCCATCCCCCGGCGGCGCAGCAGCGCGCCGATCCGCATCAGTGACCAGCCGTAGGACCACGGCCGCTCCCACGGGTGCTTCTTCCCCGCTGCCCGGTTCACCTCCTCCAGGCTGAAGAATCGCCAGTTCACCACCAGTCCGGTCTGCTCCCGAACCTCGCGGATCCACAGTGACGCCTGATAGGCATACGGGCACATCGGGTCGAAATGGAAGTCGACGTAGGCTGGCTGGTGAGTGATCGTGGAGCCCATAGCGGGCACGGTAACCGTTGTCACCGATCACGACAAGTCACCGCACCACGGCGCCCAGCCGGGCGGCGGCCACCCCGAGCCGGCCCGCGGGCGCAGGTGCGGCAGACAAGAAAATCAGTCGAACGACCTGACCTAATGACTACTCCCTGGCTTATGCTTATGCCATTGCAAACCGTTGCAGGAATGTGATTGCAGAAAACGACCAGCGACTAGGATCGATGACGACGCAACCAGGTGAGATCGTCGATTCGGTGCGCGATGCCACGACCGTGCGCTCCGATGGACCCCGGGAGCATCCCGGGGTTCCGCAGGCACCTCCGGCGGCCATCCATGCCCGACTTGAGGTGGACCCGGTGCAGTCGGACCCGGTGCAGTCGGACCCGGTGACCGATGCCGCGCTCGCGGTGTTCGAGCCGAGCGCCACCAGCGTCGAGGCGGGCTTCTTCGACTGGGACATCTCCACCGGCGAGATCATGTGTGATCCCGTCACCTACCGCATGCACGGGCTGCGAGACGGTATCCCCGCGACGATGGAGACGTTCCTGTCCCGGGTTCCCGCCTCCGATCTGGAGCGCGTGACGGAGCAGATGCAGGTCATGGTCTCCGCTGTCGGCTCTTACCAGCTGGAGTACCGCGTACTTGGCAGGGACGGCAACCTGCGGTCCATGGAGGCGCGCGGCCGGGTCATGCCAGGGCCTGATGGCCGACCAGCCCGGATGATGGGACTGGTCATGGACACCACCACGATGCGGACCGAACGCGAGGAGCACGAGCGCCGGCTGCGAGAGCTCGCTGACCGGGCGAGCCAGGCGCGCGACTTCACCGCTGCCCTGGCATCGGCGATAACGGTCGACGAAATCGTCGACGCGGCGCGGGACGGCCTGCGCGCCTACGGTGCGGACAGCGTTATCTTGACGGCCTCGCGAGACGGCCGGCTGGCAGTTGCCGCTTCGTGCGGGTTCGACGAGCGCAGCCTCCGCTTGCTTAGTGGCATCGGGTTAGCACAGCCCGCTCCCATCTCGGACGCGGTCCGGGACCAAGCTCCGGTCTACCTGTGCTCGCCGGAAGCTGTCGTCGAGGAGTACCCGCACCTGGCCGACAGCCTGGCCGACTCGCCACAGCAAGCCTGGGTGGCCCTGCCGGTGCGAGACTCGGCAGGCGAGGTCGGTGCATGCCTGTTCGGATTCAGCAAGCCGCATGACTTCCCGGCCGGGGAGCGGGCACTGCTGTTCTCCGCATCCGGACTGCTCGCGCAGTCCATGGAGCGGGCGCGCATGTATGAGACTCAGCACGCGCTCGCAGCCGAACTGCAGCGGGTCATGCTGCCGCGGGGCACACTGACCGCACCCGGCTTCACTATCGCGACCCGGTACCAGGCGGCCACCTCCGGCATAGAAATCGGCGGCGACTTCTACGACGTGCTGCCCTGCCCTGATAATCAGGTCGCCCTCGTGATCGGGGATGTCCAGGGACACAACCTGCTTGCCGCGTCCCTGATGGGCAGGCTGCGCACCGCGGTGCACGCGTATACCAGGGAGGGCCACGCACCTGCCGACGTCATGGCGCGGACGAATCAGTGGCTGGCCAATCTCAATACCGACCCGGACAAAGCACTTTTCGCGACGTGCTGTTTCTTGCTGGTCAATCCGGCTACTGGTGACCTGGCAATCAGCCGGGCCGGGCATCCGCCGCCAGTACTCGTCGCGCCCGGCGCGAAACCGCGCATCATCGACTGTGAGCCTGGCCTTCCGCTCGGAGTCGACGTGGACACCCAGTACTCGGCCCGAGAGCTGCATATCGCGCCCGGCTCGGTACTGGCGCTGGCGACCGACGGGCTTTTGGAGTCCGATTCTGGGGATGACTACAACCTCAGCCGTCTTCTCGATCTGCTCAGCAACGGCTCGTCGGATGATCTGGAGGAACTGGCCAATAGCCTACTCACCGGGACCCGCCGGTCGCGGCGCCACGGGGACGACGTGGCCCTGCTGCTGGCCAGGCTGGACGACCCAGCCCACGCCCGCCCTTAGTACCGATGCCCATCTTTGGTTCCGGCTCTACCAGCGCGTTTTGATGCCATGAGCTGGCTCACTTCCCACGAGACGTTCCGGAGGATCTCCGCCCTATGGACGCCAAGTATTTGATGCCCCTGCTCAAATGCCCATTCGATAACCACATCAGTCCGTATGTATCCGCGATAAACCAGCACGTCGTCGAATGGGCCTGCGAATTCGACTTACCCCAGGACGCAGCCGAGGTCGGCCGGATAGATGCGACGAAGGTCGGCAGCCTGGCCGCACGAACCGCACCCCGTGCAAGCCTGCACGCCCTGGAGTTTCTCGCCGACTGGCAGGTGTGGCTCTTTCTCTTCGACGACAAGTACAGCGACGAATCCGCGACGGGCGCCGATCTTGCCCGGCTTAGCCGACTGATCACCGCGTTCATGCTGGTGCTCGACAACGGAAGCGAGGCCAGCGATCCCGCGATCAGGTTCAGCGTAGCTCTCGGTGACCTGATGGACCGGCTCGCCGCGATGGCCACTGACGCGCAGGCGTCCAGGTTCGTCAGCGCCGTCCGCGGATATTTCCTCGCCCAGTTCTGGGAAGCAGCGCACCGGGCTGATGACCGCCCGGCCGACCTGGCCGAATACGCCGCGATGCGGCGCCATAGCGGCGCGGTTCCGACGTGCATGGCACTGATCGACGTCGCCGACGGCTTCGAACTCAGCACTGCCGACCACTGCCGGCCGGACGTGCGCGCGGTGACCGACATCGCGGTGAACGTGACCTGCTGAGCGAACGATATCCTGTCCTATCCGAAGGAGTCCGAGCGCAGCCTGAAGGTGCACAGCTTGCCGGCGGTGCTCGCCAGCGACCGGAAGATACCGACGGCCGAGGCGATCATCCATGCGGTGGCCATGCACGATGCCGAGGTGGCGCGATACCTGCATGCGGAGGGTTCAGTGCGCCTCGACGCGGCCCCGGAGTTGCGCGGCTACCTCGACGGGCTGCGTTCCTGGATGAGCGGGAATTTCCACTGGTCACTGGAGACCGGCCGGTACAGCGTCGCGACCGTTTCGGCCTGACCTGATGCGGATCTTCCTGGCCGGCGCGAGCGGCCTGATCGGAATTCGGCTGACTCCGCTCCTGATCGCGGCCGGGCACACCGTAGCCGGGATGACCAGGTCACCAGCGAAGGCCGGCCAGCTCAGTGAACTCGGTGCGCGGCCGGTGGTGTGCGACGTCTTCGACACCTTCGCACTGAACCAGGCAGTCACCGCCTTCGCGCCGGACCTGGTCTTCCATCAGCTCACAGACCTGCCCGATGACGTCAGCCAGATCTCGGCGTATGGCGCGCGTAACGGCCGCGTCCGCACCGAGGGAACGCGCAACCTGATCGCGGCGGCGGCGGCGGCCGCGGGCACGTCGCGCCTCATCGCGCAGAGCATTTCCTGGGAGCTAGCCACCGAGGCCGCGCGTGCGGTCACCGCCGCTCACGAGCGTGCGGTGATCGCGGCTGGCGGCGTGGTGATCCGGTACGGCCAGTTCCACGGCCCTGGCACTTATTACCCAGACGAACCGCCGCCGCCGCCGCGTGTCCATCTCGACGACGCGGCGCGGCAGACCATGGCTACGCTGACCGTGCCAGCCGGAATGACCGTGGTCATAGACGACAGGGCTAGCCAGCGAACGGTAGCCTGATTTTTCCGGCGCCCGACCTGATTCCCGACCGGCACGGATAGGAGCAGACGGATCATGGCCGATCTTGCTGGACGGACTTTCCTGGTCACCGGCGCGAATGCCGGCATCGGCTACGCCACGGCCATGGACCTGGCCCGGCGCGGCGGTCGCGTGCACGTCGCCTGCCGGTCAGCGGCCAAGGGCGCGGCCGCTGTCGCCGCGATCAGTGCCGAGACCGGCAGCGAACAAGTCCGTTACCTGCACCTGGACCTCGCTGACCTGGCCGGCGTGCGGCAGAGCGCGCAGGACTTCCTGGCGCTGCGCGAGCCGTTGCACGTCCTGATCAACAACGCCGGCGTCGGCGGCCAGCGCGGCATCACCGCGGACGGCTTCGAACTGCACTTCGGCGTCAACCACCTGGGACATTTCGCGCTGACCCAGGAACTGCTTCCGCTGCTGCAAGATTCCGGCCAGGCGCGGATCGTGAACGTCGCCAGCGAGGCGCATCAGGAGGCGAAGGACATCGACTTCGAGGCTTTGCGTTCGCGCACGAAAAGCATTACCGGGCTGCCGGAGTACGCCGTGTCCAAGCTCAGCAATGTGCTCTTCACGCAAGAGCTTGCGCGCCGCCTCGCCGGCACCTCCGTGACCGCCTATGCCCTGCACCCGGGCGTCGTGGCCTCCGAGATCTGGCGCCGGGTGCCCTGGCCGGCCAGGAAGCTGATGACCCGCCGGATGCTGACGATCGAGCAGGGCGCGCGGACCTCGCTGTACTGCGCCACCTCGCCCGAGGTGGCCGGTGCCTCCGGCAGGTACTACGACGACTGCCGGGAGGCCGATCCCAGCGCGGTCGCGACGCCGGAACTCGCCGCGATGCTCTGGGAGTACAGCGAGAAGTGGACAGCGCTGCCCGGCGGCGCTGCCAGCGGCTGACCTGACTAACACTGACCTGACTAACACTGGCCTGACTACACGTCGGGGAGTTCGGTGGCTACCTCGATGACCAGGTCCAGGCTGTCCGCCGGGGACAGGGCGGCGTCGCACAGGCGGCTGTAGAGCTCTTCGTAAGGAGCTACCTCGCTGGGCTCGGTCAGCACCAGATCAGACGTGACTGTGTCGATGGCCACGACCGCGGGATCTCCAGGGTCCGGGTAGGCGTAGATCGAGAACGCGCACCGGGGCACCGTGAAGCTGTCCAGGCGAGCATCGACCGGCAGTATCCGCAGCGTGATGGCTGGCTTGCCGTTGCATGCCGTCGCGAGGTGGTAGAGCTGCTTCCTGACGACCTGCGGCGGGGCGGCCAGCCGCCGGATCGCGACTTCGTCCACGATCACGTCGTAGCCTGGCGCGCCCGGGCGGCGCAGCATCCGTTGCCGGCCTGTGTTCCCGGCCAGCACGCCGTCCACGGTCGCCGCGGGCGGGCCGAGCGTGGCGTCTGAGCTCGCCCGTGACCGGACGAACTCCTGGGTCTGCAGCAGGCCGGGGATGAACGTCTGCTGGTACTCCCGGATCTCGCTGGCACCGGCCTCCAGGTTGGCGTACAGCGCCTGCCGATCGCCCATCCCCCTGGTCGACTCCCACCAGCCCCGCTCACCGGCCTCCCTGGCGATCGTCACGATCTGGGTCCACCGCTCACCGTCCACGCCCAGCGCGTCCAGGATCTTCATCACGTCGGCCTGGTCGACGATGTGGCCGTTCTCCAGCCGGGAGATCTGCGCCCGTGACTCGCCGATCCGCTTGGCGACCTGCTCGTGCGTCAAGCCCGCCTCCGCGCGCAGCGCCCGCAGCTCGGCTCCGAGTCGCAGCCGCCGGACATAAGGGCTGATCACCGGCGACCTCCGGCTCCGTCAGGATGACGTCTCACGACTGGCGCCCGACGGCACACCACATCGGCAGCGAGCGCTGGGTGCCCTCGGTGTCAGGGTCCGGCCGCCACTGCGGCAGTTGCACGACGCCGGGGTCGACGAGGTCAAGTCCGTCGAAGAATCGCGCCACCTCCGGCATGGTGCGCAAGACGACAGACTCGCTCATCTGCGGGTTGAGACGGTTGAACGTCTCGGTCAGCTCGTCACCGTGGACGTCTTTGGCCAGGTGTGACATGGCCAGGTAACTGCCCGGCGCCAGCGTGCCCATCACGCGGGTGATGATCGCCTCGGGATGCTCGGACGGCGCGAAGAAGTGCAGGACGCCGAAGAGCATGACAGCGACCGGCTTGCCGAAGTCGAGCGTCTCCCCCGCCTTCCGCAAGATCGGCTCAGGGTCGCGCAGGTCACCGAAGATGTAGTCGCAGGCACCCTCCGGGGCGCTTGTCAGCAGCTTGTGCGCGTGGGCGAGCACGATCGGGTCGTAATCGACATAGACGATCCGGGACTCCGGCGCGACTGCCTGGGCGACCTGGTGGGTGTTGTTCTGGCTGGGGATACCGGTACCGATGTCGAGGAACTGGCGGATGCCCTGCTGACCAGCCAGATACCGCACCACCCGGCCAAGCAAGGCACGGTGCGCCCGCGCATCGGCCCGTACGCCGTCCAGGCCGCCCGGCCAGGCCGCATAAGCATGTTCGGCAGCAACACGGTCGACTTCGAAGTTGGCCTTACCGCCCAGGAGGTAGTCGTAAACCCGGGTGACGTGCGCGACGCTGGTATCGATTTCTGGCCAGCCATCGGTGTCGAGGTTGGTACCAGTTCCGCTATCCGCCACGACGCATCCTCCTTGGAGCTTTAGACCGTTTCGGGCGACAGGCAACGCCCGATTTGCAGACAGTACCGTTTGCCGAACACTTCAAGTCTCAGTGTAAGCGTTTTAACGGATATAGGCCTGTAGACCTTTTAGCTTCTGACCTTCCTGGCCGCACGGCATCAGGCGGTCGCCGCCGTCCCTCCAATCACGTGCGCTGGGACGGGAGGGCGAACGCCCAGCCCGGATGAAACCCTGTCACGGTATGATGGATGTTCGAAGATTGGTACTGTCCAAATTGTCGGCCATTCAGAAGTTACGGACAATCAGCTCTCACGTACAGCCGCCAAGGCCGCACGATCGGTAGCAACAACCCCCCGGTAACCGGCCGACCAACTACGTCGTGGTAAGGGACCATTAGCATGAATCAGGCAAAATATGCCTCCTGGCGTAAGTCCAGCTACAGCAACAGCAGCGCCAACTGCGTGGAGGTCGCGTTCGCCGCGGACTCTGTCGGCGTGCGGGACACCAAGCAGCACGGAGTCGGGCCCGTGCTGGAGTTCAGCCGCGGCGAGTGGGAGGCATTCCTGCTCGCGGCGAGAGATGGAGAATTCGACCTCTAACATCGGCTAGGCGACCTTTTGCCTGCTTTCGCAAACCCGATCGCCCGCTGGCAGCGGACCACTCCGCTGCCAGCGGTTCTTGCGTCTGGTAATGAAACTTCCGCAGGGCGACCCGATGGCTTGAAATAGTCGTATTTACAGATCCATACTTGATACATTCGTGGAGATCGAACCGTACGGCAATCCGGTCTGCTCGGACCGGCAGTCGGTACATAGCGGCGGGAGGCTGGCAGATGGACCTGGCGCGGCCATCCGTCGGATTACCAGAGTGTGCCGGGGCAGCGCCGTACCCCGCTCGCGCGATTATCTGGTGCCTTAACGGGCCGTATCCGGAACGGCAAGCACGACGTGTTGTCGGCTGCGCGCTGGATGTCGGCGGACTGACGTCCCAAGCCGATGATGTCGCCCTGGCGGCCAGCGAATTGGTGACCAATGCGCGCCGGCACGCGCCGGGACCGTACGAACTGCGCGTCTACTTCGATCGAACGTCCGTGAAGGTCGCTGTCCTGGATGGCGGTACCGACCACGCCGAACTGGCGCGCAAACTCGGCCAGGCGGCACTGAACGAGCCTGTCGACGGCGAGTCGGGCCGTGGCCTGCAACTCGTCACCGGGCTGTTCCCCGGATGCTGGGGCACTGAGGCCACCACGACCTGTACCGGGAGTACCCCGGCCAAGCAGGCCTGGATCACGGTCACGAAGCCATGCCTGATCGCGGCAGGCAACGCTGACTGGCCGCAACCTGAGGCACTCAGCCTGATCGCGCTGGGCATTCGCTAGCCGTTCGATAGCCGCGCGCTTATCGTGGAACCATTCCGATAGCACCCGCCGAAGCGGAGGTCCTGCTTGCCTGCACCGGCTGACCAGGAACGCGGCGTCGCGACGGCCGGCTATCGGTGTTACGCAGGCTCGCAGGCCGTGTCGATCGTGGGCACGATGATGACCTACACGGCACTGTACTGGCTGACGCTGCACATCGCCCGAGGCAACGCCGCGGTGCTGTCGGCCCTCGTGGCGGCACAGTTCCTGCCGATGCTTCTCTTCAGCCGCCGGGCGGGGGCGATCGTGGCGGGTCACCGGCCGGCGCGGGTGCTCGTAGCCACCCAGGCTGCCCAGGCTGCCGGGTCGCTGGCGCTTGGCGTCCCGTTGCTGGCGGGCTGGATGGCGGTCTGGTACCTGTGGGTTCTGTCGTTCGTGGTCGGCTGTGTCCTGGCCGTTGACGTCCCGGCCCGGCAGCTGTTCATGCGTGACCTGGTCGGCGACGCTGAGCTGCGGCGCGGGTCTGCCCTGTACGCGGCGATCACGGGCCTGGCCAAGATTGCCGGACCTGGCGTGGCCGGGATCATCATCGCCGTCAGCGGCGAGGCGGCGGTGTTCCTGACCGACGCGGCGTCGTTCTCGCTCGTGATTGGCGTCCTTACCTGGCTAGCGCGTGAAGTGCGCCTCGGCGAGAAGGCGGAGCGGGCAAGCGCCTGGCCTGCGCGGCGGTTCCGGTGGGTGCTGGAACTTCCGCGCGGCATTCAGGTCGCGGCGGGGATGGCACTGCTAGTCGGCGGATTCGGGATTCAGTTCGAGGTGACCAATCCGCTGATGGCGACGAAGGTCTTTCACCTGGGATCGCTCGGGTTTGGCCTGATCGGAACGTTCACTGCGGCGGGCGGTATTGCCGGGAATTTCTACTCATCCCATCGTAATGATCCGGGCTACCGGGAGTTCCTGGCCTGGGCAGCGTTGTTCGGTGCTGCCGAGCTGGCGGCAGCGGTCATGCCGGTGGCGTGGGCCTATGACGTCCTAATGGTCGTGGTAGGCGCTGCGATCCAGCTCTTCGCGGTGAGCGCGACCGTCTACGTGCAGAAGAACGCGCCGCAGACTCAGCGTGGCCACGCGCTCAGCGCGTACAACGCCGGCTTCATGGGCTTCGTCCCGGCTGGTGCCTTTGTCGTCGCCGGGCTGGCCGCGTTCGCCGGGACCCGCTGGGCGCTGATCATCCCTGGCGTCGTGATCCTGGCTTGCGGAACGGCACTGCTGGCCCGGGAGCTTGACCGGAGTATTACTACGTCATACGATCTAACGTATGGCGAGGCAGGGACGGGACTCAGATGGGCTGGCGCGATTCGGAGAGCCAGGCGTCCTGGTGCTGCTCGCGCTGAGCGACGGGCCTAAGCACGGTTACGCCATCACCACCGACGTGGCCGACCGCACCGGGATCAGCCTGGGGCCGGGCACGCTTTACGGGTCACTGGCCAAGCTGGAAAGGCTCGGCCTGATCGCCCCGCTTCCGAGCGAGGATCGGCGGCGGCCCTACGAGATCACCGCCGCGGGCCGGTCGGCGCTCGCCGCGCAACTGCAACGGTGGTCACTGATCGTAGAAACAGGAAGGGCAAGGCTGGCATGGACCTAATCCCCATTTCCTGGTCGCCCTGCATCCCAGAGACTGGCGAGAGCGGTACGGCGAGGAGTTCGCCGCGTTGCTGGAAGACACCCGGCTGATTCCTTCGGCAGTCGTCAACGTCGCCGCTCACTGCGCGGGCCTGCAGGTGCGGGCTCACCGAGAAGCGGCGCTCGTGACTGCCGGGCCAGGACCGGCTTGTTTCTCGCCTGCCACGCATCGTCCTGCTCATTGTCTTGGTCCTGGCCTTGATCGCCGGGGCGGTGAGCATTGTCTCGCCTCGGTGGCGGCACGGAGTTTCCCGGGCCGCCGGGTGATCTAGCGCGCCCTGACCTTGGCTGCGGAAGCGGCATACCAGTCGCGCGGGACCTGACGGTAGCTGGGTATCGCATCACTGGCGTCGACATCAGCGAAGTACAGATTCGCAGGGCCAGGGAACTCCTGCCGCGGGCGGAGTTCGTGCGCGCCGACATCACCAGGGTTGAGTTCGCCCCGGAGTCCTTCGACGCGGTGGTCTCATTCTTCGCGCTGATCCACCTGCCTCTAGAAGACCAGTTTCCCCTGCTGGAGCGAATCGCGTCGTGGCTGCGGCCGGGCGGATTGTTCCTGGCCACAACTGGCTATCGGGCGTGGACGGGCTTCGACGAGAACTGGCTTGGCGGCGGCGCCGCCATGTGGTGGAGTCATGCGGATGTTGCCACGTATCGGGATTGGATCAGCAAGGCGGGTCTCTCCATTGAGCGAGAAGAGTTCGTGCCGGAGGGCAACGGCGGGCACGCGCTCTTCTGGGCCTGGCGACCAGAACGGCAGGTCCCGCAGTCGCCCTGATAAGCGGTTGTCCCAGACCGCAATTGATGATCGAATCGGGCAGTGCAGCCTGACCTGGAGACTCGGCCCATCCTGCGGCGGGCGCGCACCATGTGGGAAAACCTCGCTGGCGTTCCTGTCGCATTCGCACCAGCGGTGCGGATCGCCGTGTCGCCGGAGTCGCGCCTGTGCCCTCCAGGCTGGGTCGGCATTGTCGTGCTCGGCGGTGCGGCTATCGCCACCGCTCCGGATGCATCCGCTGCGCGGACCGTGCAGCGTTCCATCGGGGAAGCGGATTCTGCGTCCTTGACCGATCCCGAGCAGCTCAAGAACTGGTGCGAGATCAGCGAGATCTGACGGCGGTCAGGTAGGCGAATGCCGTGCGCTCCAGTCCGGTCCCGGATTCGACAAGCGGCCTGAGGTATCTGGTGAGTTCGGCGGCTTCGTGCGGGCTCAGCACGCGATCCAGCGCTTCCCCGAAGGTCGGTATCAGCGGGTTGCCTGATGTGCGCAGGAACCGTTCCCAGGGAACTGGCTGCTTGTGGGCTCTTACGCTGACTCGTAGTTCGAGATTGATCTCGGGAAACCCTGCGTTCTTAGCATGGCGTACCAGGTCGCGCTCATCGAAGTCGCCCATGGGATCGCCGCCGTGCGACTGGACAGACTCATAGAGAGCCGCAACTTTTGCTGCCAGGTCCCTGACCGGGGTCACGTCATGGCCGAAGAACAGGTCTGGATCGGCATGGGACATGAGTACATTGATTGGCTCGAACAAGCTCATCCGTCCGCCAGGCTTGAGTACCCGGTGGAACTCTCCTAAGGCTGTCGCCTTGTCCTTGACGTAGATCAGCACAGATCTGGTGGTGAGAACATCGACCGATGCGTCGGCCACGCCGGTCAGGGAATCGGCAGCGGCCAGTATGAAGCGGCATCGGTCGAGCAGTCCTTCGGCGCGGGCGGCCTTGCGGCAGTGGTCGAGCAGGTCCAGGGAGATATCGGAGAAGATCACACGACCCGCCAGACCGAGCCGTTCGAGCGCGCCGAACGCGATAAGCCCATCGCCGGTGCCCACGTCAAGAAGCGAATCGTCAGGGTGCAGCTGAGCATTGTCGAGCACCGTATCCCGCACCGGGTACAGAAACTCGGTGAGATACTTCTCCCGGTAGGCGGCATCGCCTCCGAACCGCACGTCGAGAAGCCATCGGTGCCAGCGGTCAGGACCGTCCGTCATGGATGGCCATTCTTCCCTGCCTGCCTGGATAGCGGCAAGGGCGCCGCAGCGCGGTGAGTAGCAGCTTCGGCGGCGTCCGTGCGCAAGCCTGGCGCGCGCCGCACGCAGGCTGGCCTGGAGGACTCAGGCGACCCGTAGCGTAGCGAGGATCTCCCAGGCGAGCCTGCCGGTGAACGCCATGTAGTTCCCGGGACTGCCGCAGGAGATGAGGTACGGCCAGGACCCCTGGACCTGCTGGGCGGCTGGTGAGACGTCGCTCCACGACCCGCTGTTCCAGGCCGCCGCCATCGGTACGGGACCGCCATCGCCATAGACGGAGCCGGTACCCAGGGCCATGCAGAACCCGCCGGCGCAGGAAACCGCGCTCACGACCGCCACGTCCGCGGACCACGGCAAGGTACCCACCCAGGTTCAGGACCCTTTGAACCAGTGCACGGCGGCGGAGGTCTGCTCGCCTGCGTTGCTCATCGGATTCACGCCGACGGTCATGCACACGCTCGCGCTTCCGCAGGATACGTCCACCAGGCCGCACCACGATCCCGGCGGCCCGCATCCCCTGCCCGGCCAGCGCACCGAAACCCGGCAAACCCGGCCCAGGCCGGCCACCAGGATTTAAGAACCGCCACCCTGCACCACGCCATGACGTCGGCAAAACGACGAAGAGGGAACTCACGCTCAAAGCACGGCGCGAACGCGCAGGTTAAACGGCAAGCTAAGCCTGCGGCGCGTTGATTGCACCTGCCGACAGCGCGCGGCAGGCACCCGGACCGCGCTGCGTCAGAGCCAAAGCCGCGCAAGAGGTGACCGCGTCGGCACTCACGAAACGCGATCACAAGACGCGTCGGCTGATCCTTTGGCAAGGCGTTCCCTTACATCCATCAGCGCGAACCCGAGGAGGTTCATCCCTTTCCACAGGGAAGGCCGGCAAGCGCGCTCGTCGTCAGCAGCAACGCCTATTCGCCAGACGCGGTCCGTAGGACTAGCTTCCACAAGAACGCGTCCTGCCGTGGTAATGAGATAAGCCTCTAGCGACGGATTCTGGCTGAACTTGGCCATGTTCCCGTCGACTACAGTGCCATATCGATTAGCCGCCCACGTTTCCTCGTCGTAAGCCCGGATCGCGCGTCCCAGCATCTTCACCGCGCCGGGTGATGGTTCATCGAGGACGCGCACTGCCGTAAGCTCATCACCGAACAGACGCGCTTTGCTAGCCATCATGAAATGCTCCGCGGTGGGGTACTCGACCCCGCCGAGGGTGAACGGCGCTGGCCACCACTGACTCAGGCACTCAGGGCCAGGTCCGGCGGCTCAGGCCGCTGTTACCGCGACGAGCTGCGGATTCTCTTGACGGCCGATCCTGGCAGGTAGGCCCAGCCGATCGCGTCGAGGATCTGCTGGTCGGTCAGGTCCATCATCCACTCGTTCGCCTCGGCATGCTCGCGGACCTCCGCAATCACCTGCTCGTCTGAGGTGCCGTGCTTGACTCGGTACGCAGATGGGCCGCCGCCGATCGCTTTCACGGCTACCTCTGCTACTGGCGTCGCTGGCTTGGCTGCTGGCTTGCGGACCGGCTTGCGTGATCGGGTCGGCCGGCCGCTGGCTCCCGTTGCGGTGGCTTGCATCATGCGCGCGCTGGTGGTCTGGGCGTTGAGGTCGGCCGCTGTGGTCATCTGGCTGCCTCCGGTTGCGGTGAATCTTCTAATTCTATCCTATGCCGCACTCTTCATATTACATCGCAAAGTACCGCTTACTCGAATGAACTCGGCGCCGTTCAGTCCTAACCGGCCGTGATCTTGGTTCGGCGGGCTGAGGCGGTGGCGCTCGGCTTTGCCCTGGCTGGGGTCAGCCTGGGGAAGCGGCTGCCGTGCCGCCGGGCGAGTTCCACGGTCCTGCAGGGTGTTCATCCCGGACGTAGGGTATTTCGGGGCAGATTAGCCGGGTCCGAGTAACTGGATACGGGTGATCGCGGCGGCGAGGTCGGTGACAAGAACACAACCCATATGGCAGTTCGCCAGCTTGCTCGCATCACGGGCGGGCTGGCTGCCTGCCGGTCAAGGACTCACACCCTGTTATCCGTAATGTGGGTCTACTTTGGGGGCATGCGGCTGTTACCGGAGGCCCGCAGGCGTTCGCGGACCGGCCCGGGTTCCGGCGGACCCTTGAGTCACTGAATGATCCCCGGTTCGGCGAGCAGTTCACCGCGCTGCCGCGTCTGGGCCTACGGTCCTACTGAGAATGCCGACCCGCACCTGGGTGGCCCTGCCGGTAAGACGATCGACCAGGTACTGCCCATCGCCACTGTGCTGATGGGCGAGATCCTGGCTCTCGGCCGCGCGACGACTCGTCCAGTAGATGACCCAGCCCTAGCCGAACTACTCGACCCTGGTGATCATCCACGCGTCACCGCCCCGGATACCTATCGTGTCGAGAATCTGCTGAACCAGCCTCCGAGCGCGTGGCCCATCCAGGTCCCCGGGCACGAACGGCATCATGCAAAAGAATCAGCCGGGCCGCCACCGGCGTAGGCATGCCGTGATGAAGACCGACGCCGAGCGTCGGGCAGCGAGACCGGTCTCCGGGGTTCCTGCTCTGGGCAAATCAGGCCATGATGCTGCCCGCCGCTCCTATGGATGCGGCGAGTGCGGATAGTCCGGCGAGCGGCGCTGGAAGGACAGGATGCGCGGGTTCTGGATAGCACCGGCCCGGATCTCGATCGCCCGTCGGATGGTCTCGTTCGCCTCCCACGCCTGAGGGCCGGCCAGGATTGGGCGCAGGTGCGGCAGCAGGGCCTCGCTGATCTCCCACGTCGCGGAGTCCCACAGGTATGACGGGCTGTGGTCCACGGCGTAATAGTGGACGTTGTCGCCGACCGTGAGCATCGGCTCAGCGAAGGACGTCGGGC
>Ga0307372_10003331_pt1 | contig 25698 bp, 22 predicted proteins | sample OX1MG_FD_202533 | JGI IMG/M metagenome (GOLD analysis project Ga0307372, IMG submission 202533) | Soil microbial communities from Risofladan, Vaasa, Finland - OX-1 | ecosystem: Environmental > Terrestrial > Soil > Coastal area > Acid sulfate soil | place: Finland: Risofladan, Vaasa | collected...
CGCTCCGGCGGCCGCCGCCGCTGGCGCCCCGGACCCGGTCACGCCGGCGGGGTTACGAGCGCCGCGCCGCGCCGCCGCCGCGCCCGGCGCGCCACCTCACGGTGGGTCTCCCCCTGCGGCGGGTCGGTGTGATGCGCGTCGTCGTCCTCCTCGTGTTCGTCGCCCTCGCCCTGCGCCTGGTGGGCGTGCAGGTGTTCGCCAGCAACCGCTACGCCGCCATGGGGGCCGCCGAGGTCACGACCACCGTCCACGTGTCGGCCGTGCGCGGGGGGATCTACGACCGCAACGGCGCCGCCATGGCGCTGTCGGTGCCCCGGTCGACGATCGTGGCCGACCCCTTCCTCATCCCGCACCCGCAGGCGGTCGCCGTCGTGCTGAGCCCGGCGCTCGGTGTGCCGGTGGCGCAGTTGCGGGCCGAGCTCTCGGAACACAGCGGCTTCGTGTACCTGGCCCACAAGGTCGGCTCGGCCGTGGCCCAGAAGGTCCTGACCTTCGCCCTGCCCGGGATCAACGTGCTCCCCGACACCGAGCGCGTCGACCCCGACGGCTCGCTCGCCGCGCCGCTCCTGGGGCAGGTGGGCGCCGAGGGGTTGGGCCAGTCGGGGCTCGAGTACAAGTTCAACGCGCTCCTCGCCGGCCGGAGCGGCACGGCGACGCTCGAGATGTCCCCCGACGGCGTCCCGCTCCCCGGGCGCACGATCCGTGCCTCGGGGTCGTCCCCGGGCACCGGCTTGGAGCTCACGGTCGACCAGTCCCTGCAGTACGTGACCGAGCAGTCGCTCGGGGCCGAGGTGCTGGCGTCGCACGCCAAGAGCGGGATCGCCATCGTCATGGACAGCAGGACCGGCGCGATCCTCTCGATGGCGGACGTGGTCTCCAAGACGGTGCCCGCCCCCACCCCTCCCGCCGCGCCGGCGGCCGCCACCACCACGACGACCACGACGACCGTTCCCGGCACCCCGCCCACGCCGACCACGACCACCACCACGGCACCACCACCGCCGCCCATCACGAAGGTCGTGCAGGCGCCGCAGAACCTGGCCCTGACCCAGGTCTACGAGCCCGGCTCGGTCTTCAAGCTGGTGACGTTCTCGGCCGCCCTCCAGGACGGGATCATCACGCCCGACGAGGTGTTCACGGTGCCGAACACCCTCACCATCGACGGTTGGGTGTTCCACGACGCCGAGAACCATCCCACCGAGCAGCTCACCGCCACGCAGATCCTCGCCCAGTCGTCGAACATCGGGACGATCGAGATCGCGCAGCAGCTGGGGGAGGGGAGGCTGGCGGCGCAGATCGCCGCGCTCGGGTTCGGCCGCCTGTCGGGGCTCGGTTTCCCGGCGGAGTCCCCGGGGCTCGTGAAGAGCGACCCCGCGTCGTGGCGCGTGTCGGACATCGGCGCCACGCCCATCGGCCAGGACGACGCCGTCACCGCCCAACAGGTCCTCGACATGGTGAACACGGTCGCCACCGGGGGAGTGTTCGTCCCGCCGCGTCTTGTCCGGGCGACGGTCGCCCAGGACGGCACGGTGACCAGGACGAAGGCCGGCGCCACCCACCGCGCCCTGTCGCGCGGCGTGACCGCACAGCTCACGACCATGATGGAGCAGGTGGTGCAGGACGGCACGGCCGTGACCGCCGGCGTGCCGGGGTACACGGTGGCGGGGAAGACCGGGACCGCGCAGATCCCCGACCCGGTGCACGGCGGGTACCTGCCGGGCGCCTACATGGCCACCTTCGCCGGGTTCGCCCCCGCCGAGCACCCGGCACTGTCCGCCGTCGTGGTCCTCGAGCAGCCCACGCCGATCTTCGGCGGCATCGTGGCCGCGCCGGTGTTCTCGCAGATCATGCGGTACGCGCTGCACCGCTACGGGATCCCGACCTCGCCCGGAGGCGGGTCGACCGGCGGAGCACCGCAGGCTGTGCCGTTTCCCCAGGTACCGGCGTCCCCCACCCTCACGGGCACCCCCAATGCGGCGACTACGATCGTCGCTTCCACCGGGACGACCACGGAAGGGCCGTGACCGCTCCGGCGGGCCCCCCACCGTGCGTATGGACAGGCTGCTCCAGGAGGTCGACGTCATCGAGGCGCACGGGGACCCCGCCACCACCGAGGTCACCGCCATCGAATTCGACAGCCGCCACGTCGGGCCCGGGGCGCTGTTCTGCTGCCTGCCGGGCCGAGCCGCGGACGGCCACGACCACGCCGCCGCCGCCGTGGCCCGCGGCGCCACCGCGCTCCTGGTGGAGCGCCGACTCGACCTCGACGTGACCCAGGCGGTGGTGGCCCCCGGCGCCGCCCGGCCGGCCATGGCCCGGATGGCGTGCGCCTTCTTCGGCTACCCGGCGCGCTCGCTGCGCACGGTCGGCGTCACGGGGACCAACGGCAAGACGACGGTGACCCACCTGCTGGCGTCGGTGTTCGAGACGCACCGGTGGCCCACCGCCGTGATCGGGACCCTCGACGGCGCCCGGACCACCCCGGAGGCCCCCGTGCTGCAGCGGTTGCTCGCCGAGGCGCGCCACGCCTCCCGGCGCGCCGTGGCCATGGAGGTGTCGTCGCACGCGCTGTCCCAGGCGCGCGTCGACGGCATCGTCTTCGACGCGGCCGTCTTCACGAACCTCTCGCACGACCACCTCGACTACCACGGCACCGTCGAGGAGTACTTCGAGGCGAAGGCGTCGCTGTTCACGCCGTCGCGGGCAGCCCTCGCCGTGGTGAACGAGGACGACCCGTGGGGTGCGCGCCTCGTCGAACGGTCGGAGATCCCGACCGTCGGCTACCGGATGGCGGAGGTGGGCGACCTGCAGAGCACGGCCCGAGGCACGTCGTTCACCTGGCGGGGCCGGCGCGTGGCGCTGGCCCTGGCGGGATCCCTGCACGTGCCGAACGCGCTGGCGGCCGCCACGACGGCTGCCGCCCTGGGCGTCCCGGAGGGCACCATCGCGGCGGGGCTCGAGGCCGCCGCGCCCGTCGCCGGGCGGTTCGAGGTGCTCGACACGGCCGCGCCGTTCACGGTCGTGGTCGACTACGCCCACACCCCCGACGGCTTGCGCGCCGCGCTCGACAGTGCCCGCCGGATCGCCGGCGGGCACCGGGTGGTGTGCGTCTTCGGGTGCGGGGGCGACCGCGACCAGGAGAAGCGGCCCCGCATGGGCGCCGTCGCCGCCGACGGCGCCGACGTGGCCGTCCTCACGTCCGACAACCCGCGCAGCGAGGACCCCGACGCCATCATCGCCGACGTCCTGCGCGGGGTACGCGACCCCTCCGACGTCCTCGTGCGGCCCGACCGCGGCGCCGCCATCGAGCTCGCCGTCGAGCTGGCCGGTCCCGGCGACGTCGTGGTCGTGGCCGGCAAGGGCCACGAGCGCGAGATCGAGGCGGGTGGCCGGCGGATGGCGTTCGACGACCGGGAGGAGGCCGCCGCCGCCGCCGCCCGTCGATTCGGGGACCCGGCGCCGGCGGCGGGGGAGCGCCCGTGATCAGCCTCATGGCCTCCGGTGGCATCGCTTTGTGGGTGGCCGCGCTGGGCACGCCGGTGTTCATCCGGTGGTTGGCCCGCCGGCGCATCGGGCAGCAGATCCGCGAGGACGGGCCCTTCATGCACCTGGCCAAAGCGGGGACCCCCACCATGGGCGGCGTGGCGCTCATCGGCGCCGCCGTGGTCGGGTACGTGATGGGCCACGCCGGCACCCACGTCGCCTTCAGCCGGCCGGGGATCCTCGTGGTGGCGGTGACGGTGTGCGCGGCCGGGGTGGGGTTCCTCGACGACTGGATCAAGGTCCGGCACCGCCGCAGCCTCGGGCTCAACAAGCGGGCCAAGCTGAGCGCCCAGGTCCTGATCGGCGTGGCCTTCGCGCTGCTGGCGGAGCACTGGGCCGGGGTGAACACCCACCTGTCGTTCACGCGCTGGGACTCGTTCGGCGTCGACGTGGGCCAGGTGGGCTGGGTCCTGTGGGCCGTGTTCGTCGTGGTGGGCACGGCCAACGCCGTGAACCTCACCGACGGCCTCGACGGCTTGGCCTCGGGTTCGGCCACCTTCTGCTTCGCGTGCCTGGCGGTGATCGGGTACTGGCAGTTCCGCCACTACGCGCTCTACCACGTGCCGTCCGCGCTCGACCTGGCCCTGTCGTCGATCGCACTGGCGGGCGCCTGCCTCGGCTTCCTGTGGTGGAACGCCGCCCCGGCGAGGATCTTCATGGGCGACACCGGGTCGCTCGCCATCGGCTCGGGCCTGGCCGCGCTGTGCCTGCAGATGAACCTCCAGCTGCTCCTGCCCGTGATCGGCGGGCTGTTCGTCATCGTGACGCTCTCGGTCGTCATCCAGGTGGTGAGCTTCCGGGTGTTCGGCCGGCGGGTGTTCCGCATGGCGCCGCTGCACCACCACTTCGAGCTGATCGGGTGGCCCGAGACCACCGTCATCGTGCGCTTCTGGATCCTCGCCGGTCTCTTCGCCGCGTTCGGCCTGGGGATCTTCTACGCGGACTTCCTCTCGGTCACCGGACTGCGCTGAGGGCAGGGCGGTGGGCCACGGTCGCATCCTCGTCTACGGCCTCGGTGTGAGCGGCCTCGCCACCACGACCCGGCTGCTCGCCGAGGGCGCCGAGGTGGTGGCGGTCGACGACGACCGCGGCGAGGGCCCGCGCCGCGCCGCGGCCGCGCTGGGCGTCGAGCTCGTGGCCGCGCCCGACCGCGCCGCGCTGGCGGCGCTGGCGCGCACCGTGGACGAGATCGTCGTGAGCCCCGGCATGCCGCCGCGCCACCCGGTGTTCGCCCTCGGCACCGCGACCCCGCTGATCGGCGAGGTGGAGCTGGCCTGGCGTCGGGCCCGGTGCCCGGTCGTGGCGGTCACGGGCACCAACGGCAAGACGACGGTCACCACCCTGGCCTGCGCCATGCTGGCGGCGTCGGGCCGCGCCGCGGTGGCGGCGGGGAACATCGGTGTGCCGCTGCTCGACGCCGTCGCCGGCGACGCCGAGGTGATCGTGGCCGAGGTGTCCTCGTTCCAACTGGCGCTGACGTCGTCGTTCCGCCCGGCGGTGGGGGCGTGGCTGAACTTCTCCGACGACCACCTCGACTGGCATGCCACGGTGGGCGACTACCGCACCGCCAAGGCCCGGCTGTGGGCCAACAGCGGCCCCGGCGACGTGGCCGTGGTGAACGCCGAGGACCCCGTGGTGGTGGCCGAGTCGGCGCTCCCGCGCGCCCGGGGCGCCACGGTGACGACCTTCGGCCTGCGTACCGGGGACTTCACCCGCCGCGCCGGCGAGCTCGTGGGACCCGGGGGCCCCATCGTCGAGGTCGGGGAGCTGGCCCGGTCCATGCCCCACGACCAGGTCGACGCCCTGTGCGCCGCCGCGGCCGCCCTGGCGGCGGGGGCGAGCCCCGACGGGTGCCGCCGGGCGCTGCTGGCGTTCCGTGGGCTCCCCCATCGCGTCGAGCTGGTGGGCGAGGCTAACGGGGTGCGGTTCTACGACGACTCCAAGGCGACCACGCCCGGCGCCGTGCTGGCGGCCCTGGAGGGGTTCGAGTCGGCCGTGCTGATCGCCGGCGGGCGCAACAAGGGCCTCGACCTCTCGGTGCTGGCGTCGGCGTCCTCCCGCCTGCGGGGGGTGGTGGCCATCGGCGACGCCGCCGAGGAGGTCGCCTCCGCCTTCGCCGGGCGGGCCACCGTGGCGCGCGCCGCCTCCATGGACGTCGCCGTCGACACCGCCGTCGCCATGGCCCGGCCGGGTGACGCCGTCGTCCTGTCCCCGGCGTGCGCGTCGTTCGACTGGTACGGGTCGTACGCCGAACGTGGCGACGACTTCGCCCGGTGCGTGCGCGCCCTGGGCACCGGGCCGGCCGGCACCGGGCCGGGCCGGGCGGGGCGGAGGGCGCCGTGAACACCGGCGTCCCGTCGCCGCGCCCGCGCCCCGAGGGGCACCCGTCCCCGCGCCTGCGGCTGGTGGACGGGGGCGGGCCCCCGTCGGCGGTTCCCGCGGCGGCCGGCGCGCCCGCCGACCGGGTGCCGACGCGTGTGGCCATCCTGGCGCTCGTGGCGGCGCTGTGCGCCGTCGGGCTGGTGATGGTGCTGTCGGCGTCGGCCTACACCTCGCTCAAGTTCTACGGGTCGGTGTGGACGATCTTCGAGCGCCAGGTGATGTGGATGGCGCTGGGCGCGGTGGCCTTCGTGGTCGCGGCCCGCATCCCCTACGGGCGGTGGCGACGGTTCCGCGTCGTGCTGCCGCTCGCCACCCTCGCCCTCCTGGTGGCGGTGCTCGTGCCGGGGATCGGCAAGGTGGCGGGAGGCTCGAGCCGGTGGATCGGCCTGGGCATGCTGCGCATCCAGCCGTCAGAGCTCATGAAGCTCGCCCTGGCGGTGTACGCCGCCGACCTCCTCGCCCGGCGCGCCGACCGGCTCGAGCGCCCCGGCGCGGCGGTGGTGCCGGTGCTGGGCCTGTTGGCCGTGTCGGGCCTGCTGGTGCTCAAACAGCCCGACATGGGCACCGCGCTGGTGTTGGCGTTCATCACGTTCGCGCTGCTGTACGCCGGAGGCGTGCCGCTGCGCCCCGTGCTCAAGGCACTCGGCGCCACCGCCGCCATCGGCCTGGTGGTGGGCCTCGCCGAGCCCTACCGGCGCGCCCGGCTGCTGTCGTTCCTCGACCCCTTCGCCCACGCCAAGGGGTCGGGGTACCAGGTGGTGCAGTCGCTCGTGGGCCTCGGCTCTGGCCACCTCTACGGCCTCGGCCTCGGGGGCGGGCGCGAGAAGTGGGGACTGCTCCCGAACGCCCACACGGACTTCATCTTCTCGGTCATCGGCGAGGAGGGGGGACTCCTCGGGGCCGTGATCGTCCTGGCGATGTTCGGCGCCCTGGCGTGGTACGGCCTGCGGGCCGCGAGCCGGGCCCCCGACCGCTTCGGCGGCCTCCTGGCGGTGGCCGCCACCTGCTGGATCACGAGCCAGGCGGTCATCAACATCGGGGCGGTCATCGGCGTGCTCCCCGTGACGGGGATCCCCCTGCCCTTCATCTCCTTCGGCGGGTCCTCGCTCGTCATCACCCTCGTGGCGGCAGGCATCCTCGTGAACGTGGCCTCGCACGAGCGGCCCCGGCCCCGGGCGGGCCCGACCCCGGTCGTCGCCGGCGGGGTCACGCCGCGCCGGCGCCGGCGGGCGTGACGGCCCGGCGCGTCGCGCTGGTGGCCGGCGGGGGCACCGGGGGCCATCTCGTCCCCGCCCTGGCCGTGGCGCGCGCCCTGGCCGAGGGGTACGGGCCGGGATCGGTCGAGCTGGTGGGGGCGCGCCGGGGGCTCGACGCCGAGATCCTGGCGGGGGAGGGGATGCCCGTCACGCTCTTGCCCGGGCGCGGGATCGCCCGGCGTCTCGACGCCCGCTCCACCCTCGCCAACGTCGGGGCGGTGGCCGGGCTGGTCGCCGCGTCCGCCGCCGCCCTGGTGATCGTGGCGCGCCGCCGGCCGGCGGTGGTCGTGGCGATGGGGGGGTACGCCTGCGTCCCCACGGCGCTGGCCGCCGCCGTCCTCGGGGTGCCGGTGGTGCTCGTGAACACCGACGCCGTGCCCGGCGCCGCCAACCGGCTGGTGGGGCGCTTCGCCCGGGCCGCGGCGGTGGCCTTCGAGGGGACACCGCTGCGCCGGGCGGTGGTGACGGGCGCACCCGTCCGCCCCGCCCTCGTCGCCGCCACCCGGCCCGACGCCGAGGCCCGGCGATCGGCCCGCCACGCGCTGGGGCTGCCCGCCGACCGCGTCGTGGTGGCCGCCGTGGGCGGATCGCTCGGCGCCCGGCACCTGAACGAGGCCGTCGTGGGCCTGGCCACCCTGTGGCGGGCGCGACGCGACGTGGCGCTGTACCACGTGGTCGGCCGGCGCGACGCGTCGTGGGCGGCCGCCGCCGCGCCGGGGCTGCCCGCCGACGGCCTCGTCTACGTCCAGGTCCCCTACGAGGAGCGGATGGCGCTCTTCTACCAGGCCGCCGACGTCGTGGTTTCCCGGTCGGGGGCCAACACGGTGGCCGAGCTGGCCGTGGTCGGGGTGCCCGCGCTGCTGGTGCCGCTGCCCGGGGCGCCCGGCGACCACCAGCGCGCCAACGCCGGGGTCCTCGAGCGCGCCGGCGGGGCCGTGGTCGTCGCCGACGCCGAGTGCACCCCGGCGCGACTCGCCGCCGAGATCGACGCCCTGGTGTCGGGCCCCGGCCGCCTGGAGGCGATGCGCGCCGCGGCGGCGTCGGTGGGCCGCCCCGACGCCGTGTCGGCCGTGGCCGCGCTGGCGCGGGCGCACGCCCGCAGGCCGCACCGGGGAGCCCGGGCCGCCCATGCCGGCTGACCCCCCTGCCGGCGGCGACCGTCGCTCCGCGCCGCTCGACCTGTCGAGGCCCCGGCGCGTGCACGTGGTGGGGGTCGGGGGCGCGGGCATGAGCGCCATCGCCTCGGTGCTGGCGGCCATGGGAAACGACGTCACCGGGAGCGACCTGAAGGGCTCGGCCGCGGTGGAGCGCCTCGTGGCGAGCGGGGTGCCCGTGGCGGTGGGCCACGACCCCGCCCACGTGGGCGACGCCGAGGTGGTGGCCGTGTCCACGGCCATCCCGGCGACCAACCCCGAGGTGGTGGAGGCCCGGCGCCGCGGCCTGCCCGTGCTCACGCGCGCCGAGGTGCTGGCCTCGATCGCCAGCCGCCGGCGGTGCGTGGCGGTGTCCGGGACCCACGGCAAGACGACCACCACGTCGATGCTGGCGCTCGTGCTGGTCGAGGCGGGCCTGCGCCCGAGCTTCCTGATCGGCGGGGACGTCAACGAGATCGGCACGAACGCGGTGTGGGACACGGGGGAGTGGCTGGTACTCGAGGCCGACGAGAGCGACGGGACGTTCCTCCACCTCGACCCCGAGGTGGCCGTCGTCACCAACGTCGAGGCCGACCACCTCGACCACTACGGCGACTTCGACCACGTGGTGGAGGCCTTCGACCGCTTCCTGACGGCGCGGCCGGGGGGCTGCGTGGTCGGCGCCGACGACCCGGTGGCGGCCCGGCTGGGCGCGCGCCACGGCGCCGACCTCGTGGGCAGCGGCGCCGGCGCCACCGTGCGCATCGAGGCCCCGGCCGCCGGCCGCGACGGCGCGTCGTTCGACCTCCGGGCCCACGGCGAGCTGCTCGGCCGGGTGGCGCTTCCCGTCACGGGCGCGAACATCGCCCGCAACGCCGCCGTGGCGGTGGCCACCGCCCTGCGCGTGGGCGCGCCGTTCGACGCCGCGCAGCGGGCGCTGGCGCGCTTCGCCGGGGTCGCCCGGCGCTTCGAGGCGCGTGGCGAGACGCGCGGGATCCGGTTCGTCGACGACTACGCGCACCTTCCTACCGAGGTGTCCGCCGTCATCGAGGCGGCCCGGGGGACGGCACCGCAGCGGCTCGTCGTCGTGTTCCAGCCGCATCGCTACAGCCGGATCGCCTCCCTGGGCGAGGACTTCGGAGACGCCTTCACCGGCGCCGACGTCGTGGTGATCACCGACATCTTCGCGGCCGGCGAGGCCCCGCTGCCCGGTGTCACCGGCCGGGTGGTCGCCGACGCCGTGCACCGGGCGCACCCGGACCTCGACGTCGCCTACGTCGCCGGGCGCGCCGAGCTGCTCGCCCACGTCACCGCCACGCTCGAGCCCGGCGACCTGTGCCTCACCCTCGGCGCCGGCGACCTGACCACGCTCCCCGACGAGCTCCAGGCGGCCGCGCCGTGGTGAGCGCCGGGCACGACGCCGCCGGGGACGCGCCGGTGCCCGACTCGGCGACGCCGGACGCGCCGGTGCCCGACTCGCCGGTGCCCGACTCGGCGGCGCTCGAGGCGATGGCGGGTGCGCTCGACGGCCTCGCCGTGCGCGACGCGCCGCTCGGTGCCCGCACGACCTACCGAGTGGGCGGCCCCGCGGCACTGCTCGTCGAGGCGCGTGACGAGGCCGACCTCGCCGCGGTGCACGGGGCCCTCCTGGCCGCCGGGGCGCCGGTCCCCGTGCTGGTGCTGGGCCAGGGCTCGAACCTGTTGATCGCCGACGCCGGGTTCCCGGGGCTCGTCGTCGTGCTCGGGGCGGGGTTCGAGCGCGTCGAGGTGGGCGAGTCGTCGGTGCGCGCCGGTGGTGCGGCCAAGCTGCCCGTGGTGGCCCGGCTCACGGCCCGGGCGGGCCTGCGCGGGCTCGAGTGGGCGGTGGGTGTCCCGGGCTCGGTGGGCGGCGCGCTGCGCATGAACGCCGGCGGCCACGGGTCCGACACCGCCGCCGTGCTGTCGGCCTGCCGCCTCTTCGACCTGGCGACGGGCGTCGCCGCCGTCAGGGGGCCCGAGCGGCTGGCGCTGGGCTACCGGGCATCGGCGCTGGGCCCGGCCGACGTCGTGGTGTGGGCCGAATTCTCGCTGACCCCGGGGGACCGCGCCCGAGCGGAGGGCACCGTGGCGGAGATCGTGCGCTGGCGCCGGGAGCACCAGCCCGGAGGGTCCAACGCGGGGTCGGTGTTCGTGAACCCCGAGGGCGACTCCGCCGGCCGGCTCGTGGAGGCCGCCGGGCTGAAGGGGCTGCGCCTGGGTACGGCGGCCGTGTCGACCAAGCACGCCAATTTCATCCAGGCCGACACCGGCGGGCGGGCCGACGACGTGTGGCGCCTGGTCCGGCACGTGCGGGCCACGGTGCTCGAGCGCACCGGCGTGGCGCTCGTGCCCGAGGTGCGGCTGGTGGGGTTCCCCGGGACCGTGTCGACGGTGCGGGCCGTGCCCCGGGGGCAGCCGGGAGACGAACCCTCGACCTCAGGTGGAGGTGGACGGTCGTGACGGATTCGTCGGGGTGGGGCCGCCCGCCCCCGGCCGGGCCCCCGGCGCGAGCACCGGGCGGGCCGCCCGCCGGGCCGTGTCCCGGTGTCCCAGCGGACCTGGCGCCGGACCTGGGCGTCGGGCCCGTCGCGGGCACGGTGGCCGGCTCGCCTGGGGACGCCCCGGCAGGCACCGGGCCGCCGAGCAAGCAGAGCAATGCGGGGCCCGCTCCGGGGCCCGCGCCGGGGCCGGGGCCGGGGCCGGGGCCGGTCGTGCACCCGCGGCTGTGGCAGCGACGGGTGGCGGTGTTGCGGGACCAGGGGCGGCGGCGGCTGCGCTGGGTGGTCGGCGGTGTGGCCCTGCTGGTGGCGCTGTGCGTGGTCCTGCTGGTGTTGCACACGCCCCTCCTGGCGGTGCGCCACACGTCGGTGGGCGGCGCCGTCCACAGCGGCGACGGGGCCGTGCTCCGGGCGGCCGGCCTCCTCGGCCACCCGCCGCTGGTCGATGTCGACCCCGGTGCCGCCGCGCGCGGCGTCGAACGGCTCCCGTGGGTGAAGCACGCCGTGGTGCTGCGGCAGTGGCCCGACGCCGTGCGGATCACCGTGACCGAGCGCGTCGCGCTGGGGTCGGTGGCGCGAGGCGGCGGGGGTTGGGCGGAGGTCGACGCGAGCGGGCACGTCCTCGCCTGGGACGCCACCGTCCCCGCGGGCCTCGTCCTCGTGGTCCCCGTGTCCCCGGGCCGTCCCGGAACCGTCCTGGCGCCCGCGGCGCGCCCGGCGCTGGTCGTGGGTGCCGCCCTCCCGGCCACGCTCGACGGCCGTGTCCACCAGGTGGCCGTGGGCGCCGGCGGCTCCGTGACACTCGATCTGGGCGGGGGCGTGACCGCCCTGTTGGGCGGGACCGACGGGCTCCGGGCCAAGCTGACGGCGCTCGCCAGCGTGCTGGCCGGGGCCGCGCCGCGGGGCCCGGCGGTCATCGACGTGACCGTCCCCGACCAGCCCACGGTGGGCCCACCCCGTCCGTAGCCGCCCGCACGGGGGCTGGGCCCGGGGTCCCGGTGACCAGGGCTTCGGCCTGCTGAGCGGTGTTCGCCCTGCTTGACCCGGTTCACGGTGCCGCCGTATCGTGAGGGAGCCTCGGCAGGCCCCGGTACGCATCCAAATGAAGCTGTGGTCGAGGGTGAGGTCACGTGGTGCTCGGTGCCTGTTGCAGCCCGACACCTGGCGGGGTTCCACAGTGAGGCCCGAAGTCCGGGTCGTGGCGAGGAGGGTCGATGACCAGCGCAGCGCAGAGCAGCTACTTCGCTGTCATCAAAGTGGTGGGCGTGGGCGGTGGTGGCGTCAACGCCGTGAACCGCATGATCGAGGCCGGCCTGAAGGGCGTGGAGTTCATCGCCATGAACACCGACTCGCAGGCGCTGCTCATGAGCGACGCCGACCTGAAGCTCGACATCGGGCGCCAGCTGACCCGCGGGCTCGGCGCCGGGAGCGACCCCGAGATCGGGCGCCAGGCGGCCGACGAGCACCGGGGTGAGATCGAAGAGGCCCTCAAGGGCGCCGACATGGTGTTCATCACCGCCGGCAAAGGCGGCGGCACCGGCACCGGGGCCGCGCCCGTGGTGGCCGAGATCGCACGGTCCGTCGGAGCGCTCACCATCGGCGTGGTCACCCGCCCCTTCTCCTTCGAGGGGCGCCGGCGCTCGGTGCAGGCCGAGTCGGGCATCCAGAACCTGAAGGACAAGGTCGACGCCATCATCATCATCCCCAACGACCGCCTCCTCACGGTGTCGACCGAGAAGACGTCGATGGTGAGCGCGTTCAAGATGGCCGACGAGGTGCTGCTGCAGGGCGTGCAGGGGATCACCGACCTCATCACCATCCCGGGGCAGATCAACACCGACTTCGCCGACGTGCGCATGGTGCTCGCCAACGCCGGGACCGCCATCATGGGCATCGGCCACGCGTCGGGCGAGGGCCGGGCCGTGAACGCGGCCCGCGCGGCGATCACGAGCCCGCTGCTCGAGGCGTCGATCGAGGGGGCCCGCGGCATCCTCGTGAACATCGCGGGCGGGCCCGACCTCGGCCTGTTCGAGGTGAACGAGGCCATGGAGATCATCCACGGCGTGGCCCACCCCGACGCCAACATCATCTTCGGCAACGTCATCGACGAGTCGACGGACGACGAGGTGCGCGTGACGGTGATCGCGGCGGGCTTCGAGCGCTGGGAGGAGGGCCGTGTGGGCGAGCCCCGTCCCGAGGAGCGCAGCCAGGTCCTCGGGCTCGACGCCGTCCACGAGGACATCTTCGCCACGCCCGAGGACGACCTCGACCTCGGTGACGACGAGTTCGACGTCCCCTCGTTCCTCCGCTAGCGCCACCGCCCGGCCGCTGGCGGGCACCCCCGTCGTGGCGACCTGGACGGGGCGCGCCGAGGGGGACATGCGGGACCTGGGTGACCGGCCGGCGCCGCCGCCGGTCCCCCCGGGCCTGGCGGTGCGCCGCCTGCGCCAGGTGCACGGCGCCACGGTGGTCGTCGCCCACGACCGTGGTGCGGGGGACGACGACCCCTGGCGACCGGGTCGGCCCGTACCCGAGGGCGACGCCCTCGTGGCCGTGGGCGACGGCGTGGCCCTGGCGGTGCTCACCGCCGACTGCGCGCCGGTGGCGCTGGGCTCGCCCGAAGGTGTCTTCGGCGCCGTCCACGTGGGGTGGCGCGGCCTGGTCGCCGGCGTCGTGGCCCGTGCCGTGCAGGCCATGGGCGCGCTCGGCGCCACCTCGGTCGTGGCCGGCGTGGGCCCGTGCATCGGCGCCTGTTGTTATGAGTTCGGCCCCCATGACCTCGACGCCGTGAGCGCGGCCTGCGGCACCGACGTCCGCGCCCGGACGACGGCGGGACGCCCCTCGCTCGACCTGGCGGCCGCCGTGCGCGCCCGGCTCGAGGACGCCGGTGCGCCGCTGGTGGTCGCCGCGGGGACCTGCACCGTGTGCACCCCCGGGTACTTCTCGCACCGCGGGGGGCGCGACGAGGCGCGCCAGGCCGTCGTGGTGTGGCGCGAGCGGTTGTAGGCCCCGTGCCCGGATCGGCGGGCCCGAACGCCTCGGGGCCCGGTGCCGCAGGGCCCGTGCTCGCCCCCGTCCCGCCCCTGGACGTGGTGGTGGTGCGCGTCGAGGCCCTGCGCCGCCGGATCGCGGACGCCGGGCGCGATCCGGCCGGCGTCCGCATCGTGGCGGTGACGAAGACCTTCGAGGTCGCCGCGGTGGACCGGGCCGTCGCCGCCGGCCTGCACGACATCGGGGAGAACTACGCCGCCGAGCTCGTGGCGAAGGCGTCGGAGGTCCGGGGCCGCCCCGGGGAGCCGCCCGAGGTGCGCTGGCACTACCTGGGCGCGGTGCAGCGCCGGCGCGTGCGCCTGCTGGCGCCGGTGGTGTCGTGCTGGCAGACGGTGTGCCGGGTGTCCGAGGGCGAGGAGATCGCGGTGCGCGCGCCGGGCGCCACGGTGCTCGTCGAGGTGGACACCACCGGCATCCCCGGGCGCAACGGCGTACCGCCGGCCGCCGTCGCACCGTTGGTGGCGTCGCTGCGGAGCATGGGGCTCGACGTCCGGGGCCTCATGGTCGTGGGGCCGCCGGGCGAGCCCGAGGACAGCCGGCCGGCGTTCCGCACCACCGCCCGCCTGGCCGGCGAGCTGGGCCTGTCCGAGGTGTCGATGGGGATGACCGACGACCTCGAGGTGGCCGTGGCGGAGGGGAGCACGATGGTGCGCGTGGGGCGCGCGTTGTTCGGGGACCGGGCGCCCCGGCGGGGGTGAGGAGCGTGTGGCGGCGGCCTCGGGCGGTCCCCCTGGCCCTGGGCAGAGGCACTACGCTGTCCCGGGGAGGCTCGTGATGGCGTCAGGATTCTTCAAGAGGACCATGGTCTATCTGGGCCTGGTCGACGACGAGTACGACGAGTACGACGAGTACGAGCCGCGCGCCGCGGTCGGGCAGCGGCTCGGCCAGCGCACCGCGTACGCCGCCGAGGAGGAGGAGATGCCGACGGCGGCCGTCGCCACCAGCACGATCCGCCCCCTGCCGCGTGAGGACTCCCCGACGGTGACGCCCACCGTCACGCCGCGCAGCGTCGTGCGGCCCGTGGTGGCAGAGCCCAATGCCCGAGTCCACGTGGTGGCGCCCATGCAATTCGGTGACGCCCGGCAGATCGCCGACCGGCTGATGGCCAACCAGCCCGTGATCGTCAACCTGCAGGTCGCCGACCGGGAGCTCATGCGGCGCATGATCGACTTCTGCAGCGGAGTGGCCTACGCCCTCAGCGGGAAGATGGAGCGGGTGGCCGACAAGGTGTTCCTGGTGACCCCGTCGAACGTCAAGGTGTCGGCGGAGGAGCGCCAGCGTCTGCAGGAGAACGGCCTCCTCCGGCCCTGACGGCCGCGACGCTGCGCCCGCTCCCGACGCCGTAACCTCTGACCCGTGGTCCGCTCGGTCGTTCTCGTCGCCCTCGAGGTCTACCTCTGGGGGGTGCTGTTCCCGCGGGCCATCCTGAGCTGGTTCCCGGTGTCACCCGGTTCGCCCCTCGCCACGGTCAACCACGTCCTGTACCGCCTGAGCGAGCCCGTCCTCGCCCCCGTGCGGCGCCTGCTCCCCCCGGTCCGTGCAGGGGGCATGGGCATCGACCTGTCGTTCATCGTCGTGTTCCTCGGGATCCAGCTCATCGTGATCCCGATCGCGTACCGGGTGCTGTAGGAGCGCCCGGCGCCAGGCGCCGGGGCCGGCCGGGCAGCGCCCCGGACGGGCCGGTCGACATCCCCAGCGAGGCCTCGTGCCCGTGGCTAGGATCGGCCCCATGGAAAGTGGAAAGCCGAGCGGTCAGACCTCGAGCCTCGACAGCCTGCGCACGGTCGAATTCCGCCAGACCCTTCGCGGCTACCACATCGACGATGTGGACGAGTACCTCGAGCGTGTCGCCGTCGACGCCGAGGCGCTGCAGGAGCAGATGCGTCAGGCCGGCGAGCGACTGAAGCAGGCGGCCGAGCGCATCGCCCAGCTCGAGGGCATGCTCTTGGAGGCCCAGCAGCAGCCCGCGGCGGCCGGTCCGGTCGTGACCGACGACACGTTGCAGCGCACGTTGCTGCTCGCGCAGAAGTTCGTCGACCAGACCCAGTCCGAGGCCGAGACCCAGGCCCGCGTGCTCGTCGCCGAGGCCGAGGACCGCGCCCGCAAGCTCCTCGGCGAGGCCGAGCTGCGCGCCAAGGCGGTCACCGAGGACACCGAGCGGCACCTGCGCGAGGAGATCGCCCGGCTCGAGTCACTGCGCTCGCAGCTCGCCGGCGACGTCGAGACCATCGCGCGCCACATGGAGAACGAGCGCACCCGCCTGCGCGGCGCACTGAGCGACATGCTGTCCTGGGTCGACGAGCACGTGCAGCCGGCGGCGTCGCTCCTGGCGCAGCGGCCCGCCCCGCGCCCCGCGCCCCGTGCCGACGACACGCCCCCCGTGGCGCGCACCGACGAGGTGACGGCGCCGCGCGAGGACGTCATCCCGAGATCGGCCGCACCGGACACCGGCGACGGCGCCCCCGGCCCGGAGCCGACGGGGATGGCGCTCGAGGGCAGGGCCGGCCCGGCATCGGTCCCCGTGCAGGGCAACGCCGCCACCGGTGGCGCCCGCCCGGTCGGGCCCGAAGCGGCGGCGCCCACCGCCGATGGCCAGGGGGTCATGCCGATCGACGGCGTGAACCAGCCGCAGGCCATCGCGCCGCACTGAGCACCTCGTTCCCGCCGCCCACCTGAGCAGGTCCTCGGGCTGACGGCCGTCCCATGGCCGCTCGGCGCCGCCGCGGCGTCACCCGCCCGGGCAGGGGGCCTTCGTCAGGCGGATCGCCACCTCGGCCGCTACGGCGACCGTGACCCCCGTGGCCAGCGTCTGGGCGGCCACGTAGGCGCGGTGGGCCTCGACGGCGGCGGCCATGTCGGCGGGCGCGTCGATCTCGAGCTCGATGCAGTCCGACACGTGCAGGCCGGCATCGCGGCGCGCCGCCTGGACCAGGCGCACCGCGTCCCGGGCGAGCCCCTCGGCCTCGAGCTCGTCGTCGACGGTGGTGTCGAGGGTGACGACCCCCACCTCGCCAGGCAGCGTCCGGCCCTCGGCCTCGTTGCGCGGGCGCAGCACGAGCTCGTACTCACCCGGCTCGAGCGCCACGCCCCCCGCCACCATGCCGTCGGGGCCGTGCTCCCAGTCCCCCGTGCGCACCGCCACCGTGACGCGCTGGGTGTCGGGGCCGAGGCGCGGCCCGAGGACGGCGTGGACGAGGGTGAGCACCTGGTGGGCCACGCCCCCGACCTCGTCGGTGAGGACGACCTCCTTCACGTTCACCTCGTCCTCGATGAGCGCCACGAAGGGCCGGAGCCGCTCGGGCTCGGCCGTGGCGACGGTGAGCGTGCGCAGCGGCAGGCGGGCGCGGCGGCCACTGGCCTTGCGCACGGCGTGGCCCGCCGAGCACACGTCGCGGACGATGTCCATGGCCTCGACCAGGTCGGGGTCGGCGGGCAGCTCGCCGGGCGCGGGCCAGTCGGCCAGGTGGACGCTGCGCTCCCCGGTGAGCCCGCGGTAGACGGCCTCGGTGAGCATGGGCAGGAGCGGCGCGGACACCCGGCACAGCGCCGACAGGACGGTCGACAGCGTGTCGTAGGCGTCCGCCTTGTCGGACTCCACCTCCGGCGAGCCGTCGCGGGCGCGCCAGAAGCGGTCGCGGCTGCGCCGGATGTACCAGTTGTTGAGCGCGTCGAGGAACCCGGTGACAGCCGCGCACGCCCCGAACAGGTCGTAGGAGTCCATGGCCGCCGTGACGTCGTCGACGAGCGAGGCCGCCTTCGCCAGGATGTAGCGGTCGAGGACTCCGGTGGCATCGGTGCGCGGCGCGCCGCGCATGGCGTCGACCCCGGCGTAGAGCGCCAGGAAGTACCAGGCGTTCCAGATCGGGTTGAGGACGTGGCGCACCACTTCCTCGATCCCCTTGGCGTGGACGACGAGGTCCTGGCCCCGCAGCACGGGCGACGACACCAGGAACCACCGCATGGCGTCGGCTCCCCACACGTCGAAGACCATGTCGGGCTCGGGGTAGTTGCCGAGTCGCTTGGACATCTTGCGGCCGTCGTCGCCGAGCACCACGCCGTGCGCCACGCAGTGACGGAACGGGGGCCGGTCGAACAGGGCGGTGGCGAGCACGTGCAGCGTGTAGAACCACCCGCGGGTCTGGCTGACGTACTCGACGATGAAGTCGGCGGGGAAATGGGTCTCGAACCACTCGGCCCGCTCGAAGGGGTAGTGGACCTGGGCGAAGGGCATCGACCCGGACTCGAACCAGCAGTCGAGGACGTCGGTGACGCGCCGCATCGTGGCGCGCCCCGTGGGGTCGTCGGGGTTGGGGCGGACCAGCGCGTCGATGCCCGGTCGGTGCAGGTCATCGAGCCGGACCCCGAAGTCGGCCTCGAGCTCGGCGACGCTGCCGTAGACGTCGATCCGAGGGTGGGCGGGGTCGTCGCTCTTCCAGACAGGGATCGGCGACCCCCAGAACCGGTTGCGGCTGATGGACCAGTCGCGCGCGCCCTCGAGCCACTTGCCGAACGCGCCGTCGCGGATGTGCGCCGGGACCCAGTCGATCTCGCGGTTCAACTCGATCATGCGGTCCTTGATGGCCGTGACCCGGACGAACCAGGAGCTGACCGCCTTGTAGATGAGTGGGGTGTCGGTGCGCCAGCAGTGCGGGTAGCTGTGGGTGTAGGGCGACGCCTCGACGAGGACCCCGGCAGCCTCGAGATCGGCGGTGATGGGCGCGTTGGCGTCGAACACGAGCTGCCCGGCGTACGGGGGAACCTCGGCGGTGAACCGGCCGCGGTCGTCGACGGGGCACACCACGGCGATGCCCGCGGCGGTGCAGGTGTCGAAGTCCTCCTCTCCGAAGCCCGGTGCCATGTGGACCACGCCGGTGCCCTCGTCGGTGGCGACGAAGTCGCCGCCGAGGACGCGAAAGGCGCCGGGCTGGCCGGCGAAGAACGGGAAGAGGGGCCGGTAGGTGCGGCCGAGGAGCTCGGCCCCGGTCACCGTGGCGAGCGGCTCGGCCTCCCCGAACAGCTCCGGGTAGGCCTCGGCGCGCGCCGCCGCCACCGCCGTCGGGGCCCCGAGGAGCTCGTACACGGCGTACTCGACGTCGGGCCCCACGGCGAGCGCGAGGTTCGACGGCAGCGTCCACGGCGTCGTCGTCCAGGCGAGGACGCGCAGCGGGCCCGACACGACCGTCGGCGGCTCGACGGTGTCGTCGGGCTCGAGGGTGAACACCACCGTCACGGCCGGGTCCTGGCGCGGGCGGTAGGCGTCGTCCTGGCGCGTCTCGAAGTTGGACAGGGGGGTCTCGCACTCCCAGCAGTACGGCAGCACCCGGTTGCCCTCGTACAGCAACCCCTTCTCCCACAGGCGCTTGAACGCCCACAGGACGCTCTCCATATAGGGGAGGTCCATGGTTTTGTAGTCGTCGGCGAAGTCGACCCACCGGGCCTGGCGGGTCACGTACCGCTCCCAGGAGTCGGTGGTGCGCTGCACGAGGGCGCGGCAGTACTGGTTGAAGCGATCGATGCCGTACTCGACGATGCCGGCCCGGCCCGACACCTCCAGCTCCTTCTCGGCCTCCATCTCGGCCGGCAGGCCGTGGCAGTCCCACCCGAACCGTCGTTCCACCCGGCGGCCCCGCATGGTCTGGTAGCGGGGCACGGCGTCCTTGACGTAGCCCGTGAGCAGGTGCCCGTAGTGGGGGAGCCCGTTGGCGAAGGGCGGCCCGTCGTAGAACACGAACTCGTTGTCGCCCCCCGGGCGCGCCTCGACCGACGCCGCGAAGGTGCCGTCCTCGGCCCACGACGCCAGGATCGACTCCTCGAGCCGCGGGTAGTCGGGCTGCTGGTCCACGTGCGGGTACGGCGCCTGGCCGCCAGGCGTGTCGGGCATGTCCTCAGCGTATTGGACGGAACGCGCCCCTCCCGGGAGCGCCCGGCCCGGTGCCGCCGGGCACGGCGAGCGGGTGCGCCGACCCCCCGGGGACCGGTCCGAGCGGTCCCGACGGGGGAATAGACCGGGCACGACACGGTGTTGCCGGTGGGACCTGGCGACGCTAACGTCGCCCACCTTCGTCGTCCGGATGGAAGCTGGGGAGATGACCGACATGGCGAGCAACGCCCGGCGGACCGAGGCGTTCTGCTGATGGCCACGGGCAAGAAGTCCGCTCCGACCAAGAAGAAGGCTGCCGTGGCCAAGAAGGCCGTACCGGCCAAGAAGGCCGTACCGGCCAAGAAGGCACCGACGAAGAAGTCGGTACCCTCCAAGAAGGCCGCCCCGGCCAGGAAGGCCGCCCCGGCGAAGAAGGCCGTCCCGGCCAAGAAGTCGGTACCCCCCAAGAAGGCCGTCCCGGCCAAGAAGGCCGCCCCGGCCAAGAAGTCGGTGCCCCCCAAGAAGGCGGCCCCGGCCAAGAAGACCACCCCGGCCAAGAAGTCGGTGCCCCCCAAGAAGGCGGCCCCGGCCAAGAAGACCACCCCGGTGAAGAAGGCTGCCCCGGCCACGAAGGCGGCGCACACGGCGGCTTCGGGCCCAGCGGCGACGAGGCCGGCACCCCCGGCGAAGCCGCCCAAGCCCACGCGGGGGGCCTACGAGTCGGAGCCCAAGTTCCTCGAGGAGCAGCGTCAGCTCCTCCTCGAGGAACGCCAGGTCTACCAGCGCCAGGCCGAGGACCTGCGGGCGGAGGCCGAGTCGCTGGCCCTCGAGCGCGAGCCCGGCGACGTGCAGTTCGACGAGGAGTCCGGCGAGGGTGGCACGGTGGCGGTCGACCGGGAGCGGGACCTGACCCTCTCCGCGCAGGCCATGGCCACCATCGAGGAGATCGACTTCGCGCTGCTGGCCATCGAGGCCAAGACCTACGGAGCCTGCGAGATCTGCGGGCAGCCCATCCCCAAGGCCAGGCTGCGGGCACTGCCGTACGCGCGGCTGGACGTGTCGTGCAAGAGCGGGGGGTTGCACCGGCGCTGAGCGACGGGGTGCGTCAGGGGCCTGGCGCCGTCCGGCGCCTGCTCGTGACCGGTGCCGTCGCCCTCGTGGTCGTCGCCGTGGACCAGGCGACGAAGTCGTGGGCCGTCCACCGGCTGGCCCACGGGCCGATCCACGTGGTGTGGAAGCTCGACTTCGAGCTCACCTACAACTCCGGTGCCGCCTTCAGCTTCGCCCGGGGGTGGGCGCCGGTGCTCGGCGCCGTCGCCCTCGTCGTGGTGCTCCTGCTGCTGACCACGGTGCGGCACGTGCAGTCGACGCCGCTGGCGCTGGCCCTCGGCCTGGTGGTGGGAGGGGCGCTCGGGAACCTCACCGACCGGGTGGTGCGCTCCAACCGGGGATCGGTGATCGACTTCGTGGCGTTGCACTTCTGGCCGACGTTCAACGTGGCCGACGCGTGCGTCGTGGTGGGCGGCATCCTGGCCGCGCTGCTGTTGTGGCGGGCCGAGCCGCGCCAGTGACGGGCACATCGGCGGACGGCCCGCCGCGCCCGCGCGCCCCGACGCCGCTGGACCTGATCGTCCCCGCCGCGCTGGGGGGCTCGCGTGTGGACCGGGTGGTCGCCATGCTCAGCGGGCTGCCGCGGCGCGTCGTGGCGGGCCTGATCGAGGACGGGGCGGTGCGTCTCGACGGGCGGCGCGTGACGGCGCGCAGCCGGGTGGTGCGCGACGGCCAGCGCCTCGAGGTCGACCTCCCGCCCGCCGCCGACCAGTCGCCGTCGCCGGACCCCTCCGTGGCCTTCACGGTGGTGCACCAGGACGCGCAGGTCGTCGTCGTGGACAAGCCCGCCGGGCTCGTCGTGCACCACGGCGCCGGGCACGCCGGCGGCACGCTGGTCGACGGCCTGCTGGCGCGCTTCCCCGACCTCGCCGACCTGGCGGCCGCAGGCGGAGGCGACGAGGGCCGCCCCGGGATCGTGCACCGCCTCGACAAGGGCACGTCGGGGCTCCTCGTCGTCGCCCGCACGCCGGCCGCCTACCGGTCCCTGGCCAAGCAGTTCCGGGAGCACACCGCGGGGCGCGAGTACCTGGCCCTCGTCGCCGGGTCGGTCGAAGCCGACGCCGGGACCGTCGACGCCCCCATCGGGCGCTCGGCCCGGCGCCGGACGCGCATGGCGGTGACGGCCCAGGGCCGCCAGGCGCGCACGGGGTATCGGGTGCTGGAGCGCTTCGGTGGGCCGGTGGCGTGCACGTTCCTGTCGGCCAGCCTCGACACGGGGCGGACCCACCAGGTGCGAGTCCACCTGGCGGCCATCGGCCATCCCGTCATCGGCGACGACCGCTACGGCGAGGCGGCCGCCCGCCCGGCCGCGCTCGTCACCCTCATGCCTGCCGGGCGCGTCTTCCTGCACGCGGCGCGACTGTCGTTCGACCACCCCGACGGGGGGCGCACGGAGTGGGAGGCGCCGCTTCCCGCGGACCTCGCTCGGGTGCTCGAGCGCCTGATCCCCTGACGCCGCGGCGCCCGGTGCGCCAGCGACTCAGGCGGCCTGGTGGGCCGCCTCGACCTCGGCCAGCTCGGCCAGCTGCTGCAGGGCCCGCGCCTCGGCCTGGCGCGCCCGGCGCACGCCGATGCCGAGCCGGGAGGCGGTGGCCTGGAGCGACGTCGGCGAGCCGCCGTCGAGCCCGTAGCGGATCCGCACGACGTCGCGCTCGAGCTCCCCGAGCCCGTCGACGGCGCTGCGCACCCGGTCGAGCACCATCTGCCGCTCGACGTCGTCCTCGAAGGTGTGCTCCTCGGCGCCGACGAGGTCACCGAGGGCCGTGCCGCTGTCGGCACCGGCGGGCTGGTCGAGGCTGGCGACCACGCGCGCCACCCCCTGCAGGGTATCGAGCGTGCGGCCGTCCACGCCGCTGGCCTCGGCCACCTCGTCCACCGTGGGGTCGCGCTGGAGATCGGTGGCGAGCTCCCACGTGGCGCGCTCGGCGCGCTGCGCCTGCTCGGCCACCTCCATGGGGACCCGGATCGTGTTGCCGTGCTGCTGCACGGCGCGCTGCAGGGCCTGGCGGATCCACCAGGTGGCGTAGGTCGAGAACCGGAAGCCGCGCTGCCAGTCGAACTTGTCGACGGCGCGCATCAGGCCGAAGGTCCCCTCCTGCACGAGGTCGCCGAAGTCGACGCCGCGGTCCTGGTAGCGCCGCGCCCAGTGGACGACCAGCCGCAGGTTGGCGGCGATCATCTGCCGCCGGGCCTCGTCGTCGCCGGCGGCGACGCGCTTGGCCAGGCCGACCTGCTCCTCGTGGTCCGGCAGGGGGTACCGGTCGAGGTCGTCCAGGAACAGCCGGATGCTGTCGGGGGTGCCTGTGTTCGCCATGTTTCCTCTTCTTCGAGCTACCGGATCGAACAACACCGTTGTGGTGCCGGGCATTCCTGGCCGGCCGCGGTTGCGCCGCCGCCCCGGGCTTGCGGCCCGACCGCACCCGTGGTGCGCTGGGGCGATGCCCTCCGCATCCCCCGGTCCTCCTGCCCGGCTCGTGGCCGTGCGGCACGGGGCCACGAAGTGGAGCCGTGCCGGCCGCCACACCGGGCGCACCGACCTGCCGCTGCTGGAGCAGGGCGTCCGGGAGGCCGAGGCGCTCCGGGCGCGGTTGTCGGGCCACGACTTCGCCCGCGTCTACACGAGCCCCATGGCGCGGGCCCGCCAGACGTGCGAGCTCGCCGGGTTCGCCGGCTCCGCCGTGGCGTGGGACGACCTGCGCGAGTGGGACTACGGAGACTACGAGGGCCTCACCACCGACGAGATCCGCACCGGCCGGCCGGCGTGGTCGCTGTGGCGCGATGGCGCCCCCGGGGGCGAGACGGCCGAGGACGTGGGCCGGCGGGCCGACCGCGTGGTGGCCGCGGTGCGGGAGCTCGCCGGCGACGTGCTCGTCTTCGCCCATGCGCACCTGCTGCGGGTGCTGGCGGCCCGGTGGGTGGGGCTCGCTCCCGAGGCCGGGGCGCTGCTCGCCCTGGCGCCGGCCTCGGTGAGCGTCCTCGGCTGGGAGCGCGAGGTCGCCGTGCTCGACCGGTGGAACGACGGCGCCGGCGACGCCCTGGCCTGACCGGCCTCAGTGCAGGGATCGGGCGGGCACGGGCGCGCCGCGGGCCCGCATCACCATGTCCGCCAGTGTGAACGAGTCGAGGTGCTCGCGCATGTGCTCGCTCACGTCGGACCACACCGTCAGCAGGACGCACTGGCCCTCGTGCTCGCAGGCACCGTTCTCGTGGGGGCGCCCGAAGTCCCCGGCGACGATGGGTCCGTCCACGGCGCTCACGATCTGCCCGAGCGTGATCTCGCCGGGGGACCGGGCGAGGATGTAGCCCCCGCCGACGCCGCGCTTTGAGCGGACCAGGCCCGCGCCCTTGAGCGCCAGCAGGATCTGCTCCAGATAGGGCTGGGGCAGCCCCGTGCGCTCGGCGATGTCGCGCACCGACGTCGGCCCGGGGCCCTGCCCGTCGCCGTGCAGGGCCAGCGAGAGCAGCGCCCGGCTCGCGTAGTCGCCACGGGTCGAGACCTTCACATCCCGATGCTACCTGTGGGACTGCGCTGACCCGGCTGACACGGCTGACACGGCTGCGCTGACCCGGCTGACACGGCTGGGGGCGAGGGCGGGTGCGGTCGGTGTCGCCGGGGGGGCGGGCGGGGCCCGCCGGTGTGGGTACAGTGCCGCAGATGAGCGACACCCTCGGCACCGGGCGCGGGGGCCCGCCGGTGGGTGCCGGAGCGGTCCCCGCTCCGGTGCTGCCCGATTACGACGGCGCCTGTCTGTCCTCGGTGGTGCCGACGCTGCTGTCGGGCCTCGTCGACCCGCCGGCGTGGGTGCCCGGCCCCGTCCACGGGGCGCGCCAGGTGGTCCTGCTCGTCGTCGACGGGCTGGGCTGGGCCCAGCTCCGGGCCTTGGCGGCGTCGGCGCCCACGCTGGCCGCCGCGGCCGGCGGCCCGATCACGTCGGTCGCCCCGACGACGACGGCCACCGCCCTCACGTCGCTCACCACCGGCGTGCCGCCCTCGGTCCACGGCGTCGTGGGCTACCGGGTGCGCGTCGACGCCGACGGCGCCGGCCCCGGGGACGTCATGAACGTCCTGCGGTGGCGCACGCCCCACGACGACATGCGCCGCCGGATCCCGCCGCCGTCGTTCCAGCCCGTCGCACCGTTCGGCGGCCGGTCGGTGCCCGCCGTCACCCGGCCGGAGTTCGCCGCCACGGGGTTCACGGCCGCCCACCTCTCCGGGGCGCGCCTGGTCGGGTGGTCGGTGCCCTCGGCGCTCGTGGTCGGCGTGCGCCGCCTGCTCGAGGCGGGCGAGACCTTCGTGTACGCGTACTACGACGGGCTCGACAAGATCGCCCACGAGCACGGCCTGGGTGACTTCTACCGCCAGGAGCTGGTGGCGGTGGACCGGCTGGTGGCCGACCTGCTCGACGTGCTCCCGCCCGGCGCGGCCCTGGCCGTGACGTCCGACCACGGTCAGGTCGAGGTGGGCAACGCCACGCGCCTGCCCGCACCCGAGCTGTTCGACATGGTCGAGCTGCTGTCGGGGGAGGGGCGCTTCCGCTGGCTGCATGTGCGCCCCGGGTCGCTCCACGAGGCGGTCGCCGCCGCCCGGGAGGCCCACGGCCACGAGGCGTGGGTGCGCACGCGCGACGACATGGTGGCGGACGGCTGGTTCGGGGGCCCCCTCACGCCCGAGGTGGCGCGGCGGCTGGGCGACGTGGCCCTCGTCGCCCACGCGCCGGTGGCCTTCCTCGACCCCGCCGACACCGGCGAGACGAGGTTGCTGGGCCGGCACGGCTCGCTCACCCACGCCGAGATGCACGTCCCGTTCGTGGCATGGGCGCCCCGCTGACGGGGCGCCCCGCCGGGCG
>Ga0307372_10003335_pt1 | contig 25685 bp, 17 predicted proteins | sample OX1MG_FD_202533 | JGI IMG/M metagenome (GOLD analysis project Ga0307372, IMG submission 202533) | Soil microbial communities from Risofladan, Vaasa, Finland - OX-1 | ecosystem: Environmental > Terrestrial > Soil > Coastal area > Acid sulfate soil | place: Finland: Risofladan, Vaasa | collected...
TCTACCCGGTCGCGCCGCAGATGGCGCTGAAGCTGGAGGAGGCTCCGACGCGTTTCGAGATTGCCCCTGAGCAGGATGTCGCTGGGATCTCGCCGGAGGGGATCTCGGAGGAGTTCCCGATGGACGGACCCCGCACCCTCTACGGTGCCACCAAGCTCGCCGCCGAGTTGCTGATCGAGGAGTATCGCGCCGGCCTGGGCGTCCCCGCGGTGATCGACCGTTGCGGCGTGATCGCTGGGCCCTGGCAGATGGGCAAGGTCGACCAGGGGGTCTTTACGCACTGGATGCTTGCCCACCACTTCCGCCAGCCGCTCAGCTACATCGGCTTCGGCGGAAGGGGCAAGCAGGTCCGCGATCTGTTGCACGTCGAGGACCTCGTCGACCTCGTCGAGCGTCAGTTGGTCGACCGCGAGACCTGGAACGGCCGCACGCTCAACGTGGGCGGGGGGCGCGAGTGCAGCCTCTCGCTCCTGGAGGCGACTGAGATCTGCCGCCGGCTAACCGGCGAGGAGGTCCCGATTGAGCCGGTCGAGCAGACGCGTGCGGGGGATGTGCCCATATATCTTTCTGACTGCTCAAGACTCTTCGGCCTGGATGAGTGGCGCCCGAGGCGAGGCGCCGAGCAGATTCTGACCGATATCCACAGCTGGATCGCGGCGGACGAGGCGCGCATCGCCCAGGCCTTGAACATCGACGCCCCGATGGGGGGAAGGGAGTAGGCACGAATGCCGGTCGCGATCATCACGGGTGCTGGGGGGCTGATCGGCTCGGAGGCGGTCGAGCACTTCATCGCCGAGGGATTTGACATTGTGGGTGTCGAGAACGATATGCGAGCTCGTTTCTTTGGTCCCGAGTCCTCCACCTCGCGTGTGACCGAACGACTGGTTGCAGAGCACCCCGAGTTCCGCTGGGAATACACCGATATACGCGATGCCGACGCAATCGATCGGATCTTCCGCGAGCATGCCGATGGGATCGAGCTGGTGATCCACACCGCCGCCCAGCCGTCACACGATTGGGCGGCGAGCGAGCCTCAGACCGACTTTTCGGTCAACGCCAACGGAACGCTCAACCTTCTCGAGTCGGCTCGCGCTCATGCGCCGGATGCCACCTTCATCTTCTGCTCGACCAACAAGGTTTACGGCGACACTCCCAATCGGCTTCCGCTGCGAGAGCTGGATATGCGGCTGGAGCTACCCGAGAACCATCACTACTACAGGGGAATCGACACATTGATGTCGATCGATGCCTCCACACACTCCCTTTTTGGCGTCTCCAAGGCCGCTGCCGACCTCCTGGTACAGGAGTACGGCCACTACTTCGAAATGCCAACCGTCTGCTTTCGCGGTGGCTGCCTGACGGGTCCCCAACACGCCGGGGCAAAGCTCCACGGTTTCCTCGCCTACCTGATGAAGTGCACCGCCACCGGCACCCCCTACACCGTGTTCGGCTACGCCGGCAAGCAGGTGCGCGACAACATCCACAGTGCCGACCTGATCGCCGCCTTCGCCGCGTTCCACAACTCGCCGCGGCCCGCTGCCGTCTACAACATCGGCGGTGGGCGCTTCAGCAATTGCTCGATGCTGGAGGCGATCGAGGTCTGCGAGCAGATCGCCGACCGGGAGCTGAGCTGGGAGATGGGGCAGGAGCCGCGGATCGGCGATCACCGCTGGTGGATCTCTGACCTCGCGCCGTTCAAGGCCGATTACGCCGGATGGGACCTGCGCTACGGCGTCGAGGACATTCTCCAGGAGATGTACGAGCAGAACATCGAGCGTTGGACCGCCGACCCCGCATGAAGCTCTCGGTGGTGATCCCCGCCCAAAACGAGGAGGGCTCGGTCGGCGGCACGGTCGAGGGCGTCGCCGCCGTGCTTGAGCGGGAGGGAATCGACTACGAAGTGATCGTCGTCAACGACGACAGCCGCGACACGACCGAAGCTGTCGTCGCCGCGATCGGCGCCGAGAACCCGCGTGTGCGTGTTCACCGCTCTCACCTCGAGCGGGGCTTCGGCAACGCCCTCCGGGCCGGTCTCGACGTCTTCGAGGGCGACGCGGTCGCGATCGTGATGGCCGACGCCTCCGACAACCCAGAGGACCTGGTCATGTACCACCGTGTGCTTGAGGAGGGTTGGGACTGCGCCTTTGGCTCCCGTTTCATGCCCGGCGCCGAGGTCTACGACTACCCCCGTCTCAAGTACGTGTGCAACCGCCTCGCCAACTGGTTCATCCGCATCCTCTTCCGTCACCGCTACAACGACACCACCAATGCCTTCAAGGCCTACCGGCGCGAGGTCATAGAGACGATCCAGCCGCTGCTCTCGAAGCACTTCAATCTCACCGTCGAGATGCCTCTGAAGGCAATCGTCCGCGGCCACACCTACAAGGTCGTCCCCACCAACTGGACCAACCGGACCAGCGGCGAGGCAAAGCTGGCGATGAAAGAGATGGGCAGCCGATACCTCTTCATTGTGCTTTATGTTTGGCTGGAGGCGACGCTCAGCCGGGGTGACTACCAGGTCCGTGACCAAGGCGAGGAACACCCGAAGGGCGGTGCAGGTTAGGACTTCGCCGCGATCACGAGGAACTGCTTGCCGAGCAGTCGCCACGCGAGCGGCAGCCGGAGGTAAGCCCCAGTGAGTGTCGGCGAGGGGGGAAGGATTCCGCGGAAGGAGTAGGGCAGGTAACGCGAAATGATGCGCTGGGGTTCAAAGCCGGCAGCATAGAGGTGCTCGCCGATCGCGACATGGGTCAGCGCCACGTAGTGATCGGCGCAGTCCCAGTACTCATCGGCGCAATAGCGGTAGTTCGGCCCCATGATCGCGATCCGCCCCCCCTGCTTCATTGTTCCATGCATTCTCTCCAGAAAGGCGGCGATCGCCTCCTGGTCGTAGAGGTGCTCAAGGAAATTCGAAACGAAAACGCCGTCGAAGTGTGCCTGCGGGAGTTCTGCTTCCATAATTGGAGCGACTATCACGTGTGTGTCAGGCTTATGAGCGGCCTCCTTGTAGGCGATCGCGTCGACCGCCCAGGTCTCGCGCGCCGGTACCGCGCCAACGAACTCGCCACGCCCGGCGGCAGGGTCCAAGATAGTTTGCGGCCTACCCATGAGTTTGTGCACATGGGGGGCGATCTCACTCCAGACGGCGGCGCGGCCGTCTTGGTCAATGTCGCGAAAGCGGTATGAGTAGAGGCGCTCGTAGTTCACGAGAGGATGAGCCTATCGTCAGGCTCATCCAGAGTGCGCGCGCGCGGTCGTCTCGGACCAGACAAGCCAGGCAATCGCGATCGAGGCCAGTACGAGGGCGATTACTGCGCAGGCGTCGTTGAGCCGGTATGCGGTGCTCAGCGGGTTGAAGCCATGGGTGCCCAAGGTAGCGCCGACGGCAAGCGCCAGCACCTCGACCGCTCGCAGCACCAGCACGATCCGCGCTGGATTCGAACGAAACCAGGGGAATCCTGCGCTTGCCTGCTGCAGCGCAATGACGGCGATGACAGCCAAGACCCAGGCTTGCATCCCCTCTCGCAGGAGGCCCGAGCTGCTTGCTCCCCAGTAGACGCTGAACGCCACGAACGGGAGGAAGATGGTGGCGATGAGCGCCCAGGTCCAGCGACGTAACGCCCGCCAGAGGCTGAGCACCATCATCGGGAAGAAGACGATTCCGAACGCGAAGGGAACCGAGATCCAGTACTGGAAGAAGAAGTGGACCACATTCGGCGATATGCCTCCAAAGGTGTTGATCGAGGGGTTGTGACCGTCAGCGATTGGCAGGTAGAGCGGCACGAGAGTGTTTGCCAGCACGTGGACTCGGAACCTGAGCCACTCAGCCACGGTCGGGTGATAGTTGGGATAGGCCTGTCCGACGTATTCGAAGAACTGGTTCTGAAGCAGGTGTGGCCCGTTGACCTCGCGCCAGAAGAAGACCGCGATCGCGGTGCCGGCCAGCAGCAGAATCGCCGAGAGAACCTGTGGCCGCTTCCAGTTTGCACCGCGGATTGGCCAGAGTGAGATCGGACCGAGTCCGAAGAGGCCGCCGAGTGCACTCGGGTGGGCGAGGAACCCAATCCCCAACATTAGCCCGCTGCGGAAGGATCGACGTTCAATAAGGAGGACAGCGGCGAGCAGGATGAACGAGGCTGCCAGAAGTTTCGGCCAAGTAAACCATAGGTCGGCGAAGATGAACGGGGTACTGACACCGAGCAGTAGCGCGAAGCGGGCGGCACGGATCCCGCCGAGCCTCTTCACCAGTTCCCAAAGCGCAAGGAAGACGGTGCAGCTGAAGGTGATCATTGCGATCCGGAACGCCATGAAGCCCTGGGCGTCAAATGGGCGCCAGCGCTCTTCCGGCGGCGCCAGCGGCGGATGGCCACCGCTGAGGAAGACGATCGGGGCAGTTCCCATTCCCGGCCACGGGCCACGGCTGGAGAAGTTATAGGGGGCGAAGAGGGTGTTGGCGGCAGCGCTGTAAGGGTGAGCGCCGTTGGCGATCAGCTGGACGACGTTGTAGGGGATGCGGCTGTCGGGACGTCCCTCGGGGTTAAGCGTCCGCGAGATCGTTCCCCCGAACAATTCGCCCGCCGGACCCACCGACCAAAGCGATTTGGCGACGACGATGACCAGTGCAAGCGCGGTGACCAGCAGGGCCCACTGCTCCTCGGGGTCGAAGATATCCTCCGGTCCGCAAGAGATCAGCGCACCGAAGATCAACCCGAGGAGTGGTCCGCAGCAGGCAAGAGAGAAAGTTTGGGGGCTGACGCTGCCGGCCAGTACCCAGGTGAGGCCGCCGATCGCAACGAGGATCGCCAATCCCGGTATCGCCAGGAAGCCGAGCCCGATCGGTCGTCCCCCTGCAGCACGCCAGAGCACCCCTGGGCCGAACATCAAGGTAACCGTCAGCGCGGCGGTGGTGATGACTCGGACGAAATCGAGAAGTTCGGCCCCCGGAGTCGCCTGCGGCCCGTTCGAAGGGGGGTCGGCAAGGCCGAGGACGCAGGCCAAGGCGCCGAGCGCCAATAGGGCCAGCATCACGCCCCTCTCCCGACTCAGCGCCATCTGGTCAGCCCGGTTCCACTTCATCGCAGGGAACGGTGACCGACAAAAATGAGGGTGGTGAGATCGCCAGCGAGACTTCCGCAGCGCTTTCGGCGCGACACTTGGCGTCGGCGGCGTCAAGGGAGCGGGACCATGACGGTGTGCCGCGGATGACACTGTCGCGCACATCGAAGGAGAAGACCATTCCGGCGATCAGCACGACCTCGACGGCGCCGACGAGCCAGGGGCCGAGTGAGCGCTGGCGTCGGGCGATGTCGTCGACTAAGACGAGCGCGAGGCTGACCAGCAGCAGCGCTGGCACGATCGTGTAGCGGCCACCGGCGCCGAGGTGGGAGCCTGCAGGCCACACCATTTGCGGCCCAACCGCCCGTTGGTAGACCGAAACGATGAACATGACAATTGAGGTCGGTACCGCGAGCAGCGCCAGCCAGCGCGCGGCGGCGTTGGCGCGGCGCAGACCGAGGTACAGACCAGCCATAGCCAGGGCGGTCAGGGCGATGAGCAGCGGCCAGCCCAACACCGCCCAGGCCCTGCCGCCCAGGTGTTCGCCGAGGGCTGCGCCGGCGAGCACCCGCTGCAGGTAGGCGGTCCATATCTCGTGGCTCCAGAGCGGCGCGACCTGCTTTTCGCTCTGAAGCAGATAGGCAAAGACCTGAATCACCGAACCGAGCGCCCAAGAGCCGAAGAGGATTCCGTCACGGCGATCGCGGATCGCAATGGCGCGGAGCGCGGCGAGTGGGGCAAAGAACCACATTCCCGGCGAGCTCAGCGAGGTCATCAGGATGAAGAGGCCGCCGAGGATGGCTCCGCGCGTCGTTCGTGGCCGCCAGATCAGCAGCCAGAACACGGGGAGGAGCATGAACCAGGACACATAAGTACCCGAGGCGACCGACTCCAGCGCCGCGGTCGGGGTGAGGACGGCGAGCGCGACCAGGGTGCCGCGCAGGTAGGGGTTGCGGATATGGGCGGCGCTGGCGAACCAGACGACGAGGCCGCTGAGGGCGACGACGAAGACGGAGAGGATCGAGATCGCCGCGGGAGCGTCGCGCAGCGGGAAGAGGTGGGCGAAGAGGCCAATCAACCGCGGCACGACGACCAGGTAGCCGGCGTACGTCGCCCATAGGTCAGACCAGAAGCTGTGCTGGATCGCGCCCTGGAGGAAGATCGGGCCATCCTCGGCCCAGATTGAGTTGAGGGCGATTCCGGGGCCGATCCGAAACAGCTGCAGGGCCATCGCCACCAGGAAGAGGCCAGCGACGACGATCCCCACCGCGCCACGGCCGCGCCACGGGGGAGCCTCCGGAGCGACTTTGAAGAAGGACTGGTTCAGATGCCGGCGCAGCTCGAAGATCGCTTCGGAGGCCGGGCTTGCCATCGCGGGCACGATACTTCGCTCGCCAGAGGGGGGTTCGTGCACGCCCGACCGACACCCGCCGTGCAGTCCGCCCAATGTCGGTCTTTCCGCATCGGCGTCGGCGGCCCCGCCACGAGCGGAGTTCATCTGCGCACTGGCCGAGCTGACCACGCAGGCGCCCTGGTGGTGGATCGTCTGCTCTTGGTGGTGAGGAGCGATGTCCTCAACCGCATCCGCGTGGCGCTGCGTGCACTGCGCGGACGTGTTGCGAATCCTGCGATTGATACCGATACCGACAAAGCGCACGATCCGATTGATCGGGCTATTGAGACCCTCGCCGCGGATTCGATCAAAGAGATCCAGGATCGCGGCTATCACTTCCAACGTTGTGACTATTACGGTGCGCTCAACGATCTTACTTTCCTCGAAGATAACTGGGACCTGTGGCATTTCCGATCGCTGCCGCAAGGCATCAGCTGGGAACTCGACGCCCAGCTCGACGAAGTTCGTCGTATTGAGCCGTATTTTTCGGAGCTTGAGACCGTTCCGTGGGATGCCCCGCCTGGGCCGCCTCGATATCACTGGAACAACAACTTCTGGCGAGGAGCCGACGCACTAGTTCACTACGGTCTTTTGCGCCACATCAAGCCCCGTCGCGTCATCGAGGTCGGTGCTGGCTGGTCGAGCCTACTGATGGCAGAGGCGCTCGAGCGCAACCAGGAGGGCGGAGCAGAGCCCACTCGTGTTGACCAGAAAGAGCCATTTCCGCGCAGGGAACTGCTGAGCGCACTGCCGAGCCGCTGGACGCTCCACGAGACCATCCCGCAGCGGGCCAACCTAGAACTCTTCGACAGCCTTAAGGCTGGAGATGTATGTTTCTATGATGGCTCACACGTGGCACGCGCGGGAAGTGACGTCGTCTGGGTTTCTTCGAGGTAATCCCGCGACTCAAGCCCTGTGTATACATGCACGTTCACGACATCTTCTGGCCCGCCGAGTATCCGGATGACTGGATATTCAACCGAGGCCAGACATGGAACGAGCAGTACGTGCGCCAAGCGTTCTTGATGTACAACAACACCTTCGAGACCGTGATTTACAATTCTATACTGTGTCGGCGTCGAACAGAGGCCTGGAACAGTTGTTTCGCCGAACGCCTGAGACCCAATAGACCGGTGCGAGCATTTGGCTGGAAAAACAAGATCAGCCTGATGCAACTTATCGAGAAAGTTAATCGTTAGCCTTGCCGAGCCGCTGGGCAGCCCTGTCGCGCGCGGAAGCCAACGCTACAAGGTCTCTTGCGCGGTGTCTGGGATCCTCGCCGCGGTCACCTCGACACCTAGCGAGTACTCAACATCCTGCCTGCGGAGCCCGCCCTTTTCCCCTTACCCAGACCCGGAGGAGGCGGCCGTCGGGCAAGGTCATTGTTCGCACCCGGTGAAATCCTATCCGCCTGGCGGCGGTTTCTGCATAGCTCTGAGTGATCACCGGTGCTATGTCGCCGGCTTCGCTGCTCATTGTGACGAGGATGCCGGGCATTCCGAATGCCGTCGAGGATAACTCGCGGCAGTAGGTGGAGACGGCGTCATCTGGTTCGGCGGTCAACTGTGCGAGCCAGATGCTTGTGCTGCGGTCCAGTACTCCAGCCAGCAGTAGGGTGCTGGTGTTGAGCGCTCGATTGCGCGAGGCGAAAGCGACCGGCTCGTGGCTCCCTTCGGCTGAGAGTCGAAGGACGATCGAGGCGAGGTCAGTATTCGCTTTTTGCCAACCGAGGTCGGTATCGACAAACCGCGTGGAAGGCCCGGGGTCCTGTTCTCGGATTGCACTGACGGCCTGGGGAGTCCCGTTGATCCAGGGCAGCGTGCCGAAAGACGGCACCGAGACGAAGCGTCTCGTTGCGAGCGAGCTCCAGAGGTCAGTGCTGGAGGCAACGTTCAGTCCCACGACCAGTGCGAGGACGATCAAGGACATCACGATCGCGATCGTTCGCAGGTGGCGCAGGGCAATCACCGCCAGCGGCGGAAGCAGGACCGCGACCGGGATCGTGAAGCCTTCGCCGCCGTTGCGTGAGCTGGTCAGAGCGAGGTAGCAGCCGATGACGATTATCGCGACGGTGAACGCGTCACTACCCAGCAGCTCGATCGTGGCTGATCGACGATCCTCAGCCTGGACGAGGCGGCGGATTGCCACCGTGGTAGCGGCGATGAGCGCAACTAAGACCAGGACCGCGAGCGGCACAAGCAGGTCGGTGAATACGATGCGGCTTGCGACGTCGCGCCAGCGATCCCAGAAAAGTAGCGAGTGGTTCGGCCCGTAGTAGGCACTTTGGGCGCCGTAACCGTAGCTGGTCAGGTAGTCCCAGACCGCCTTGAAGTTGCGGATGTACCAGGGCGCGGCAACGGCGAATGCCACCAAGGCCATCGAACCGAGGTGAAGGAAACGCCGCCCAAGCTGACCAGTCGGATGGGCTGCATACTTCGCACGCACGACGATACTCACGGTCGCGGCTATGAAGAGCGTCGGAACAAAGGCAATGGTCATCGTCCGGGCGAGCAGCATCAGCCCCAGGGCAATGCCACAGGCGATCGCCCAGCGCTGCGAACGGAGGCCATCGCTGCGCAGCAGGGCGTAGACGGCGCAGGAGAGCAGTGCCGCCGCCGGCAGCGCGAAGACGTACTCGCGCGTGAAGAGAAAGGTTCCCGGCAGGGTCGCGACGACAAGCGCGGAGAGGGCGCCGAAGCGCGGCCCGGCGAGCCGCTCGCCGATGCCATAGCCGGCGAAGGCGAGGAGGACGAGGAAGCCGATAAGCACGCAGAAAGCCTCGAGCACGCCGGTCTTTAAGACATAGGCGAGCGAGGTTATGAACGGCAAAAGGGGGGCGTACGGAGCCTGGCTGTTTACCGTTTCCCAGAGGGCGTGAAGGCCGCCGCCATGAAGGGCTAAATGGTCCATCACGGCAAAGGCGATGTAGCCAGCCTCGTCGATCGTAAGCGGCTGGTTGTGGCGGTAGGTGGCTACCCACCAAAGATCCATCGCAGCAATAGCCGCGATGCCCGCTGCGACCACGAGGAGCCAGCGGAGGCGGGACTCGGGGCTCCTCATCCGCTCAGTGGCACCGCCCCGAAGCGCCTCGCCCACGGGATCGGCAGCGGCCGAAGGCGCAAGTCGCCAGTCAGGGGGGCGACGCAGCGCAGGTAACCCAGCAGTTCCGTCGGGCCGTATCCCAGTTGCGCCGCGTCCTCGGATGAGCGGGTGAGCAACTGGTCGCCGGTGACAGGGTGATAGGCGGTGAATAGCGGAGCACGGCCCGGGCGTTCGGATTCGAACAGCCAGCCAGCCGGCCCACTGGCCGTGTCCATAACGGGCCGACGCGGTCGCCGTGTGATCCTGGCGGCGGCGATTGTGGCCCGTCGAGCCGAGGACTTTGCCCGCGCCATGGGTGCGGCCAGACCACTCCAGGCGGCAGGGGCGGCCGTCCAGCGGGCAGCGACAAAGGCGCCGGGTCGCTGCGCTGGGGGTCGGTGTCGCTCTGTGAGCAGATAGCCGTCCACGATCCAGACGCCTATGTCGCCCTGCAGCTCGGACTCAGCGAGCGCACCCAACTCTAGGAGTAGTTCCCCCTCGGGAACTTCTCCTATCGCGTAGCGGTGACGGCGCCCCCGAAGATCTGTCGTCCGGATGAGCCCCCGCAGGCCGTACCCTCGCAGCGCGGCCGGAGGGGTCTCTCGCGGTCTGGCAGGGAAGGGCTCGACGAATCCAATGCCTTCGATCAGGTCCACCTGGTCGCGAAGCGGGTCCTCGTCGGTAACGGTGACGAGGATCCGCTGACCAGTCTCTCGGTGGATCGCCAGAGCGAGGTGGTCCATCTGGGGGAAGCCTGCCAACTCCACGTAGCCGATCTCCTCGGCGTCGTCGGGCAGCGACTTCCACTCGCCACGGGGGGAGATCTCGTATTTGTCTCCTACCCGCATCAGCCTGGCGGTGCCTTCCAAGCTGGTGGACCGCAGCGCTCCCAGGTGGTGCTCGAGCGTGAATCCGGTTGGGGCGGGGCCATGGGTGACCAAGCGCGTTGCGTCGTGGTTCTTGCGGTATCGCATGGCGATCGACGAAAGCGCCGGCACCCAGGTCGGCGTGTCCCTCCAGCGAGGGACGTTGTATTCGTCTTTCCCCGGGAGCAGCGGCTTGGCGCCCGGGCGGAGGTTGTGCGGGTCCTTTGCGCTGGCGGCACTTGCAGGTAACTCCACCCACCTCCCCAGGAGTTGCCGGTTTGCGCTATCGGTTGCGTGGCGCCACTCGACCCGCAACCCCGCCCCCGAGAGGAGCCGCGCAATCGACTCCGCTGGGTTGCCGGGGCCTGCGCGCAGGCCCCGCGGAAGCGCCAGCTCGGCGGTCCGCCGCCAGATGACCGTGTGCGGCACCGCAGCCGCGGGTCCGTCATCGACGCCGAGCGCGCGGAGGAAGAAACGCCCGTCTGGACCGGCGTCGATGAGGACGATGGCATCGATGTCACTGCCGGTCGCGACGAAGCGGCGCAGAACCTTCTCGCAGAATGCCGGATCCGCAAGCAGCGAGGCGCCGCTATCCGAGGTGAGCGCGAGATATGAGCCCCGTGCCAGCGATATCGCTTCGCGAAGCTCGTCCTCGGCAATCAACTCGAAGTCGGTGCAGGTTTGAGCCGCCTGGGCGGCGATCAGGGCGCGGTCCCCGGCAGAATCGATCTCCGGCTTTTCCAGGGCGACGATCGACAGCGCCGGTGACTCCCGAGCCTTGATCGCACCCTCCTTGCCCTTGAAAGGCGAGAATTCTGCGAGGATCGCGTCGAAGCGCTGGGGCGCGTGATCGACGATGTCGGAGCGATTGAAGCCCCACTTGCGGTAGAGGACCGTCGGCCCCCGGGCGGCCTCCCCGCGAACCCCGCGGGCCGCCAGTCGCAGCACGAACTCCCAGTCCTCGTGCCCGAGGCGAAGCTCCTCCATGTAGCGCTCGCCGGCATCAAATATCTGGCGGTCGAGCAAGGAGCAGGTATCGCAGAAGTTTCCGTGCAGCAGCGTGTAGAGGTTGTAGTCGGGGACTTCGTAGTAGTCCTCGCGGTTACCGAAGTACTGGAGGTTTGGATAGATGAAGCCAACCGTCTCGTCAGCCTCGGCGAGCTGTTTGACCAGTTTCTCGGTGGCGTCCGGCAGCAGCACGTTGTCGGCGTCCACAGGGAGGATGTAGCGTCCTGAGCAATGCTCGAGGCCGACGTTGCGAGCGTGGCTTGGCCCGCCGTTCTCGGCCAGGCGAACGACCGTGACGGCCTCGTCCTCCTCGAGCTTCGATAGCGCCGGTTGGGCGCTGAGCTCCGTGGAGGCGTCGTCGACGACGACTATCTCGACCTCGGGATAGGTCTGCGCCCTGATCGCGTCGATGCACTCGCCGAGGAAGCGGGCCTGATTGAAGTGCGGCACCACGACAGAGACGAGTGGCGTACCGGCTTTCGGTCGTGCTGTGAACCTGATCGGCTCGACCGGAAGGCAACCGCCGCCTGCTTCGGAGCGAGGCTCCGGCGCCTCGGCTATTTCTTCATAAAGCTCTCCGTGGCTGTTTGCCATCTGCTGAACCGTGAACTGCGCCCGTGCCCGTTCCCGCATCTGCGCGCCCCGCGCCTCCCGATGGGCTCGGTCTTCGGCCAGGTGGGCGAGGGCCGATACATAGCCCTCGATCGCGTCGCGCGGGGAGACGAGGGCGTCGCCGGTCTCGCCAAGCAGCTCTCCGATGGCGGGCAGATCGGGGGCGACGGTCGGCAGGCCCATCGCCATCGCCTCGAAGATCACGCAGGGAATCCCCTCGAAGACGCTCGTAATCAGCAGTACGTCGCAGGCTGCATACCAGGGCTGCAGAGTTGGTGTCGGGGGGTGAAGCAGCACGTGCTCCTCAAGATCCACCGCCGCAATGCGCTGGCGAATCTCAGCTTCCATTTCTCCTTCGCCGATGACGTGGATCTGGAAGCTGACCCCCCTGTCGCGCAAGGCCGCGGCCACGTCCAGCATCAGCAGCGGGTCCTTTTGCGCGACCAGGCGCGCGGCGAACAGGATCTGGAGGCGATCGTCGGGAAGCTCTTCGATTGGCTCGAACCGGTCCGGCGAGAACTCCTCATCCGGGTCGGCGCCGGTGTAGATCACCCGGATCCGCTCGGCCGGTATGCCGTACCCCTCGACCGCATCTGCCACGTGTCGGTTGGAGGTCGAGAAACGGTCGACCAGGTTGCCGTAGCGGGTGGTCACGTAGCGAACGTAGCCGGAGCGGTCGGCCTCCTCGACGTGTAACTGGACGACGACCGCTGGGGGCCGTGGCAGGCAGGCGAGGTCGGGCAAAAGCTCGAAGCCCAGCCGCGAGTTCATCAGGTGAAGAACGCGGACGCCCCGCGAGTGCAGGAAGTCGAAGATGAATCTGGGCATGTCCTCGGCCGGCATCAGATCCGGCAACGCCCAGACCTCCTCCGCGAACGGGGCGATCTGGTGGAGGAGCCGGTTCGGCGAGGGCTGTGTCGTGATCAGCGCCGGCGCGAAGCGGTCGCGGTCGATCCAGCGGAACCAGTCGATCGTATTCTTGTCACTGCCCCCGTAGTCAACCCACGGAGCCAGATACAGGACCGGGATCCTCTCGCGCTTGGCTTTTCTCATTGGGTAGCGTGAAGCGGTGGCCGCGACCGGGTCTCCTTCGAGCCTTCGGCTCGAAGCCATGCGTGGGTTCGAGCGATGCCGGCGTCGAGCGGAGTCGGTTGGAAGTCCAGAAGGGATTTCAGCAGGCTCGTGTCCAGCACGATCCTGTGTACGTCGAATTCGCGCTCAGGATGCGACCGGATCTCGGCCTCGCGGGCCACCTCCACCTCGACCAGGCGGAGTAGCTCGAGCAGCGAGGTTCCCACGCCGCTGCCAACGTTCAGAACCGGTGGCGCCTCGTCGCGGTCCAACAGGGCGACGAGCGCCTGCGCGACGTCGCCTGCGTAGACGTAGTCGCGAATGGTGGCGCCGCCGCCGTAGAGGTCGATCGGAAGACCGTTCTCGATCCGTTGCATGAAGGTGACGACGGCGCCCTGGCCGCGATTCGGAGACTGGCGCTCTCCATAGACCGTCGAGCAGCGCAGGACCCGGGCCTGCAGGCCGTGCTCGATGCGGTGGCGGGCTATCTCCTCCTCGCAGATGAGATGCAGCCTTCCGTAGGAGCTGATGGGCCGGGGAGGGGCGGTCTCATCCACCGGCAGCCGCTCCGGCTCGCCGTAGATGGTCCCTCCCGAGGAGACGTAGGTCAGCTTCATCTCTGGTTGGGAGCGCAAAGCTCCGAGCACTGTCCGCAGCGGTGCCAGGGTGAGTTCCTGGTTGCGCTCGGGTTCCTCCTCCGACGCGGCAAGAAGGAGGCCGCCGGCGCAGTAGACGACATTTCCGATCCCGTCGAGCGCCCCCTCCAGATCGTCGGCATTACTCGCATCGCCGAGATGGAGGTCGCGGGGTGCGATCGCAGACAGAACCTCGTGGGCCGGTCGGGAGCGGGTGAGAACGACGGGACGGCGGCCATTGGCGGCCAGCTCGCAGACGACGTGCGAGCCGATGAAACCGCAGCCGATCACCAGCGCCCGGTTGGGCTGCCTGCCGGTGGTCGCGCGGCCCCTTCGGGGAAGCGCGGCTGACACGGACGTCAGCATAGCGAGCGTTCTTTAAGCCGGATGAGGCTGCTCGAGCGTGGCGCGCCGTGGCGCAGTTTCGGATTCGTGTACGGATCGATCGCTGTCAGTGGCAGCCACCTATCGCGGAGCTGTTCCTTCTCCCAGTCGTCGACCTCCATCGAGCGACTCGAGGACTCGAAGTGATAGAGGACCGTGTCCGGGTCGTAGACGACACGGCGGCCGCTTGCCCTCAACTTGAGGCAGTAATCCATGTCGTTGTAGTTGATCGGAAGGATGGTGCTGAGGCCGCCGACCTCCTCGAAGGCATCCCGCCGGGTCATCAGGCAGGCACCGGTAACTGCCAAATAATTCTGGCTGACCACCACATTGTTCGAATAACCGCGGAACTCACCCGAGAAGCCGCGATAGATATGGCCCGGGTAGCCCTCATTCTCGAAGAGAACGCCGGCGTGCTGCAGGCGTCCGTCTTCCAAAAGCAGTCGGGCACCGACGGCACCCACCTCCGCGATTCCCGAGTACATCACGAGGCGCTCGATCCAGTCCGGCGTGACGACCTCCATATCGTCGTTGAGAAGGAGCAGGTGCTCGCCCTCGCTGTGGACCGCGCCGCGGTTGACCTTTGCTGAGAAGTTGAAGGGCTCGTCATAGACGACGAGCCGGAGCCGCTCGCCCCCGATCTCTCGCAGTTCGTCCAGCACGGCCGGATCGGTTGAGGCATCGACGACGCAGACGACCTCGTAATTCTCATAGCTGGACGTCTGCACGATGCTGCCCACGCAGTGGCTTACCAGCACCACCTTCTCGTAGCGCACCTCGCGCGACTGCCCGGCAGTAGGGATGACGATGCTCACCGTCGGCATTTGCTCGATTTGGGGTCGCAGGTGATAGACACCGGGAAGATCTTGGTCGTGCTCGGCCCTTGCGGGCAGGCCGATCCGCTCGCAGTGGGCCTGGATAGCGCGGGTGCCCGCTTCGAAGGCCCAGGGCTTGGCCTCTTCACCACCCCCCGCCGCCGAGGTCTCGAGCGTGCGCCAGTGGTACAGAACCTCCGGCACGTGGAGCACCCGCCGCGCCCGCTCGGTCACCTTCAACACCAGATCCCAGTCTTGGGAGCCCTCGAAATTGGGATCGAAGCCTCCGACCTCCTCGACTAGCGAGCGGCGCAGCACGCTGAGGTGGCAGGTGTACATCTGGGTGCGCATCCGCTCCGGTGACCAGTCCGGCTTGAAGAAGGGCGAGGAGTGATGACCGGCACGGTCGATCTTGTCTTCGTCGGTGTAGAGGTAGTCGGCTTCGGGGTCGGTGTCGAGCGCTTCGTCGACCAGCATCAAAGCGTCTCGGTGCAGCGTGTCGTCGTGGTCGAGCAGGGCGATGAACTCACCCGTCGCCATCGCCAGCGCGTCGTTGGAGGCGACGACGATGCCCCCATTCACCTCTCGGCGAAGGATTTTGATGCGAGGGTCCTCACTTTGCGCCCGGCCGAGGATCTCGCCGACATGCGGTTCACCCGAGCAATCGTCGACCAAGCAAAGCTCCCAATCGCCGAAGCGCTGCGCGTAGACCGAGTCCAGCATCGCCTCCAGCACGTCGGCCGGCGTCTCGAAGACCGGCGTCAGGATTGAGAACCGGGGCGCCGGCACCGCCTCAGCCCCGCCGGCCGCGACGCTTGCGGAGGCTGACGGCGGCGGAGAGCACGAATCGTGGCACCCGGCCCCGCACCCGAGCGGCAAGGTTGACCAGTCGCGCCGAGTCAGCCTCTAGCTCGGCGAGGCGGCCGCGCAGGGCTCCGAGTTCGGCGTCCTTACCGACAAGCAGGTCGCGGAGGCGAAGGATCTCCTCTCGCGCGCGCGCGAACTCCTCACCCAGATCATGGGTAGGCGAGCTACTTGTCGGGGCAGGGTCGGAACGCGTCGAAGTAGCCCGCTCGGCCATGTCAGCCGAGTCTATCCGTACCGCTCATAAATCCGAGATAGCCGCTGTGCGCAAAAAGGCCGTGCTTTGCTGGCGGGCGCTTCGCAGCTCTCCTCATTCGCTTTTAGAGGTCCTCGGCGATTCGGGGCGCCTCGCGATTGAAGATCCAGACCGCGAAGGAACAAACGGCGACGAAGATCGTGAGCGCCGGGATTAGGTAAAGCACGCCGCCGGCGGCCTGGGCTGCGGTCGGTGCATTTGGTTCAGCGAGGATCCAGACACGGACCTGCTCGAAGATGACCGCGAGTGGATTAATCATGAGGACGTGTTCGAGGGTTTCGTTTTTGAAGGCGGTGATCGGGTAAAGGATCGGCGTCGCGTAGAAGAGCACCTGGGCGACGACGATCCAGATGATCGAGACGTCGCGGAACCGCACGTAGAGCACTGACAGGGCCATGCTGACCGCGGACGTTAGGACGAAGAGCAACGCCAACGCGAGCGGGAAGAGCAGCCAGGTCCAGGCAGGCTCGACGCCGAAGGCGAAGATGAAGACGAAGACGACGATCAGGTTGAGGCAGGTGTTGAAAGCGCCGGTGAGCACGGTTGACAGGGGGATCACCAGGCGCGGGAACTGGGTCTTGCGGACAATTCCCTCTTGAGAGACGACCGAGGTGACGGAGTTCGAGGTCGATTCTTGAAAGAAGGTGAAGAGGACGATCCCCAGCAGCAGCATCACGGGGTAGTGTTCGACCTCTTTGCTGCCGACTTTGAAAACGCGAGTGAAGACGAACAGCAGCACCCCGAACAACATCAGCGGTCGGATCAGCGACCAGAGGTAGCCGAGGACGGTGCCGAAGTAGACCCGTTTGAACTCGGTCACCGACATCAGCCAGAGCAAATCGAAGAAGCGGCGGGAGCCACCACCGAGAGCCGAGGGGCCGTGCACCTCGCGAAGGGGCAGCGTCGGAGCCTCGACGCTCACTCGCTCTCACCACCTTCGACTGTCGCCTCGATTTCGAGCGGTAGGGATACCACCCCGCGTTGCGGTTGGCCTCCGTAGATTACGAAGTCAACTGCGTTGTGTACATAAAGGGCCACACCGCCACCGATGTTGTTGACACCGCAGTGGACAAAGTAGCGCCCCCCCGAGAGCAGATTCTCCACCTTTGCGCTGATCCTGATCCGCTTCCCTGCGGCCAGCTCGAATGAGCCTTGGTCGCTGATCGCTTCGGTTCCGAACTGGAAAATCCCAACCCCATCGGCGTTGGCGAGGATGAATCCGACGCCTAGCCCGGGTACGTCCCGAAGGACCTCCAGTTCGACGCGAAGCCGGATCTCATCTCCGACTTCGAGGTTAGTGAGGTGGGTCCCTGCTGCGTCCTCGACCCAGGCATCTAGCAGGCGCACCTCCTCGCCACCGTCTGACGTCATTCCGCCGCCCGTCTCGCTGCCGCGCTCGAAGTTCAGTCGAACATAGCGTCTGCCGACCTCGGCTGGGTCGCCGATGTGCTGGATCCGCCCGCCATCGATCAGCATCGCTCGATGGCAGTAATCCTCAACTGTCCCCATATCGTGGGTGACGAGGATGATGGTCTTGCCAGCTGCTTTCATCTGACGAAAGGCGTCGGCGCACTTCTGCTGGAAAGCGGCGTCCCCTACCGCCAGAACCTCGTCAATCAGGAGGATGTCGGCGTCAACCTCCATCATCAACGAGAAGGCGAGCCGCACCAGCATTCCCGAGGAGTAGTTCTTCAACTTCAGGTCGATGAACTCTCCGAGTTCAGCGAACTCGAGCACAGCGTCTAGCCGGTTGCGCGTCTCCTGCGGAGTCAGGCCCATCATCACGCCGTTGAGGACGACGTTCTCCCGCGCGGTTAGCTCGTGGTTGAAGCCCACACCCAACTCGATGAAAGGTGCCAGGCGTCCGGCCATCCGGATCGACCCTGCATCGGCTCGATAGATGCTGGCCAGAAGTTTAAGCAGCGTGCTCTTGCCCGACCCGTTGCGTCCGACGATCCCGAAGAACTCGCCCTGCCGGACCTCGAAGGAAACGCCGTCGAGGGCGTGCAGCTCGCGGTAGTCGCGAGTGGCGAATGGGCGCACGAACCTCTCTTTGAACGAGTCGACCCGGTTGGTTGGGATGCGGAAGACCTTCTCTAGACCCTGCGCTTCAATCGAGAGCGGCGCGTCGGCGCTTGGCTTTTGCGGGGGGTCGGCCTGTGCGGCACTAGCGGCGTTGTCGGGCGGCATCGGCGCGAGGGAACGCTAATGGTTGTGGTCCGGTAGCGACATCGTGGAGCATCAAGCAACGTTTGTCTGTCATCGAGCGCGCGGCGCGAGGTCTTCGGCGTCTAGTAGTGCTTTGTTAGCTCTCCCGTAGGATTCGCCCCACCGGCGACGAACCCTGCTCGCGAGATCGTTCGACGCGAGGAGGGCATGATGTCGGCAGTGGCGGTAGCGAACTCGAAACGAAGGGCCAAGGCGCAGGCTCCCGCGGCGATGCGCGAACGCCTGGAGGCGTTCGGTGAAGAAGTGCTCGCCGAGGCAACGAATCGCCCCGCGCAGACGGCAAACGGCGGCCTGTACCTGCGCGGGCTACTGGAGGAAGGCAGGCGCAAGTCGCTGGAGCCCCTGGTCAACCGGCTGGGCAGCGAGGCCGACTACCAGTCGATGCAGCAGTTCCTCACCGACAGCCCCTGGGACCCAGCCGCGGTGGTGCGCGCCGTCGCCGAGCGGGTGGTGTCCGAGATCGAGGTGGAGGCCTGGGTACTCGATGACACCGGCTTTCCCAAGGACGGGGTCGACTCCCCCGGAGTCAAGCGCCAGTACTCGGGCACGCTCGGCAAGATCGGCAACTACCAGATCGGCGTCTCGCTGCACGCGGTGGGCGCCAAAGGGACGGCTCCCTTGGGCTGGGCGCTTTACCTGCCCGAGGAGTGGTGCCAAGACGCCGAGCGCCGGGCGAAGGCAAAGATTCCTGACGAGGTCACCTTCAAGACCAAGCCCGAATTGGGGGTCGAGCTGGTCGAGCGTGCGAGCGAATGGGAGATCCCCGCCGCGCCGGTGCTCGGCGACCAGGCCTACGGCGAGAACACCGAGCTGCGCGACCGTCTGGATGAGGCCGGAAGCGAGTACGTGCTTGCCGTCGGGCCGACGACGACGGTGTTCGCGCCCGAGACCACCTTTGAGCTGCCCGAGCGCAGGGGCAAGAAAGGCAGGCCGCAGACAAAGCCGAGGCCCGACCGCGAGGCGTGCTCGATCGGCGATCTGATCAGGCGCTTGGGAACCGACCGAGCGCAGAGCCTCGCCTTCCGCGACGGTCCCGACGGCGAGCCTATGAGCTCCCGATTCGTCTTCATCCGCGTCCGCGCCGCCCACCACTGGCGCCCAGGCGCCGGCAAATGGCGAAGCGGCGCCCAGGCTCCGCCCCGCGAGGAGTGGCTGATCGCCGAGTGGCCCGAGGGTGAGGAGGCACCAACCGACTACTGGCTCTCCAACCTACCCGCTGACACCGAGCCCGAGCGCCTGGCCCACTTCGCTCGGTTGCGCTGGAAGGTCAAGCTCGACTATCGCCAGCTGAAGGGCGAGCTCGGCCTCGACCACTACGAGGGCCGCTCCCACCTGGGCTGGCACCACCACACCGCGCTGGTCACCGCCGCCCACGGCTTCCTCACCCTGGAGCGCCTTCGCCCAAAAGCCCCGCGGTCGGCCTGACGTTGCCGAAGGCGGTGCTTCTCTTCCAGCCGCTTTTCAGGTGTTGGGCCGGCCGCTGCCAGACCTGTCATCAGCTCGTCGAGCTCGATCGACTCGACTCTCCCTTGGCCCGTCCGGACGAATGAGAGCTAACAAAGTACTACTAGGCCGCCGGGGCAATTTTCAAGCTGCACTGCGCCGGCTGGGCGCAACTATCATGCACATGATGGTGGTGCACATGATGGCGGAGTTGGAGTCGATCCGCTCAAGGTGGGTCGCGGCGGCAGCCGCGGGCAAGAGCTTCGCCGAGGTCGGGGGCTTGTGGGGGACGGTGAACGAGCAGGTCAGCGTTGCCGCACGGGCTGGCGCTGCCGACACCACGATGATCGACGTTGCGCCCGACGACGGCAGCGACGATGAACGTTTGTGGGAGCTCTTTCGCGAGCGCGCAAACTCGCTTGGCGTGACGGATACGACCTGCGTGCAGGGCAGCATCGACGATGCTGACACCGTGCGGCGCGTCGGCCGCTTCGACGCCGTCTGCTGTAGCGGCGTCATCTACCACTGCCCGGAACCCCTGCACACGCTGCGCCAGCTCAGTGCGATCACCCGCGAGACGCTCATCCTGGGGTCGGCGACGATCCCGGAGAAAATCTCCAGCTCGGCCGGCTCGTTTTCCGTGGCGCCCGGTGCTGCCTTACTCGTTCCTGCCCTGACCGAGAGTCACCGCGTAGTGCTGGGGGAGTGGTTACGCGAGGTCGGCGGCGGCGAAGCGCTCGGCGTCAACTATCCGCTGCAGACCGAGTGGGAGCTGGACGACAACACCGCTTGGTGGTGGTTCTTCACCCGCGACTACGTTGCGGCCATGCTGCGCCTCGCAGGGTTTGAGGTGGATAACATCGCGAGCGAGTGGGAGGGACGAGCGACGCTTTACCTTGCAAGGTCCATGGGATCCGCTCCGCCCCATCTCGACTAGTGGCCGCCGCGGCCGGCTCTCGGCGGCGGCCGGGAGTCATTTGTTTCGTCACCACGGATTTCGTCGGAGCTGGCCTCGACAGGGAGGTCGGCACGGGTCTGAGATTGCTGAGCAGCCTGCTTGCCCGGCGCGACTGGGAGGTGCACGTCCTCTTCTGCGGAACTGGCGAGGACGAAGGGGTAGGCCCGCCCGCTGCCGCGCTGGCCCGCGTGGGGGTCGTCCTCCACCTACTCGATGAGCTTCCACCGTCGCCGGGGGCGGGACGGCCCCACTACGGCGGCGACGATCCAGCCCTGATTCGCGGCGAGCACGCTCTGGAGGCGCTTGAGGCGCTGCATGCCGAGCAGCGGTTTGACCTAATCGAGTTCCCCGACTGGCGCGCACCTGGATTTAGGGCGGTACAGGCCAAGGTGGCGGGGGACGCGCTGTTAGATACATCCCTAGCAGTGAGGCTGCAGGGTGCGACACAATGGCGGCGGCAGATCAATTTGGAGCAGCGCTCTGCCCCCCGCGACTTGAAGATCGAGTTCTGCGAGCGCTATGCGTTCGAGCGCTCTGACGTCCAACTCGGCTCTTCACGCTACCTGCTCGACTGTGCCCGCCAAGTCGACTGGGCGGTTCGCGACGATGCCGTCGTTGCCTGCCCCTACCCAGAACCCGAGCCGGGGGAGGCCGTGCAGTCTGGGGAGATCCGCGAGCTGGTGTACTTGGGGCGGCTTGAGCGGTGCAACGGGCTTGATCTCTTCCTCGAGGCGCTCGACTCCGTCGCTCCTGACATGCCCGTTCTGTTCCTTGGCTCCGACCCTCCGGTCGAGGGGCGTCTCGCGCGCGAGATGATCGCCGATCGGTTGGGTGGTCGACCTCACCGTATCGAGACCGAACCCGACCGCGAGGGGACCCTTGCAGAGCTACGTCATGGAGACCGACTCGTCGTCATCCCCTCTCCCAACGAGGCCTTCGGCTTCCTCGTTGCGAATTGCGTTGCGAATTGCGTTCCGTTCCTCGCCGCGCGGGCAGAAGGAGTTCCGGAGGTCGTTGATCACCCCGAGGGTCGCAAGCGCTGGCTATTCGATCCCACCCCGGGCGGGCTGCGTGGCACTCTCACCCGTCGCCTGAGTGCGTCGAACGCCGAGGAAGCCGAGCTGCGGGCAGAGGTTGCAGCAGCCTGCGATTCGGGGCGCTGGAACGACCGGGTCGAGGCGGTGTATCGGGAGTTCGCAAGTCGGCCAATTTCCCAAACGACCGTCCGGTCCTCCGAACCCGCGACCGTAACCGTCGCCGTTGCCCACCATAACCACGATCGGTTTCTGCCCGGCGCGCTTGCCTCGCTGGCTGCGCAGACCCGTCCGCCAGACGAGGTGATTGTGGTCGACGACGGCTCGACCTCGGAGACCGCACGCCGGGTGTTTTCCGAGCAGGAGGCGCGCTATCCCGACTGGACCTTCGTCCGGCAGGAGAACACCGGGCCCGGCCCGGCCCGCGACCGCTGCCTTGAACGCGCCGCTGGCGCCTATTTCTTGCCCTTCGACTCCGACAACGTCGCCACGCCGCGGTTAATCGAGCGCCTCTTACGCGCAATGGAGCGCAACCCGTCTCGTGCTGCGACGACGTGCCACCACCTGGCTTTCGTCGAGGACGCCGAGATCGAGGCCGGCGAGTTTGCCTTCCGCTACTCGCCGACCGGCGGGCCGCGGCTCTTGGCTTGCGTTGAGAATGTCTACGGCGATACCTGTGCTCTGTTTCGCACTGAGTCGCTTCGCTCTGTCGGTGGCTTCGAAGGGCACCCCTGGTCCCCCGACGAGGATTGGGAAACCTTTGCCAAGATGGCCCTGGACGGCCTTGAGATTGAGGTCCTGCCCCAGCCCCTTTTTTACTACCGAATCGTCCAAGGAGGGCGCCTGCAGACGCTGGGCGAGGATCCGGCGCTTGCCTACCGCCAACGGACTCACCTCGTTGACTTCTTCGTTAACGCTGAGCTGACTGCGCGGGAGCGGCGCGACCTCTGGGAGTGCCTCCAGGCCTTCGACCGATTCACGACGGTGGGAGTCAATGCGCGGTTAGAGGAGCAGCGCCTGTGGCACGACAGTCAGATTGCCGACCACAACGTCTACCGCCTGGCTCAGCTTGAGCAGCTGCGGGCGCAGCTGGGCGCCGAAGTCGGGGCGCAGCGCCGTCGGGCCGAGGCCGCCGAGGGCGAGCTTGCCTCCGTGGCCGCCAGCACCCCGAGGCGTCTGGTGCCGCGAGCGCTGCGAAGCGTCCGCAGTCGTGTATTGGGATCGTCCAAGCCGGCTCCCTGATGCCCGACCCGGATACGGAAAAGTAGAAGATGGGCGATCTATTAGCGAATCTGGGACGGCAGGCGCTGGCGGCGTAGGGGTTGCGTTTGGAGGGGCGGCGGCGGTTGCGGGACCACCCGAGGCAGAGTTGCAAATGGAGCCTGACTACGTGCTCGCGTAGAAGGTTGCGCATACGTGGGATTTCTTCTTCGTGCAGTCGGGGCGCTCGACGGGCGCAGATATGAGCCTCGGTTCGCCGGGCTGCAGGCCCAGCACTGGCGGGGCCTGCAGTCGAGTTGCCCCACCTCTTCTCGGAGCTGGTCGAGAACTAAGGGAGCGAACGGCCTCCAATTTCGCCGGATTGCGGTCGGGGTATGCAACGAGGTTCGGCCATTCAACACCTTCGCCGACGTCCGCCGTAACCCGCGATGCCGGGATGATCGCCACCTGCGAGCCAGGAGACGTAGACCTCGGGAACTCGCACCAGCGCCGCTGAATCGGCTCGGCACCGTCTTCGACGACCACGATGGCTGCGGCGGCCTTTGCTCGTGCAGTCTCTCCTCGGTCCGTCCGAGGCGCTGCGATCCGTTTGTGATCGGGGTGTAACGGCGGCTCGCGCGGTTCCCCGCTCGGTAGGGTTGCAGGCTCGCATGGAGTCTTTGAAGGGACTGATCCTCTCCGGCGGCGCGGGCACGCGGCTGCGTCCCATCACCCACACCTCGGCGAAGCAGCTCGTGCCGGTCGCCAACAAACCTGTGCTCTTCTACGGGATCGAGGCGCTGGTCGACGCCGGCGTTACCGAGATCGGGATCATCATCGCGCCGGAGACCGGCGAGGAGATCCGCGTCGCGGTGGGGGACGGGTCGACCTTCGGCGCGCAGGTCACCTACATCGTCCAGGACAAGCCGGCCGGCCTGGCCCACGCGGTGCTCACCGCCGAGGAGTTCATCGGCACCTCGCCCTTTGCCATGTACCTGGGTGACAACCTGCTCCGCGACGGCCTCCGCGGCCTCGTCTCCACCTTCCGGACCGATCGGCCCGATGCGCTGATCCTCCTCACCCCGGTCGAGGATCCCAGCTCCTATGGCGTCGCCGAGCTCGACGGCGAGCGCATCGTCCGCCTGGTCGAGAAGCCGAAGGATCCGCCCTCGAACCTGGCTCTGGTCGGCGTCTACCTGTTCGGCCAGCGGATCTTCGACGCCGCCCGCGCCCTGGAGCCCTCCTGGCGCGGCGAGTTGGAGATCACCGAGGCGATCCAGGGGCTGATCGACGACGGACACCGCGTCCAGTCGGAGATCGTCACCGGTTGGTGGAAGGACACCGGCCAGCTGGGCGACATGCTGGAGGCCAACCGGCTTGTGCTGGAGGAGATCGAGACCCGCCTCGACGGGGACATCGGCGACTCCCGCATCGAGGGCCGGGTGGTGGTCGAGGAGGGCGCCGTCCTCACCGGCTCGGTCGTTCGCGGCCCCGCCGTGATCGGCGCCGGCGCGCGCATCGAGGACGCCTACGTCGGCCCCTACACCTCGATTGGCGAGGGGGTCCGCATCTGCCGCTCCGAAGTCGAGCACTCGATCATCCTCGCCGGCTCCGTGGTCGAGGACCTCGGCACCCGCATGGAGGCGAGCCTGCTCGGCCGCAACGTCAAGCTGACCCGCAGCGACGGGATGCCGAAGACGCTGCGCCTGCTGGTCGGCGATAACTCCGAGATCCAGATCGTCTAATGAATCGAGCATCATGAAGCTGCTGGTCACGGGTGCCGCCGGAATGCTCGGTCGCGACGTGATGCTTGCCGCCGGCAACGCCGGTCACGACGTGGTCGGCTTTGGCCGCGCCGAGCTGGACGTCACCGACCCCGCCGCCGTTGACAGGAGGCTCAGTCTGGAGCACCCCGACGTGGTCATCCACTGCGCCGCCTGGACCGATGTCGACGGGGCGGAGGAGGCGGAGGAGGCGGCGATGGCGGTCAACGGAACCGGCGCCGGCAACGTCGCCGCCGCCGCGGCCAAGATCGACGCCTCGGTCGTCTACGTCTCCAGCGACTACATCTTCGACGGCGCCAAGGGCGCGCCCTACGTCGAGAGCGATCAACCGGCTCCGCTCTCAGCCTACGGCCGGACCAAGCTCGCCGGCGAGGAGGCAACGGCGGCCGCCAACAAGCGCCACTTCATCGTCCGCTCCTCCTGGCTGTTCGGCATCGGCGGCTCCAACTTCGTGGAGACGATGATGCGGTTGGCCTCCGATCACGGCGAGGTCCTCGTCGTCCGAGACCAGGTCGGTTCGCCCACCTACACCTGGCACCTCGCGTATGGGATCGTCCGGCTGATCGAGGGGCTGGAGTACGGCATCCACCACATGGCAGCCGCGGGCGCCTGCTCCTGGTACGAGTTCGCGCGGGAGATCTTCGAGCAGGCCAAGGTCGAGTGCAACGTGCTCTCGGCGACCACGGAGATGCTTGGCCGCCCGGCGCCCCGCCCGCCCTACTCGGCGCTGGCCAGCCAGCGCGAGCACGCGATCCTGCTGCCCACCTGGCAGGACGGCCTGGCGGGCTACCTCGCGCAGCGCCAGGCCGAGATGGAGCCGGCGGCGTGAAGCTCCTGGTCACCGGGGCGGCCGGCTTCATCGGTTCGACTTACGTGCGACAGGTTCGCGAGGAGCACGAGGTGACCGTGCTCGACAAGCTCACCTACGCGGGCCGCCGCGAGAACCTGCCGGAGGGAATCGAGCTGGTGGTTGGCGCGATCGAGGATCCGGCGATCG
>Ga0307372_10003336_pt1 | contig 25682 bp, 26 predicted proteins | sample OX1MG_FD_202533 | JGI IMG/M metagenome (GOLD analysis project Ga0307372, IMG submission 202533) | Soil microbial communities from Risofladan, Vaasa, Finland - OX-1 | ecosystem: Environmental > Terrestrial > Soil > Coastal area > Acid sulfate soil | place: Finland: Risofladan, Vaasa | collected...
CCTGGACGGCAAGGTCGAGGTCGTCGATCAGTGGCTTGTCCGGCTCGTAGCGGAATGACACCCCCTCGAACGCGACCCCTCCCGCCGCACGGCCGAGGGCTGGGGCGTCGACTGCGTCCGCGAGCTCCTCGGGCTCGTCGAGCAGCTCGAAGACCCGCTCCGCTGACGCCACGGCCGACTGCAGGACGTTGACGACGCTCGCGGTCTGGATGATCGGGAAGGTGAACTGCCGGGAATACTGGATGAACGCCACCACGTCGCCGAGGGACATCTGACCGGCCGCGACCCGAAGCCCGCCGATCACGGCGATGGCGACGTAGTTGAGGTTGGAGATCAGGCTCATCGCGGGCTGGATGATCCCGGAGATGAACTGGGCGCGGTAGCTCGCGTCGTAGAGCCGGTCGTTCTCCGTGTCGAAGCGCGCGATCGCCTCGCGCTGTCGACCGAAGGCCTTGACGATCGCGTGGCCGGTGTGCATCTCCTCCACCTGGCCGTTCAGCGCTCCGGTAGACGCCCACTGGGCGACGAACTGACGCTGCGAGCGACCCACGATGACGACGGTAGCCCCGAGCGACAGGGGCACGGCGAGCAGCGACACGACGGCGAGGATCGGGCTGATCGTCAGCATCATGATGAGGACGCCGACGATCGTGAGGAGCGAGGTGATGAGCTGGGTCAGGCTCTGCTGGAGCGATTGCCCGATGTTGTCGATGTCGTTCGTCACCCGGCTGAGGAGATCCCCTCGCGGGTGGCCGTCGAAGTAGCGCAAGGGGAGGCGGCCGAGCTTGAGGTCCACGTCCCGCCGTAGCCGGTAGATGCTCCGCTGGGTGACGCCCGCCATGACGTACGCCTGCATCCAGCTGAAGATCGCGCTCGCGACATAGACGCCGACGAGGAACAGGAGGAGGCCGCCGAGGGCGCCGAAGTCGATGCCGATCCCCGGCGTGAGATGCATGCTCGAGAGCATGTCCGCGAGCTGGCCCTGGCCCTGCGCGCGGAGTCCGGCGACCGCCTGCGCCTGCGTGACGCCGGCCGGGAATCGTGAGCTGAGGGCGCCCTCGAAGATCCGGTTCGTCGCATCACCGAGGATCCGCGGCCCGAGGATCGCGAAGGTGACGCTCACCACCGCGAGGATCACCACGAGGGCGATGAGTGGCGCCTCCGGCCCGAGGTGGCCGAGCAACCGCCGCAGCGAGCCGCGGAAGTCGCGGGTCTTCGCCGGGGGCATCCCCATCCCCATGCCCATCATCCCGGGCCGCGGACCGCCCACCCCGGGTCGGCCGCCCATGCCTGCTCCACCGGCCGGAGGCCCGCCGGCGCCAGGTCGGCCGCTCATGCGACCGCCTCCGCCTCGGAGAGCTGCGAGTAGACGATCTCGCGATACGTCTCGTTGTCGGCGAGGAGCTCGCGATGCGTCCCGATGCCGACGACTCGGCCGGCATCCATGACGACGATCCGGTCGGCGTTCATGATCGTGCCGACTCGTTGCGCGACGATGATCATCGTCGCCCCGCCGAGCTCTCGGGCGAGGGCGGCCCGCAGGCGCGAGTCGGTGCTGAAGTCGAGCGCCGAGAAGCTGTCGTCGAAGAGGAAGATCCCAGGCTTCTTCACCAGCGCCCGGGCGATCGAGAGGCGCTGCCGCTGGCCACCCGAGACGTTCGCGCCACCCTGTACGATCGGAGCCTCGAGTCCGCCCTCCATCTGCTCGACGAAGTCGCGGCCCTGGGCGATCTCGAGGGCGCGCCACAGCTCGTCATCCGTCGCCGCCTCGTCGCCGTAGCGGAGGTTGGTGGCGACCGTCCCGCTGAAGAGGAACGCTTTCTGGGGGATGAGCCCGATCCTCGACCAGACGTCGTCGCGGGCCATCTGCCGGACGTCGATCCCGTCGACGAGGACGGCGCCCTCGGTCGCGTCGTAGAACCGCGGGATGAGGTTGACGAGAGTCGACTTTCCGCTGCCCGTGCTGCCGACGATGGCGGTCGTCTGGCCCCGTTCGGCGGTGAACGAGATCCCACGGAGGATCGGCTGCTCGGCGCCCGGATAGCGGAACTCCACGTCGCGGAACTCGACCGTGCCGAGGCGGTCCTCCGGACCGAGCACGATCGGGCTCTCCGGGTCGCGGATCGTCGGCTCGGTGTCGAGGACCTCGCGGATCCGGCCCGCCGAGACCGCTCCGCGTGGGATGAGGATGAACATGAAGACCGCGGTGAGGACGGCGAACAGGATCTGCGTGAGGTATTGCAGGAACGCGGTGAGGTTGCCGATCGGCATCGCGCCGCTGTTCACCCGGTACGCACCGAACCACATGACGGCGACCGTCGAGAGGTTGAAGATCGCCGTCATCGTCGGAATGGTGACCGCGAAGAGGCGGTTGACCCGGATCGTCGTGTCGAACAGGTCGAGGCTCGCGTCGTCGAACCGGCGCGCCTCGTGGTCGGTCCTGACGAATGCCCGGATGACGCGGACCCCGGAGAGCGTCTCGCGCATCACCTGGTTGATCCGGTCGATCTTCGCCTGGATGGCCCGGAACATCGGGATGGCGCGCCCCATCACGAGGCCGATGACCAACCCCATGAGCGGCAGCACGACGAGGAGGAGGCCGGACAGGGGCACGTCGGTCCGGAGGGCCATGATGATGCCGCCGACGATGAGGATCGGGGCCGAGATCATGACGGTCAGGGCCATGAACACGACCGTCTGGACCTGCAGGACGTCGTTCGTGTTCCTCGTGATGAGCGACGCCGGGCCGAAGTGGTTGACCTCGACCTGCGAGAACGTCTCGACCTTGCCGAACAGCGCGCTTCGCACGTCGCGCCCGAAGCCCATCGCGACACGTGCCCCCCAGTAGACGGCGAAGATCGATGCCGCTCCGAGCAGCCCCGTCACCGCGAGCATCAACGCTCCGGTCCGCACGATGTAGCCGTTGTCGCCCTTCTCGATCCCGTTGTTGATGATGTCGGCGTTGAGGGCGGGCAGGTAGAGGTTGCCGATCGCGCCGACGAGCAGGAGCACCATCACGAGCGCCAGCGGCGCGACATACGGCCGGAGGTAGGTCCGCAGGAGCCCGATCATCGACCCTCCTCCGATCCTGTCGCCGGGTCGTCCTCGCCGCCGTGCTCGTTCGCGTTCTCGCGGCCGACCGTCGCGCGAGCCCGGTGGATCGCTCGCATCCCGACGAGGAAGCCCCGCAGCTCCTCGTCGGTCAGGTGCTCGAGGAGTCGGCTGAGCCCGGCTCGCCGGTGGGCCGCCAGGTCGAGGAACACAGCGGCGCCAGCTTCGGTCGGGTGCACCACCACCACCCGGCGATCCTCTTCGTCGTGGCGCCGTTCGACGAGGCCGCGCTGCTCCATCCGATCGACGATGCCGGTCGCGCTGGCGACCGAGACGTCGAGCGCGTCAGCGAGACGGCTCATCGGCAGCGGGCCCTCAGCCTCGAGGACCGTCAGCGCATGGAGGTGGACGAGGCTGAGCGCGCCCCGGAGCCAGGACTTGAACTCCCCCATCTGCTCGCGCGGGTTCATGCTCGTCAGTTCGGCAAGGAGCTCCTCGATGACCGCGCCGCGTTCCGGGGTCTCGGGGTTGTCGCTCTGCGTCGCGCTGACATTCAATGGCATATAGATAATCTACACGATACTGTCAACCCGTGCCGGGATGCCTGTCGCCGGGTGTGCCGGGTGTGCCGGACACAGGAGAGCCGCCGGTCGGCGGAACCGGCGGCTCGGGATATGCGGGAGGGAGAAACGACGACGCCTCGACGCGCCGTCGGCGTGATGTCAGTGAGAGCAGGACTTCGGCGAACCTGTGTCGTCGGCGGTCCGGAAGCTCGACCCACAGCCGCAGGCGGAGACGGCGTTCGGGTTGTTCACCGTGAACCCGGCGCCCATGAGGGTATCGACATAGTCGATCTGCGCGCCCTTGAGCAGGTCGATGCTCGTGCCGTCCACGTAGACCTTGACGCCATTCGCCTCGAGGAGGTTATCGCCCTCCGTCGGGCTGTCCTCGATCATCATCCCGTAGCGGAAGCCGGAGCAGCCGCCCGAGTACACGTAGACGCGAAGCCCGACGTTCGGATTCGCTTCCTCGGCCGTGAGCTCGCGCAGCTTCATCGCCGCCGCATCGGTCAGGCTGAGGGTCGTCGGCTGGACTTCGAGCATCGTGGTGGCTCCTGCTTCGGAGGCAAGGTCGCGTTGGGCCGGGCGCTCGAGCGCCCCGTTCCGCGCCATCGTACGCACGTCAAGCAGATTCGACAAGGGCTCGGGTTCAGCCTGTGAAACGACCGGCAGCGAGCTCCGACGGGCGGCTGACCCCGTTCCGTCTCAGCCGTTCATCCGGGGAACGTTGAATCGAGGGTCGGCCATCGTTGCGTCTCACCCGCTCACCCGGGGAACGGATGAGCGCGCTCGGGCCCTCACGGCACCGCGGCGCGACTCGAACGTTCCGAGGATGAACGGATGAGAATCCCCGTTCGGGCGGTGCGTTGGCCGCGTTCGGGCGGTGCGTTGGCCGCGTTCGGGCGGTGCGTTGGCCGCGTTCGGGCGGTGCGCCGCCTGCTGCCCGGCTACTCGATGCGCTCGACGATCGTGGCGATCCCCTGCCCCACCCCGATGCACATCGTCGCGAGCCCGTAGCGTCCACCCGTCCGCCGCAGCTCGTGGACGAGCATCGTCACGAGCCGGGCTCCGCTCATGCCGAGCGGGTGGCCGAGGGCGATCGCCCCGCCATTGACGTTCACCTTCGCCGGGTCGAGCCCGAGCTCGTCCATGCAGGCGACCGACTGCGACGCGAACGCCTCGTTGATCTCGATCAGGTCGAGGTCGGCCACGGAGAGCCCGGCGCGGGCGAGCGCCTTTCGCGTGGCCGGAACGGGACCGATCCCCATCACCGCCGGGTCGACGCCGGCCACGGCGGTCGCGACGACCCGCGCCATCGGACGGAGGCCGAGCTCCTCCGCGACCGAGGACTCGGCGAGGAGGACGGCCGACGCTCCGTCGTTGATGCCGGAGCTGTTGCCGGCGGTGACGGTGCCTCCCTCCCGGAATGCCGGTCGCAGCCTGGCGAGTGCCTCGGCGGAGGTGTCGGCGCGCGGGTGTTCGTCGCGCCCGACGACGACCGGCTCGCCGCGCCGCTGGGGCACGGCGATCGGCACGATCTGATCGGCGAACCGCCCCGCCTCGATGGCGGCGATCGCCCGGCGGTGACTCTCGAGCGCGAACGCATCCTGGCGGCTGCGATCGATCGACCATCGTTCGGCGACGTTCTCACCCGTCTCGCCCATCGTGTCCGGATGGTGTCTCGCGGCCAGGGCCGGGTTGATGAACCGCCAGCCCAGCGTCGTGTCCTGGAGCTCCCGCGGTCCGCGATCCCACGCCGCGTCCGCCTTCGCCATCACGTACGGCGCCCGGGTCATCGATTCGACACCGCCCCCGATGAAGACGTCGCCGTCGCCGACGGCGATCGCGTGGGCCGCCGAATTGACCGCCTGCAGACCGCTCCCGCACAGGCGGTTCACGGTGAGGCCACCGACCTCGACCGGCAGGCCGGCAAGGAGGAGGGCCATCCGCGCGACGTCGCGGTTGTCCTCGCCCGCCTGGTTCGCACAGCCAAGGATGACGTCCTCGATGCGGCCCGGATCGATGCCGGAGCGATCGACGACGGCCCGGATGACCGCCGCGGCCAGATCGTCCGGCCGGATGGCGGCGAGGGCGCCGCCATACCGACCGATCGGGGTCCGGACGGCCTCGATGATCCACGGGTCCCGGAGGGCCCGCTGCTGGTCGCGGATCATCGGCCGTCGCTCAACTACGGCATCGCCGACAGGGCCTGCGCAGCCTCGGCATCAGTGGCGCCGCTGACACCGAACAGGGTGTCGCCGTTGACGTAGAAGTAGACCGATTCGCTACCGCTCGGGATCTTGGTCACCGTCTTGCCGCCGAGCGAGACCTGCGATCCGCCAGCGGCCATCGCGGCGAGGACCGTCGCCAGCATCGTGGAGTTGGTGCCCTGGATCCGATAGGCGAAGAACGTCTCGGGGCAGGTCGCCGTCGACACCGGCACGGCCAGCGCGAACGCCACCGACGCCCCACTGCCGGCGAGGGCGCCGAACGCGCCGAGCATCGGGTTCGCCGACGCAGCCGCGCTCGTGTCTCCCGCGTAGCTCTCCTTGATGACGGGCCCGCCGCAGGCCGTCGAAGGCAGTTTGGCCTCGAGGTCGGGCGCCTGGTTGAGCAAACCGGACGGAATCGCACCGCCTCCGCTCGCCTGGGATGGGGCCGCGGACGTCGGCGCCGCCGATGCGGGCGCCGCCGAAGGGGCGGTCGAGGCCGCTACCGATGGGGCTGGCGTCGATGAGCTGCCGCACGCCGCGAGGGCGAGCGCGGCGAGGAGCCCGAGCGCAGCGGCGCGGGCGCGATGCGTGACGTGGTTCATGGCTTCCTCCCGGTACCGAGATGCAGCGCCGCTGTCGGATCGGACGCTGTGGGCACTCGGCGAGCGCCATCCTACTCCACGGCACCAGCCGTCAGTAAGGCGCCTCAGGAAGGCGCCGACGCGCGCCTGGGTCCGCGTTTGGACCGCCCGACGACGCTGGTCGCGAGCCGTTCGAATCTCGCCGCGAGCCGCCGCTGGATGGCCGATCAGAGCGCCTTCACCTGCTCGAACGGCTGCCGGCAGGCGGTGCAGTACCGGATCTGGCGGCAGGGCGTCGGCCCAAAGGCATTGTCGAGGACCGTCCGGCCGGATCCGCAGTAGGGGCACGGGGCCGGCTGATCGAGCCGGATGGGGACCGCCATCGGGAGCGGCGGGCCGATGCCGCTCCGCCGCAGCACCTCACGACCCGCCGGACTGATCCGCTCGCTCGTCCACGGTTCGGCGTGGCTCACGGCCACCTCGATCGTGGCGTCCGGTTCGATCGAGCGGAGGCGATCGCGAACCGCCGCGACCATGAGCTCGAGTGCCGGGCAGCCGAGGAAGGTCGGGATGAGCTCGACCCTGATGCTGTCGCCCGAGACAGCCACGGAACGGACGACGCCGAGATCGACGAGGCCGATGACCGGCATCTCCGGATCGGGGATCGCGGCCAGCACCGCCCGGACGTCCGCCTCGGAGAGCGGCGGGCGGGCGACCTCGCTCACCACGCGGCGGCCGGGTCGAGCCGACGGACGGAGGTGAACTCGGCATGGAGGTCGCGGAACTCCGTGCTGTGGCGCTGGCGCGCGGAGCCCGGCTCGCGCACCGGCGGCGGCGCCGGGAGGCGGCACCGGGAGAGCGTCGGGGCGATCGAGGCGCGCCAGCCTCGTTCGAGCTCCGCGGACGCGACCGGCACGACGCCGGCAGCGACGAGTGCCTCCTCCCCGGGGAGCGGCGCGAGCACCGTCGCGGCGTCCGGTCCCAGCCGCTCCCACGCCGTGTCGAGTCGACGGCGCGCTTCACCGTCGTCCGCGGCCAGCCGCTCGATCCACGTCCCGACGTGGAGGCGGTGATAGCGCTCCTCGCGGGCGATGAGCGCGGCGAGGTCGGCCAGCGGCTGCCACGACGAACCGACGAGCGCCTCGACGCGCACGCCGTCGGCCGTGTCGTACAGCCAGCGGCGGGCGATGGTCGCGGCCCAGTCGCCCCGTGGGTGGTCGAGCAGGCGAGCGTGCCGGAAGTCCTCCGCCGGCCGATCGTAGGCGATCGCGTCGGGGTCGCGGCCGATCGACTCGCCGAGCAGCGCGTACAGCGCCGCGGCATGGCCGAGCTCGTCCTGGGCGAGCGAGCTCATCGCGACGTCCTCCTCGAGCATCGGTGCGATGCCCGTCCACTCGGAGTCGCTGAAGCCGAGGACGAACTCGTCGTCGGCGAGCGCGAGGAGGTATCCGGCGAGCGGCTCGCGAAGCGCGGGCGCGATGTCGTCGAAGCCGCTCATCGCGATCCGCCCCGCGGTTTCGTCGTGCCGGCCCGCTCGCGCGCCTCGGCGAGCTTGTCGCGCATGACGTAGCCGCCCGGTTTCTTGAACGACCGGTCGAGCGGCGGCTGGAGGAGATCCGGATCGGCAAGCTCGACGATGTCCGCGCGACGGACGATCCAGAGCCGGTCGCTCTCCTGCCGCCGGCCGTACAGCTCGCGGGCGTAGTGGACGGCCAGCTCGGCGTCAGGGGCCATGACCGATCCGCCGTGACGCATCGGTTCGCCGTCCTTCTCCCGGCGGAAGACCTCCCAGGGCTCGAGTCGGGGAGGGGCGGACTCGTCGTTCGTCATCGCCTTCGTCATCGCCTTCGTCATTGCCTTCGTCATCGCCTTCGTCATCGCCCGGTCAGGCGGCGATCGGCGCGCCGAGGATGGTCGTACGGACCCAGGCCGAGTCGTCCCACGCCGCCTGCCGGAAGGCGATCCGCTCGGCCGAGCGTGGTCCGTGGTTCGTGACGACCCGCCGCAGTTCGTCCCAGTCAGGCTCCTGATAGCGCCATTCGCCGGATTCGCCGGCCGCCGCGTCGTGGCGGAGCTCCCGATCGGGGATCGTCAGGCCGAGCTCGAGCAGCCGCGGGACATAGATCGAGAGGAATTCCTGACGGAGCTCCTCGGACGTCTTCGCCTTGATCCGCCAGAAGAGATCGCGGTCCTTCTCGCGCGGGGTGCGCGGCCCGTGCATCTGCATGAGCGGACCCCACCAGCGGTCGAGCGCCTCCTGGACCATCGCCCGCTGCTCGGCTGTGCCGTTCATGAGGGTGACCACCACGTCACGGCCGTGCATGATGTGGACGGATTCCTCCCAGCAGATCTTGCGCATCGTCCGGGCGTACGGCCCGTAGGACGAGTCGCGCAGGGCCTGCTGGGCGACGATCGCGGCCGCATCGACGAGCCAGGCGATGATCCCCACGTCCGCCCAGGTCCGGGTGGGGTAGTGGAAGACGTTGTGGAACTTCGTCCGCCCGGCGAGCAGATCCTCCATCATCGCCTCGCGAGACTTGCCCAGATCCTCAGCGACCCGGTAGAGCAGCTGGGCGTGGCCGACCTCGTCCTGAACCTTGGCGGTGAGGGCGAGCTTCCGGCGCAGGGTCGGGGCGCGCATGATCCATTCCCGCTCCGGCAGCACGCCCATGAGCTCGCTGTTCGCATGCATCTCGACGAAGCGGAGCACGCCCTGCCGGTATTCGTCCGGCATCCAGTCGGTCGCCTCGACGATCCCGCCCGCCTGGACGTGGGCGACGAAGCGGTCGTATCGGGCGTCGCCCGCGGCCGTGGTCACCTCGGCACTGCGCGGCGTGGTCCGTTCGCGCTCGGGGAGGACCGGGTCGAGGGCGAGGGGATCGGTCACGGCCTGACGCTACGCCGGTCCCGTCAGAGCGTCAAACACGTCATGGCCGGTATCCCGTCGCGCAGCTCCTCTCATGCGCTCACCCAGGGAACGTAGTGCTGGGTTCCGAGTGCGCCGCGTCTCAGGTGCTCCCCCAAGGAACGTACGATCGCCATCGGGCCGCCATGACGGACAGGAGGCGTCCCGATCATGTCCCGCCGAGCATGAAGAACACATCGCGATGGCTGTCGACGGTCCCGGTCCTTACCGAACGTTCCATGGATGAGCGGATGAGAACCCGCAGGGTTCGCCCGTGGCAGGGTTCGACCCGTGGCAGGGTCCGGACGGCGCGGCGCTACTCCCCGCTGAACCGCGGCGGCCGCTTCTCGCGGAACGCCGCGAGCCCTTCCGCGTGGTCCGCCGACCGACCGGCGATCCCCTGCAACCACGCCTCGTGGTCGAGCGCCTCCTCGAGGGTCGACGCCACCGCGAACGCGAGTGCGCGCTTCGTGAGGGCGAGCGCCGTCGGCGAACCGGCGGCCACCCGCAGGGCGAGTGCCCGGGCCTCGGCGGAGAGCGCATCGTCCGGCACGACCCGGGACACGAGGCCGATCCGCTCCGCATCCACGGCCCGGACGGCGTCGCCGACCAGGGCGAGCTCGGCGGCCCGGGCGCTCCCCACGATCCGCGGCAGGAACCAGCTCACGCCGCTGTCGGGAACGAGCCCGATCCGGCCGAAGGCGAGGACGATCGACGCGCTCTCGGCCGCGATCCGCAGGTCGCAGGCGAGGGCGAGCGAACAGCCCGCTCCGGCGGCGGTGCCATTGATCGCGGCGATGACCGGCCGGGAGCATCGATGGATGGCGAGGATGAGCGGGTTGTAGCGGGCCCGGATCTCCTCCGTGAGTGTCGGCTCGCCAGCGCCGAACGACTCGCGGAGGTCCTGGCCCGCGCAGAACGCACGACCCTCCCCGGTGAGGATCACGGCCCGCACGGCGCGGTCGCGCTCCACCGAACGGAAGGCATCGAGCAGCTCCCGCCGCATCGCCCGATCGAGCGCGTTGAGGGCCTCGGGGCGGGCAAGGGTGATCGTCGCGACGCCGTCGGCGACCTCCGAGCGGACGGCCATCAGCCGCCGAACTCGACGAGGTCGCCGTCGACGAGCTCGAACACCCGTCGGTCGATCGGCTCGTCGGCACCTCCCGAATGCTCCAGCACGAAGTCGGCGAACAGCGCGGCGAAGTCGTCATCGCCCGCGCGGAGCGTGCCGGCCAGGAGGAGATGCCGCTCCGGCAGGCCGACAAGGATCCGGCCGGTCGAGCCGAGCTCGCGGGCCAGGTGATCGCGCACCGCGGGCAGCAGGATCCGTGCCGCATCGTTCCCGTCGCCGGTATCGGACGAGAGCAGGCGGCGGTCGCCGGACACCTCGTCGGTCCAGGCCGCCGTCTCCGACCAGGCCGCCAGATTCGCCAGGGCGGCGTCGCGCACCGCGGCGATCGGCACCCCCCAGGAGAGCAGGTGATCGCCGTTCACGACGACGTCGAACCCGGACCCCGCGATGGTGAAGACGACGGGGATGTCGCAGGGCCCCGTGTCGATCAGCGGCTGGTTGTTCGGCTTGGCCGATGACAGGCCGCCGGCCGGGATCTCCGCGATCGGCATTCCCTGCGTCCCGACGGGCCGGAGAGCAGGCAGGATGAGCGGTGCGGCGGTGGAGAACTCGTGCTCCGGGGCGAGCGCGACGCCCGCGCCCGCGTCGCGCGTCTGCGTCGTGTGGCCGCTGATCGGGGCGGTCGCGTCGATCGGCCCGAGGATATCCGGAGGTGCGTCGCGGAGGGCGCCGGCGGGCTCGTCTCCAGGATCCTGACCACCATGGTCCTGGCCACCGTGTTCCCGTTCCATCGGTGCTCCTCTCCTGGCGTCGCCGACCGCTCCGGCGGCCTAGCGACCCATCCAGTGTGGTCGTCGCTTCTCGATGAACGCGCGCATCCCCTCACCCTGGTCAGCCGTGCCGAACAGCCCGAAGAACGACCGTCGCTCCTCCCGCAGGCCGGTCGAGAGGGGCACCTCGTAGGCCCGATGCACCGCCTCGACCGTCGCCCGGGCGGCGAGCGGCGGTCCGTCCGCCACGCGCGCGGCGAGCTCGAGCGCCGCATCGAGCGTCGCCTCGGCCGGAACGACGGCGGTCACGAGGCCGAGCGCGTCCGCCTCGCGAGCCCCGATCGAGCGCCCGGTCAGGAGCAGTTCCATCGCCTTGGCCTTGCCGATGGCGCGGGTGAGCCGCTGGGTGCCACCCGCACCGGGCATCACCCCGATGCGGATCTCCGGCTGGCCGAACTGCGCATCGTCGCCGGCGACGATCATGTCGCAGCTCATCGCGAGCTCGCAGCCACCGCCGAGGGCGAATCCGCGCACCGCGGCGATCGTCGGGGTGGCGATCCGTCCGACGACGTCCCATGCCTCGAAGGAGCGGCCCTCCTCGAGCGAGGCGGCCGTCTCGTCGACGAGCTCGCGGATGTCGGCCCCGGCGGCGAACGCCCGATCGCCGGCTCCGGCGATGACGATGCAGCGGCATTCAGGGTCGCCATCGAGCACGGTCAACGCCTCGGCCAGCTGCCGCATGAGCAGCGAGTTGAGGGCGTTGAGCTGCGCCGGCCGGTCGAGCGTGACGAGCGCGACGTGGGCCGCGGGGTCGTCATCCGCGCCGCTCGTCGGCGTCCGGATCGGCCGCGCGGGGAATACGACGCGGATGAAGCGATCCTCGTCGGTCGGACGTCCGGTCACTCGGCTCCTCGTCGTGCGTGGCCTTCGCCGTGCGTGGCCACAGTATCCATGTCCCGGGAAGGGCCGGTCAGCCCGCGGGTGTGCCCGCGGATGACCCCGCGGATGGCGGTGTCCTCCTCGATGCCGTCGCCCGGTAGAAGCCGCCGAGCGCGTCGTTGACGAGACCGGGCCGGCGGGCCGTCACCTCGTGCCCACAGTCCGGCGCGACGAACAGTCGTCCGTCCGACAGCTGCCGCATGAGACCCCAGGCGTGATCGACCGGCACGAACGGATCGCGGTCCCCCACGAGGACGAGCGCCGGGACCGTCACCGAGCGGAGGTCGCGCGGGGTCAGGAGCGGCTGGCTCGCCACATCGGCCGCGATGGTCGGCAGGAGCCGGCGCCATGCGTCGACCCCCTGACCTTCGTCGTGGCGCCTGGCGAGGGTCGCCCGCCAGGTCGGATCCGCGTCCACCCGCGCCGGGTCCATGAGGCGTCGTGCGACGCTCGCCCGTGGCTCGCGCGGGGTCGAGATCGCGGCGAGGGCGACGGTCCGCAGGCGGTCCCCGTGGCGTACGGCGAACATCAGGGCCGTCATCGCCCCCATAGAGAAGCCCGCGAGGTCGAATCGCTCGAGGCCGAGCGCGTCGACATAGGCGAGCAGGTCCTCCACGAGCAGGTCGGACGACCAGCCGTCCGCGACGTCCCAGCGCGACCGGCCGTGACCCCGGGCGTCCGGCAGGTAGACCCGGAACGAGCGGGCGAGCGCCGGCCGCTGGGCCGCCCAGTCCTCCGCGCCGAGCGAGGTCGCCCCATGGAGGAGCACGAGGGGCGGGGCATCGGCGGCCCCGTCGACGTCGTACCCCACGTCAAGCCCGTTGGCCAGGATCGTCGCCATCGCGCCCTGTCAGGGCTCCGGGCGGCCCTGCGGCACGATCGCCGTCGCCGCCTCGACCCGCCGGTAGCGGCGTCGGAAGTAGACGAGCGGCGCTTCGTCGCGCGGCGTGGCGAGCGAATCGACGCGACCGATGAACAGGTCGTGGTCGCCGACCGGGACCGTCTCCACGATGGTGCATTCGAGGGTCGCGATCGCGCCGTCGATGAGCGGCAGGCCCGTCTCGCCCGGTCGCCAGCGCGCACCGCAGAAGTCGTCGCGCCCCGGCTCGACCGCCGCTCCGGCGAAACAGTCCGCGAGATGGCGCTGATCCTCCGCCAGGACGTTCACCGCATAGCGGCCCGCGGCGCGGACCGCCGGGACGACGTGCCGCCGGCGATCGAGGGCCACCATCACGAGCGGCGGCTCGAGGCTCACCGAGCTCAGTGCATTCACGGTGATCCCGTCGGCGCCGTCCTGCGTCGCCACCGTGACCACGGTGACGCCGGTCGCGAAGTGGCCCATGACGAGGCGGAACCGCTCGGGATCGAAGTCCATCGCTGCAGTGTAGGGTCGGCGTCGCCGGGCGCTGTCCGGGCGCTGTCCGGGCGCTGTCCGGGCGCGTCTACAATCGGCCCGATGAGTGACGGCTCCCCGACCCGCCAGCCCGCGGCCACCCGGCCCGAGCGCGACAGCATGGGCGAAATGTCCGTCCCGGCCGCCGCGCTCTACGGCGCGTCCACCCAGCGCGCGGTCCTCAACTTCCCGATCAGCGGCCAGCCGATGCCGGCGGGCCTCATCCACGCGCTGGCCCTCGTCAAGGGTGCGGCGGCGGAGACCAACGCGCAGCTCGGCCTGGTCTCGGAGCCGATCGCCACCGCGATCGCCGATGCCGCGGCGGAGGTGGCGAACGGGGCGCACGACGACCAGTTCCCCATCGACATCTACCAGACGGGTTCCGGCACCTCGACGAACATGAACGCGAACGAGGTGATCGCCCACCTCGCCTCGGCGCAGCTCGGGTCGAAGGTCCACCCGAACGACCACGTGAACGCCGGGCAGTCCTCGAACGATGCGATCCCGACGGCGATGCAGCTCGCGGCGGCGATCGCCATCGAGGAGGACCTCCTCCCGGCCCTCGAAACGCTGCGGGCATCCCTCGCCGCCAAGGCTGCCGAGTTCGATCCGGTCGTAAAGACGGGCCGGACCCACCTGCAGGACGCGACGCCCATCCGCCTCGGCCAGGAGTTCCAGGGGTATGCCGGCCAGCTCGTCGACAGCATCCGGCGGGCGAGAGCGGCGCAGGTCGAGCTCCTCAGCGTCCCACTCGGGGGCACCGCGGTCGGGACCGGGATCAACACCCATCCCGACTTCGCCCGGCTGACCTGTGCCCGCCTGTCTGCGATGACCGGCCTCGAGGTCCACGAGACCGAGTCTCATTTCCACGCGCAGGCGACGCTCGACGCCGTGATCGCCGCGCACGGAGCCCTGCGGACGATCGCCCTCAGCCTCTGGAAGATCGGCAGCGATATCCGGCTCATGGGCATGGGCCCGCGCGCCGGGATCGGTGAGATCACCCTGCCCGAGACGCAGCCGGGCTCGTCGATCATGCCCGGCAAGGTGAACCCGGTGATCGTGGAGTCGCTCACCATGGTCGTCGCACGGGTCGTCGGCAACGACGCCTCCGTCGGGTTCGCCCAGACAGGGAGTCTTCTCGAGCTCAACGTCATGATGCCGGTTGCAGCGGCCGCGATCCTCGAATCGGTATCCCTGCTCGCCGCGTCGGCGCGCAACTTCGCCGGCCGGGCGGTCGACGGCCTTCGCGCGACGGATCGCGGCCCGCAGCTCGTCGAGCAGGGCCTCATGCTCGCCACTGCGCTCGCTCCGCTCATCGGCTACGACGCCGCAGCCGCCCTCGCGAAAGAAGCGCTCAAGAGTGGCCGTACGATCCGCGACCTCGCCCGGGAACGGGGCATCGCTCCCGACGAGCTCGACCAGCTCCTCGACCCCGCACGGATGACGAGACCCGGGCTGGACGGAGGCCCGGCCGGCGGCGTCTCGGCCGGCGGAGGCCCGGCCGGCCGCTGACCGCCTCTGCTACGATCGGGTCGATGTCGATACAACGCTGGGATCGCGCCGCCACTCTGCCCGTCCCCGTCGACGGTCGCCGCCGGGCCGAGGTCGCCGTCCTGCCGCCCGGACACCCGGATGTCGCGAGCCTGTTCACCTTCATGCGAGACGCTGAACTGCGCCTCCTGACCATCCGGATGCGGATCGAGGACACGACGGTCGGCGCCGGCGGGCCGCATCTCGTCGTCATCGACACGGCGCTCCGCCACCCCGGCGAGGCGAAGGTGACCCGCACCGTTCCGAGCGACGGCGGAGCCGCCGACTACGACATCTGGATCTCGGACGGCTCCACCGTGCGGACCTACGCGGCCCGCCACCGGCTCGGGACGGATCGCCCCGTCCGCCGTTCGATCGTCGGGCTCGAGGATCCGGACCTCCCCGCCAGGAGCAAGGTCTATCGACCGGTCACCCCCCTGCCGATGGACACCGCGCCGGAAACGTTCATCCACCCGGCGGGCTACTGCCAGAACGTGCTCGCCACGGGTCGCTGCTGGGTCTCGGGGACGACCGTGGTCGCGGGACGCGAGGCGATCGTCCTCGAGTGCGACCATCCCCGCACGATCGAGATCGCCGCCGACCGCCCGGATCACCACCTTCAGTTGAGCGTCGACCGCGATACCGGGATCGTCCTGCGGCTGCTGGAGACCATCGGCGGCGCGACGACACGCGATGCCATCGTGACGAGCCTCATCCCGGACGCGCCACTCCCCCCGTCAGCGCTCGACTTCACGTTCCCGGCCGGCACCACGCGGCTCTACTAGCGGCATATTCGCCGCGGTAAACGACGAAACCGGCGGGTGACCCGCCGGCTTCGTCTGCGTCCGGGGTTGATGCGCCCGGTCAGATCACCTCGAGCTCGCGTTCGATGGCCGCCAGCTCCTCCAGCGATCCCTGGACCTTGGGGCCCTTGAACCAGTGTCTCGCGGAGACGGCATACCAGATCGCCGCGCCGCCGAGGACGACGATGAAGACGACCGGCGTGTAGTTGAAGGTGTTGATGTTGATCGGCTGCGCCTGGGGCAGCATGAACAGCACGAAGATGAAGACCACCCAGATGGTCGCCACGATGCCGATCGGACGGCTCCAGCGGCCGAGCGTCCACGGGCCCTCCTTGAAACGGGATCCCGCCCGAAGCCGGAGGAAGACCGGGGCGATGTACGCCACGTACAGGCCGATGACGGCGATCGAGGTGACCGCGAAGTACGCCACCGAGCTGTACAGGTACGGCAGGCCGAGGATGAACGCGCCGACGGCGGCGAGCCAGATCGAGTTCGTGGGGGTCCGGGTCCGCTTGTTGATGCGGTGCCAGAACGCGCTGCCGGGGATGGCGCCGTCGCGAGCGAACGCGTAGATCATCCGCGAGTTCGCCGTCACCGACGACATCCCGCAATAGAACTGGGCGCCGATGACGAGCAGGAGGATGAGCAACCCACCCGTCTGCCCGACATCGTCGATCCAGATCTGGGCCGGCGGCACGCCGGTCGAGGTTGCGAGGGCATGAGCGTAGCCGTTGATCGCCGCGCCGGTCGCGTCATGGAAGACCTTGTCCGGGGTGATCCCGACGTTCATCGCGACGAGGAGGATGAAGCCGGCGATGACGGAGACGACGACCGAGAAGATGATCCCTCGCGGAGCGGAGGTTTGGGCACTGTGCGTCTCTTCCGCCATGTGCGCGGACGCGTCGTACCCGGTCAGCGTGTATTGCGCGTTGAGCAGGCCGATGAGCGCGACGTACAGCGGGATCCCGAGGATGAGCGGACCGGGCCACGACTGGCCGGGTGCGTCGCCGCTGTTGTCGACGACCGTCGAGAAGACCGTCCCGAGGTCGGTCCGGGCGTGCTGGTTGAGGACGACCGTGACGAGGACGATCGCGCCGACGCCGACGAGGTGCCACCACACCGACACGTCGTTGAGGAACGCGACGAGGCGGATGCCGAACGTGTTGAGCAGGGCGTGGATGATGAGGACGATCCCGTAGATGAGGATCGTATGCGGCGGATCGGCTGGCACGCCCCACACGATGTTGAGGAACGCGTTGATGAAGAACGCCAGGCCGAAGTCGATGCCGGCCGTCACCGCCACCTGGCCGACCAGGTTGAACCAGCCGACGAACCAGCTCCACATCGCGCCATTGCCGCCGGCCTCGTCGGCGAGCTTGGCCGACCAGTAGTAGAGGCCTCCAGCGGTCGGGTAGCTCGACGCGACCTCGGCCATGCCGAGCGCGACGAGGGTCACGAATCCGCCCACGACGAGCCAGCCGATGGTCATGACCGCCGGGCCGCCGTAGTTCATCGCGAACCCGAACAGCGTCAGGCAGCCCGACAGGATCGAGATGATCGTGAACGACACGGCGAAGTTGGAGAACGTCTTCATCCCTCGCCTGAGCTCTTGGGCATATCCCAGGCGATGCAGTTGCTCGACGTCCGACGACGCCATCGGAACCCTCCTCATGAGCGATACCCTTGACAGGACGCGGGGATGCCCGGTATTAGGCGTGCCGCGACGCGCGGTGTCAAGCACGAATATCGCAGGTCAGGGCCGGTTCGCCGCTGGATTCCGCAATCATTTCGCAGTGAAGGAGCTGAGATGAGCGATCGGCTCGCCGGCAAGGTCTGCATCGTGACCGGGGCCGGATCCGGCATCGGCCGGGCGACCGCGATCCGGTTCGCGGAGGAGGGCGCGCGGGTCACCTGCGTCGACATCGACGCAGACGCGGTGGCCGAGACCGTGCGCGGGATCGGCGCTGCCGCCGTCGCCGTCACTGCCGACGTCTCGGATCCGGCGGCGGTCAAGGCGTACACGGACGCCACGGTCGTCCGCTGGGGCGGCCTCCACGTCGTGTTCAACAACGCGGGGGTCAACCTGCCGGGCGTCTTCCACGAAGCGAGCGACGAGGTCGTCGACCGGACGCTCGCCGTCAACGTCAAGGGGCCGATCTACGGTTGCCGCTACGCCATCCCGCACATGCTTCGGGGCGGCGGCGGGTCGCTCATCAACACGACGTCCGTCAACGGCCTCGTAGCCGAGCCGTTCCTTGCGATCTACGCCACCTCGAAGGGCGCGCTCGTGATGCTGAGCAAGGGGATCGCCCTCGACTACGCGAAACAGGGCATCCGCTGCAACGCGATCGCGCCCGGCTGGGTCGACACCCCCATCAACTACGCTCACGCGGAGCTGCTCGGGGGCCTGAAGGAGGTCTACGCGACCATCGACTCCTTCCAGCCGATCGGCCGACCCGGTGAGCCGCGAGAGATCGCCAACGTCGCCCTCTTCCTCGCCTCGGACGAATCCTCGTTCGTCACGGGCTCCGTCATCGTGGCGGACGGCGGGATGACCGCGAAGTGACCCGACAGGCCGCACGTCGAGCCGCAGGGTCGCCGCGCGCGATCGGTTCGGTCGTACACCTCGTGCCGCCGACACGTAGCATCTGCCCAGACATCCGAACCCGCCGCACCGAACCGCCACGATCAGCTCCATGCCGCTTGCGAGGGACGATCCGATGAGTGACCACCGCTCCACGAAGAAGCATCCGCGTCTCGCGGAACTCGAGGCGATGGTCCGCGACGGGCGGATCGACACGCTCATCGTGGCGATCACCGACATGCAGGGTCGGCTCATGGGCAAGCGGGTCCAGGGCCAAGCGTTCCTCAACGGCGTGATCGACCACGGCGCGCATTTCTGCACCTATCTCCTCGGCACGGACATGGAGATGAATACGCCCGATGGGTTCGCGCTGATGAACTGGGAGACGGGCTACGGCGACTGGATCGCGAGCCCGGTCTGGGACACCCTCCGCGTCCTGCCGTGGCTCGAGAAGACGGCCCTCGTCCTCGGCGACGCGACGGACGAGGAGACCCAGGCGGAGATCCCGGTCGCGCCGCGGACGATCCTCAAGCGGCAGGTCGACCTGGCAGCGAAGGCGGGCTTCGCGGTCAAGGCCGGCTCCGAGTTCGAGTACTTCGTCCTCAAGGAGTCGTGGGAGGAGTCGAATCGACGCGGCTGGGCCATCCCCGAGCGATTTGGCTACTACAACGAGGACTACCACCTCCTCCAGGCGACGAAGGCCGAGCCGCTGCACCGGCTGCTGCGCAACCAGATGACCGAAGCGGGGATCCCGATCGAGTTCAGCAAGGGTGAGGCGGCGCCCGGCCAGCACGAGGTGAACATCCGCTACGACCACGTCCTCGAATCGGCGGACCGCAGTGTCATCTTCAAGCACGGTGCGAAGGAGATCGCCTACCTCAACGGCTGGGGCATCACCTTCATGGCCAAGCCGGACGCCTCATGGACGGGCTCGTCCGGGCACCTCCACATGAGCCTGTGGGACGCGGCGGGCGAACGCCCCCTCACCCACGATGCGGCGGCCGGCCTGCCATACGGCATGTCGAAGACGTTCAGCCACTTCGTGGCCGGGATGATGAAGCTGTCGCGGGAGCTGGCGATCTTCATCGCCCCGAACGTCAACTCCTACAAGCGCTACGCCTCGCTCTCGTGGGCGCCGGTCAACGTCGTCTGGGGTCGCGACAATCGGACCACCGGATTCCGGGTCGTCGGACACCGCGACGGGCTCCACGTGGAGGATCGCTTCCCCGGCGGCGACATGAACGCCTACCTGACCTATGCGGCGATGGTGGGCGCGGGCCTCTATGGCATCGAGCACGAACTGCCGCTCGAGCCCGAGTTCAAGGGCAACGGCTACGTCGCGGTCGGTCACCCGCGGATGCCGCGGGCGCTGTACGAGGCGATCGGCGAACTCGAACGGAGCGAGGCCGCCGTCGACATCTTCGGCCAGGACGTCGTCGACCACTACCTCAACGCCGCTCGCTACGAGCAGCAGGTCTACGATTCGGTGGTCCACGACTGGGACCGCGAGCGATACCTCGAACGGAGCTGATCCGGCACGGCCGACCCGGCCGGCGCTCTACCGACTGGCGGCCGGCTACCGACACGCGGCCGGCGCTCTACCGACCGGCGGCCGGCTACCGACCGGCGGCCGGACCGAGATAGGTCCGCAGGCCCTCCTCGAGCGTGGTGAGTCGGCGCGGCATCGCCGCCAGGAGCGGGCCCACGTCCACCGTCGCCGGCTGGTTGATGAAATCAACCGCCGCCGGGGTGAGCGGCGGGCGCGGCAGGAACGAGAGTGGCCAGGCCGCGAGCTTGATGAGCGGGGTGGGTCCGGGGAGCACCGCCCTGCGGAGGCCGGCGACGCGGAGTGCCGTCCGCACGATCTCGCGCATCTCGTACGTCTCCGGCCCGCCGAGCTCGAACGTCGCGTCCGCGGCGGCGGGGTCGGTCAGCGCATCGACCGCGAGGTCGGCGACGTCGTCGATGAACACCGGAGCGAGGTGCTGGCGACCGTCGTTGAGGAGCGGCACGAAGGGCAGCCAGCGGGCGAATCCGAGGAACCGGTTGAGCGAAACGTCGGTCGGGCCGTACACCCACGTCGGGCGGATGATCGTGAAGACGATCCCGGATCCTCGGATCGCGGTCTCGGCGCGCCACTTCGCCCGGAACCAGTGACGCGGCGCGTCCGCAGCGGCGCCCGCCCCGGAGACGTAGACGAGGCGCCCGATCCCGGCGAGCTTCGCCGCGGCCACGAGGCGCTCCGTACCGCCCGCATCGACCGCCTCGAAGGTCCGGCCGCGGCCCGGCTTCTCCATCGGCATGCCGTCGAACGCGAGCGCGATGACGAGCGCGTCGGCGCCGGCGAGGACGGCGGCGATCTCGGCGGGTGGCGCGGTCGCGACGTCCACCCCCCGTGCCTCCACCCCCGGCGGCAGGTTGCGCGACGAGCGCTCGGGCCGTCGCGAGAGGATGACCGCTGGCTGGCCGCGACGGACGAGTTCCGCGACGACCGCACCCCCGACGAATCCGGTCCCACCGGCGACCGCGACGCTCATGACGATCTCCCCTGGCGCGAGCGCTCCACCACCCGGCGGAACATGCGACCTGACGATAGCACGTTTCTGCCTGTGCGCCCCAGGATTCGCACTGCCGCGTCACGCGGATGGGCGGTACCCTTGCGCGACAGCGGAATCCGGGGCGGCGAACCGCCATCCGAGGAGGATCGATGAGGCTCGAAGGCAAGGTCTGCATCATCACGGGCGCCGGCGGAGGGATGGGTCGAGTCGCCGCCCTGATGTTCGCCGCCGAGGGAGCGAAGGTCGTCGTCGCCGAGTTCAGCGAGGCTGCCGGGCTGGAGACCGCGCGCCTCGTCAGCGACGCCGGCGGTGCCGCGAGCTTCGTCAAGGTGGACGTCTCGAACGAGGCGGGCGCGAAGGCGATGGTGGACCACGCCGTGTCGACGTACGGCCGGGTCGACGTCCTCTACAACAACGCCGGGATCATGCCCGAGGCGGATCACTCGGTCATCGATACGGACGTGGCGACCTGGGACCAGGTGATGGCGATCAACGTCCGCGGCGTCTTCCTCGGTTGCAAGCACGCCATCCCGCGGATGGTCGAACAGGGCTCCGGCTCGATCATCAACATCGCGAGCTTCGTCGCCCTCCTCGGCTGCTCGGTCCCGCAGGACGCCTACACCGCGTCGAAGGGCGCTCTTCTCTCCCTCACCCGCAGCCTCGCCGTGCAGTTCGGGCCCCGGGGCGTCCGTTCCAACGCGATCTGCCCAGGCCCCGTGGAGACGCCGCTCCTCATGGACTGGCTGGTAAAGGACGAGGAAGCGAAGCGGATCCGCCTGGCGCGCAATCCGTCGGGCCGCTTCGGGAAGCCCGAGGAGATCGTCCACATGGCCGTCTACCTGGCGTCCGACGAGAGCCGCTGGACCAATGGGGCCCAGCTCGTGGTGGACGGCGGCATCAGCGTCAACTACTTCTAGGGACGCGTCGGGGCGGAATGGCTGAGCAGCGGGAGTCGAGGACCATGGCGGACGAACGGCGGATCTCGATCGGGGTGGACGTCGGCGGCAGCGGGATCAAGGTCGGCGCGGTCGACCTGGCGACGGGGGCGCTCGCCGGCACCCGCCATCGGGTCGTCACACCCAAGCCGTCGACGCCGGAGGCGGTCATCAAAGTCATCGCCTCACTCGTGAAGCGGGCGGGCGCGGAGGTCGACGCGCCGATGGCGCCGGTCGGCGTCGGCATGCCGGCCGTGATCCTCGACGGGTCGACGATGACCGCCGCGAACATCGACCGGCGCTGGGTCGGATTTCCGGCGCGCGACGCGATGAGCGCGGCCGTCGGGAGGCCGGTGGCACTCGGCAACGACGCCGATGTCGCGGGCCTCGCCGAGATCCGCTACGGCGTCGGCTTGAGCGACCCGTCGATCCGGCGCGGCGTCGTCATCTTCCTCACCCTCGGGACCGGTGTCGGGTCGGCCGTCTTCAACGACGGCGTCCTCGTGCCGAATACCGAGCTCGGCCACATGGAGATCCGCGGCAAGGACGCCGAGTGGCGGTCGGCGGCGGCCGCCCGCCTCCGTCGATCCGAGTCGTGGAAGGGCTGGGCGGAGGACCTGGACGAGCACCTCAAGTCGATCGACAAGCTGTTCTGGCCGCGCCTCTTCATCCTCGGCGGCGGCGTGAGCAAGCAGGGCGACCGGTTCATCCCGCGGCTGACCTGCCGTCCGCCGGTCATCGCGGCGACCCTCCGCAACGAGGCGGGGATCGCGGGCGCGGCGTTGCTGGCCGCGGATCCGACCGCTCGCGCCCAGGAGGGCGCGGACGACTGAACCGAGCCCCCGGCGTATCATCGAACGGTCCCACGATGACCCATCCGCGGCCTCGCGACCGCTCAGCCGGAGACCGACGATGACCACCGAATCGCAGACGACCTCGATCCTCGACGCTCGCATGATGATCGGCGGGACGTCCGTCGCCGCGGCGGACGGCGAGACCTTCGACGTGGTGAACCCGGCCAACGGGAGCGTCATCGCCCGGGCGCCGCTCGGTGGCCGGGAGGACGTCGACCGTGCGGTCGCCGCAGCGCGGAAAGCCTTCGACGACCCGAAGGGCTGGGCCAACTGGGCGGCCGGCAAGCGCGGCCGGACACTCGCGAAGTTCGCCGCGCTCATCAAGGATCACGCCGAAGAGCTCGCCTCGCTCGAGAGTCGCAACGTCGGCAAGCCGATCGGCGGCGCGCGCGGTGAGGTGATCGGAGCGAGCCTCGTCTTCGACTATTACGCCGGCGCGGCGAACAAGCTGTTCGGCGAGACGATCCCGGTGAGCAAACCGGGCATCGATCTCACCCTCCGTGAGCCGATCGGCGTCGTCGGCCTCATCGTGCCGTGGAACTTCCCGATCCTCATGGCGAGCTGGAAGCTCGCTCCGGCGCTCGCGGCGGGAAACGCCTGCATCCTCAAGCCGGCCAGCTACTCGCCGCTGACGGCGATCCGGCTCGGCGAGCTGGCCCTCGAGGCCGGCATCCCGGCCGGCATCCTCAACGTCGTGACGGGACCCGGCGGCACGGCCGGGGCGAGCATCGCGGCGCACCACGGGGTCGGCAAGGTCGCCTTCACCGGCGAGACGACGACCGGCCAGGAGATCATGCGATTGGCCGCCGGCAACGTGAAGAAGATCAGCCTCGAGCTCGGCGGGAAGAGCCCCAACATCGTCTACGCCGACGCGGACCTCGAGGCGTGGGCCGCCTCCGCGCCGTACGCCGTCTTCGACAACACCGGCCAGGACTGCTGCGCGCGCAGCCGGATCTTCGTCGAGCGGTCGGTCCACGAGCGGGCCGTCGAACTCCTCACCGTGGCGACCCGCCGGGTGAAGGTCGGCGATCCGGCGAGCGAGGCGACCGAGGTCGGAACGCTCGTCAGCCTGCGCCAGCGCGAGCGGGTCATGGAGTACATCGAGATCGGCATCCGCGAGGGAGCGACCGTCGTGGTCGGTGGCGACGTGCCGACGGACCCGGCGCTCGCCGGCGGGGCGTACCTCATGCCCACGATCTTCGACCACGTGACCAACGACATGCGGATCGCGGCCGAGGAGATCTTCGGCCCGGTGGTCACAGTCATCCCGTTCGACACGGAGGACGAGGCGATCGCGCTCGCGAACGCGACCCCCTACGGCCTGTCCGGATCCGTGTGGAGCCGCGACATCGGGCGGGCCCTGCGGACGGCCAAGCGCCTGCAGGCCGGCGTCCTGTCGGTCAACTCGAACAGCTCGGTCCACACCGAGGCGCCGTTCGGCGGCTACAAGATGTCCGGCATCGGGCGCGAGCTCGGGATGCACGCGCTCGAGCTGTACACCGAGGTGAAGAACATCTTCATCGACCTCGGCTGAACGGCCCACGGCCAGCGCAGCGCCTCAGCGGAGGCCGGCCGGCATCTCCATCGGCTGCATCTCCGGGTGCCGCAGGCGAAGCCAGTCGCGGAGCGCCCAGAACGTCGTCGTGAAGGCGATGCCGGACCACGGGATCGCAGCGGGCGGGAATGCGACGATCTCGAGCGCCTCCGCCGTCGGCTGCGGGCTGCCGCCGACGATGCGAGCCTCGAAGACGATGACGACGACGGCCGCCTCGAGGCGCGAATAGAGGCCGACGATCTCGCCCGGCGCGACGATCAGCCCGGTCTCCTCGAAGGTCTCCCGGATCGCCCCCTCATTCACGGTCTCGTCGACCTCGAGGAAGCCGCCCGGCTGGGCCCATGCTCCGTAGCCCGGCGCGATGCCGCGACGGATGAGCACGAGCTCGCCCGCGTCGGTCACCGGCAGCGCCGTGACGACAAGGCGCGGGTTGACGTACGAGATGAAGCCGCACGCGTCGCAGGCAAGACGATGACGATCCTCGCCGTCGATCGCGCCGAACCGGAGTGGGGCGCCGCAGCGGGAACAAAAGCGGAGCGAGGCGGCGAGCCATTCCGGCACGCCGCGGCCGGAGTCGATGTCTGTCGAGCGGGCGTCCGGCCCGCGCTCGAAGCCAGGCCGATCCGCCCCGCGATCCGCCTCGCTCACGACGTGAGCACCCACGCCGAGAAGGCCGCGATCGCGACGATGAGGACGACCGCCATGCCGACCCATGCCACCCGGAAGCGGGCCCTCGTGCGGTCGACCGACATCCAGGCCCGCGACGAACGCCAGATGCGGAGAGCGGCGTCGCCGGTCGTGAGGGCGAGGATCGGCGCGCCGATGACGACGCACATCTTCACGAGCAGGCTACCCGGACCCGCGCCGAGTTCGAGGGCCGTGATCGCGATCGCGCCGGCGACGAGGGCCACGACCGACAGGTTGATGTAGTACGGCTGGAGTGGGGTCGGCGCGGTCTCCGGGACTGAGCGGATCGGCAGCTGGGCGAGTGTCGGCCGGGCGTCGCCCCCGGGCTGCCGATCGAGGACCGGCATGCCGGGTTCCCAGCGCGGGTCGTCCATGGCCGAACGGTCAGCCGACGTTCGACGGATCGTCGAGGACCGCCTTCGCCTGGAGTTCGCGATAGGCGGCGAGCGCCGCTGCGACCGCCGGGTCGCTCAATGCGACGATCCGCGCCGCGAGGAGCGCCGCGTTCTCCGCATTCCCGATCGCGACGGTCGCGACCGGCACGCCGCGCGGCATCTGGACGATCGAGAGGAGCGAGTCCAGGCCGTCGAGCTGGCTCAGCGGGATGGGGACGCCGATCACCGGCAGGAGCGTCTTCGCGGCGATCATCCCCGGCAGGTGGGCAGCGCCGCCTGCGCCCGCGACGATCACCC
>Ga0307372_10003339_pt1 | contig 25673 bp, 22 predicted proteins | sample OX1MG_FD_202533 | JGI IMG/M metagenome (GOLD analysis project Ga0307372, IMG submission 202533) | Soil microbial communities from Risofladan, Vaasa, Finland - OX-1 | ecosystem: Environmental > Terrestrial > Soil > Coastal area > Acid sulfate soil | place: Finland: Risofladan, Vaasa | collected...
CGCGGGAACGCGAAGGCGGTTTCAGACAAATGATTGACTTGCGCAGCATCGAGCTGGCCGTGTTCCGCCGGGTGCGGCGGTTTCCAAGTCGCCTTCGTGCCGCTCTCATTGTTGACCTTCGATTGACTCATCGGACTGCTCCTTTCAGTGGAGATTGATGTTGCCTCTCTAATTTCATTAGGTACGCATAGCGGACAGCTCTTCGCGATACTCTTAAGCATTCACTAGGGCTTCGCCTCAAAAAGAACTGTTCCTGGCCACCTTGACAGGGATGGTCCAAATTCAAGATTACAAACCTCATTCTTTTACGCCTACGAAAATCTGTTCAGACTCCTCCTAAGATTTGTCGGAGGTTGACCTTAGAATTGACACACCTCCCTCGCAACTACTCGTCTTCTTCATCTTCGTCATCATCGAAGAAGTCTTCCTCAGTAGCGGTCGCGGCCTTTTCGTCCGTCGGCCACGCTTCGAAGTAGTTGTTCAGGCAATAGAGCTTGTCAACGAGCACGGCCAACTCGCCTTCTGCATTTTCGAATTCGCGGGCGGCGATGAGGCCGACATCAACGCTCTTGCGCTCACTTTTACTTGGTTCGCGACCGTTCTCGGTCCACTTCTTCATAGCGTCCAGTTCCGTATGGATGCGTTGCATCACCGCGTAGTTTGGCTGCTTCGCAAGAATGCGTTGCGTGATGTCCGAGGCTTCGCTCAAGACTCGATGATAGTCCACCCGGGAGTTGATCTCGCCATACACACCAGCCATAGCGATCACCTCGGTTGCCGGCCGCGACCGACGGCTCATGATACTTGAAAGTATCGCATGGATTTTTATACGAACCCGGTCAACTCCTCCCGTAATCCGGTAAGGGAAGGGTTGCCATCCGCCCGGAACGCGCCGAATTTCCCCCGCCGCCCGCCAAGGCGAAACGGGTTTCCGCAAGCCGTGTCCGGGGAGCGATCGTTTGTTTTGCAGGGACAGTTCTTACAGGCCTATAATCCCTGCTATTCATGGCCCTGACGAATGGTACAAAACTAGGTCCCTACGAAATCGTCGCGGCGATTGGCGCGGGCGGGATGGGTGAATTGTACAGCGCGCGGGACACGCGCCTCGAGCGCATCGTCGCCATCAAGATTTTGCCGCAGCACCTTGCGGATACGCCTGAAGCGCGCCAGCGATTCGAGCGCGAAGCGCGGACGGCGTCGGCTCTGAACCATCCCAACATCATCACCGTTCACGACATCTCCAGCGACCATGGGATCGATTTTATGGCCATGGAGTATGTGGCCGGCCAAACGCTCGACGTGCTGATCGGGCGCAAGGGCATGAAACTGAACGAGGTCATCAGGTGCGGTATCCAGATGGCCGACGCTCTGGCGGCGGCCCACGCCGCAGGCATCATTCACCGAGACCTCAAGCCATCCAACATCATGGTGACCCCCAGCGGCCTGGCGAAGGTGCTCGATTTCGGGCTGGCCAAACTGGCCGAGAGCGAGGCGGGCGATTCGGGTCCGACACGCACGGCGCTGACGGAAAGCGGAGCGGTTATGGGCACGACGGCATATATGTCCCCGGAGCAGGCCGAAGGCAAAAAGCTGGATGCGCGCTCGGACATTTTTTCATTCGGCGCGGTGCTCTACGAAATGGTTACAGGCCGGCGCGCGTTTGCCGGCGAGTCCACTGCGGCGACGCTGGGCAATATCCTGCACCTGGAACCGAAGCCGATTGGCGAGATTCGCGGCGACGTTCCGCCAGAACTTGAAAAGCTGATCACGCGCTGTTTGCGCAAAGATCCCCAGCGACGCGCGCAGCACATGGCGGATATCAAGATTGCGCTGGAGGATTTGAAGGAAGAGTCCGACAGCGGAAAGCTGCACGCTCTGGAGCGCTCGCGCACGCCCCTGCCCTCGTGGGCCATCGCCATGTTAATTCTTGTCGTGCTGGGGGCGGCAGCCGGCGCGTTCCTCTGGCCGCGAAATCCGAGCGAGCCTCTCGACCGCTCCAGATGGACGCAGATCACCAATCTCCCGGACGCGGTCAGCCAACCCGCGCTCTCGCCCGACGGCCACATGGTCGCCTTTGTGCGCGGGCCAGAGACTTTCATCACCCACGGTCAGATCTACGTCAAGCTGCTGCCCAACGGCAACCCACGACAGCTTACCAACGATCAGTTGGACAAAGACTTCCCGACATTTTCCCCCGATGGTTCTGAAGTAGACTACACGGTGATTGACAAGGATTTTAACTGGGATACCTACGCCGTGCCGGTGATGGGCGGGACGCCGCGGCGACTGCTGCCCAACGCCTCCGGTCTGACCTGGATCGGACCTCAACGCGTGCTATTTTCCGAGATCAAAGCGAGTCCCCACATGGGCATCGTGGTAGCCGATAGCAATCGCGCCAACGAGCGCGACGTTTATCTGCCGGCTACGCAGCGTGGCATGGCACATGATTCGGCAATGTCGCCGGACGGCAAATGGGTGCTGGTGGTGGAGATGGACAACTCCGGCTGGACGCGTTGCCGCTTGGTTCCTTCGAGCGGCATTGACCCAGGCCGTCCCGTCGGCCCGGCGGGCCGCTGCGTGGATGCGGCTTGGTCGCCGACGGGCGATTGGATGTACTTCGCCGCCGATGCCGGCCAGGGCTTCCATCTGTGGCGCGAGCGCTTTCCCGATGGCCCCGCGGAGCAGATTACGTTCGGTCCCACGCAAGAGCAGGGCATCGCCGTGGATACCGCGGGGAAATTCCTGATCACCGCAGCGGGCAGCGAAGAAAGCACCGTTTGGATACACGACCAAAAAGGCGAGCGGCAAATCACCTCGGAGGGATCCGCCAGCCATCTGGTCTTTAGCCGAGACGGCAAAAAGCTGTTCTTCCTGCTGGCGACGAACAGCTTCGAGGGGTCGTTTGTTACTGGCGAGCTGCAAGTGGCCGATCTGTCCTCGGGAGAGGTGACGCCAGTGGACCCAGGCGCGCGGTGCGGCGCGTTTGATGTCTCGCCGGATGGAACGCAAGTGGTTGCGACCTTGTACGACGGGAAACAGGCGCCGCATATCTGGCTCATCCCGCTGGACCATTCCGCGCCGCCAAAAGAGCTGGTTGCAGAGGAAGCCGACGAGCCCCTATTCGCCCCGGATGGTGCCATCTATTTCAGAAGGCGCATCGCAGGCCTCAATTCTTACTATCGGTATGGCCGCGACGGAACGCAGCAGAAACTTCCCCTCTCGGGTGTCAACGAAGTAATGGACATTTCTCCCGACGGGCATTGGATGTGGGGCTGGGGCCAGAATCCCGACGATCCGGACCACTCGATAGACATCATTATCAACGTGCAGGATGGTCGCAGCGTCCAGCTCGACAGCACCACACAGGTCTTTCCTGTGGGAAACTCCTGGTCGCGGGACGGCCGGAGTTTCAGCATGACGCGCTTTAGCCGGTCGAGCGCGGCCATGGAAAAACTGAAGACCTACATCTTGCCCCTCGGTGCTGGGAATCAGCTGCCGCGCATACCTGCCGGCGGATACGACGACCAAAGCTTAGCGAAATCGGGCGCGCGGGTGATCGAAGGCGTCGCCGTCTTGGGGGCCGACGCTCACATCTATGCCGTAGTGCGGGGCACCCAGCACCGCAATCTGTTTCGCGTGCCCATACCTTAGATCACCGCGGCTCTTCTGCGGAAACACGGCGGGCCGCCATCGTATATGATTCAGCGTCACTGAAAACAGCCAATTGGTTCGAAAATGACCCGTGAGATGGTGGATGGGAAACTGCCTGACTTCTCAGTTAGTTTGTAGTCCGCCTGGTCCTTGGCGGGCAAACCGGAAATTGGGACCGGCCGTCACGGTAACTTCCGGCTTGCCGGGAGTTGATCGGTTCGGTCAACACGACCGCATTGGTCAGAACCCTTCAGTCGGACATTGCTGGACCTGACTGTCCAAAAGGAAACCTCGGTGAATTCCAATTCGGGGGCTTCGGACGACCCACAACTATCAGCTAGATGATCAGCGGTATGCTGCGGCCTGGATACTGTACAGTTCCGCGTACTGACCTTTCTTGGCCATCAGCTCATTGTGCGTGCCGACTTCCACAAGCCGGGCTCCATCGAGGATGACGATGAGATCGGCCATGCGGACCGTCGAGAAACGGTGGGAGACGAGGATCGTGACGCGGCCGCTGCAGCTCTCACCAGTGCCGCGTGCCGCTGCGGCGTAGCGCTCGAACAGCGCGTGCTCCGTCTCCGCGTCCAGCGCGGCGGTCGGTTCGTCGAGGACCAGCAGTAGCGGCTGATCGCGCATGAAGCCACGCGCCAGCGCAAGCTTCTGCCACTGGCCAAACGATAGCTCTACCCCGCATGGCCACGTGGGACCGAGCTGCGTGTCAAGGCCTGACGCCAGACGAGTGACGACGTCGCCGGCTCCGGCGCGATCGACAGCCGCGACCACCGCGGGCTCGTCGTCCAGCCGGAGCACGTCGCCCAAACCGACCGTGTGCTTTGCGCGGAATTCGAAGCGAAAAAAATCCTGAAAGGCTCCCGCCAGACGCTCACGCCATTCGGTAGCCTGGACGCCCGCCAGCGGCGTGTCGTCCACAAAAATCGAACCAGATGACGGCTCGTACATCTTCGCGAGCAACTTGACCAGAGTCGTTTTGCCCGCGCCGTTCTCGCCGACGATCGCGACGACGGCGCCCGCAGGCAGTGTCAGCGAAACATCCTCCAGCACAACGCGTGACGTCCCTGGGTACGCGAACGATACGTGGTCGAGCCGGATGCCGCGGCGCAACACGGTAGGAACCGGGAGATCGCCCGACCGTGCGACGGAGGCGGCGTAATCCTCGAGCCACGCGAGCCTTCGCGAACCGTCCATCCAGAATCCGCGCAGGAATCCGATCTCGCCCACAGTGGCCCCAATGTATGCCGAGAGTCGCGCGCCCGCGGCGAGCACCAGCAACACCGCGCTAGCCTGCGCGCCGAGTCCGGAGGACACGAACACGACCGCGCCGACATACGCTAAACCGAATATCGCCCAAGCCAGCGAGTGCCACAACGCCGAGCCCCAGCGAGCGGCCCCCACCGGTCCATACCAGCGCTCCCAGGCCGCTCGGCGCTCTGTAACCAGGCGCTCTGCGATGCCGGTGACCCGCACTTCCTTCCCCGGCGGCGCGGTGGTGGCGATGGTGAAGAGGTGACGTGACAGACGATTGGTTTGCGCCCCACGCTCCTGCGCGGATCTCTCGACCTCCGGCCGCCACGTCGACGTCAACACTGTCGGGACCGCGAACACTACGAGCAGGAGGAGCGCCGGGTGAATTGACGCCAGCAGCGCCATGGTCACGCCCAACCGCAGGATCCACCCGAGCGTGGAAAACAGTGACACGTACATGTGGTCGAGCACGAACACCTGGTTGCGGAGCATGGACAGTCGGTCGAGATACTCCGGGCGTTCCTGATGCTCGATGGTCCCGACCGATGCCTGGAGTCGCGCGACGTGCGATTCAAGCGCGATAGTCACCTTGTCGCGAAAGCGTCGCTGTACGCGCGTGCTGACCGTGCGAAGAAACCACGTCGCGGCCGCCGACACCCCGAGGCCAATCGCCGAGCCCTCCACCATGCCGGGTCTGTGGTCCAGCACGCCTACGCCGAGCAACATCAGCCACAATGCGAGGAGCGCATCGGGCAGTGCAGCGAGCTGTGACAGTACCAGCGCCGCGAGCATCAAGCGCCGCTCGTGGTGATAGCCCAGCTTGCACAAACGCCACATCGACGACATGGCGGGAGGCAGTGGCTCGATCGCGCAATCTCGACTAGGTGAGGACATCATAGGTAGTGCCCAACTCTTCATCCGGAAGAATGAATCGCTGCGCCTGCAGATCGAACATCGTCCGGTAGCGTCCGCCGAGGGCTATCAGCTCGTCGTGCGTGCCGAGCTCGATGACCCGGCCGTGCTCGAGCACGCAGATACGATCAGCATGGCGGACTGTGGAGAAGCGGTGCGAGATCAGGATGGTCGTGCAATGCCGCGTTGCGGCAAGCAGGCGATCGAAAATCTCGGCTTCGCCGCGGACATCGAGCTGCGCGGTTGGTTCGTCGAGCAATACGACGCCGGCACCCAGCTTGACGGCGGATAGAGCTCGTGCAAGTGCCACGCGCTGCCATTGGCCGCCCGACAGGTCGGTACCGCCGTCGTACCCGCGCGCAAGCACCGTGTCCAGCGCCGCCAAGTTTGTCGCACCTGCCGACTCCAGCGCGGTGCGCACGACATCGTCCGGCGCGCCTGCCGGCGCCACGTTGTCGCGCAGAGGCAGCTCAAGCCGGATGAAGTCCTGAAAGACGGCCGCAACACGCGTGCGCCACGACGCGAGATCGAAGTCGCGAATGTCCACGCCGTCGATCTCGATCGCGCCGGACTGCGGATCGTACAACCGGCACAGGAGCTTCGCGATCGTCGTTTTGCCAGCACCGTTCTGTCCCACGATGGCGAGCGACGAACCGGCGGGAATGGTGAGATCGAAGTGTTCCAACACAGGCGCGCTCGCAGGGTAAGCGAAAGTGACATCACGGAGACGAATCTCGCGCACAGGCTTCGCGTCCGCGGGGCGATCGCCAGAGGCTAGCGCGCCAGCGGGGCGCATCGCGGGCTCAAGTCGCAGCACCGCGGCGACCGGGGCGGCCGCTCCGTCGAGCGCCCAACTGAATCCGCCGAACGCGATCATCGACACGCCGATTGCACTTTGCGCGTATACGACAACCTCCCCGAGACTGATGCGGCCGTGGGCGGCAGCGCTAGCCAGTAACCAAAACATCAGGACGTTCGCAGAGAGGACGAGAAGCATGCTCCAGAGGACAGGACGCTCGCGCAACCGTGTGGCTGCATACTGTAGCTCATGCAAGCGAGTGCGTCTCGCGACGAAACGGTCGATCGTCCAGCCAGCGAGGCCGAACAGCCGCAATTCCTTGCTCGCGGGCGGATCCACCGCCAGCCGGTAGGCGTAGTCGGCATCCCGTTGTGCACCGCGGACTTCCTCAGTGTTGCGGTCGCGCCAGATTGCGCTATCGCTCAGAATCCAGTGCGTCGCCAGCCACGCGCCCGCGAGCACGATCGGCGCCCACCACGCGTAGTTGGCGAGAATCACTGCACACGCGATTCCGCCGATCATCTCGACCATGCCGTTCGCGATGAAATCCATGGAGATCGACAGTGGCGGGCCGGTCATTCCGAGGTCGAAATCGCGCGCGACCGTGAGGTCGTTGGTAAGCGTCGGATCCTCGAGGTGCCCCATGCCCGGCGGGCGCACGCAGGCCTCGGTAAGCCGGTCGTAGAGCCATGCTGCAGTGCGGTCGCCGAGGTTGGAACTGATCGCCTGATGAATTGGGCTGAGCACCTGAAGCAGCACGAAGATCGCGCCGGCAAACGCGAGCGGACCGGCGAGAGATTCGCCGTGTTGCACGGCCCCGACGAGCACGCCCATCGCAATCGCGAACGCCGCCGGCAGAATCCCTCTCAGCAGGAGTACCGTCCACCAAGCGGCGGCGAGGCCAGGGTCCGCCTTCGGTAGGACAGCGAAGAACTTCCATTCCTTGCGATCGGTCAGTCGTTGGAACACAACCGTATTCTGCCACGGAACCGGCGCGCACAGGCTGCGCAGTCCACGCGCCGCCGATTGCGGGTGGAGTGACGAGCAACCCTTCCGTAATCCGGTAAGGGAAGGGTTGCCGACCAATCGCCCACCATCTCTGACAGATGGGATTAGGCTCACTTGTACCGCAAGCACCTTATTCCCGGCTCAGCATAGAACGTTATAAACGCGCCGCGATCCTCTCGGCCGCCTCCATGGAGGTGACTACCCCATGCACCTCGAAATCAACGAGGTCGCTCCAGTTCGCCATCCACTCATCCAGCAGCCTACGGTCTTGGGTTTCCATCAGCTGATAGCAGCGCTCAAACTTGTCATCGACCCAGCTCGATACGTACGTCAGGCCCTCGGGCGCCATACGGCCCCTATCCCGGAACCGGCGATACACGGCTACCGCATCTTTGTTTCTAAAGCGCTCCACCACCATGTACAGAGTATTCGGCATCGGATGACCTCGTTGTCCCCAAGTATGCCATGCAGGATAACAGCACTAAGCCGGATTCCGCCCGACTCAGGGGCACTCGGAACTTGCAGCCACACAGATCATAGTTTCCGAATTGCCGACCACTCGTCCGGAACTGTCGGATAAGTTGGAATGAGACATGTTTCTTGCGGTACGATTGGTCCCACGTGCTCCTTTTGGCGGAGAGAACGGAGGCAGTATGGGGACACTGATTCAGGACTTGCGTTACGGCCTCCGCATGCTAGCCAAGTCGCCGGGATTCACGGCTGTCGCGGTGTTGACTCTCGCCCTCGGCATCGGCGCCAACACCGCGATTTTCTCGGTGGTGAACTCATCACTGCTGCGGCCTTTGCCGTTTCACAAATCGGGGCAATTGGTGGACCTCTGGGGGCGCAGTTCGCTCTTCGATTTTCCCAACCTAGGCATGTCGTTGCCAGACATCGAGGATATTCGCGCGCAGGATACAATGTTTTCGACGATTGCCCCCTATAGCTACGCGAGCATGACCGAGACAGGAAGGGGCACACCGCATCAGATTGACGGCGCTGAAGTTTCCGCCGACTTTTTCCCGATGCTTGGGATGAAGCCGCTCTATGGAAGACTTTTCACGAAGGCGGAGATGCAGCCTGGACAAGATCGCGAAGTGATTCTGAGTTTTTCGATGTGGCAGAAAGAATTTGGGAGCGATCCGCACGCGATAGGGAAAAGCATCACTCTGGACGACAAGACGTACACCGTGATTGGGGTGATGCCTTTACAGCAACACCTCGATTTTGTGACAAGTGGAGAGCTCTGGGCGCCGTTCGCGAGCTCGAAAGAGGAGCTAGCCGATCGCGGCAAGAAAGGAACAATCGCTATTGCGCGCCTGAAACCGGGTCGAACGGTGAAAGAGGCGCAGGCAGAGCTCGACACCATCGCCGTCCGCCTTGCAAAAACGTATCCCGATGCGGACAAGAATTGGAGCTTCCACACCGTCTCGCTCGAGTCGGATTTGCTGGGCGATGCTCGTGCGCCGTTGCTGATTTTGCTTGTCGCCGTGGGATTTGTCCTGCTGATTGCGTGCGCGAATGTAGGGAATTTGCTGTTGTCGCGGGGATGGGCAAGACGGCGCGAGTTGGCGATTCGTTCTACGCTTGGCGCTACGCGCGGGCGCGTGGTGCGGCAGTTGCTCGCGGAAAGTTTGCTGATGGCGTTGATCGGCGGGGCGTGCGGACTGGTGCTGGCGATTTGGGGAGTGGATGCGTTGAAGACGCTGCTCCCGACGGATACTCCTCGCATAAAAGATTTGAGCATTGACCAGGCAGTGCTGTGGTTCACGCTGGGCGCATCGATTCTGGCAGGGATTTTGTTTGGATTGGCTCCGGCGCTGCTGGCGTCGCGGCTGGACTTAAACGCCGCGATGAAAGAAGGCGGGGCGGGCGCGCAGATCGGTGGCGCGAGTACAAGGCACAATTTGCTGCGGCGTTTGCTTGTCGTTGGAGAAGTGGCGCTCGCGATGGTGTTGGTGATTGGAGCGACACTGGCGCTGCGCAGTTTTGCACGTCTGCGAAGTGTGAACCTCGGCTTCTGGCCCGAGCACGTGCTCACGATGAGTATCGGGGTTCCGCCACGAAAATTTCCCAAGCCCGAACAGGTAGTCGCGTACATGCGGCAGATTTTGACGCTGACGCGCGGAATCTCCGGCGTCGAGAATGCGGGCGCATCGGAATACCCGCCGCTTTCCGGAATTAAAGGCGAGTCCACGGTTCACACGGACGCTACTCCTACAAATGCGCCGTCGCCTACGACCGAGGCCAATCGCGCCACTCCGGGATATTTTCAAGCTCTGGGTGTTCCGCTGATGGCGGGACGCAATTTCACGGATGCGGACACGAGCGGCGCGCCGGAGGTTTACGTTGTGAACCAGGCGTTCGCAGAAAAGTTTTTTGGACGCGCAAGCCCCATCGGCAAGCGAATTTGGACCAACATGGACAAGAACAAGAAACCCAAATGGGGCCAAATCGTCGGCGAGATCGGAAATACCCGCGACCTGACAACGAAAGAGGCGCCTGAGCCCGAATTTTTTGCGGCCTACGACCAATTGGAGAAACCGGGGGGAGCCATCTGGCTGGTTGTGCGCACGAAGACGGAACCGCTGGCATTGGTTTCGGCGATTCAGGATCGGATCTGGTCGCTCGACAAGGCGCAGCCCGTCGAGAACATCAAGTCTATGGACCAGATGGTTGCCAGCGCGAACGCCGCTCCGCGATTCCAAACAATGCTGCTTGGAATTTTTGGCGCGCTCGGTTTACTGCTCGCGATGGTGGGAATCTATGGCGTGATTTCGTATTCCGTCACGCAGCGCACCCACGAAATCGGCATTCGCATGGCGCTCGGCGCGCAGCCGCGCCAGGTGATGCGTTTGATTCTCGCGCAGGGACTGAAACTCGTGCTCGCTGGCGTTGTCATCGGCGTTATCGCATCGCTTGCGCTGACGCGGCTGATGTCGAGCTTGCTCTTTGGCGTCAGCGCGACCGACCCACTCACTTTCGCCGGCGTGGCGATTCTATTGACGGTTGTCGCTCTGCTGGCGTGCTACGTTCCCGCGCGCCGCGCCATGCGCGTTGATCCCATGGTCGCGCTTCGTTACGAGTAGCCCGACGCGCAAGCAAGCGACTACACTTTCTGATAGCAGCCTCGAAATAGGAGTGCGGAATTTGCAGACATTCCGGGCGATCCTTCCCGAGTGACGGGCAAACCGGAAGTAATCCAAGCACACCCGATTCACTCCATCGCTTCCGGCTTGCCCACAATCCGCCCAGAACGGTTACATCGTCTTCAGATGCTACCTGTGAATTGCGAGATCATCCACGTAGAAGGCGCCGCTTGCAATGTTCCACTCCGTGCCAGAAGGCCTGTTTCTTAGAGTGCCTTCCCCTTATGGCGTAGCACATCCTGCCACTGTCATCCGCCGTCCCGTGGTGGTTCGATTCGAGCGCTGCGAAAATACCGCGCAGCCTCAGGCCGAAGAAGAATCCAGGCAATCGCGGCACAGAACAACCCGTGAATGGCAAATTCAGGGAAAGCGCGAAAGGCACTCAGAACTACGTGGAATGCGATCCAGGTGAGCGCAACCCAACGCGCCCAGTTGTGGCCCCGAAGCATAAATGCTCCACAGACAATCGCAACAAATTCGATGAGCTCCACTAAGAGATCGCCATAGTGAAAGGCGTGCGTGGCCAGGATTTCGCGGAGGTGGTAGACAAAGCCGACAGTCCCGACACCGATATAGATGCAGGCAAGGATGGTTACAGAGAGGGGACGTTTGTTCATAGACCTGAAATAAGCAGCACCCCCGTTTCGATCCCTGACTGCGGCGTGCGAAACCGAAGCGCCCCACTGCTCGGGGCTCACGTCCCTGGCATGACGTGAGAAAAGCCAGTGATGACCATCGAGGTCCTCGGCTCCATACTGCAGTTCGCCATACTCAGTCTCGTGCAGATCTTCCACGATGGCGGCTCCGGCAGACTTGGCTCGTTGGAAGTGTGCCTCGATGTCTTCGATGAATACCGTTAGGCTCTGCGTCCCATAACCAAGCTCTTTCGGGGTCGCATCTTCACGCCGAGCTTGCTTCAGCATGATCCAGGCCTTGCCGGCACTCATCTGCGCTCCGCTCACGGGATTCCCGTAGCGGTAATGCTCAACGAACCCGAAAGCCTTGCTGAGCCAGACGATAGCTTCCTGCAAACCCCGATACTGTATGTGAGGAAGCACTGTGTCTGTCGGTGCAGAGCGGTTTGAGATCAACGAGTGGCCCCCTTCAGAAATTTGCATGAGCCCGCAGAGGCCCGGCTTCAGCGTTCTACGATACTGAACCTAGAGCCGAGTTGTATTGTAGAAAAGCGTCACGCCATCACAATTGGCACATGGTTGCTTCGCTGGGGCGAGTGGGGCTTGTAGCCTGACGGCGTGATGTGAGCCAAATTGCGGAAGTCGTGTATAAGATGCGACTGATCGGTATAGCCATGTTCCGCTGCTATCGTGCACCAATCAGGCTGAGAAGAGCGACGTATCGCACGCAGAACCCGCTGTAAGCGTTGCACACAGGCAAATCGCTTCGGAGTAATTCCAACTTCGGCAGAAAACCGGCGTGCGAGCGTCCTAGGCAGAAGACCGAGGCGCCAAGCTACCTTCGATACCCGAACACCGCCTCGCAGCGCTTCAATGGTGTACTCGATACCACGATCGAGACCCGGCTTGAAATGATCGAGGAGCAGGTCCTCAAAGACGCGAAATTTCGCCGCCGGCGTCGGCGCGGCCAGTAGTCTTTCGCGCAGCGACCTTCCGGACTCGCCCCAAGGGTCTTCGAGGGATACTATCTGGTCGCAAAATTCCGACATAGGCATAGAGAAAAATCGGGCGGCTCCGCCGCTGCGGAACTCGACTGCCACTAGCCACCGCTGCGCTCGCGTATCGATAATGGTGGAACTTCCATGAGGTCCGGCCAGCACAGCGCCAGAAAGCCGGTTTGTTCGTTCTGGCCGCGCTGGATCGTAAGTCCTGAACTCGTCTTCGGCAAGGTTCACCATCAAGTGAGCTTGACCGTTTGGCATGATTCGTTCCAACGTGAACGGAAAGTTCGTCTCGTGGTAATGGAACGACTTGACGAATGCTGCTAGAGCGGGTGAACACGGTTTCGCGACGAAGGACTTCACGCCAGAAGCTTAGCACCAATCGGCGTGGTGCCACTGCCATGACAAGCTTCGCAAGGGCTCCTGAGGGGCTATACGGAAGTAATTCCAGGAGAGCCGATCGCGCCATTATTTCCGGCTTGCCGACAACTCGCGAAGAAATTACTTTAGAATCAGCGTTGTTGAGTGAAATGGCGATATTACGTCACCCGTCCTGATTGAGGCGCTTCCAGCTCCACGGCTTTCATTGACGGGATGGAGGTAGAGCGAGTTGAGATTGACATCACTACAGAATAGAAAGCACAATACCTGGCCCCACTCCGGGAGACGACCTGCAATGACCCTCGAACGCGCTGCGACTGCTAATCCAGCCGTAGAGGCTAGAACGATGCTGCGTATCGCAACCGTGAGCGTCACCGCGCTGTTTTATTTCGTTTCCGCCGTGCTTCTTTTGCATATTCTTCGCACGGAGATTAATCCGACGCAGCATTTTCTCAGTGAGTATGCGCTCGGCCGCCTCGGTCAGTTGATGACCAGCGCCTTGGTAGGGTTCGGCGTTCAACTGCAAAAGACACACTACGTCTCACCATACTCGATCTCGGTGGTTCTATGAAACGAGTTACCGGCATTGGCGGCATTTTCTTCAAAGCCAAAGACGCTCCAGCACTACAAGCCTGGTACAAACGACATCTCGGGATCGATGTGCAAGAGTGGGGTGGCGCAGCGTTCACGTGGACCAACCGTGAAGGTAAGCCAGTTGCCGGAACAACGATCTGGTCGATTGGTTCGTCGCAAGGCGACCACTTTGCACCTAGCGAAGCCACCTTCATGATCAATTACCGCGTAGACGATCTCCACGCGCTTGTCAAAGCCTTGCGCGAAGAAGGTTGCAATGTACTTGAGAAGATTGACGAGTCCGAGTATGGAAAGTTTGCTTGGGTCCTCGATCCGGAAGGAAACAAGGTGGAACTATGGCAACCGCCTGCCGGCCAATAATGAAGGCTGTCGGGTGCAGTGCAAATTTGCAAGGAGATCTCGCATGAAACGGATCATCGGGTCGGTTGCGATTTGTGTTTTGTTGCTGGGAGTTTCGATTCAGGCGGAGGCTCCGCAAGGACCGCCGAAACCAGGACCAGAGGTGAAGCGGCTCGCATATTTTGTGGGCAACTGGAAAGAAGAGGGCAAATCTACTGCGCACGGTATGACCGGGCCGGTGTCGTCAACTCAAAAGTGGCAATGGGTGTCCGGAGGATTTTTTATTGTGGGTCATTCGGACAACAAGTCACCGGTGGGCGAGTTTAAGATCATGGCCGTATTGGGATATGACCCGGAAACAAAAATGTACACCTACAACGCATTCGACAGTTGGGGCGAACTGATCACGGCCAAAGGAAATGTCAGCGGTGACACTTGGACTTGGATGACCGAGACGATGATGCAAGGTAAGCCGATACAGACGCGCTTGACCGAGAAGGAATTTTCCAAGACGCAATACACACTCAAATATGAATCGTCCACAGATGGCGGCAACACGTGGACATCCGATCTGGAATCGACGTTTACGAAGGTGGTGGCGGCGCCGGCTGCGAAGTAAGAATTGGTCGAGATGATTTTTAGGGCGCCTGACGGATAGGCTGTGCGCCTTTTTTTATTTTGCAGACTTGCATCAAGGGTTACTCATGAATCCTCGCGAATGAGGCTCTGCGCATTGGTTCGCCAGTGGCGTATTCCCTCACTTTCCTTACGATTTCCCGGTTTTTCCGGTGGGCCGAAGCTCTGGCGTTCGCCGGTCTCGTGGTTACTATCCTTTCCTACCCTTTCGCACCATTTTGCCCCATTTTGCACCCTTGGTGCCTTTTGGCCGATCTTTGCTGTTGAGCCACAGCAGCCATACCCGGCCATCGCCGCGCATGTTCCAATCTTCCGGCTGCTTGGCGTTGAGCGTGCTGCCAAAATCGACTGCTGGTGATCGCCGGCGGGTTTCTGGAACGCCTGTCGGACACACCACTCCGCAGAATTCGGCTTTAGGCGGCAAAAGTTATTTGGAATTCAACGGTGAGACGTTGGGTGCTACTCTGTCCCTCGGCACCACCTTCCGCATGCCTGCGCGACTGTCGCGCGGCGCCGTTCTCTTCGAGCCACAATTATGCTGTCTAGGGATTCGGATTGCTTTCGCGCAGGCTCTGGAACGCGCGGCTGGTCCTGAATCGGCGGGGGAAGTTCCATTCGTAGGAGGCCAGTCGCGGGCAAATCAGATGCCTGTGGACGAACGAAAAACCGAAATCTTCCATTTCCAGCTTGGCTCTTTCCGCCGACCAGTCCTCGAACGCCATGCGGTAGGCGGCAATCATCATCGACGTCCGGTCGTCGCCCACGCGGCAGTGGACAAAAACTTTTTTGTCCGGGTTGTCGCGCAACAACGTAAGGAATTGCGCGAATGTTTCATCCTTCGGAAACGAGCATTCCCAGCCCATGGCGACGTATTGCATGCCAAGGCTTGTGACAATCTCACGCTCCTTTTTGTTCGAGCCGCGCAAATCAATCACGATATTGATGCCCCTCTGCGCCAGCATGTGAAACCCTTCCCTGGAAGGCTGCGCTCCCCGATACAGATTCGGCGTTACTTGGCCGAAGTCCGGCAAGTTCTTGCGCATCTCCTTGCTCTGCGCGGCATCCTGCACGGGCGGCGGAGAATTCTCCTGCTCGGTTGCAGCCGCTTGTGCGGGCGCTGTCGCAGCGAATGACGATGATGGCGCGGCGGAAAATATCGCCGCGAGCAGCGGCAAAACCACGACAATCAAAAAGCGCCGGCTGTGCGACGCTATACAAAAGCGGAATTGTAAAGTTGAGCGTTTCATCATTCGACGGAACCTCTTCGACTGTCACGTTATTCTGCCATTTTCCTCGGCATCTCGCCGATTCCTTCTCGCCGGGCGACCTTCGTTAAGTCGCTCCTTCTCTCGCTCTCGCGCTCCATTCCGACCAAAATAGCGTAGAATCCCCTGAGAGGCGGCGCCATGACCCAGGGTTGCACGCACCTAAAAGAAATTCAAAAAGTGAGGCCGAGCGGCAAGGGCTGCAAGGAATGTCTGGAGATGGGCGACACGTGGGTGCATCTGCGCCTTTGCCTGATCTGCGGGCATGTGGGCTGCTGCGACTCGTCGAAAAACAGACACGCCACCAAGCACTTTCACGCCACCAAGCACCCGATCATTCAATCGTTCGAGCCCGGCGAAGATTGGCGCTGGTGCTACGTCGACGAAATCATGCTGGACTAAAACCATGCCACGCTGCTTTCCTGCGCCACTAACGCACAAACGTTGCATCGCCGTGACAACATGACCCCCGAACCCAAACCCGCTCCGAACGTGTCGCAAAAATACGCCAAGGATCTTTTCTGGCCCGCGCTGCCGCTGAAAGAATGGCAAGCGACGCGCGCGACGCTGCATATGTGGACGCAAATGGCTGGCAAAGTCCGCCTCGCGCTCACGCCGCTCGTCAATCACTGGTGGAATGTTCCGCTCTACGTCAATAGTCGCGGCCTCACCACTTCGGCAATTCCCTACGGCAAAGGCTCCTTTGAAATCCAATTTGATTTTCTGCAGCACATCTTGGAAATCCAGACTTGCGACGCTCAGTCTCGCAAAATCGAACTGAAACCGCGCTCGGTGGCCGAGTTTTATCGCGAGTTCATGAAAGCGCTCGCGTCCCTTGGCATTCGCGTGAAAATCTGGCCCGTGCCCGTGGAAATTCCAAATCCCATTCGTTTCGACCAGGACAACGTACACGCTTCCTACGATCCGAATTACGCCAACCGTTTCTGGAGGGCGCTGGTAAGTACGGAAGCGGTGATGCAGGAGTTTCGCGCGCAGTTCATCGGCAAATCGAGCCCCGTGCATTTCTTCTGGGGAAGTTTCGATTTGGCGGTCACGCGATTCTCCGGCCGGCGCGCGCCGGAACGTCCCGGCGCGGACTCGATAACGCGCGAGGCCTATTCGCATGAAGTGAGCAGCGTAGGATTTTGGCCCGGAAACGAAGGCGTGATCGACGCCGCGTTCTACGCCTACGCCGCTCCCGAACCGCCCGGGTTCAAACAAGCAACTGTGCTTCCTCCGGCGGCTTACTACGGCGCGGAGCTATCGGAATTTTTCCTTCCGTACGAGGACGTGCGCAAAAGCCAATATCCTCGCGACACTCTCATGGATTTTTGTGAAAGCACCTACGATGCGGCCGCGTCCCTGGGAAGCTGGGACCGCGCCGCCCTCGAGCGACGCGCGTAAATTATTTGTTGTGCAGACTCACAAGAAACAAAATACTAGCGAGTGGCGTGTGACGGCGCGAGTGACGCGGATGCTGTTTGCGGGAAACGGCGCGCCAGCCACGCCCGCGCTTCTTCCGGGTGGTAATCGAAGGGGCCCAGTCCGCCGCGATACACAATCTTTCCCGACTCATCGATAATGTAAATTCGTTCCGGCCAGCCGCCATACGTGTGATCGGCGGCATTGTTCATCGTGTCTATCGCGATGGGAATCGGATAATGGAAGCGCTTCACGAAATCGTTGGCGATGGCGACGCGTTGCGGAAACGTTCGCGGCTGCATGTAGCAAATATTCTGATCGACGTTCGACTTCATCTGCCATTCATCCTGCGGATGCGCTTCGCGGATGTACACAGTCAGAAAATCGGCGCGATCTTTGTAATCATCGTAAATCTTGACGAGATTTCCAATCTCGCGGCGGAAGGGCGGTCAAGTGTAGCTGCCGAAGATCAAGACCAGCGGACGCTTGCCGATGCGATCGTGCAAGTAAAATGCGCTGCGTCCATCGAGCGAAAATATGCGCGCGTCGGGAGCGCGCTCGCCCACACGCAAATCACCCTCATGCCACTGGGGCAGCGCGTAGCGCAGAAATCCGTAAACATCGCGCGGCCCACCCATGAAATGCGCCAGCACAAAATACGCCGCCAGCAGCAAAAGCGCAAAGCCGCCGAGAATCCATTTCCAAATCGCGCGCCTTTGCGCGGGAATGTGTTCGCTCATGACTGGGAATGCCCGCGGCAAAAGTACGTGCGACCGCCGGAAAAGTCAATCCGAGTCTCCTTACCTGTCTCCTTACCAATCGGTTGCGCGCGTGAAGTCAGCGGCTGGCCGGGCCAGCCATCCTACAATCCTCATCACTTGCGGAAAGCCAGTTCGCCCTCCTTTCGACAAGCGGGTCAGACTAGGGGCGTTAAGACCGACTTCCTTCGCGACCTGCGCCCAGGTCATTTTTCTCTTAATACGCTGAGCGTTGAGTGCCGCATGAAGCTTCCGTGTGTCAAATCGCAAAATCTGATGGGTAGCAACGTCGGGCAACCGCGCACTCGCCTCTTGGGAATCCTGATGGCCCGGCACGAAACTTTCCGGCGTTCGATTCAGCCAGCGAAGCATCTGCAAGACGCCGTCACCCTCGACCACCGTTCTGGTGCGCGTGCCTGTCAGAGTCGAAGCGCTGAGCCGATGAGCGGAAAGGCGCTTGGGTTGTTGATTGATTTCTTTCGCTGCTTGGACCCACGAGAGTCCACGCGCCTGACGCTGCGCGTTAAGCGACGCGTAGAGGGCCCGAAGATTAAAGTCACTCGAAGGCTTCAAGGCTCGATTCTTCTGTGGGCGTCGCAATTCGTCCGGGATGGCTTGAACGAAGTCCGAGGAAACATTCGCCAAATTTACGAGCGCCGAGGCTAGTAGCGGTTGGCGACCGGGACAGGCTCGCCTTTCACAATCACCGCGCGGACGCGTTCGAGCGCATGAATGTCCCCCAGCGGATTCCCTTCCGTCGCAACGATATCGCCTTCCTTGCCGACAGCAATCGCGCCCACATCATCCAGGCCGAGCAAATCCGCGGAGGCTTTGGTTCCAAAGAAAAGCGCCTGCTGCGGCGTCGCGCCAAAGCGGACGTCGGTCATGATTTCATCCCGGACTGTTCCCTTCCCCGGCTCGTAACTTTGGTCCGAGCCTGCGGCGATTTTCAGTCCCGAAGCTAGTGCGATCTTGAATCCCTGCAACTCACCCTGCCAAATTAAATTCGCTTTGCGAATCGCGTAGTCGGGCATGTGCATTTTCGGGCCATTTTCAACGATGTTGTTGGCGATGTAAAGCGTCGGCGTCAAATAAACGCCGTGCTGCTTCATGAAATTCGCGGCGTCCTGATCGAGGCCCGCGCCATGCTCGATGGAATCGACACCCGCGTGCAGCGCGGCCCAGATCGTCGGGAGATTTTCATCGTGCGCCGCCACTTTCACGTGGGCCATGTGCGCCTGCTCGACGATCACTTTCAATTCCTCCGGCGAAACTTGGTCGGACAATGGAGAATCAAGAGGCGAGAGCACGCCGCCCGAAGCGAGAATCTTGATCACACGCGCGCCATATTTGAGCTGCCAGTGAACGGCGGCTTCCGCGTCCGCGGGGGAATTGATGAAACCATTTTCGGGCGTGTAATAGTTTTCCGGCGTCAGGTCAGGCGGAAAATCATAGAAATCGCCGTGACCGCCGGGAATGGAAATGGCATGCGCCGCAGGGACCAGATGGGGGCCCGGTATGGTTCCCTCCTCGATGGCGTCCTTGAGCGCGACGTCGACAAAGCCGCCGCTGCCCAAAACGCGCGCCGCGACAACGCCCGAATCGAGCGCGTACGCCATGGCCTTGGAAGCGCGCAAAGTTGCCAGCGGCAGCGAAGGATATTTTCCGCGCGGGCCCGTCCAGATATGAATGTGCGCGTCGATGAGGCCGGGAATGCATGTGTACTTCGAGAGATCCTGTTGCTGCGCGCCTGCCGGCGCCGTCAGGCCGCGCCCCACGGCCGTGATTTTTCCAGCCGTGATGATGACGTCGCCGCCATCGATTGCCGGCTGGTCGGCGGCCACGATCAATTTCCCGCAGCGCACAAATGTCGTACTGGATTTCGCCGTCGGATTCACCGGCATCGCGTCCGAATCCTGCGCCATCGCGCCCCGTGCCGCGCATGTCATCAGCACGATCACGCCAAAAATTGCCATTCCCCGTTTCATCATTCTTCCCCCTAAACCGCCTTACAGCTCGTTGAAAAAAACCATTCGCTGCGATCCCCGAGCCGCCACGCGGCGGGATCTGCTTTTCCCTTCGGTTTCTGCAAACTGCTTCCCGCTCGCGACAACCGAAATGACAGTCAAGATTCGTTTTTCAACAAACTGCCAAAGATTTCCCTGCGCTTTGATTGCTCTAGCAGCCCTGCCTCGCGCCTGCGCGGAAGTCGCGGAAGATTATTCCGGACGCTGCGCCATGTCAATGCGAAGCTCAGCAAAGTGCAAAATCCGCGATTGAACAAACTCCGCCGGCGTGATATGCAATGGCCAGAAATACGAAGCATCGTTCTCATAACAACGACAATGGGAGAACCACATTGAAGATCCGGAGTTGTCGCTTGACCTGGATGCTACTCGCAGCCGCCCTGATGAATCCTGCCGCGATTTTTGCGCAGGCGGCGCACTCCAACGCGCCTGCGCAAACGTGGCCGACGCACGAAGGCGATTTCGTGGTTCACAATTTTCGTTTTAACGACGGCGAGACGCTGCCAGAGTTGCGTTTGCATTACACCACGCTGGGCACTCCCCGTAGCGACGCCCATGGCCGCGTCACGAACGCCGTGCTCATCATGCACGGCACCGGCGGATCCGGACATCAGTTTCTGCGTCCCGTGTTCGCAGGCGTGCTTTTCGGGCCCGGGCAATTGCTCGACTCGTCGAAGCACTTCATCATTCTTCCCGACGACATCGGACACGGAAAATCAAGCAAGCCGAGCGACGGAATGCGCGGGAAATTTCCGCATTACGATTACGCGGACATGGTAAAGGGCGAATACGATCTCGTTACCGAAGGACTGCACGTAAATCATCTGCGGCTGGTGACGGGAACGTCGATGGGCTGCATGCACACCTGGCTCTGGGGAGAGACCTATCCGAAATTCATGGACGCGCTGATGCCGCTGGCGTGCCTGCCAATCCAAATCGCGGGACGCAATCGCATCGACAGAAAAATGATCATGGACCTCATCCGCGACGATCCCGCGTGGGACGGCGGCAATTACAAGACCGAACCGGTGGCTGGTCTTCGCGCGGCGCTGGACGTCGAGTTGCTTATGGTGAGCACGCCACTCTACTGGCAGAAGGAATATCCCACGGCGGGCGCGGCTGATGCGTTTCTTGACCGTTACCTCGACAGCGCACTCCAGCGCGTGGACGCGAATGATTTGCTCTACGCGTTCGACGCTTCGCGCACTTACGATCCTTCGCCAAACCTCGGCAAAATCCAGGCGCCGTTGCTGGCCATCAACTCCGCGGATGATTTCGTGAATCCGCCCGAGTTGCACATCGACGACGTTCTAATCCATAAAGTGCCGCACGGACGATTTGTGCTGCTGCCCATCACCAGCGAAACACGCGGCCACGGAACGCACACGCTCGCGGCCGTCTGGAAAAACTATCTGGCCGAGCTGCTTGCGGAGACCCGTCACTAATGCGTCTTCGTTAAATTTGGCCGCAGTGCCTATAGTGCATGAACTGGGCATTACAGCCGATTATGTTTGCGGACAGAGACACTACTGTCTATAATTGAACAGCCCGAATTTTTCCCATCCCTCGGCCCCACAGCAGCGCTGCGGCAGATTCGTCAGGATGTCATCTGGAGGGCCCATAAGCGTGGAATTCGAACGCCGGCAACACTCAAGACAAAAACTTTATTCGCCCGAGTATTTCGATATTGGCGCGGAAAATGGCGGCGTCATCGTTGATCTCAGCGAAGACGGCCTGGGATTTCAAGCTGCTGTTCGTGTGGAGAAGGGCCGCGAAGCCACGTTTTCATTTACGCTTGGCACGGGGTATCGCATCGCCGCGCGAGCGCGCATTGCATGGGTGGGTCCGACAGGAAAATCGGGCGGGACCACTTTCACACGCATGCCCGAGGATTCACGCAGCATCATTCGCGAATGGCTGGCGAAAGCGGCTGAACACATTACGCCGCAAGAAGCTGCGATTGCGGGCGAGCCTCAAACGAACGCGCCGGAAAGTGAATCTGAGACTCCCCTGATCATTGAACGCGTCGAGAGCCGTCATGTGCTGGGGTTCCCGCCGCCCCCACCCGTCGAAGCGCCGCCAGAAGCGCCCGTCGCAGTAGAGCCTGAGACTCAGGCCGGTACGCGAACTGATCTTCATTCCGATTCTCAGGCTGATGTTGCGGCAGATGTTCACGCTGACGCTCAACTAGAGGCCCAGCCGCGTATCGAACCCGATGCTCCCACGGACGTGCAGGAAATTACAGAGCTCGCCGATCAGGAAATCGCGCAACCTGGCATCGACCAAAATGCGCAGCTAGTGGCTGATCCGGCAATTCCGTCGGTCGTAGAGCCGGAGATGCCGCCCGCGTTTGCACCCGTACTACCGGCCGCTCCGCCCGTCGAGCAATTGGCGGGAGAAACAGTCGTCGAAACTCCACAATATGCGCGCGAGGACCGAGTTCCTCCAGCCGCCGCACGTCTTCACGAAGTTCCTCCGCACCCAAATCCTTCGCGCGAAATTTCTTCTGGAATTATTTCCGAAAGCGCACCGCAAACGCCTGCGGAAACCGCGGTGGCAACGCCTCAGCAAACTCCTTCTCAAATTGCGGCCGAGCCCGGGCAAAAGACAAATGAACGAGAGACGGTGAGAGCTGCGGTTGAACGGGAGAGCTCCGGGCCGCCCCCGCCGTCTTTTCCCCTGCGAAATGCGGGAGAGCTTTTCTCGCGCTCGCCATGGATCTCCGGACAATCCTTTCCCGAAGAAGAGCGAAGTCACAAAGGTCTGATCGCGGTAATCGTAATTGGTCTGATTGTCGTGGGAACGATCGTGAGCTTTCCGTACCTTCGCGCGCATCGGCAACAAATCGGCGCGGCATTTGTCAACATGGGGAGAAGCATTGCAGGGCAGCCCGCATCGAATGCCGCGAGCCAATCCGAACAAGCTCCGGCGCAAGGGCCCCAGCAAGCGGCTCCGTCAGCTTCGCAACAGCAGGGTACGCAACAGTCAACACAACAAACGGGGCAAGCTCCCACGCCAACTTCCGCGCCTCCATCGAACTCACCATCGGCCTCAGGCGCGATTCCCGGAAACACGCCTGCTCCCGTAACGAAGCCTTCGGAAGTACCTGCGCCTTCCGGTTCTGGCGTGACGGCCGCGCCAGTCGCGCCATCGGGTTCGCAGACGCCGGCGTCAGAGCTGCCGTCCAGCACGCCTGGGACAAAATCGAGCACCTCGGCAACAGATCAGAATTCTTCCGCTGCGCCACCCGCGGGATCGACTTCTTTCAGCCTTCCTGCAAGTGCCGCGGCTGCGGCGGACAACGGCCAAACAGAGTTCAAGCGCGCGCAGCAGTATTTGAACGGCTCGGGCGGCGTCGCGGCAGATCCGACCGAAGCCGCGGAGTGGTTCTGGCGGTCGCTCGAAAAAGGAAACACGCCAGCCGCGATTCCGCTGGCTGACCTTTACCTCGAAGGCAAAGGCGTCTCGCGAAGCTGTTTGCAGGCGCGCATCCTGTTGACTGCCGCGTCTCACAAGGGCAATGCCGAAGCAATCGAAAAGCTGAGTCAACTGCCCGAAAACTGCGAACAATAATGCCGCGTTTGCGCAGGTTCACAAACATGGCAAGGCGTCCCCCGGAAATGATCTTCCACGATACCTGTACGTCCGTACAGTTGCAGGGTCAGTTCCCTTTCCGTACCGTACAGAGGTGAACCGCTTGCGCGTCCCCGACTCCGCGGCCACAATTGGAGTGTTGCCGCCGGTCTGTTCGCATTCGTTTTGCCCCGGTTGCGCACAAAGATCTTTCGCCCATGGCGGTGGAGATGTGTTTGATGGCGCCTTTGTCTAAAACCCTGACTCACACAATTTTGCCATTATCGAGCGATGAAACGGCCGAACGCCGCGGCGGGCTGCGCTACCAAATCACGGTGGCGGCTGAAGTGATCGAGTTGATCTCCGGGACACGCTTTTCGACGCGCACCACGGATTTGGGGCCTGGCGGCTGCTTTGTGGACACGCTGATGCCCTTGCCGGTCGGCTCGAGTGTGCGCGTGCGGCTGTATAAAGACACCATGGCCATCGAAGCGCTAGGCACGGTGACCTATTCCCAGTCGGGACTAGGAATGGGCGTTGCGTTCGATAGCATGGCGCCGGAGAAGGCGCGCGCGTTAGATGCGTGGCTTACGGAACTGACGCAGGTGAAGCCGATCGACCTTTCGCCGCACACATCGATCCGCACGCCGGCAAAGACGGGGGGCAGCTCCGCTACATCGGAAAAGCTGATTCGCCTGCTGGTCAAGCGCGGCGTGATCAGTGCGGCTGACGCTGCGGCGCTTCTGGACGACGCTTCTTTTTTTTAATCCAGCCCCACCGCTTCGAGCTACCTCGTATAATCACCGCTGCGTTTTCCGGTAGGGAGCCATGACACCGAATCACTTTGGGGGTTCTCGAGCTGACCAGGAAATTCGATTGCTGGCGTTTATTTGCGACGCGGGCAAAGACGCACCGGCGCGCGGCGCGTTGATTCGCATGCTTGCCGATTACGCATGGCTTGACGCGGACAACGAAATTCTGTTCGAAACGATTCGCGGATTATTCGCACGGAATTCACGTGATATTTTGGGTCATCTTCCCGCGGAACTGACGCGCCGCGGATTCCCAGATTTGCCGTGGGAACCTCTGAAACACTCGCGACTTGCGAGCGTCGAGGCGGTCACACTGGCCGCCGAAATGCTTCACTCTGCAAAATGAGCACCAGCGCTCGCCATGCGATTTACTGATGCGCAGGGATGACTTGGGCCGTCTCGCAATCAATCACATTGCCCTGATAAATCAAGCCGCGCTGATCGCTGAAGAAAGAAAATTGGCATTTGTCTTGGAGATTGCGCAGCGCCAATTCGTAACTCTTGCCGTCAGCGGCGACGATCAGAGCGAGCGTCCAGCCAGGAACGACTTCGGGGCCCTCGCTGAGTCCGGGATTGCCAAACATCCGTCCCAGCTTTTCGTGCTTCGCAATGATGCCCGAGCGATAGAGCTCGGGCCACGTGGCATAACCACCATGCGCGCTCTTGTATTCCGCCTCCGATGTATTGATGAGGCGCACTACGTTGACGCCAGTTGTGCGTGCCGCGTTTGGCGCCTGAAACACCATCGGATCTTGCGGGATAGCGGGCGCACTTTTGCCCGATTGCGCCACCGCCAATGCGGTGCCCGCCAACGCTCCCAAGAGAATAATCGCAATCACCGTTCCCCGAAGTTTGTTCATTATTCCTCCTCGCGCTTCGGCCTCCGCCAGCCAGCCGCGGCGCAACTGTTCCGGTGAAACATTTGAGAGGTAGGGCTTGATGTCTAAAATGGGGGTTCCATCGAGCATATCGACTCCGCGAACGTGCAGCCGCGGACCGTCACGGCGCAGAAGCTGGACAACCGTCAAGCCAATCGGGTTGGGACGCCGGGGCGAGCGGGTTGCAAACACGCCGTGAGGACGATCATCGATGGGTGGCGTGCCTAGCAAATCGAATCCTTCCGAGCGGTCAAATGCCCAGATGATAAATAAATGGGAAAACCCCTCGATATCAGTGAGCCCTGTTTCAAGGTCCTCGCGAATTTCGAGAATGCCTTCTGCGTCATGTTTCACGCCCAAGCCTTTTGGAATCTCTTGACTGTGTTTGAAGGGGCTTCGCACGTATCCAACAGGCTGCATGGGAAACACACCGTCTCCGGTTGTGATAACTCCCCGCCCTAAAGGGCGGAGCTTCTTTAGGCTACGCATGACATTGCCTCATCTACGTTAGCGCCTAAGGGCACTATCCGTGCCCGTTGTAAAATTACTTGAGCCGAAACATGGTCT